>VFQN01000287.1_pt1 | contig 101638 bp, 101 predicted proteins | sample 3512371 | NCBI WGS metagenome assembly VFQN01 (sample SAMN10412370, study PRJNA504923) | tailings metagenome | isolation source: Replicate 2 from Balatoc abandoned mine | place: Philippines: Itogon, Benguet | collected 2017-08-28 | reverse complement strand
CACTGCTGCCTCCCGTAGGAGTCTGGGCCGTGTCTCAGTCCCAGTGTGGCTGATCGTCCTCTCAGACCAGCTACGCATCGTCGCCTTGGTGGGCCGTTACCTCACCAACAAGCTAATGCGCCGCGGGCCCATCCCATGGCGGAGGCCGAAGCTACCATTTCCCGTACGGACTTATGACCGTACGAATCATGCGGTATTAGCCCGGGTTTCCCCGGGTTGTCCCGCTCCATGGGGCAGGTTGCCCACGTGTTACTCACCCGTTCGCCACTGTACTCAGCTCCGAAGAGCCTTTCTCGTTCGACTTGCATGTGTTAAGCACGCCGCCAGCGTTCGTCCTGAGCCAGGATCAAACTCTCCATGAAGAAAATCCGGTCTCGAGTCCGCACGGCCGGAGCCGGCGGGTCGATCCCGTACATTTCGGAGATGGCCTCCGCCCCGAGGGGTGGAGACGATCCGAGCTGTGTGTGCCTTCCCGATCGGCGCGGCTCGCGCCGGGCCGCCGGGTCGACGGGGTTCGTACTAAACCTGGCCATCTCGACTCACGAGGCTCGCGCCCCGAGGTCGGATGCATGCTGTTCAGTTTTCAAGGATCGTGACGCCCGCAGGCGCGGCCGCCGGTCCATCTCAGAGAGCGATTTCCACCTTCGCGGCCCCCGGTGCGTCCGGAGGCTCCCAACGCGGGCGCATCGCGCGCCTCTTACGTGGGCGTCTCCATCAGCAGGAGGTCGAAGAAGTGGAGGAGCAATCGCTTCCTTTGTCCAGTTCGCGGGCCCGATGGCCCCCAACCGGTCCGCGGGAGTATAGCGACGCGGCAGAGGGGGTCAAGGGCCCGGAGCGCAATCGTCGCCCCCCCGCCCCGTCAGGGCGTCAGGGCTCCCGGCGCAGACGGGCGAAACGCCGCTTGCCGGCCCGGATCACCCGCCCGTCGAGCTCGCCGGCGTCGAGGTCGAGATCCGTGACCGGCCGGCCGTCGAGTTGGACGCCGCCGCCCGCGATCAGGCGGCGCGCCTCCGAGCGCGAGGCGACGCCGAGGGCATCGACCAGCAGGGCCGGCAGGTGGACCGTGCCGGCCGGGATCGTCGCGTCCGGCATCTCGCCCGGCACGCCCCGGTCGCGGACGACGCGGTTGAAGTGCTCCTCGGCCCGCGCCCCGGCGCCGGGGCCGTGGAAGCGGTCGGCGATCAGGGCGCCCAGCCGGCGCTTGTCCTCGACGGGGGTCGCCGCGCGCGGCGCCCCCGGGGCGATCAGGCGGTACCACTCGTCGAGCGCGGCGTCCGGGATGCTCATCGTGCGCCCGAACTGCTCCTCCGGCGGATCGGCCACCCCGATGTGGTTGGCGAGCGACTTGCTCATCTTCTGGACCCCGTCGATGCCCGGCAGGATCGGCATCGTCAGGGCGACCTGGGGGTCCTGGCCGTAGTGGCCCTGGATCTCGCGGGCGAGCATGAGGTTGAAGAGCTGGTCGGTGCCGCCGAGCTCGACGTCCGCCCGCACCATCACCGAGTCGTAGGCCTGCATCAGCGGGTAGAGGAGCTCGAGCACCGACACCGGCCGATCGGCCTCCATCCGCTGGGCGAAGTCGTTGCGGCGCAGGAGCTGGTTGACCGTCGCCGAGCCGGTGAGCCGGAAGACCTCCTGGAGGCCGAGGTCCCCGAACCACTCGCCGTTGGCCCGGATCTCCGTGCGCTCGGGATCGATGATGCGGAAGGCCTGCTCGCGGTAGGAGGCCGCGTTGCGCTCGATCTCCTCGGCGCTCAGCATCGGCCGGGTGCTCGTGCGCCCGGAGGGGTCGCCGACCCGGGCCGTCCAGTCGCCGATGATCAGGACGGCGAGGTGGCCGGCGTCCTGGAACTCGCGCAGCTTGCCGAGCGCGACGGCGTGTCCGAGGTGGATGTCCGGCGCGGTCGGGTCGACCCCGAACTTCACCCTCAGCGGGCGGCCCAGGGCGAGCTTGCGCTCGAGCTCGCCGGGCGGGACGCAGTCGACCGCGCGGGCGGCGAGGTCGCTCATGCCGCCCGCGGCAGGGGCCGCGACAGGTGGGGCGAGCCGGCCAGGCAGAAGCGCCACGGCCGCTCGACGGCCCGCGAGATGCCGATGCGCGGGCCGCGGACGACCTCCGCCGGCGCCGGCGCCGCGTGCAGGGCGACCGGGGCGCCCTCTCCGACCGCGGGGGCGCCGTCGAGCGCGCCGGTGATGCCGAGCGCCTCCGTGAGCCGGCCCGGCCCGGCGCAGAGGAGCCGGTCGGCGATCGCGCCGCGGCGGGAGCGCATGGCGTCCAGGCCGTGCTCGGGCGCGAGCGCGCGCAGGAGGACCGCGGCGCCCGACCCCTCGGGCTCGCAGACGACGTTGACGCACCAGTGGAGGCCGTAGCTGCGGTAGACGTAGAGCGTCCCGGGCGGGCCGAACATGACGCGGGCGCGCCCGCGCGGGCCCCGGAAGGAGTGCGAGGCCGGGTCGTCCTGCTGGTAGCGCTCGGTCTCGACGACGGTTCCCCCGACGCCGTCCACCAGGAGCGTGCAGCCGACGAGCGCGGGCGCCACCTCGGAGACCGGCCGCGCGAAGAACGCCGCGTCGAGCCGGGGGCCGAGCGCCGGCGCGGCGACGCTCACCACGCCGCCACCCGCGCGCGGGCCCGGTCGAGCTGGGCGGCGACGGCGGCCCGGGCGGTCCCGCCGGGCGCGGCCTTCGCCTCGGCGGACGCCTCGGCCGTGAGGTCGGGCAGGCCGACACCGTCCAGCCCCGCGGCGGCGATCGCGGCGGGGCTCGCGTCCTCCAGCCCCACGCCCTCCTCGAGGCATGCGCGCACCAGCCGGCCGACGGCCTCGTGGGCGCGCCGGAAGGGCCACCCGAGGGTGACCAGGTGGTCGGCCAGGTCGGTGGCGGCCAGGAAGCCCCCCGTCACCGCGGCGGCCATCCGATCGGTGCGGAACGACGCCCCCGCGATCATCCCGGTCATCGCCGGCAGCAGCAGGTCGACCGTGTCGATCGCGTCGAACAGGTACTCCTTGTCCTCCTGGAGGTCCTTGTTGTAGGCGAGCGGCAGGCCGGCGAGGACGCCGAGCAGGCCGTTCAGGTCGGCGGCGAGGCGCGGCGCCTTGGCGCGCGCGAGCTCGGCGGCGTCGGGGTTCTTCTTCTGGGGCAGCATCGAGGAGCCCGAGGTGAACGCGTCGTCGAGCTCGACGAAGCCGGTCTCCTCGCTCGCCCAGGCAACGATCTCGGCGCCGAGCCGGGACAGGTGCACGCCGAGCTGTGCGGCGAAGTGCAGGTAGTCGACCAGCGCGTCGCGGCTGCCGACGGCGTCGAGGCTGTTGGGCGACGGGCCGCCGGTGAAGCCGAGCTCGCGGGCCGTCGCCTCGCGGTCGATCGGGAAGCCGACGCCCGAGAGCGCGCCGGAGCCGAGCGGGCACACGAGCGTGGCGTCGATCGCGTGGCCGAGGCGCGCCCGGTCGCGGTCGAGCATCCATACGTAGGCGAGCAGGTGGTGCGCCAGGCGGACCGGCTGCGCGCGCTGGCTGTGCGTGTAGCCGGGGAGGAGCGTGTCGACGTGGGCCGCGGCCTGGTCGAGCAGCGCCCCGGCCAGCGCCCGCAGGCCCTCGACCTGGGCCGACGCGGCCTCCCGCAGGTGCAGGAGGGTGTCGGTGATGACCTGGTCGTTGCGGCTGCGGGCGGTGTGCAGCCGGCGGCCGGCGTCGCCGGCGATCTCGGTGAGCCGGCGCTCGACCGCCGTGTGGATGTCCTCGTCGCCGGGGGCGAAGGCGAAGGTCCCCGCCTCCAGCTCGGCCGCGATGCGCTCGAGGCCGGCGTCGATGGCGGCGGCGTCCTCGGCCGGGATGATCCCCTGGGCCCCCAGCATCCGGGCGTGGGCGCGCGAGGCGCGCACGTCCTGCGGCCACAGGCGCCGGTCGACGCCGAGGGACGCGTTGAGGCGGTCGAAGGCCTCGGCCGGCCCGCCGGCGAAGCGGCCGCCCCACAGGCGCCCCTCCGAGCTCATGCCCCGGCCCGGGACCCCGCGGCGGCCGCGCGCCGGTCGCGGATCACCGCCGCCACCGCCGTGCAGACGCGGTCGACCTGCTCCTCGGTCATCTCGGGGAAGAACGGCAGCGCGATCGTGGACGCGCTGATCGCCTCCGTCACCGGGAACTCGCCCGGACGGTGGCCGTGGTCGTCCTGGTAGTAGGGCTGGAGGTGGATGCAGGGCAGGTACGGCTTCGCCGACACCCCCATCGCGTCGAGCGCCCCGATCACCTCGTCGCGGTCGAGGTCGGGGTCGAGGCGGGGGGCGTAGACGAACCACGAGCGCGCCTGCGGGCCCTCGTACATCGGGGTGACGCCCTCCACCTCCCGCATGCGCTCCTGGTACCAGCCGGCCACCCGGGCGCGGCCGGCGAGCATGTCGTCGAGGCGCTCGAGCTGGGCGACGCCGATGGCGCTGTGCACGTCCGAGAGCCGGTAGTTGAAGCCGAGGCGCGAGTGGACGAGCCACGCGCCGTCGTCGGAGCGGCCCTGGTTGCGCAGGCTGGCGAGCACGGCGGCGAGCTCGTCGTCGTCGGTCAGCACCACGCCGCCCTCGGCGGTCGTGAGCTGCTTGTTGGCGTAGAAGCCGTAGACGGCGGGGTGGCCGAAGGTGCCGAGCTTGCGGCCGTCGTACGCGGCGTCGATCGACTGGCACGCGTCCTCGACGATGCCGAGGCCGTGGCGGCGGGCGATGTCGACCAGCGCCGGGATCTCGGCCGGGTAGCCGAAGATGTCCACGATCATGATCGCCTTCGTGCGCGGCGTGATCGCGGCCTCGACGGCCGCCGGGTCCATGTTGAACGTCAGCGGGTCGACCTCGGCGAAGACCGGGGTGGCGCCGGTGAAGACGACGGCGTTGGCCGAGGCGACGAAGGAGAAGGACGAGGTGATCACCTCGTCGCCCGGCCCGAGGCCCATCGCGTGCAGGCAGAGGTGCAGCCCCGCCGTGCCGCTCGAGACGGCCACCGCGTGCTTGACGCCGATGCGCTCGGCCCACATCCGCTCGAAGCGCGGCACCATCGGGCCGAGCGACAGCCAGCCCGAGCGCAGCACCTCATCGACCAGCTCGCGCTCGCGCGCGCCGATGACGGGCTTGGCGAGCGGGATGCGCTCCTCGGGCCCGCTCACCCCGCCGCCGCCGCGCGGGCGCGCGCCAGGCGCCGGGCGCCGTGCTCGAGGCTGTCGACCAGCGCCTCCCAGGAGGCCTCGATGACGTTCTCGCTGACGCCGATGGCGCCCCAGGTGTCGTGGCCGTCGCTCGAGTCGAGCAGCACCCGCGTGACCGCGCCCGTGCCCTGGGTCTCGTCGAGGATCCGCACCTTGAAGTTGACCAGGTGGATGTCGCGCAGCTGGGGCACCCGCTCGCCGAGCGCCTGGCGGATCGCGGCGTCGAGCGCGTTGACGGGGCCGTTGCCCTCGTGCGTCGCCACGATGCGCTCGCCCTTGTGGAAGACCTTGACCGTCGCCTCGGTCTCCACCCGACCGTCGGCGCGCTTCTCGGTGATCACCCGGAAGCTCTCCAGCGTGAAGAGCGGCTCGTACACACCGGTCTCGCGCTCGATGAGCAGCTCGAAGGAGGCGTCGGCCGTCTCGAAGTGGTACCCGCGGTGCTCCATCTCCTTCACGCGGGCCAGGATCGACGCCACGCGCTCGGGGTCGTCGTCGACGTCGAGCCCCAGCTCACGCGCCTTGGCGACGATGGTGCCGCGCCCGGAGAGCTCCGACACCAGCACGCGGCGGTCGTTGCCGACGGCCGCCGGGTCGATGTGCTCGTAGGACCGGGCGTCGATGTTCATGCCCTGCTGGTGCATGCCGCCCTTGTGCGCGAACGCGTTCTGGCCGACGTAGGGCGCCCACGCGTCGGGCTGGAGGTTGGCCGTCTCGGCGACGAAGTGGCTGAGCGCGGTCAGGTCGGCGAGCCGCTCGGGCTCGAGCACGTCGTAGCCCATCTTGAGGGCGAGCGACGGGATGATCGAGACGAGGTTGGCGTTGCCGCAGCGCTCGCCGTAGCCGTTGACGGTGCCCTGCACCATGCGGGCCCCCTCCTCCACGGCCACGAGGCTGTTCGCCACCGCGCACTCGGCGTCGTTGTGCGTGTGGATGCCGAGCGGCACGTCCGGCAGCGCCCGGCGCACCTCGCGCATCACCTCGGCGATGCGCGTCGGCAGCGTCGCCCCGTTGGTCTCGCAGGGCACGAGCCACGACGCCCCGCCCGCCCGGGCGGCGCGCAGGCAGTCCAGCGCGTAGTCGGGGTGCGCGTCGTACGCGTGGAAGAAGTGCTCGGCGTCGTAGACGACCTCCTTGCCCTGCGAGACGAGGAAGGCGATCGACTCCTCGATCATGCGCAGGTTCTCCTCGCGGGAGACGCGCGTGATCTTCTCGATGTGCAGGTCCCAGGTCTTGCCGACGATCGTCGCCACGGGGGCGAAGCTCTCGGCGAGGCCGCGGATGGCCGGGTCGGCCTCGGCCGCCGTGCCGCGGCGGCGGGTCATCCCGAAGGCGGCGAGGCGCGTGGACCCGAGGTCCTCATGCTCCAGCAGGCCGAACAGCTCCCCGTACTTGGGGTTGCTGGCCGGGAAGCCCGCCTCGAGGTACTCGACGCCGAACTCGGCGAGGCGCAGGGCGATCTGGAGCTGCTCGCCCACCGACAGGCTGAGCCCCTCGCGCTGCATGCCGTCACGCAGCGTGGTGTCGTAGATGACGACGCGCTCGGCCATGGTCAGACCGTCGACGCCGGGGTGCCCACGTAGTCGAGCCAGCCGGCCGAGAACGGGTCGCGGCCCTCGGTCGCGGCGAAGAAGCGGTCCTGAAGGCGCCGCGTGACCGGGCCGGGCTCGCCCAGCGCGTGGTCGTCGACCTCGTTGACCGGGCACACCTCGGCCGCGGTGCCCGTGATGAAGACCTCCTCGGCCGTGTAGAGCTCGCCGCGGGCCACCTCGCGCTCGAGGACCGGGATGCCCTCGTCGCGGGCAAGCTCGATGATGCTGGCGCGGGTGATGCCCTCGAGGATCGAGGCCTGCACCGGCGGCGTGATCAGCACGCCGTCGCGCACCAGGAAGAGGTTCTCGCCGGAGCCGTCGGCCACGTAGCCGGCCTCGTTCAGGAGGATCGCCTCCTGGTAGCCCGCCTTGTGGGTCTCGATCTTGGCGAGGATCGAGTTGAGGTACTGGCCGCCGGCCTTGGCCGTCGCCGGGATCGTGGTGGAGCCGATGCGGCGCCAGCTCGACACCTTGGCGCGGATGCCGCGCCGCAGCCCCTCCTCGCCCAGGTAGGCGCCCCACTGCCACGCCGCGACGGCCACGTCGACCGGGGCCTCGAGGGGGAACAGCCCCATCGTGCCGTAGCCGCGCAGCACGATCGGCCGGATGTAGCAGCCGCCGAGCTGGTTGGAGGAGATGACCTGGTGCACCGCCGTGCGCATCTCGTCGCGCGTGTACGGCACGGGCATGTGGTACATCGCCGCGGAGCGCTCGAGCCGGGCGAGGTGGTCGTCCAGGCGGAACACCGCCGTGCCGCCCTCGGCGTCGTAGGAGCGGATGCCCTCGAAGACCGTGGTGCCGTAGTGCAGGCCGTGCGACAGGACGTGCACACGCGCGTCCGGCCAGTCGACCAGCTCGCCGTTCATCCAGATCTTCTCGGCTTCCTGCATTCCCGGGTCCTTTGCGACGGCGGCACGGGTCCCCCCATGGGCCCGGCCGATCCGTAGAGGTTACCGGGCCGGTCCAGGGGGCGGTGCGCCCGGCCGCGGTCGCCGCGCCGCGGGGCCGTGGCCGCGCCGGTGGACCAGGATCGTGCGGAGGAAGCTGATCACCACGACGCCGTCCTGGTTGCACCCCGTGGTGCGCACCGTGACGATGCCCGCCCCCGGGCGCGAGCGCGAGGCGCGGACGGCCGTGACCTCGCTCTCGGAGTAGATCGTGTCGCCCTCGAAGACCGGCGCCGGCAGGCGCACCTCGTCCCAGCCGAGGTTGGCGATCACGTTCTGCGAGACGTCGCTCACGCTCTGCCCCGTCACCAGCGCGAGGGTGAAGGTCGAGTCGACGAGCGGGCGGCCGAACTCGGTGCCCGCCGCGAGGTGGGCGTCGAAGTGGATCGGTGCCGTGTTCTGCGTGAGCAGGGTGAACCAGGAGTTGTCCACCGGCAGCACCGTGCGGCCGAGGCGGTGCACGTAGACGTCGCCCACCGCGAAGTCCTCGAAGTACCGCCCCTCCCAGCCGGGGACCTCGGGCATCGGGCTACGCGAGCGCGGCGAGCAGGAGGTCGCCGACGGCCCGGGTGCCGAGGTCGCCGCCCAGGTCGGGCGTGCGGTGGCCGGCGGCGAGGACGGCGTCGACCGCCCCGTCGATGCGGTCGGCGGCCTCCGGCGACCCGAGCGAGTAGCGCAGCATCATGGCCGCGGACAGGACGGTCGCGATCGGGTTGGCCACCCCGCGCCCGGCGATGTCGGGCGCCGACCCGTGGACCGGCTCGTACATGCCGAGCGTGCCCGGGCCGAGCGAGGCCGAGGGGAGCATGCCGATGGACCCGGTGATCATCGCCGCCTCGTCCGAGAGGACGTCGCCGAACAGGTTCTCGGTGACGATAACGTCGAAGTCCGCCGGGCGGCTGACGAGCTGCATCGCGGCGTTGTCGACGAGCATGTGCTCGAGCTCGACGTCGGGGTGCTCCGGCGCCATCGCGCTGACCACCTCCCGCCACAGCCGGCTGGTCTCGAGCACGTTGGCCTTGTCGACGGACGTGACCCGGCCCCTCCGGCCGGCGGCGGCGCGGAAGCCCCACTCGGCGAGCCGGCGCACCTCGGCGGTGGTGTAGACGCAGGTGTCGAAGGCGCGCTCGGGCTCGCGGCCGCGCTCGCCGAAGTAGAGGCCGCCCGTCAGCTCGCGCACCACCAGCAGGTCGGTGCCCTCGATGCGCTCGCGCCGCAGCGGGCTGGCGTCGTAGAGGGCCGGCCACGGGCGCACCGGGCGCAGGTTGGCGTAGAGGCCGAGGCCCGAGCGCAGACCGAGCAGGCCCTGCTCGGGGCGCGGCCGGTCCGGGTCGGTGGTGTCCCACTTCGGGCCGCCGACGGCGCCGAGCAGCACGGCCTGCGACCCGGCGCAGGCGCCGAGGACCTCATCGGTCAGGGCCGTCCCGTGGGCGTCGATCGAGGCGCCCCCCACCAGGTGCTCGTGCCAGTCGATGCGCAGGTCGTGGTCGGGCGCCACCGCGTCGACGATCCGGACGGCCTCGGCCACCACCTCCGGCCCGATCCCGTCCCCCGGCAGCAGCGCTACGGACACCTCGGTCACGCGTCCCCCCTCGACCTCGCTCGACGGCGTCGGAGCGTACCGGGTCGCACGCGCCCGGGATGCGCGGACGGGGTGTCCCCCGCTAGCCTCCACCCATGCCCCCACTCAGATCTCGCACCGTCACCCACGGCCGCAACATGGCCGGCGCCCGGGCGCTCCTGCGCGCCGCCGGGGTCGCCCGCGAGGACTTCGGCAAGCCGATCGTCGCCGTGGCCAACTCCTACACCCAGTTCGTGCCCGGCCACACCCACCTCCAGCCGGTGGGCCACATCGTGGCGGACGCGATCCGGGAGGCGGGCGGCATCCCGCGCGAGTTCAACACGATCGCGGTGGACGACGGCATCGCGATGGGCCACGGCGGGATGCTCTACTCGCTGCCCTCGCGCGACCTGATCGCCGACAGCGTCGAGTACATGGTCAACGCGCACTGCGCCGACGCGCTGATCTGCATCTCGAACTGCGACAAGATCACCCCCGGGATGCTGAACGCCGCCCTGCGGCTGAACATCCCGACGGTCTTCGTGTCGGGCGGCCCGATGGAGGGCGGCACGGCCGTCCTGGTGGACGGCACCGTGCGCACGCGCGTCAACCTGATCTCGGCGATCTCCGACGCCGTGGCCGAGGACGTCTCCGACGAGGACATCGCGATCATCGAGGAGAGCGCCTGCCCCACCTGCGGCTCGTGCTCGGGCATGTTCACCGCCAACTCGATGAACTGCCTCACCGAGGCGCTCGGGCTCGCGCTGCCCGGCAACGGCTCCACGCTGGCGACCCACACCGCCCGCAAGGGGCTCTACGAGGCCGCCGGCCGCTGCGTCGTGGAGATCACGAACCGGTACTACGGCGAGGACGACGAGTCGGTGCTGCCGCGGGCGATCGCCACGCGCGCCGCCTTCGAGAACGCCATGGCCCTCGACGTCGCCATGGGCGGGTCGACCAACACCGTGCTGCACATCCTCGCCGCCGCGCAGGAGGCCGAGATGGACTTCACGATGAAGGACATCGACGAGGTCTCGCGCCGGGTGCCGTGCGTCTGCAAGCCCGCCCCGAACGGGCCCTGGCTGATGGAGGACGTCCACCGCGCGGGCGGGATCCCGGCGATCCTCGGCGAGCTGCACCGGGCCGGCCTGCTCAACGAGGACGTCACGAGCGTCCATACAGGCACGCTCGACGAGTGGCTGGGGCGCTGGGACATCCGCGCGGCCGACCCCGCCCCCGAGGCCGTCGAGCTCTTCCACGCCGCGCCGGGCTGCCGGCGCTCTGCGAGCGCCTTCTCGCAGTCCGAGCGCTGGGACAGCCTCGACACGGACGCCGCCGAGGGCTGCATCCGCGACGTCGCCCACGCCCACTCCGCCGACGGCGGGCTGGCGATCCTCTACGGCAACCTCGCCGTGCGCGGCTGCGTGGTGAAGACGGCCGGCGTCGACGAGTCGATCCTGACCTTCAGCGGCCCCGCGGTCGTGGTGGAGTCGCAGGAGGAGGCCGTCGGGGCGATCCTCACGGGCCGCATCACCGAGGGCGACGTGGTCGTCATCCGCTACGAGGGGCCGCGCGGGGGGCCGGGCATGCAGGAGATGCTCTACCCCACCTCCTACCTCAAGGGCCGCGGCCTCGGGAAGGCGTGCGCCCTGATCACCGACGGGCGCTTCTCGGGCGGCACCAGCGGGCTGTCGATCGGCCATGTCTCGCCCGAGGCGGCCTCGGGCGGCGCGATCGCCCTGGTGGAGACCGGCGACACGATCACGATCGACATCCCGAACCGGCGGATCACGCTGGAGGTCGCCGACGACGAGCTGGCCGACCGGCGGCGCGCGCTGGAGGCCGCCGGGGGCTACGTGCCCGCGACGCGCGACCGCGTCGTGTCGCCGGCGCTGCGCGCCTACGCGGCGATGGCGACCTCCGCCGACACCGGCGCCGTGCGGGACGTCAACGCGGTCGAGCGGGCCGTCGCGGCGGCCGCCGACTCGCGCGCCGCCCGGGTTTCCGGCTAGACGCAGGCCGCGGCCCGGTCCGCCCCGGCGAGGGGCGGACCGGGCCCGCCGGTCAGGCGAAGGGGGTGGTGACCGGCCCCTCGCGCTCCCGGGTGGCCTCGTAGGCCGTGATCTCGTCCTCGTGGGCGAGCGTCAGCGCGATGTCGTCCCACCCGTTCAGCAGGCGCTCGCGCACGACCGGGTCGATCGTGAACGGGAACTCGCGGCCGTCGGCGGCGACGACCACCTGGCGCTCGAGGTCGACCGCCGCGGTCGAGCCGGGCTCGCCCTCGGCCTGCTCCATCAGCGCCCGCACGTCGTCCTCGGGGAGCTGGACCGGCAGGAGGCCGATCTTGGTGCAGTTGGTGCGGAAGATGTCCGCGAAGCTCGGGGCGATCACGGCCCGGAAGCCGTGGTCCTCGAGCGCCCACGGGGCGTGCTCGCGCGAGGACCCGCAGCCGAAGTTGCGCCCGGCCACCAGGATCGGGGCGCCCGCGTACTCGGGGCGCTCGAGGGGGAAGCCCTCCTCGCCGCGCCAGTCCCAGAAGAGGAACTCGCCGAAGCCGGTGCGCTCGATGCGCTTCAGGAACTGCTTGGGGATGATCTGGTCGGTGTCGACGTCGGCCCGGTCCAGCGGGCAGACGACGCCCTCCACCCTCGTGAACGCCTCCATCAGGCCACCGCCTCGACCGCGTCGGGGTCGAACGAGCGCACGTCCACCAGGTGCCCGGCGATCGCCGCGGCGGCGGCCATCGGCGGGGAGACCAGGTGGGTGCGGCCGCCCTTGCCCTGCCGGCCCTCGAAGTTGCGATTGCTGGTCGACGCGCAGCGCTCGCCCGGCTGCAGGACGTCGTCGTTCATGGCCAGGCACATGGAGCAGCCCGCATCCCGCCACTCGAAGCCGGCGTCGGTGAAGACCCGGTCGAGGCCCTCGGCCTCGGCCTCCGCCTTCACCTGCATCGATCCGGGCACCACCATCGCCCGCACGCCCGACGCCACCGTGCGCCCGCGCACGATCTCGGCCGCGGCCCGCAGGTCGGGGAGCCGGCCGTTGGTGCACGAGCCGATGAAGACCGTGTCGACGGCGATGTCCTCGATCGCCTCGCCACCCTGGAGGCCCATGTACTCCAGGGCCCGCCGCACGCCGTCGCGGTCCTGCGGGTCGGCGTAGTCGTCGGGGGTCGGCACCCGGCCGGTGACCGGCGCCACCATCCCCGGCGTCGTGCCCCAGGTGACCTGGGGCGCGAGCGACGCCGCGTCGACGTGCACCTCGGTGTCGAAGCGCGCGTCCCAGTCGCTCGGCAGCTCGCGCCACCGCTCGACGGCGGCCGCGAAGTCGCGCGGCGCGGCCGGCCGCCCCTCGAGCCACTCGAAGGTGACCTCGTCGGGGGCGATCATCCCGGCGCGGCCACCGCCCTCGATCGACATGTTGCAGACGGTCATGCGGCCCTCCATCGAGAGGGCGCGGATGGCCGAGCCGGCGTACTCGATGACGTGCCCCTGGGCGCCGGCGACGCCGATCTGGCCGATCGTGCCGAGGATCAGGTCCTTCGCCCCGACCCCGACGCCGACGTCGCCCTCGATGTTGATGCGCATCGTGCGCGGCGGCGCCTGGGTCAGCGTCTGCGTGGCGAGGACGTGCTCGACCTCGCTGGTGCCGATGCCGAAGGCGAGCGCCCCGAAGGCGCCGTGGGTCGAGGTGTGGCTGTCGCCGCACACGATCGTCATCCCCGGCTGGGTGACCCCGAGCTCCGGGCCGATGATGTGGACGATCCCCTGGCGGCTGCTGCGGATCGAGAACAGCGGGATGCCGAACTCGGCCGCGTTGCGCTCCAGGGCCTCGATCTGCGCCCGCGAGAGCGGGTCGGCGATGCCGGCCTCGCGCCCGATCGTCGGCACGTTGTGGTCGACCGTCGCCAGCGTGCGGTCGGGCCGGCGCACGCGCCGCCCGGCCAGGCGCAGGCCGTCGAAGGCCTGCGGCGAGGTCACCTCGTGCACGAGGTGGAGGTCGACGAACAGGATCGCGGGGCCGCTCGCGTCGGCCGCCCGCACCTCGTGCTGGTCCCACACCTTCTGGAACAGGGTCTTCCCCGCCATCAGACTCCTCCCGCCGCGACGCGCTCGCCCTGCTCGGCGTGGCGGCTCGCGTTGACCGCGCGTACGTAGGCGATGGCGCTCGCCTCCAGGACATCGGTGGAGACCGACTGGCCGGCGAACCGCCGCCCGTCGATCTCGCACACCACCCGCGCCTCGCCCAGCGCGTCCTTCCCGCTCGTCACCGCCGAGACGGTGTACTCCACCAGCACGCCGGAGGTCCCGACGGCCGCGTCGATCGCCTTCATCAGGGCGTCCACGGGCCCGTCGCCGTCGGCCTCGGCCTCCCGCGGCGCGCCCTGCCCGTCCATCACCACCACCCGGGCGTGCGGGGTCTCCCCCGTCGCGCCCGCGAAGTGCAGCTCGGAGAGCGTGAAGCCCTCCTCGGCGCTCTCCACCCGCATCTCGTCGCCGACGATCGCCTCGAGGTCGGCCGCGGAGATGCGGCCCTTGCGGTCGGCCAGCTCCTTGAAGCGGGCGAACGCCTGGTCGAGCTCGTCCCTGTCGAGCTCGTACCCCATCTCGATCAGCGCGTTGCGCAGGGCGTGGCGCCCCGAGTGCTTGCCGAGCACGATCTCGCTCTGCCCCAGGCCGACGGACGCGTAGTCCATGATCTCGTAGGTCAGCGGGTTGCTGAGCACGCCGTGCTGGTGGATGCCGGCCTCGTGCGCGAAGGCGTTGCGGCCGACGATCGCCTTGTTGGGCTGCACCACGTAGCCGGTCATCCGGCTGACCATCCGGCTGGTGCGCGTGATCTCGGTCGTGTTCATGCCGCACCAGAGGCCGCCGAGGGCGTCGGCGCGCGTGCGCAGGATCATCGCCAGCTCCTCGATGGAGGCGTTGCCCGCGCGCTCGCCGATCCCGTTGACGCAGCCCTCCACCTGCCGCGCGCCCACCTGCACCCCGGCCAGCGAGTTGGCGACCGCCAGGCCCAGGTCGTTGTGGCAGTGCACCGACAGCACGACGTCGTGCAGCGACGGGCACCGCTCGTAGAGCTCCACCAGGAAGCGCTGGAACTCGGTCGGCATCGTGTAGCCGACGGTGTCGGGGATGTTGATGGTCGTGGCGCCCTCGGCGATCGCCGCCCCCACGACCTCCGCCACGAAGGCGACGTCCGAGCGGGTCGCGTCCTCGCACGAGAACTCCACGTCGTCGACCATCGTGCGGGCCAGCCGCACCGCCTCGGTCGCCGCGTCGAACACCTGCGCGCGGTCCATCTTCAGCTTGTAGGTGAGGTGGATGTCGCTCGTGGCGATGAAGGTGTGGATGCGCCCCCGTGCGGCGTCGCGCACGGCCTCGCCGGCGGTGGTGACGTCGCGCTCGTTCGCGCGCGCCAGGCCGGCGATGATCACCTCGGGCACCTCCTGCGCCACCGCGCGCACGCCCTCGAAGTCGCCGGGAGAGGCGATCGGGAAGCCGGCCTCGATGACGTCGACGCCGAGACGCGCGAGCTGCTGGGCGATCTCCACCTTCTCGCGCGTGTTGAGCGTGATGCCGGGGGCCTGCTCCCCGTCGCGGAGGGTGGTGTCGAAGATGCGGACCCGCTGGGCGGGGTCCTCGGGGGCTGCGGTCTGCTCGTCGTCGGCGGTCACGGGAGGGTCCTCCTCACGAATGGGCTTCGAGGCGTCGGGGCCCGGCGCATCCGGGCGTGGGTGTCGGCAAGCTCCCCCTACCGGGGGAGGAGCCCACGAAGCCGCAGGAGGTCGCGCGACGACAGGATGGTGTGCGCGACGTCCACGAGCATGCGCCGCAGGATACCGAACGCGCGGGGCGCCGGGCAAACCCGCCTCCCCGCGCGCCGATTGACACGCCCCCGCCGCCGTAGGAGTGTCGGGCAATGGACCACGCCCGCCTGCGTCTCAGGCTGCCCGCCCTCGCCGGGGCGGCCGCGCTGGCCGCCCTCGGCGCGCCCTCCCAGGGCGCCGGGGCGCTCACGGCGACCGGCGCCGGCATCGCGGCGCGGCCCGCATACCACCAGGTGGTCGTCCCGTTCGCCGGGGGCACCCTGACCGGCCTCGAGCGGCAGGTCGACGCACCAGACCCCTCCCCCGGCGACGGCCGCGCGGTGGTCCGGGTCAACGGCTCCGGCATCACCGCCCGCCCCGTCACGACACGCCGCGGCGGGGTGACCGTCCGCCTCGCGCGCCGCCCCGGCTCGGTGCTCGTGATCGCCGACGGGCCGCCCGGCGGCTGGAAGTTCGTCTCCTACGCGGTCGACGGGACGCGCACCCGCCTCGTCGTCCGCCTCTGGCGCACCACGCTCGACGGGCGGGCCCGCGTCCTGGACGACGGCTGCCTGCGCCTCACGCGATGGACGAGCCGCGGCGTCGTGCGCGCCTCGGGCCTCGAGCTGCGGCCGCTCTTCGAGCACGGCCTCGTGATGTCGCTACGCCGCGAGGGCGCGGGCGGGCGCACGATGGCCCTGCGGCCCCTCACCGCCGTGGAGGGAGTCTTCCTGCCCGACTTCTCGGGCTACGCGCGGCCGGGGACCTGGAGCGGGCGCCTGAGCGTCGCCGTCGCCGCTCCGATCGGGACGAGCCCCGCGATGCGGACCATGCTCGAGGCCTGGTCGACGTCGGCGAAGGACGGCTCGCTCGACTGCCTGGTGCAGACGCCGGTCATACTGCGCCCGTGACCGCCGCCTCCGTCCCGCCCCCCGCGCCGCGGCCGCCCTCGCCGGGCGTGACGCCGTTGCTCTACGGGATGGACCGCGAGCGCGGCGACCTCCCGCACTGACCCCCGGCGCCCCCCGGGGCGCGCGGCGAGGGTCGTGTCGATGGCGAGAGCGGAGGGATCGGGATGGTGGGTGCGCTGACGGCCGTGGTGGCCATGTACGGGGTGCTGATGGCGCTGGCGCCGGCGCTGCAGGTGCGACGGATCCGCAGCGAGGCCTCGGCCCGCGGGGTCTCGCTCGGGTACGCCTGGGTGCTCTGGGTGGGCTTCTGCATCTGGCTCGCCTACGGCCTGGTGCAGGACGACGTGCCGCTGATCCTCACCAACGCCGTCAACGTCGTGGTCACCGGCCTGATGATCCTGGTGGCGACCCGGATGCGCCGCCGCGAGGCGGCGGCGGCGTAGCCCCGTCAGGCCGCGAGCGCGTGCGCGAGCCGGTCGAGCCCGTCCGGCAGGTCCCGCCTGCCGAGGCCGATGCGCACGCGGTCGGGGTGGTCGCCGAACAGGTGGCCGGGCACCAGCAGCACGCCGTGCTCGGCCAGCAGACGGTCGGTGAGGGCCGCGGCCGGCCGGTGCCGCACGAGGCGCGGGAAGGCGACCGTCCCGGCCCGCGGCGGCGCCCACTCGAGGTCGCCGGCGTGCGCGGCGGCGAAGCCCTCGAGCGCCCGCAGGTTGTCCGCCACGATCCCGCGGGCCCGCGCCAGCAGCTCCTCGCGCGCGCGCAGGCCGATGACCGCCAGCACCTCGGAGGGCGCGGAGGCGCAGATCGTCGTCCAGTCCTTCAGGCCGGACAGGCGGCGCAGCAGGTCGCGGTCGCGCGTGGCGATCCACCCGATCCGCAGCCCGGCGAGGCCGAAGGCCTTCGACATCACCCCGATGCTGACGCCGCGCGGGTGCACATCGACCGCCGCGGGGAGGCGGTCGGCGGGGTCGTGCTCCAGCAGCCGGTAGACCTCGTCGCCGATCAGGTGGGCGCCGGCGGCGGCGGTCATGTCCGCGAGGTCACCGAAGGCCGCCGCGGACGGCTGCGCGCCCGTGGGGTTGTGCGGGAAGTTCGCGACGGCCATCCGGGCACCGCCCCCGAGCGCGGCCTCGGCGGCGTCGAGGTCGAGGGCCCAGCCCCGCGCCGGGTCGAGCGGGACGTCCCGGACGTCGGCGCCGCGGGCGCGCGCGACCCGGTGCAGCGAGGCATAGGACGGCTGGACGCAGACGACGCGGGCACCCGGCTCGGCGAGCGCCCCGGCGACCAGCAGGATCGCCTCCTCGGCACCGGAGCACACGAGCACGTCGTCGGGCGACGCCGTCGCGTAGAGGCCCGCGATCTCCGCCCGCAGGCGCGGGTGCCCGGCCGTCTCGGTGTATCCGAGGGAGAGGTCGTCCCACAGGGCCCGCCCCTCCGCGTCCGCCAGCGCGAGCAGCTCGGCCATCGTGACCGGCTCGACGTCGGAGGCGCCGAGGTTCCAGCGGGCCGTGAACTCCCACCGGGCGAACCACCGCTCGAGTGCGAACTCCGGGAGGCGGGGCACCCCGGGCACCCCGCGGTCAGTCCACGTCGAGCGCGGCGAACCAGACCTGGTCGAAGCCCTCGACGGCGGCGATCTCCTCGACCACCGCGTCGCTGACCGGCGAGTCCACCGTGACCGCCATGACCGCGCCGCCCTCGGCCCGCGAGCGCGACACCGCCATGGAGGCGATGTTGACGTCGGCGGCGCCCAGGATCGAGCCCACGCGGCCGATCTGGCCGGGGACGTCGAGGTAGCGGAAGAGCCCGATGTGCGGCGCGAGCTCGATGTCGATGTCCTGCCCGAACGCCGAGACGAGGCGCGGTCGCGAGGTGGTGCCGACCGTCGTACCGCTGAGGCTGACCTCGCCCGCGCTCAGGGTCATGCGGTTGGTGTAGTCCCGCGCCCGGGGCGTCGTGCGCTCGGTCCACTCGATGCCGCGCTCGGCCGCGAGCGACGCGGCGTTGACCACGTTGACGGCCTCGTCGACGCGGCCGTGCAGCACCCCTGCCAGCACGGCGGAGGTGAGCATGCGGGTGTCCTGGGTGGCCAGGTCGCCCTCGTAGGAGATCTCGAGCGGGGCGACCCCGCCGGTGATGACCGTGATCAGCTGCCCGAGCTGGCGCGCGAGCGGCACGAAGGGGCCGAGCACCGCGAGGGCCTCCGGGCCGACCGACGGCAGGTTGACCGCGGAGGTGACGACGCCGCCGGTGAGGGCCGCGGCCACCTGCTCGGCGACCACGACGCCGGCGCGGTCCTGGGCCTCCTCGGTCGAGGCGCCGAGGTGCGGGGTCACCACGACCCCGGGGAGCCCGAACAGCGGGCTCTCGGTGCAGGGCTCGGTCGGGAAGACGTCGATGCCGGCGCCGCCGAGGTGCCCGGACCGCAGCGCCTCGACGAGGGCGTCGGTGTCGACGACGTCGCCGCGGGCCGCGTTGATGAGCCGCGCGCCGGGCTTCATCGCGGCGAAGGCCTCCGCGCCGACGAAGCCACGGGTCTCGGGCGTCGAGGCCAGGTGGAGGCTGATGAAGTCGCTGGCCGCGTAGAGGTCGGCGGGCGTGTCGGCCTTGTCGACGCCGAGCTCGCGGTAGCGGGCGTCCGCCACGAGCGGGTCGAAGGCGATGACGTGCATGCCGAGGCCCTGCGCGCGCTCGGCGACGAGCTGGCCGATGCGGCCGAAGCCGAGGATGCCGAGCGTCTTGCCGGTCACCTCGATGCCGCCGAACTTCGAGCGCTCCCACCGGCCCTGCACGAGGCTGGAGTGCGCCTGCGGGATGTTGCGCGCCTGGCTCAGCAGCAGGGCGATCGCGTGCTCGGCGGCCGACAGGGCGTTGGATCCCGCCGCGTTGCAGACGACGATGCCCCGCCGGGTGGCGGCCGGGACGTCGACGTTGTCGACGCCGGTGCCGGCGCGGCCGACCACCTTGAGGCGGTCGGCGCGGGCGATCAGCTCCGCCGTGACCTTGGTGGCGCTGCGCACCACGATGGCGTCGTAGGCCGCGATGCGGTCGAACAGCTCCTCGGTGGTCCAGTCCAGGCCGAGGTCGACGCTGAAGAGGCCCGAGAGGTGGTCGACGCCCGCGGGCGCGATCTTCTCGCAGACGAGCACGCGCAGGTCGGCGCGGGCGAGGGTGGCGGGCTGCGTGCTCATCGGCGTCAGCCCGGCAGGCCGGCGTCGGCCAGGACGCGCTGCGCCGCCGCGAGCCCGGCGCCCAGCTCGACCGGGTGGCCCAGGCCGTCGAGGACGATCTCGAGCGCACCGATCGTCGTGACGATGTCGCGGTAGTCGTAGTAGCCGCAGTGGCCGATGCGGACGATCTTCTCGGAGAGGACGCCCTGGCCGCCGGCGATCGTGATGCCGAAGCGGTCGCGCATCGCCTTCGGGATCGCCTTGCCGCCGACCCCCTCCGGCACCCGGAAGGCGGTGACGACGTTGGCCTCCGGGTTCTCCGGCCCGAGCAGCTCCAGGCCGAGCGCCGTGACCCCGGCGCGGCACATCCGCCCGAGCACGCGGTGGCGGGCGAACACCTGCGGGAGGCCCTCGGCGTCGATCAGCTCGAGCGCGGCCTGCAGCTGCGCCACGATCGTGACCGGCGGCGTGAAGGGGCTGCGCGACCCACCGGTGCGCGTGCGCTCCCAGTCGAGGTAGAAGCCGCCCGGTCCGAGGGCCGCCGAGCGGTCGATGGCGCGCTGGTTGGCGGCCACGAAGGCGAGGCCGGGGGGCGTCATGAGACCCTTCTGCGACCCCGACACCACGACGTCCACGCCCCAGCGGTCCATGGGCAGGTCGACCACGCCGAGGCCCGAGACCGCGTCGGCGACCAGGATGCGGTCGCCCGCGGCCTCCCGCAGGGCGGGCAGGTCGGAGACGACGCCGGTGGACGTCTCGCTCTGGGTGACGAACACGACCTCGATGCCGGGCTCGCGCTCGAGCGCCGCGGCGACGGCCGCGGGGTCGATCGGCCGGCCCCACTCCCCCTCCAGGTGCACCGCATCGACGCCCTCGTCGGCGCAGATCTTCGCCCAGCGCACGCCGAAGTTGCCGCACGACGCGACGAGCACCCGCTCGCCGCGCGCCGCGAGGTTGGCGACCGCCGACGACATCGCGCCGGTGCCGGAGGCGCCGAAGATCAGCACCTCGCCGGAGGTCTGGAAGACGCCCTTCAGGCGCTCGACGACGTCCTCCCAGATGGCGACGAAGTCGGCGGAGCGCGAGTAGAGGATGGGGCGCGCGCCCGCGGCGACCACCTCCGGGGGCAGGGCCGTGGGGCCCGGCACCATCAGGGTGGACTTGAGCGCGCCGACGGTGGCCGGGGCCGCCGGGGTGGATGTGGGTGAGGTGGTCAGCTCAGAACTCCGTGTCGATCCAGCTCATCATGCCGCGGAGGCGCTTGCCGACCTCCTCGACCTGGTGCCCGGCGTCGCGCCGCTCGAGGGCGGTGAACGTCGGCCGCCCCACGAGGTTCTCCGTGAGGAACTCCTTGGCGAACTGCCCGCTCTGGATCTCGCCGAGGATCCGCCGCATCTCGGCGCGCGTCTCGTCGGTGATGATCCGCCGGCCGCGCGTCAGGTCGCCGTACTCGGCCGTGTTCGAGATCGAGTAGCGCATGCCGCTGATGCCCTTCTCGTACATCAGGTCCACGATCAGCTTCAGCTCGTGGAGGCACTCGAAGTAGGCGAGGTCCGGGTTGTAGCCCGCCTCGACGAGGGTGTCGAAGCCGGCCCGAACGAGCTCGGTGAGCCCGCCGCAGAGGACGACCTGCTCGCCGAAGAGGTCGGTCTCGGTCTCCTCGGCGAAGGTCGTCTCGATGACGCCGGCGCGCGTGCAGCCGATGCCCTTGGCATAGGCGAGCGCCCGGTCCATCGCGCGTCCGCTGGCGTCCTGGGCCACGGCGACGAGGCCCGGCGTGCCGGCGCCCTCGGAGTAGGTGCGGCGCACCAGGTGGCCGGGGCCCTTGGGCGCGCACATGATCACGTCCACGCCGGGCGGCAGCGGCACCTGGCCGAAGTGGATCGAGAAGCCGTGCGCGAACAGCAGCGCGTCGCCCTCGGAGAGGCCGGGCGCGATGTCCTCGCGGTAGATGCGCGCCTGGTGCTCGTCGGGGGCCAGGATCATCACCAGGTCGCCCCGGGCGGCGGCCTCGGCGGGCGACAGGACCTCGAGGCCCTCCTCCTGCGCGGCGGCCACGGACGACGAGTCGGGCCGCAGCCCCACCACCACCGACACGCCCGAGTCGCGCAGGTTCAGGGCGTGGGCGTGGCCCTGGCTGCCGTAGCCGATGACGGCCACGGTGGAGCCGGCCAGCAGGTCGAGGTCGGCGTCGTCGTCGTAGAACATCGGCACGGTGGCGCTCCGGGTGCGGTCGAGGGTGTGGCGGGCGGGTGCCCGCAGCGGGGGGTCTAGGTCGCCGACGAGCCGCGACCGAGCGCGACCACGCCGGTCTTCACGAGCTCGATCAGCCCGAACGGGCGCAGGAGCTGCTCGAAGTTGAGCAGCTCGTCGGACTCGCCCGTGACCTGGATGGTGAGGGACTCCGGGGTCACGTCGATGATCCGGGCGTCGAAGATCTCGACGAGCTGGATGACCTCGCTGCGCGTGCGGGCGTCGGCGGACACCTTCATCAGCGCGAGCTCCCGGGAGACCATGTTCTCCGGGTCCATGTCGCGGATCTTGATGACGTTGACCAGCTTGTCGAGCTGCTTCGTCATCTGCTCGACCGGGAACCGGCTGGCGTCGACCGCGATGGTCATGCGGGAGGTGTCGGGGTCCTCGGTGGGGCTCACGGCGAGGGAGTCGATGTTGTAGCCGCGGCGGGTGAACAGGCCCGCGACGCGCGACAGGACTCCGGGCCGGTTCTCCACGAGGACGGAGAGGGTGTGCTTCACGGCCGGGCAGCATACCCGACGGCGGGTGGCCGCCCGGCACCCGGACTACGCTTTCCGCATGGACGGGAGGCTCCTGGTCGTCGAGGACGATCCCCAGGTCCGCGCGATGCTCACCCGCGCGCTGTCGTATGAGGGCTTCGACGTCGACGCCGCCCCGGACGCCGGGAGCGCGATGGCGTCGATGCGCGCGGTCCCGCCCGACCTGATCCTGCTCGACCTCCTGCTGCCCGACGACGACGGCGTCGAGGTGTGCCGTCGGCTGCGGGCATCCGGCGAGCGCGTCCCGATCCTGATGGTGACGGCCCGTGACACCGTCGCGGACCGCATCGAGGGCCTGGAGTCGGGCGCCGACGACTACCTGGTCAAGCCCTTCTCGACGGCCGAGCTCGTCGCGCGCGTGCGGGCGCTGCTGCGCCGCGCACGCACCCGGGCCGACGGCCACGAGCGCCGCTTCGACGACCTCGTCCTCGACGCGTCCACGCACGAGGTGCGCCGCGGCGGCCGGCCGATCGAGCTCACCCGGCGCGAGTTCGACCTGCTCGCGCTGCTGCTCGACAACCCCGAGACCGTCATGCCCCGCGAGCGCCTGCTGACCGAGGCCTGGGGCTTCGCGGCCGCCGTCGAGACCAACTCCCTCGACGTGTACGTGGGCTACCTGCGGCGCAAGCTCGAGGCCGGGGGCGAGCCGCGGCTCATCCACACGGTGCGGGGGGTGGGCTTCGTGCTGCGGCGCCCCCCGGAGGGCTGATGCGGCTCCAGACCCGCATCGCCCTGGCGGCGGGCGCCGCCGTGCTGCTCGCCGTCGGGCTGTTCGCCGTCGGCGCCTACCAGCTCATCTCGGCCCGGGCGTACGACCGGCTCGACGACTCGCTGGAGGACACCGCCTCACGCGTCTCGCGCGAGATCACGGCGCCCGACCTCGGCGACCGCGACTTCACCGAGGCCCCGAGCGCCGGGGCGCCCGTGCAGCCGGCCGACGAGCCCGCGCCCGCGGGCACGCGGGTGGAGGTCGACCCGCCCGGCGGGATGGACCCGAGCGGCCCGCGCACCGTCACCCTCGACGGCGAGCGCTACCGGCTGCTGGTGCGGGCGCTGCCGGTGGGCGGCGACGGCGTGAGCCGCAGCGTGGCCGTCGCGCGCCCGCTGACCGACGTCGAGCGCACCCTCGACGAGGTGGCGCTCGTGCTCGGGGTCGCCGCCGCCCTCGCGGCCCTGCTCGCCGTGGGCCTCACCCTCGCCATCTCGCGGGGCGCGCTGCGCCCCCTGTTCGCCGCGCGGCGCGCCGCCGAGACCGTCGCCGACAGCCAGGACCCCTCCCTGCGCGTGCCGGAGGGCCGGGCCGACGAGGTCGGCGCCCTGGCGCGCGCCATGAACCGCATGCTCGGCCGCCTCGAGGAGGCGCAGACCCGCCTGCGCGACACCCTCGCCGAGCAGCGCCGCTTCGCCGCCGACGCCTCGCACGAGATGCGCACGCCGCTCACCGCGCTCCGCGGCGAGATCGAGACGCTCCAGGCGTACGACCCCCCGCCGGAGGACCGCGCGGCCGCGCTCGCCGACATGGCCCGATCGGTGGAGCGGATGGATCACCTCGTCGAGGGGCTGCTCGGGCTCGCGCGCATCGACGGGGGCGACGCCGCGCCCGAGCCGATCGACCTCGCCGCCGCCCTCGGAAACCTGGCCGGTCCGGGCGAGACGGGCGAGATCGCGGACGGGGTCGTCGTCGTGGGCGACCGGCCGGCGCTCCGCGCGATGGTCTCCAACCTGCTGGAGAACGCCCGCCTGCACGGCGGGGGTGGCCGGGTGAGCCTGCGCGCCGAGGGCGACGAGGCGGTGATCACGGTGGCCGACGAGGGCCCCGGCATCGCGGCGGAGGACCGCGAGCGCGTCTTCGACCGCTTCTACCGCGCGCCCGGGCGGCGGTCGGCCCCCGGCGCCGGCCTCGGCCTGCCCATCGCCCGCGCGAGCGCCGAGCGCTGGGGTGGGACGCTGCGCCTCGTCCCCTCGGAGCGCGGCGCGGTCTTCGAGATACGGCTGCCGCGCGCGGGTACGATCGCGCCCGACCAGGGAGGTCCCGCATGAGGCTCGAGCCGCTGTACCGCACCGTGTTCCGCTACCCCGACGGCGGGACGGGCACCGTCCTGGAGGGCGAGGCCGGCAGCGAGGGGCACTACTTCTTCGTGGCCGAGGGCACGGTGGAGGGGCGCGTCACCGGCCGCCTGCGCGGCGCCAACCACCCTCGCTCGCGCGTGGACAAGAACGCCCTGCCGAACATCCAGGGCGCCATCGAGACCGACGACGGCGCCGTGATCGTCTTCGACGCGCGGGGCTTCGCCCGGCCCCACCCGCCCGAGAACCGTCAGATCGTGATCGCCATCACCCACGTGACCGGCGACGCCCGCTACTCCTGGCTCAACGACGTCGTCTGCGTGGGCACCGGCGAGTTCCGCCCCCGCGAGGGCGGCCCGGTGGAGGCGCGCAAGGTCGTCGGGGCGGCGGTCGACTTCGTCATCGACGTCGCCGAGCTGATCTGGGAGCCCATCCCCTAGCCACCGGAGGCCGCCGTGTTCGTCCTGCTCGCCCGCTACACCGTCCCCGCCGAACAGGTGGACACGCTCCTGGAGGAGCACAAGACCTGGATCGGCGCCAACCAGGACCGCATCCTGCTCACCGCCCGCGAGGAGCCGCTGATCGGCGGCCTGATCCTGGCCCGGGGCGAGAGCATCGACGCGATGTGGGAGATGGTGCGCCAGGACCCGTTCCACGTGGCCGGGTACTCCGAGTACGAGATCCGCGAGTACACCCCGGTCCGCGCCGCGGCGGGCGTCGAGGGGCTGCTCGGGGCCTAGGGCCTAGCCCCCGGCGGTGAGCTCGCGGACGATCTCGCCCACCCGGGCGGGGTCGGCGCGGCCGCCGGTGGCCTTCATCGCCTGGCCGACGAAGAAGCCGACGAGCTTGTCCTTGCCCTCGCGCAGCTGCTGGGCCTGCGCGGGGTTGTCGGCGATCAGCCGCTCCACCAGGGCAACCAGCTCGCCCTCGTCGGAGATCTGGCCGAGCCCCTTCTCCTCGACCACGGCCGCGGGCGCCGCCCCGGTCGCGACGACCTCGGCGAGCACCTCCTTGGCCAGCGGCACCGAGAGCGTGCGGTCGGCCAGCAGGCCGAGCAGCTCGCCGAGGCGCTCCGGGGTCACGGCGCTCTCCCAGGGCTCCTCCCCGCGCTCGCGCAGCTGGGCGCGCAGCTCGCCGCGGACCCAGTTGGCGGCGGCCTTGGGGTCGGCGAGGGCGGCGACGGCCTCGAAGTAGTCCCCGAGCTCGGTGGGCTCGGACAGCACCTCGGCGTCCTCGTGGGTGATGCCGAGGTCGCGCATCCAGCGGCGGCGCCGGTCGGCGGGCAGCTCGGGGAGGCCGGCCCGCAGCTCCTCCACCCACGCCCGGTCGGGGACGACGTCGACCAGGTCGGGCTCCGGGAAGTATCGGTAGTCGTGCGCCTCCTCCTTGGAGCGCAGCGAGTGGATGCCGCCGGTCTCGGGGTCGAAGTGCAGGGTCTCCTGCACGACGTGCCCACCCGACTCGAGGATCTCCACCTGCCGGGCCACCTCGGCCTCGATGCCGCGCTCCAGGAAGCGGAAGCTGTTCATGTTCTTCAGCTCGGTCTTCGTGCCGAGCCCCGTCGTGCCCGCCCGCCGGACGCTGACGTTGGCGTCCGCGCGCATGGAGCCCTCCTCCATGTTGCAGTCGCTGACGCCGAGGGCGCGCAGGGTGCCGCGGAGCTGGCGCAGGAAGGCGCCGGCCTGGGCCGCGGTGCGCAGGTCCGGCTCGGTGACGATCTCGAGCAGCGGGGTGCCGCCCCGGTTGAAGTCGACGCTCGACCCCTGCGCGCCGGCGCGGCGGCCGTCGGCCCCGGAGTGGACGAGCTTGGCGGCGTCCTCCTCCAGGTGGGCCCGGGTGATGCCGACCTCGAACTCGCCGTCGGCGGCCAGCACCCGCACCGTCCCGCCGATGCAGATCGGCTGGTCGTACTGGGAGATCTGGTACGCCTTGGAGAGGTCCGGATAGAAGTAGTTCTTGCGGTGGAACTCCGACCGCGGGGCGATCTCGCAGCCGAGGGCGAGGCCGGTCACCACCGCGAGGCGCACGGCCTCGCGGTTCAGCACCGGCAGCGCGCCGGGGTGCGCCAGGCACACCGGGCAGGTGTGCGTGTTGGGCGGGTCGCCGAACGACAGCGCGCAGCCGCAGAACATCTTGGTGCGCGTCGCGAGCTGCACGTGGATCTCGATGCCGATCACCGGCTCCCAGCCGGCCGGCGCGCTCACCGGACCCCCGGGGGCGACGGGTCGAAGCCGAGCGCCCCCTCGAGCGCGTGGGCCACGTCGAGCAGCCGGTTCTCGCTGAAGGCCGGCCCGGCGATCTGCAGGCCCACGGGCAGCCCCTCCGAGAGGCCGCAGGGGATCGACACCGCGGGCAGCCCGGCCAGGCTGACGGGGATGGTGCAGACGTCCGACAGGTACATCGCGAGCGGGTCGTCGGTGCGCTCGCCCAGCGCGAAGGCCACCGTCGGCGAGGTGGGCGACAGCAGGAAGTCGACCGACGCGAAGGCGCGCTCGAAGTCCTGGCGGATCAGCGTCCGGACCTTCTGCGCGCGCAGGTAGTAGGCGTCGTAGTAGCCCGACGCCAGGGCGTAGGTGCCGAGCATGATGCGCCGCTTGACCTCGGGGCCGAACAGCCGGCCGCGGGTCTGCTCGTAGTGCTCGAGCAGGTCGGCGGCCCCCTCGGCGCGCGGGCCGTAGCGGATGCCGTCGAAGCGGGCGAGGTTGGCCGAGCACTCGGCCGGCGCGATCAGGTAATAGGTGGCCACGCCGTGGTCGCTCGAGGGGAGGCTCACCCGCTCCACCGAGCCGCCGAGCTCCTCGACGAGGCCCACCGCCGCGTCGACCGCCGCGCGCACGCCGGGCTCGACCCCCTCCCCCATCAGCTCGTCCACGACCCCGACGCGCACGCCCCGCAGATCCTGGGCGGTCGGCTCGGCGATGGGCTCGCGCCACTCCAGCGAGGTCGAGTCCATCGGGTCGTGGCCGACGATGTGAGAGAGCAGCAGCGCGGCGTCGGCCACCGTGCGCGCGAAGGGGCCCACCTGGTCGAGCGACGACGCGAACGCGATCAGCCCGGAGCGGGAGACCGCACCGTAGGTCGGCTTGAGGCCGACGATGCCGCACAGCGCGGCCGGCTGGCGGATGGAGCCGCCGGTGTCGCTGCCGAGCGACCAGGGCGCCTGGTACGCCGCCACCGCCGCGGCCGAGCCGCCGCTCGAGCCCCCCGGCACGCGGCCCGGGTCCCAGGGGTTGCGGGTCACCTGGTAGGCGGAGTTCTCCGTGCTCGACCCCATGGCGAACTCGTCCATGTTGGTCTTGCCGAGCACGATCGCGCCGGCGGCCTCCAGCCGGGCGACGCAGGTCGCCGTGTAGAGCGGGCGGAAGCCCTCGAGGATGCGCGACGCCGCCGTCGTGGGGATGTCGCGGGTCGACAGCGCGTCCTTGATCGCGATCGGCACGCCGCCGAGCGGGGGGCGCTGGGGCATGGCGTCGATCTCGCGCGCACGCGCCCGGGCGCCCTCGGCGTCGACCGCCAGGAAGCTGCCCCACCGATCGTCCTCGACGCGCGCCAGGTGCGCCTCCACGAGGTCGGCGGCCCCGATCTCGCCCGCGTGGAGGGCGCGCACGGCATCGCGCGCCGTCAGCTCGTGCGGTGCGCTCACGCCTCGAACTTCACGACCGCGAAGCGGTCCTCCACCACCTCGGGCGCCTCCCGCAGGGCCTCCTCCACCGGCAGGCTCGGCCGCGGGACGTCCTCGCGGGTCACGTTCTCGAGCGAGATGACGTGCGTCGTCGGCGGGACGTGGTCGAGGTCGAGCGCCTGGATGGCGTCGATGTGCTGGAGGATCCCGGAGAGCTCGAGGCCCATCCGGTGCTCCTCGTCGGCGTCCAGGTGCAGGCGCGCGAGCCGCGCGACGTGCCGGACGGTGGCGTCGTCGATCATCGCCACCACACTACCGCCCCGTCAGCCGGGCGGCGCGAGGCTCACCAGGACTGCGACGGCCACGAGCAGCAGCGCGGCGACCGCCAGCTCCGCGCGCACGCTCACCCGCAGCGCCGCGCTCGCGCCCCTGTCGTCCGGGTCGAGCCCCAGCGCGGCGCGCTCCAGGCGCGGGTGGATGACGAAGCGGTTGTAGGCGCCCCCGACGAGCAGCACGGCGAACAGGGCGAGCTTCACCAGCAGCGCGCGGCCGTAGGCGGTGTCGGTCAGGTCGTCCAGGGGCACCTCGGCCAGCGCGCGGTACACGCCCGTCACCACGAGGACGGCGACCGCCGTGAGGGCCAGCGCCGAGAAGCGGACCACGACGGCCGCGCCGAGGCGCGTGCGGTCGTCCTGGCCGAGGGCCGCGACGGCCGGCGCGACGAGGACCGCCAGCCCCAGGAGGCCCCCGATCCAGGCGGCCGTCGCGAGGCTGTGGACCAGGTCGATCCCCACGTTCAGGGTCCGGTCGTCCCCGGTCCCCGCGTGCCCGGTCGCGCTGATGGCGTAGAGCGCCGCGACGGCGCCGAACGCGAGCCCGACGGCGGGGACCGGGTCGTCCGGGAGGCGGCTGCGGCCGGTGGCGCGCCGCGTGACCACCGTCGCGATCACGGCCACCGCGAGACCCGCCACCTGGAGTCGCCAGCCGTACCCGAAGGTGGTGCCGCTGATCAGCTCGCCGACGCCGCCCGGCCCCTCGCGCAGCGCCCAGAGCGTGACGAGCGGCGTGAGCACGAGACCGGCGGCGCCCACGAGCAGCAGCGCGTCCCAGGCGGCCCACCATCCGCGGGCCGCGCCGCCGACCGCCTCGGCCGCGCGGGCGCGGAGCGCGCTGCGCACCGCGGGGGACTCCCCGGGCGGCCCCAGGCCGCCCTGCGCGACCGCAGGGCCCACGACCCCGGCCGCGAGGACGACCAGGCCGAGGAGCCCGAGCGGCGCCGCGAGGGCCAGCAGGCGCGCGAGCACCGCCACGGGCCCGTGGTCCGCCCGGGCCGGCGACGCGAGGCCGGAGACGTCCGGCGCCGGGCCCCCGATGCCGATGCCGTACACGCCGCCGCCCGCGTGCCCGTCGCGCGAGAGCACCCGCCAGCGCACCACGAGCCCCTCCGTGCCCGGCGGGACGGCGACCGGCGCCACAATGGCCCTCGGGTCGAGGGTGTCACGGCCGGCGGGGCCCGACACGGGCCGCCCGTCGGGCGTGCTCACGTCGAGGCGCAGGAACTCCGTCTCGACCGGCACCGACAGCACCAGGCGGACGCTCTCGGGCGCCGCGGCGACCGTGCCGCCGGGCTCCGGCTCGCCCGCGAGCGGCTCGGCGTGGCCGAGGGCCGTCGCCGGCGCGAGGAGGGCGGCGACCGCGACGAGGACGCCGGCGAGCCACGACGGTGCGCGCACGGCGGCGACGGTAGCACCCGGGCCCCGGCGCGGGACCCGCGCGTCCCTACCTCAGCAGGAGGTGCAGCGCCACGATCGTGAGCGAGGTCAGGACGAAGCTGGAGGCGGCGAGCCGCAGGGGGCGGACGACCATCGGGGGCTCCGATCGCGCGTGACGGATGTCACGGATGACCTCGGCACGTCGGGGCCCCGACATGACCATCCGGGCGGGTGGTCCTCGCCCCCCGCGGACGGGGCGGCGCCTACCGCCGGGGGCGCCCCCCGGCGAGGTCGTAGAGGGCCGCCCGCGACACGCCCACGGCGGAGATGACCTCGGTGTGGTCCCCGGCCGTCCAGGCCACCGCGGTCCTGCCGCCCGTCTCGAACGAGCGCAGCAGCACGCCCCGGCGCCCGGTGCGGCGCGCGTCGGCGGGCGCGTCGACCGGCGCGCCCGCGATCACCGAGTGCGCGATCCGCCGCCCGGCGCGCTCCCAGGCGACGGTGGTCACCCGCCGGCCCTCCACGGAGTCGACGCTCCCGCCCGTCGCCAGCCAGCCCTGTGCGAGCGCGCGCCGCGCGAACGCGCCGGGCTCGCCCTCGGGCGCCTCGCGCGCCGGCCGCTCCTGCGCGGCGACGACGCCGACCACGACCCGCCCCGGGTCGTCGGCGCGCCCGATGCCGAAGGCCACGGCCACGGCGACCGCCACGACGGTGATCGCGAGGCCCACGGCGGTGCCGACGGCGTGCCGGCGCTCGTCGGGCGGGGCCGGCTCGGTGGGGTCGTCGGACGCCGCCATCGGGGGAGTGTGACACCCGCGCCGCGACGCGCCGCGGGTCTACGATGAGCCCCGATGTCGGCACTCCTCGCCCGCCTGCGCACCCCGGAGGCCTTCTTCCGGCTGACCCTGGTGGCGCTGGCCCTGCTGTGGGTCATCGTCCCGAGCGGGGCCGTCGTGCGGCTGACGGCCTCCGGCCTGGGGTGCCCCGACTGGCCCCTCTGCGACGGCGGGGTCGTGCCCGAGGCCGCCGGCCACGCGGCGATCGAGTATGCGAACCGCCTGCTGTCGGGGGTCGTCGGCGCGGTGGCCGTCGGGACGTGGTTCGTGGGGCGGGGCGTGGCCGGGGCGGGGCCGACGCTCCGCCGCTCGGCGGCGGTCATCGCACTCGCGACCGTGATCCAGATGCCGCTCGGGGCGATCACGGTGCTCTCGGGCCTGCACCCGATGGCGGTGGGCACGCACTTCCTGGTCTCGATGGTCGCGCTGGCCGCCGGCACCCTGCTCGTGATCGCCGCGCGGGACCTCCGCGACGGGCGCGAGCGCGACTGGAGCCCGGGACGCGGGGTGATGGCCTGCCTCGTCGCCCTCACCGGGGCCGCGGTCCTGGCGACCGGCGTCGTCGTCACCGCCGCCGGGCCGCACAGCGGCGACGACGACGTGACGGAGCGCTTCGGCGACCTGGAGCTCGCCCTCCAGGTGCACGTGCGCGCCGCCGGGGCGTTCACCGTCCTCGCGCTGGTGCTCGTGGCGTGGGTGTGGCGCGAGGGCGGCGTCGACCGCCTCACCCGGCGGCTGGCGCTGCTCGCCGTCCCCCTCGTCGCCCTCCAGATCGCCCTCGGCGAGTACCAGTACCGCAACGGGCTCCCGTGGCAGGTCGTCGCGGTGCACGTCTCCACCGCCGCGCTGGTGTGGGCGGTGATCGTGGGCGCGTGCTGGGGGGTCGCGCGCCCGGCCCGTCAGCCCCGGCGGGACGCCACCCTCTGGCAGGGGACGCAGCGCACGGCGTCCGGCAGCGCCCTCAGCCGGCCCTCGGGGATCTCGGCGCCGCAGTCGACGCAGATCCCGTAGGTCCCGGCGTCGATCGCCTCGAGGGCGGCGCGCAGCCGCGCCTCGCGCTCGCGCCACTGGAGCTGCTGGCGCAGCTCGCGCTCGCGGGCCTCCGCGTCGGTGGCGGCCTCGGCCGGGTGGTGATGGCCGTCGCCGCGCTCCTCGTCGGTCGCGAGATCGCGCGCCTGCAGGGCCGCGGTCACCTCCTGCCGGAGGCGCTCGAGGCGCTCGGCCTGGCCCTCGTAGCGGGTCGTGTCCTCGGCCATCTGCGCGATGGTAGCGGGACCGCCGGGTGGCTCCCAGGCGGGCCGACCGGGCGGGCGCTAGCCTGCGCACCGGCGTGCTGACGGGAGGTCCACCGATGGCCGACGGCCCGGCGGTCGAGGCGGAGGGCCTCGAGCGGGAGTTCAAGGGCGGCATCCGCGCCGTGGACGGCGTCGACCTCGCCGTGCGGCGCGGCGAGATCTACGGCTTCCTCGGCCCGAACGGCGCGGGCAAGAGCACCACCGTGCGCATGCTCACCACGCTCCTGCGCCCCACGGGCGGCCGGGCCCGGGTGGCGGGGCACGACCTGCTGGCCGACCCCGCGGCGGTGCGGCGCTCCATCGGCGTCGCGCTGCAGGACGCCGCGATCGACCCGTACATGACCGGGCGCGAGCTGCTGCACCTCCAGTCGGTGCTGCACGGCTTCGACCGGGCGACGGGGCGACGCCGTGCCGTGGAGCTGCTGGAGCGCGTCGACCTGGTGGCCGCGGGCGACCGGCGCGTGGGCACCTACTCCGGCGGCATGCGGCGCCGGCTCGACCTCGCCCTCGCCCTCGTCCACGCGCCCGAGGTGCTGTTCCTGGACGAGCCGACCACGGGGCTCGACCCCACCTCGCGGGCGACGCTGTGGGAGGAGGTGCGCCGCCTGAACACCGAGTCGGGGACCACCGTCTTCCTCACCACGCAGTACCTCGAGGAGGCCGACCAGCTGGCCGGGCGGGTCGGGATCATCGACGGCGGCAGGATCGTGGCCGAGGGGACCCCGCGCGCCCTCAAGGCCGAGGTCGGCGACCCGACGCTCGAGATCGCCCTCGGCGAGGACGCCGACGCCGACGCCGCGAGCGTCGCCGCCGCAGCCCTCGCCCCCTTCGGCCCCCCGGTGCCCTCGCGGCCCGGCACGGTCGCCGTGCGCCTGCCCGGCGGCGCGGGCGCGGTGGCCGCCGCGGTGCGCGCGCTGGACGGGGCCGGCATCGTCCCCGCCGGCCTCGACCTGGCGCAGCCGACCCTCGACGACGTGTTCGCCGCGCGCACCGGCCGGCGGATGGAGGCCGAGGAGACGGACGACGCCGAGACGCCCGCCGCGTGAGCACCGCGGCCGCGCAGACGCTGGCGCTGGCGCGCCGGGGCGTCGTGGGAACCCTGCGGACCCCCCAGGCGCTCATACCGGGGCTGTTCTTCCCGCTCACGCTGCTCGCGATCTTCACGGCCTCGTTCGCCGACGCCCCGGGGTCGATCCCGGGGTTCCCGCCGGTGCGCGGGTTCCTCGACTTCGCCCTGAGCGGCGCGATCCTCCAGGGGATCCTGATCGGCGGCACCACCGCCGGGGCCGCGTTCGCGCTCGACATCGAGGGCGGCTTCTTCGACCGGCTCGTCGCCTCGCCGGTGTCGCGCACCGCGATCCTCGCCGGGCGCCTGGCCGGGGGCGTCGCCGTGGCGATGGCCCAGACGGTGCTGTTCGTGGTCATCGGCATCGTGCTGGGGGCCCGCATCGAGGGCGGCGTCGCCGGGGTCGCGGTCCTGCTCCTGCTGGCCGTACTCCTGGCGATCGCGATGAGCGGGCTCGGCATCGTGCTCGCCCTGCGCAGCGGCTCCGCCGAGGCCGTCCAGGGCACCTTCCCCCTCTTCTTCGCCCTGATGTTCTTCTCGTCGGCCTTCTTCCCCCGGGAGACGATGACCGGGTGGTTCAAGGCCGTGGCCGACGCCAACCCGATCTCGTACCTGGTCGAGGGGATGCGTCAGCAGATCATCGAGGGCGTGGACACCCGCGTGACGATGATCGGCATCGGGGTGGCCGCCGGGCTGGCGCTCGCGGCGCTGGCGGCCTGCCACGTCGCCTTCCGGGCGCGGCTGCGGAGCCGGCTGTGAGGCACGCCGTTGCGGTGAGCCGCGGCCTCGCCTGGCGCAGCCTGATCCTGGTGCGGCGGATGCCGTCGGTGTTCCTGCCCTCGCTCGTGATGCCCCTGTTCATCCTCGTGGCGACGGCGGGGGCCTTCCGGGGCATCTCGGCCCTCCCGGTGTTCGGCGGCGCCTCGTACCTGGCGTTCACGCTCCCGCTCGCGACGGTCATGGGGGCGGGCTTCGCGGGCATCAACGCCGGCATGACACTGGCACGCGACATCGAGGGGGGCTTCGTCGACCGGCTGGTGGCGAGCCCGGCGCCGCGCATCGCGCTGGTCACCGGCCCGCTCGCCGCCGCGGCGGTCCGGAGCGTCTTCACGACCACCGTGGTCCTCGCCGCGGGCCTGATCGGCGGGGTCTCCCTGCCGGGCGCCGGCGGGACGCTGGTCGTCTACGTGATCGCGCTCCTCTTCTCGGTCGCGACGGCCTGCTGGTCGATGGGCGTCGCCTTCCGGGCACGCACGATCCAGGCGGCGCCGCTGATGCAGATGGTGATCTTCCTCTCGGTGTTCACGTCGGTGGCCTACGCCCCCCGCGAGGTGCTGAGCGGCTGGCTGCGGACCGTGGCCGACGTCAACCCCGTCACCTACCTGATGGAGGCCTCGCGGGCGGCGGAGCGGGGCGTGCTCGGATGGGGCGAGATCCGCCCCGCGGCGATCGCGATCACGGTGCTGCTCGCCGCGCTCGGAACCTGGGCCCTGACAGGGCTCGCAAGCCTCGGGAGGCGCTGATGGCGGATGAGCGACTGGTGATCGACGCGGCCCTCGGGGCCCACCTCGACGGACTCAGCCGGGTGCCGGACGAGATCGCCGCCCTTGCCCACGAGATGGACGGCGCGCCCGACGAGCGGATGATGACCCACCCCGACCTCGGCGCCCTGCTCGAGGTGCTCGTCCGGTCGGCCGGGGGCCGGCGCGTGCTCGAGGTCGGCACCTTCGTGGGGACCTCGGCGGCCTGGATGGCGCGGGGCCTCGCCGAGGGCGGCGCCATCGACACGCTCGAGGCCGACCCCGCCCGCGCCGACGCCGCGGAGCGCTTCTTCGCCCGCGCGGGCATCGCCGGCGCGATCACGGTCCACCGCGGGCGCGCCGACGCGATCCTCCCCACCCTGAGCCCCGGCTACGACCTCTGCTACATCGACGCCGACAAGACCGGCTACGCCGCCTACCTGGAGCACGCGGTGCGCCTGGTGCGCCCCGGCGGCCTGATCGTTGCCGACAACGTCCTCCTCAGCGGCCGCGTCGTCCTCCCCGAGGACGAGCGCGGGGCCGACGCCACCGCCCTCGCCGACTTCTCGCGCCGGGCGGTGGACCACCCGCGCCTGCGCACCGCCGTCCTGACCGTCGGGGACGGCATCACCCTGAGCGTCGTCCTCCCCGCCTGACGCCCACCTCGGGGATCGCCCGGGTCCCCGGTTCCCGCCGCCGAGGTCCACTCGGAGGGACTTCGCGAGGAGGTCCATTTGGTCCTGAGCCCGAGGTCCACTTGGTCCTGAGCCCGGGGTCCATTTGGTCCTGAGCCCACCCCGGGGGGCGCGCGACGACCCCGAGGCGCCTCAGGCGCCTCCGCGCACCCGCCGGCGCTGGTGGCTCCTCAAGGCGAACCATCCGGCGACGAAGATGAGGAAGATGACGGCGGCGATCTCCAGCGAGCCCAGCGCCAGGGCGACCATCTGGGCGGCGAACAGCAGCAGCGCGACGGCGATCAGGATGATGCCGACGCGCCGGCGGCGCGCCTCGTCCGGGCTCCTCTCCATGCGGGAAGGGTAGCCGGGCCGTGACGCGGGGAGGCGGGCAGCGGGGGGGGACTGCCCTACACTGCGGCGCGATGCGCGTCCGTCCCGCGATCGCCGCACTCCTCGGCTCGGCCGCGCTCGCGTGCGCGGCGGCACCGGCCTCGGGGGCCGGGCTGCCCGGGGTGATCCAGCACATGACCTGCGTCGCGCCGGCCGACGCGGCGGGCATCGACGCGATGCTCGAGCGCGCCGGGAGCCCGCTCGCGGGCGAGGGCGCCACCTTCGTGCGGGCGGCGGGCGACGTGGGGCTCGACCCGCGGGCGCTGGTCGCGATCGCGGCCCACGAGACCCTGCTCGAGACCTACGGACCGGCCGACGCGATCGACAACGCCTTCGGCCTCGGCCCGGGCATCGCCTTCGCGAGCGAGCGGGCGGCGATCCGGCGGGCCGCGCGCACGCTCGGGGCGTACTACCTCGCCGAGGGCCGCGTGACGCTGGGCGACATCGGCGCCAAGTGGGCGCCGATCGGCGCGGCCAACGATCCGACCGGGCTCAACCAGAACTGGACCTCCGGCGTCGGCACCTACTTCGCGGCCCTCGGGGGCGACCCCGACCGCCCGGTGCTGATCGGCGACCAGGACGCGGCCCCGGCCTGTGGGGGCACGCCCGCCTTCGCGCCGGCCCCGGGCGAGGCGACCCCCGGGGGCGAGCCGACGGGCCCGCCCGTGGTGACGGTGTGGGGCGGCGCCGCCCCGGCGGCGCGCGGAGCGTCACCCGCGAAGGGCGGGGACCCGGCCACCGGGCGGCCCGCCGTGCTGGAGGGCTTCGCCTTCCCGCTCGCGCTGCGCGCGGGCGCCCCGGCGGCGTACCGGGACGCGTACCGGGAGCCCGGCCCCGACACCTGCGACGGCGGCCGCCACCAGTGCGCGGTGACGATCACGAGCGCCCCCGGCGACGCCGTCGTGGCGATGGCGGGCGGGACGCTTCGCGCCCCCACCGCCGCCGAGCGCGAGGCGGGGATCGCCTTCTGGGTCGACACCGGCCGCGGCGACCGCCTCGGCTACGGGCCGCTGGCCCGCTACGTCCCGGGGATCGCCGAGGGCGCCGCGGTCGCCCCCGGCCGCCACCTGGGCGACAGCGCCGGCTGGCTGCGGGTCGCCTGGGAGCGCGGCGGCGTGCGCGTCAACCCCTTCCCCCTCCTCCAGGCGACCCGGCCGCCCGCCGCCTGACCCGTGCGGGGGTCGCCGGAGCGCGAGCGCGCGCTGGCCGCCTTCGTCGCGCTCTACGCCGACGGCCGCTTCTTCGACGCCCACGAGGCGCTCGAGGTGGTCTGGCGCCGCTCGCCGGACCAGCCGATGCGCTTCCTCCAGGGCCTGATCCAGTGGGCGGTGGCGTTCGAGCACCACCGCCGCGGCAACAGCCACGGGGCGCGGGTGCTGCTGGAGCGCGCGCTGGCCAACCTCGACGGCGCACCCCCGGGCTACCTCGGCGTCGACCTGCGCGCGTGCCGCGCCGCGACGGAGGACCTGCGGGAGGCCTTCGCGGCCTGGGACGCCGGGGGATCCCGCCCGGACCTCGCGGCGCCGCCCATCTCCTGGGCGCCGGCGGCCGCCCGGTCGTAGATTGGGGCGGTCCGAGCCACGACGCGGAGGCCCGCCGTGAACGCCATCATCCTGACCGAGACCGGTGGGCCCGAGGTGCTGCGCCCGGGAACCGCCCCCGACCCGGTGGCGGGCCCGGGGCAGGTGGTCGTCGACCTGCGGGCCGCGGCCCTCAACCGGCGCGACGTCTTCCTGCGCAAGGGTGTCGCCCCCAGCCCGCTGCCCGTCATCCCCGGCTCGGACGGCGCAGGCGTCGTGCGGGCCGTGGGGGCCGGCGTCACCGGGGTCGCGCCCGGGGACGAGGTGGTGGTGCTGCCGTCGCTCGGCTGGGGCGGCGGCGAGGACGCACCCGGCCCCGGCTTCCGCATCCTCGGGGGCCCCGACGACGGCACGTACGCCGAGCAGGTGCTGCTGCCCGCCGGCAACGTCCTCCCCCGCCCCGCGCGCCTGTCGTGGGAGGAGGCCGCCGCGCTGCCGCTCGCCGGGCTCACCGCCTACCGGGCCCTGGTGTCCCGGGCGCGGGTGCGCACCGGGGAGACGGTGCTGGTGCTCGGCATCGGCGGGGGCGTCGCCACGATCGCCCTGCTGCTGGCCCGCGCGGCCGGATGCCGGGTGATCGTCACCTCGTCCTCGCACGAGAAGCTCGCCCGGGCGCGCGAGATGGGCGCGGCCGCGGGAGTGAACTACCGCGAGGACGACTGGGTCGCCCAGGTGCGCGAGGCGTCGGGCGGGGGCGTGGACGTCGTCGTCGACTCGGTGGGCGCCACCTGGGCCGACTCGATCGACTGCGTCCGGCCCGGCGGGCGGGTCGTCGTCTTCGGCGGCACCGGCGGCGCCACGGCCGCTCTGAAGGTGCGCCCGGTGACCACGGGCCAGGTCTCGCTGCTCGGCACGACGATGGGCAGCCCGCGCGACTTCGCGGGCCTGCTCGCCGCGGTCGCGCACCAGGACTGGGCGCCGGTGATCGACTCGGTCCGCCCGCTGGCCGAGGCCGCCGCCGCTCACGCCCGGGAGGAGGCCGGCGAGCACTTCGGCAAGCTGGTCCTGTCGATCGGGTGAGCCCGCTGGCCGCCCGGGCGCTCGCCGCCGTGCGGGCGCAGGTGGGCCGGCGGGCGGCCGAGGGCGGCCCCGGCGACGCCCTCGACGCCGGGGCGATCGCCGCCGCGCTCGAGGCCGACCCCGCCTGCCACGCCGACCTGGAGGCCGCGGCGGCGGCGCAGGCGGAGCTGGCCGACGAACCCGCCGGGGCCCCGGGGGCGCGCGCCTCCCGGCGGGCGCACCACGACGCCGCACTCGCTGCGATCGACGAGCTCCTGGTGGCCGGCGAGCTGGCGCCCGACGGCCCCGGCCGCGTCGTGCTGCCGGGCTTCGGGCCGGCCACCTGGCGCGCGATCGCCGTGCTGCACGCGGGCGCCGGCGGCGACGAGGCGTCCTGGGCGGCGACGCTCGCCGCCGAACCGCTGGCCGACCTCGGCGCGGCCGCGCCCCGGGAGCTGGCGGCGCACCCGGCCGACCCGCGGCGCGCCGGCGCCGCCTGGCGCCTGCTGGCCCGCCAGGCCGAGCGGCAGGACCTGCGCGACGCCCTGATCCGGGCCGGCGCGGCGGCCCGCCACGCCGCCGCGAGGGGCTACGGCGACAGCCTCGCGGGCATCGAGCGCGACGCCGCGGCGCTGGCGGCGCACCTCGCACGCGCGGACGCCGACATCGCGGCGATGTGGGAGGCCGGCGCTAGACCGACTGCTCCGTGACCACCCCGCCCTCGACCTGCAGCCGGCGGCCGACCTCCACCCGCTCCAGCATCCGCCGGTCGTGGGTCACGAGCAGGAGCGCCCCGGCGTAGTCGCCGAGGGCGCCCTCGAGCTGCTCGATCGCCTCCAGGTCGAGGTGGTTGGTCGGCTCGTCGAGCACCAGGCACGTCACCGGCCGGGCCGAGAGCACCGCCAGCAGCGCCCGGGTGCGCTCGCCGGGCGACAGCTCGCCGGCCGGCCTCACCACGCGGTCGGCGTCGAGGCCGAACTTGGCGAGGAGCCCGCGGGCGTCCTCGGCGGTGGAGCCGGTGCGTGCCGTGACCGCGTCGAGGAGCGTCGGGGCGGCGACGAGGCTGCGGCGCTCCTGCTCCACCTCCCCCACCACCACGGAGGGACCCGTGCGCGCGGTGCCGGCGTCGAGGGCCACGCGCCCGAGCAGCGCCCCGATCAGCGTGCTCTTGCCGCCGCCGTTCGGCCCGGTGACCACCACCCGCTCGCCGCGGCGCACCTCCAGGTCGACCGGCCCGAGGGTGAAGTCCCCGCGGCGCACCACCGCGCCCTCGAGCGCCGCCACCAGGTCGCCCCCGCCCCGCCCGGGCGCCAGCCGCAGCTGCAGCCGCCACCCCTCCCAGGGCTTGGCGACCACCTCCAGGCGCTCGAGCGCGCGCTCGGTGGCGCGCACCTTGGACGCCTGCTGCTCGGAGCGCTCGGAGCGCATGGCCCGCCCGATGCGGTCGGGGTCGCGGGGTCGCGTCTTCTCCCGGCGCACGCCCTCCTCCGACCACGCCCGCTGCCGGCGCATCCGGTCCTGGAGGCGGTCGCGCTCGGCCGCGTAGCGCCCGTGGGCCGCGTACTGGCGCCCGCGCGCGATGTCGCGCTGCTCGACGAACTCGCTCCAGCCCCCGGCGTACTCGCGCGCCAGGTGGTCCGGCTCGGTGATCTCGACGATGCGCCGCACGCAGCGGTCGAGGAACGCCCGGTCGTGCGACACGGTCACGATCGCGCCGCGGTGGGCGTCGACGAGCCGCTCGAGGATGTCCAGGCCGGCGAAGTCGAGGTCGTTGGTGGGCTCGTCCAGCAGCAGCAGGTCGAGTCGCGCCAGCGCGAGCACCGCGAGGCCGACCCGCGCGGCCTGGCCGCCGGACAGCGCGGACACGGGGAGGTCGAGCACGCGCGACGCCAGGCCCACGTCGGCCAGCGCCGCCGCCGAGCGCGCCTCCAGGTCGTCGCCCCCGAGCGCGAGGAAGGCGTCGAGGGCCTCCGAGTACTCGTCGACCCGCGCGGGGTCGCGCTCGAGCGCACGCGTCAGATGGTCGAGGCGCTCCGAGGCCGCCGCCACGCCGGTGCGCCGGGCGAGGTGCCCGGCGACCGTCTCGGCGACGGGCGCGCCGCCGCGCTGGTCGAGCAGCCCCACGCGCAGCCCCGGCGGCGCGCGCAGCACCGTGCCGGCGTCGGGGGCCAGATCGCCGGCCATGACCCGCAGCAGCGTCGACTTGCCGATGCCGTTGGGCCCCACGACGCCGATGCGGACGTCGTCGGGCACGAGCAGGGACACGCCGCCGAGGACAACGCGGGGGCCGAACGCGAGCGCGACGCCGTCGAGGGAGAGCACTGCGGCAGCGTGGCAGACTGCGCGGCGTGGACATGGACCTCCTGCGCGCCCTCTGCGAGGCGCACGGCCCCTCGGGGCGCGAGGACGCGGTGCGCGCCGTGGTCGAGCCCGAGCTCGCCGCGCTGTGCGACCGGGTCGACCTCGACCCGCTCGGGAACCTCTCGGGCGTCCGGGAGGGCGACGGGCCGCGGCTGATGCTGGCCGCCCACATGGACGAGATCTCGCTGATGGTCACCCATGTGGACGATCGCGGCTTCCTCAGGGTGATCCCCGTCGGCGGCTGGGACGCCCGCACCCTCGTCGGCCAGCGCGTGCGCGTCCACGGCCGGGAGCCCCTCGACGGGGTCGTCGGCATGACGCCCGTCCACCTCATCGACCCGAAGGACCGCGGCAAGAACCTCGAGGTGACCGACCTCGGAATCGATCTCGGCCTGCCCGGCGACCGCGTCCGCGAGCTGGTGCGGCCGGGCGACGCGGCCACGCGCATCCGGGCACTGCGCCCTCTCGGCGACCTCGTGACGGGCAAGTCGCTGGACGACCGCGTCGGCGTGTACGTGATGATCGCGGCGCTGCGGCTGGCCGGGCCCGCGGACGCCGAGGTGTGGGCCACGGCGACGGTGCAGGAGGAGGTCGGGCTGCGGGGCGCGCGCGTGGCGGCCGCCCGCATACGGCCCCAGGTCGCCCTGGCGATCGACACCTGCCCGGCCGACGACGGCCCGGGGTCGCCCGGGTCGGGGCCGGGCACCCGCCTCGGTCGCGGCGCCGCGATCCGCATCATGGACGCGAGCGCGATCGGCGCGCACGCGCTCGTCGAGCTCCTCACGAGGATCGCCGAGGACGAGGGCATCCCGCACCAGTTCCACGTCGCCAACAAGGGCGGCACGGACACCGGAAGCCTCCAGCTCTCGGGCGACGGCGCGATCGCGGGGTGCGTCTCGATCCCCACCCGCTACGTCCACTCGAGCGTCGAGGCGTGCCACCCCGACGACATCGACGCGGCGGCGCGCCTGGTGGCGGCGCTGATCCCGCGCGCGGGGGAGCTGCTCCCCCCGGTCCCCTAGGAGACCGAGACCACCCCGACGACCACGGCGCCCACCATCAGGGCGGCCACGGAGACCCAGCCCGCCGCGCCCACGCGACCGTAGGCCAGGTGGCCGCGACCGAACCCCGACAGGACGAGGGCCGCCGCCGCGCCGCCGACGATGCCGCCGAGGTGGCCCCCGATCGAGATGCCGGGCAGCACGAAGGTGATGACGAGGTTGAGCAGCAGCAGCATCCCGATGGACGAGCCGAGTAGCGCGACCCCGCGCTGACGCTCCAGGAGATAGAGCGCGGCCATCAGGCCGAAGACGCCGCCCGAGGCGCCCACGGTGAGGCCGTCCGGGCTCAGCAGGAGCGCGCCCGCCGACCCCCAGAGGATCGCGCAGAAGTAGATCGCCAGCATGCGCGCGGGCCCCGCGTAGCGCTCGAGCGCCCCGCCGAGGATCCACAGCAGGAACATGTTGAAGGCGATGTGGAAGATCCCCGCGTGCAGGAAGCCGCCGGTGATCATGCGCCACCACTCGCCGTCGGCGACCGCGGGTCCGTAGACCGCCCCGTCCTGGACGAGCTGCGACGCGCCGACGCCGCTCACGCCGACGCCCTGGGCCAGCTCGGCCAGGTAGACGAGCACGTTGACGGCGACCAGGACGGTCGTCGCGACCGCCGCGCCGGCCGCCTCGGCCGCCCGCAGCCGCCGCACCGGGGCCGGTGCGCCCGACCGGCCGGCGCACTCCGGGCACCGCATCCCCACCGCGGCCTGCGTCATGCACGCCGTGCAGATCGGCCGCTCGCAGTTGGAGCACGAGAGCAGGGTCTCGCGGTCCGGGTGGCGGTAGCAGTGCGCGGTGTCGGGCGCCTGCGTCTCGTGCGATGTCGCCATCCGGTGGAAGCGTAGCGCGCCCCGCGCCCGCCGAGCCGGGGGCGGGGGGATGCCCGGTCCGCCGCGGGCTGCGCTACCCTGCGGGACGATCGTGTGTCCAGACGTCCGCCGTGACCCCGCGGACCACGTCGCGGAGGATGACGTTGGTTGCCCTGGGTGACATGCCGGGTGATGGACCGGCTCGTGAGACGGGCCTGCGGATCGAGGTCCGCGAACAGGAGGGGTGGGCCGTGGTCGCCTTCGCGGGCGAGCTCGACCTGGAGGAGGCGGGCGCGGCCGAGGCGGCCCTCGCAACCGCGCACGAGAGGGGGTCGCGGGGCGTGGTCGCCGACCTGCGCGAGGTCACCTTCCTCGGCAGCACCGGCGTGCGCGTGCTGCTCGAGGCGCAGACCCGCTGCGAGGGGGCGGGGCGGAGCATGAGGGTCGTCCAGGGCGACGGGCCCGCGCGGCGCCTGATCGCCCTGCTGGGGCTGGACGACCGGATGGACCTCGTCGACGGAGACGGGTGAGGGACGCCGCCGTGCACATCGACCCGGGTGCCCTGGCGGACAGCCTCGCCGCGCTGTCCGCGCCGTCCGCCGGCGACCCGCCGCCCCTCGAGACCAGCATCGCCGCGGTCATCGACGCGACCCGCACGCTCTTCTCCGTCACCGGGGTCGGGCTGATGCTGGCCGACGCGGGCGGCGAGCTGCGCTACGTCGGCGCGACCGACGAGGCGGCCCGCGTGCTCGAGGCGCTCCAGGAGGAGCTCTCGACGGGCCCGTGCGTCGACTGCTTCGTGCTCGGCGAGGTGGTGCAGACCGACGACCTTGCGCACGACGAGCGCTGGCCCGAGCTGTCCGCGCGCGTCGTCCCCGACGTGGTCGACGCGGTGCTCGGGGTGCCGACCCGGATCGGCGGGGTGGTCGTCGGCTCGCTCAACGTCTACCGCTCCGGGCGCTACGAGTGGGACTCGTCGGACGTCGCGGCGGTCGCGGCCCACAACGAGGTGCTGGAGGGGCTCCTCGGGTCGGCCCTCGTCGCCCACCGGCGCGGCGAGGTGGTCGAGCAGCTCGAGCGGGCCCTCGAGAAGCGGATCGTCATCGAGCGGTCCGTGGGCATGCTGATGCAGCGGCACGCGGTGTCGGCCGTCGTCGCGTTCGGCGCCCTCCGGCGGTCGGCGCGCGATGCGCGGCGCCCGGTCTCCGACCTCGCCGCCATGACCCTCGCGGGCGACGACTCGGTGGGGGCGCGGCTACCGCGCCCGGAGCGGGCCTGACGGCGACCAGCGGCGGGGGCGCGGGCCGGCCGCCGCGCGGCGCTGCGAGCGGCGCAGCGCGATCAGGCTGAAGATCCCGGCGCCGATGAGCCCGATCGCGGTGCGCGTGGGGCTGACGAGCCAGCAGCCGCCGAGCACCACCACGGTCAGGACGGCGATCGCGAGGCGCGCCCGGATGCGGATCGCCCGCTCGTCGCGGACCTTCGGCACGGCGGCCTGGAAGCGCGCCACCGCGCGCTCCTCGTCCAGCGAGCGCGGCGCGTGGTCCTGGGGCGGCGATGCGAGATCGGCCCAGCCCTCGCGGCCGGCGACGGCGGCCACCACGGCGAGCTCGGAGTCGGAGAGGGGCACGGCCGGCATCCCCGCCCACCTCGGCATCCGGGCGCGGGACTTGAGCGGCGCGCACCCGTGCGTTGACGCCCGTTCGCGCGACGAGTTTACTTCGGGCTTCGCACGCCGGTCCTCACGGGGGCCGGCGTCAGCGTGTCCGCCGGCCCCCCGACCCGAGAGGCCCTCTGGCAGATGACCGCACCGCCCCCGTTCGCCACCACGCCGCCCGCCGGCCTCCCGGACCTGATCGAGCACGACGCGTGCGCCCTGGCCGCCTTCGCGACCCGCGACGGCACGCCGAGCCGCGCGATGCTGGAGCACGCGCTGACCTCGCTCCAGATGATGGTCCACCGCTCCGGGAGCGTGGACGGCGAGGGTGACGGCAGCGGGCTGCTGATCGACCTGCCGCGCCCGGCCTGGCGCCGGCGCCTGGCGTCCGAGGGCCTCGACCCCGCCGCGGCCGACGACGCCCGCTTCACGGTGGCCCACATCTTCTTCGACAGCCAGGAGGACGTGGACGCGCAGGTGCCCCTCATCGAGGGCATCATCCGCGAGCACGGCTTCGAGATCGTCTGGAGCGGCGAGGGCACCATCGACCGCGGGGCCCTCGGCCCCCGTGCCTCCGAGACCCCGCCGATCTTCTGGCAGATCGCCTGCCTGGCCGAGCCCGGCACCCCGGCCTCGACGAACTGCTACCGGGCCATGTGCCGGATGGAGCGCGACCTCGACTGCCACGTCGCCTCGTTCTCGGCCAACGACGCCGTCTACAAAGTGCAGGGCCAGCCCGAGGTGATCGCCCGGTTCTATCCGGAGATGCAGGAGCCCGACTTCGCCTCGTCGCGGATCATCGCCCACAACCGGTACTCGACGAACACCTACCCGACGTTCAGCCGGGTGCAGCCGTTCTCGATCCTCGGCCACAACGGCGAGATCAACACGATCGCCCAGCTCCGCGAGCAGAGCGAGCAGCTCGGCCTGCCGATCACGCGCAACGGGTCCGACAGCCAGGACCTGAACCGCCTGCTGGAGGGCCTGATCTTCGAGAAGGGCCTCTCGCTGCTGGAGGCGGTCGAGTTCGCCTTCCCGCCGATCCTCGGCGAGGTCCACCGGCTGCCGGCGAAGCTCCAGGACCTGTACGTCCACTACCGCGAGGCGCTCGGGCCGTACGCCCAGGGCCCCGTCGGCCTCGCCTGCCGGGCGGCCGACGAGATGGTCTTCGCGGTCGACGCGATGGGCCTGCGGCCGCTGTGGTGGATCGAGACCGAGGACATGTACGTCGTCTCGTCCGAGCCGGGGATCATCCCGGTGAGCGAGCTGACCCGCGACCCCGCGCCGCTGGCCCCCGGGGAGAAGGTCGCCCTGATCACCGGCGAGGACGGCGTGCCGGCGGTCCTCGACTACTGGGAGCTCCAGCGCGAGGTGTACCTGCGCGCCAAGGGCCGCGGCGCGCTGCCGAGCGCCGAGACGCGCGCTCGGCTCGCCGGCGGGCTCGACCCGGTCGCGGTCGAGGAGGTCCCCGACGAGGAGCTCGCGGCGCCCGAGCTCGAGCTGGAGACGCTGCTGGCGTCGGCCGGCTGGATCGAGAGCGACAAGCAGCAGCTCCAGTTCCACGCCGACCGCGGCGCCGAGCCGATCGGATCGCTCGGCTGGGACGGGCCCCTCGGCCCCTTCACGCCGGTGCCGATGCCGCTGTCGGACTACCTCCAGGAGACGGTCGCCGTCGTCACCAACCCGGCGATCGACCGCGAGCGCGAGGTGGAGCACTTCTCGACGCGCGTGGTCCTCGGCCGCCGGCCCCCGATCGAGGGCGTCGAGCCCGAGCCGCCGCAGCGCTGCGAGCTGCGCATGCCGATCATCCTCGGCGGCATGCGCGCGGGGACGGCGACCCTGTCGCTGCCGGAGATGCGCCGCGTGGCCGTCGGCCAGGGCGTCGCCTGCATGGAGGACGTGCTCGCCGCGTGGGACTGGCGCGCGACGCGGCTCCCGCTGCACTTCCCGCAGGACGGGAGCGTCCGGCAGCACCTTGCCAACCTGTCGGAGGCCGCCGTCGCGGCCGTGCGCGAGGGCGCCGAGCTGATCGTGCTCGAGGACCTCGGCGCCGGCCCCGGGGACCGGGTCTGCGACCCGCACCTCGCCGTCGCCGCCGTCGACAAGGCCCTGCGCGAGGCGCGCAAGGAGGACGGCTCCTCGTACCGCCGTGACGCGAGCCTCGTGCTCCAGGCGGCCGGCATCCGCAACGTCCACGACGTGATGGTCGCGCTCGGGTTCGGCGCCCAGGCGATCTGTCCGTACGCGATGCTCGAGAAGGCCATGGACGGCTCGCCCGAGCCCTTCAACGCCGCGGGCAACGTGCTCCAGGGCCTGCAGAAGGGCATGGAGAAGGTTCTCTCCACCCTCGGCATCCACGAGCTGCGCGGCTACGGCCGCCTGGTGTCGGCGATCGGGGTCTCTCCCGAGGTGCTCGACCTGCTCGCCATCCCGGGCTTCTGCGCCTCCGAGGGCCGTGGCCTCGGCCTCGACGACCTGGACGCGCTCGCCGAGCAGGGCCGCCAGATCCGGGCCGGCGAGGAGAGCCCGTCGAAGGTGAAGCTGCCGCGCATGTACCCGAAGGTGTGGAAGGCCCTCGCGCGGGTCGCCACCTCGGAGCGGGGCTACGAGGAGTACGCCGAGACGCTCGCCAAGCTGGAGGACGAGCAGCCCGTGGCCCTGCGCCACGCGGTGCAGCCGCAGCTCGCCCCCGAGGGCGAGCGGCTGGCCGCGTCCGAGGTCTCCTCACGCGTCGGCGAGCACACCCTGCCCTTCCTCATCAGCTCGATGAGCTTCGGCAGCCAGGGCGAGATCGCGTTCCGCTCCTACGCCGAGGCCGCCTACCAGGCCGACATGCTCTGCATGAACGGCGAGGGCGGCGAGATCCCCGACATGTACGGCAAGTACCCCAAGCACCGGGGCCAGCAGATCGCGAGCGGCCGCTTCGGCGTCTCGTCCCTGCTGATCAACTCGTCCGAGTGGGTCGAGATCAAGATCGGCCAGGGCGCCAAGCCCGGCGAGGGCGGCCACCTCCCCGGCTCGAAGGTCACGCAGGCCATCGCCCAGGCGCGCAACGCGGCGGTGGGCAGCGACCTGATCAGCCCCTCGAACAACCACGACCTCTACTCGATCGAGGACCTCGCGCAGCTCATCGACGAGCTGAAGACGGCCAACCCGCACGCCAAGGTCATCGTCAAGGTGCCCGTGGTGCCGGGAATCGGCACGATCGCCATCGGCATCGCCAAGGCGGGCGCCGACGTCCTCACGCTGTCCGGCTACGACGGCGGCACCGGCGCCGCCCGTCAGCACGCCCTGCGCCGCGCCGGGCTGCCCTGCGAGATCGGCACGGTGCTCGCGCACCACGCCCTGACCGAGGCGGGCATCCGCGACCGGGTCGAGATCTGGGCCGACGGCGGCCTGCGCAGCGCCGAGGACTGCATCAAGCTGATCTGCATGGGCGCGAACCGCCTGGGCTTCGGCACGGCGTCGATGGTGGCGATCGGCTGCACCATCTGCCGCGGATGCCAGCTCGACACCTGCCACGTCGGCATCGCGACGCAGCTCGACGAGGAGGAGGCCCACGAGCGCGGCCTCAAGCGCTTCGTCCCCCGCGTCTTCGACCCCTCGGTCGCCGCGCTGGTGCGGTACTTCACCGAGATGGGCGAGGCCCTGCGGGAGCTGGGGGGCCGCATGGGCGTCCGCGAGATCCAGGAGCTCGTCGGCCAGGCCGACCGCCTGGTGCAGGTCTCCCACCACGACCGCCTCGACATGTCCGGGCTGCTGACGCCCGTGGGCCAGCGGCTGATCACCTCCCCGGCCGGCACGCCCCGCTTCTTCCGGCCGTTCCACCCGCCGCCGCCGCACCGCGCGCCGGAGGTCGCCGCCGAGCGGCTCGCCGCCGGCGCGGCGCTCGCGGTGGAGGAGGAGGCCACGACGGCCGCCGACCGGAACCTGGGCACCGACCTCGCCGGGCTGATCGCCCGCGCGACGACCGGCGTGCACAACGCGTGGGTCAACGGCGCCGACAGCGGGGTCTCCCCCACCAACGCCGCGCCCTCCGGCGGCGAGGGCAACGGCTCCGGCGACGCCGCGGGCGGCGGCGAGGGCCACGGGTCCGGCAACGGCCACGCGCCCACGCTGGTCGACCTCGCCTTCACCAAGGGCGCGGCGGTCGGCAGCGGCCTCGCGGCCTTCACGCTCGACGGCGTCCGGGTGCGTGTCTTCGGCGGCGCCCAGGACGGCGTCGGCAAGTGCGCGCTGGGCGGCGAGATCCAGGTGCTGAAGGCCCAGAACGGCGACGGCGACTGGGTCGGCGGGCACGTGGGCAAGAGCTTCGCCTACGGCGCGCAGCGCGGCCTCTTCCTGATCCAGGGCAACGCCGACGCCCGCGCCGGCATCCGGCTGTCGGGCGCCGACATGGTGCTCGGCGGCGAGCCCCTGGCGCCGCTGGACGACCGCCTCGGCACCCTCGCGGCGCGGGCCAACTGCAAGGGCTTCGCGTTCGAGTACATGACCGGCGGGCGCGTGGTCGTGCTCGGGGACCCCGGGCCGTGGCTCTGCAGCGGGATGACCGGCGGCGTCGTGTACGTCCGTCAGAACGCCGACTGGAAGCTCGACGAGGCCGCCGTGCGCCGGCGCCTCTCGAAGGCCGCCAAGGTGAGCCTGTCGCCGCTCGAGGAGGCCGACTGCGCGACGGTCGCCGAGCTGCTCGGCGCCTACCGCCAGGCCCTCTCCGACAGCGGCCAGGTGGGCGCGGCCGAGCGCCTCGGCGAGCTGGTGGACGACCCGGAGAGCCACTTCCTGGCGATCCACCCGGTGACCCAGCAGGCCGACCCGAACATCTCCACCGAGTAGCGCCCGGGGCGGCCCACGGCCCTGACGCCGTGGGCCATCGCCCCGGCCGTCCCGGTGGCCCCTCGGACGAATCGGGGAGGGTCCATTTGGTCCTGAGCCCGGGGTCCATTTGGTCCTGAGCCCGGGGTCCATTTGGTCCTGAGCCCGGGGTCCATTTGGTCCTGAGCCCGGGGTCCATTTGGTCCTGGGGCCATCCGGGGCGGCGCCCCCGACCCTCAGCCCTCGACGGCCTCCGCGGCGCGCTCCCACTCGCGCATCAGCCAGCTCAGCTCCTCCTGCAGGCCGCGGTGCTCCTCACCGCGGCGCGCGAGGGCCTCGCGGTCGGCGAGGACGCCCGGGTCGGCGAGCGCCGCCTCGACCTCGGCGATCGTGCCCTCCACGCGGGTGATCTCGCGCTCGAGGCGGCGCACCTCGCCCCGCCCCGGGCGGGTGGCGGCGGGCGCGGCGGGCGCAGGCGCCTCCCCGCCGGAGAGTCGCCTGCGGCCGCGCGCAGGACGGGCCGCCGGGGGCGGCGCCGGTGGGGGCGGCGCCTCCGCAGCCTGCCGGGCGCTCAGCAGGTCGCCGTAGCCGCCGGGCCGCAGGACCGCGGCGCCGTCCTCCAGCGACAGGGTGTGGGTGGCCACCGCGTCGATCAGGGCGCGGTCGTGGGAGATCAGCAGCACGGTGCCGTCGAAGGCCTCGAGCGCGGCCTCGAGGGCCTCGCGGCTCTCGGTGTCGAGGTGGTTGGTCGGCTCGTCCAGCACCAGCAGGTTGCCGCCGCGGGCGATCAGGGTCACCAGCGACAGGCGCCGCCGCTCCCCGCCCGAGAGGCGCTCGACGCGGGCGTCGGCCTCGGCGCCGCGGAAGAGGAAGCCGCCGAGCAGCGTCCGCGCCTGCGTCTGCGTCAGGTCGCTCGCGATCAGGACGGTCTCGACGACGGTGCGGCTGTCGTCGAGCTCCTCGCTCTGCTGGGTGAAGTAGGCGGGCACCACCCGGTGGCCCACGCTGACGCGCCCGCGCGCCGGCACCCGCCGCCCGATGAGCGTCTCCAGGAGGGTCGTCTTCCCCGCCCCGTTCGGCCCCACGAGGGCCACGCGCCACCCGCGCTCGATCGTGAACCCGACGCCCGTCACCAGGCGCCGCCCCGGCACCTCGACGTCGAGGCCGTCGGCCTCCACCACGACCCGGCCGCTGCGCTCGGCCTTGGGAAAGCCGAAGGCCAGGTGCGACGCCCGCCGGGGGGCCTCGATGCGCTCGATGCGGTCGAGCCGCTTCTGCCGCGACTGGGCCTGACGAGCCTTGGTCCCGGCGCGCCAGCGGGTGACGAACCGCTCCAGCCGGGCGATCTCGGCAGCCTGGCGCTCGGCCTCGGCCCCCTGCCGGTCGAGCGCCAGCGCGCGCTCGCGGCGGAACGCCGAGTACCCCATCGGCCAGTGCTTCGCCCGGCCGCCGTCGATCTCGAGCACGCCCGTGGCCACGGACTCCAGGAACCATCGGTCGTGGGAGACCATCAGGACCGTCGCGCCGAGCTCGGCGATCGTCCGCTCGAGCCACTCGACCGAGCCGATGTCGAGGTGGTTGGTGGGCTCGTCGAGCAGCAGCACGTCGGGCCGCGAGACCAGCGCCCGCGCCAGCGAGGCGCGGGTCAGCTCGCCGCCGGAGAAGCCATCCAGCGGGCGCGGCAGCTGGTCCTCGTCGATCCCCAGACCGCGCAGGACCCGCTCGATCCACGACCGCCACGCGTAGCCCCCCGCGCGCTCCAGGTCGGCCTGGGCGCGCTCGTAGGCGTCGAGCACCTCGGGGCCCGCGTCGCCGTCGGCCATGCGCGCCTCCAGCTCGGCGAGCCGGGCCTCGGCCGCCTGGGCGGCCTGCATCCCCTCCGCGACGTACTCGCCCAGCGTCAGCGGGGAGCCGAGGGGCGGGCGCTGATCGTGCAGGGCGATCGTCGCCCCCTTCGGGATGCTGACCGTGCCGCCGTCGGCGGGGAGGCGCCCGGCGAGGATCCGCAGGAGGGTCGTCTTGCCCTCACCGTTGCGCCCGACGACCGCGAGGCGGTCGCCCGGGGACACGCGGAACGAGACGTCCCGGAGCACGTCGCGCGCCCCGAACGCCTTGCTGATCTGGATCGCCTGCACGACCCCCCAGGATACCCGGCGGCCCGGGGGCCTCCCCCGGCCACGGCCGGGCCCGCCGCCGCCGGCCGCCCCACGCTCTAATCTGTGGGGCGGATGACGCCGCCAGCCCCGATCACCGATGCCGCCGGCGTGGCGGCCGTGGTCGCCGAGGCGCGGCGCACCGGGCGCGCGGCGATCGACCTGGAGTTCCTCTGGGAGCGCACCTACGCGCCGATCGCGTGCCTGGCCCAGGTCGCCACCCCCGAGGGCATCCACATCGTCGACCCGATCGAGGGCGCCCCGCTCGAGCCGGTGGCCGAGCTCGTCGCCGACCCCGCCGTCGAGGTCGTCATGCACGCCCCGTCGGCCGACCTGACGCTGCTCGGGCTGGCGTTCGGCACGCGGCCCCGCAACTTCGTCGACGTCCAGGTGATCGCCGGCTTCGTGGGCCTCGGCGCCGGCCAGGGCCTCGCCGTGCTGCTCGAGCGCGTCCTCGGCGTTCGCCTCGACAAGGGCGAGCGCTACACGGACTGGAGCCGGCGGCCGCTCACCCCCGCACAGCTCACCTACGCGGCGGGCGACGTCTCCGACCTGCTGCGGCTGGCCGACGAGCTGACCGGCCGGGCCGAGGCGCTCGGCCGCCTCGACTGGGTGCGCGAGGAGCACGCGCGCCGCTACGGCCCGGAGGCCCGCCTGGTCCCCGATCCGGACCTCGCCTGGCGCCGGGTCAAGGGCGCCGGGCGGCTCAACGCCCGCGACCGCGCGGTGCTCGCCTCGCTGGCCGCCTGGCGCGAGCGCGAGGCGGCGCGGCGCGACAAGCCCGCGTCGTGGATCATCCCGGACCGCACCCTCGTCGAGCTCGCGCACCGGCGGCCGGCCGACCGCCGGGCGCTCCAGCGGGAGCGCGGCCTGCCGCCGCGGATCCAGGGGCCCGAGGCCGACGCCCTCCTGGCGGCGATCCGCGAGGGCGAGGGCGCCCCGCCGATGGCCTCCACCAGGCCCCCCTCGCAGGACGTGCAGCAGCGCCTCGAGGTCCTCGCGCCGCTCGGCGCCGTGCTGGTGGCCGCGCGGGCGTCGGGCGTCGACCTGGCGCCGAGCCTGCTGGCGACCCGCGACGACATCTCGTCGTTCCTGGTCGCGGTGCTGGAGGGCGACGGCGACGGGCACCCGCTCGGCGGCGGCTGGCGGCGCGAGCTCGCCGGCGAGGCGCTCATCGAGCTCGCCGAGGGCCGGCTCGCCCTCGGCGCCGACCCGGACCGCCCCTACCTGGCCGAGCTGCGCCGGGGCGACGAGTAGAGTCCCGGCATGACCGGCACGCCGTCATTCACGCACGTCGCCTGCTTCGTCGACGGCTCCGAGGCCGGGCAGGGCGCGCTGCGGCACGCCGCGGCGCTGCGCGAGCTGTCGGGCGGGCGGCTCAGCGTGGTCCACGTCATCGCGACGCCGGCGTTCCTGGTGACGCTGGCCGCGGGGCTCGGCGGCGGGGTCATGAACGACCCGGAGATCGAGCGCGGCGCTGCGGAACCTGGCTCGACGAGCTGGTCCGCGACATGCCGGACACCGAGGCCGTCGTCCTCGACGGACATCCCGCCGCGACGGCCTGCGAATGGTCGGCCGAGGCGGGCGTCGACGTGATGGTCGTCGCCAGCCACCGCGGCCTGGTGGAGCGGTCGCTGCTCGGCAGCTTCGCGGGCCACGTCGCCCACAACGCGCCGTGCCCGGTGCTGCTCGTCCCGCCGGGCGAGCGGAACTGAGCCTGGGCGGTGCTGCGCCGGCCGCGCGTGGCGCGCGGCCGGCGTTCGGGATGCTCGGGAGGATCCGCTACGCGGCGAGGGCCGGCGCGTCCTCCCGGGGACTGGACTGCTCGTGCAGGTGGAGGCACCCGGGGACCTGGCAGGTCGCGGGCGCGGGGTCGAGCCGATCAAGCAGCGACGCGATGCGGATCGTCTCGGCGGCGGTGGAGGTCATGTCGTCTCCCGGTGTCGGTGGTGGGCGATCGGTGCGATCGGCGCCCATCCAATCCGTGGTCCGTGTCCCGCCGGTTGCGCGGACGTTAGGGCTCGGTGAAGCGTTCGTCGCCCACCAGCGGGGCCAGGTCGGCCATGGCCGTCACGAGCGCGACGCGGGCCACCGAGGGCGCCGCGGCCGCGAGCGGGAGCACCTGCCAGATGGTGCGGCGCAGGTAGGTGGCGGCCCACTTGCGGTGCCGCTCGCCGGTGCGCATCACCAGCGCCTGGATGCTGCGCAGGTTGTCGACCCGGTCCGCGAGCTTCAGCACCTGGGCCGGGAAGGGCGCCTGGGCGAGCAGGCGCTCGTAGTAGGCCCGCAGCTCCTCCCCGCCGTCCGGCGCGGTGAGCCAGTCGACCAGGTCCGCGACCCCGGGGCCGAAACCCACGCGGATCTCCCCCACCGAGGTCGCCGTGTCCTCGACGGTGTCGTGGAGGAGGGCGGCCTGGAGCAGCACCGGGTCCTCCTCGCCCCACCGCGCGAGTTCCATCGCGACGCGCACCAGGTGCACCCAGTACGGGGTGTCGCTGCCCCGTCGCCGCTGGTCGCCGTGGCGCGCCCGGGCGAAGGCGAGCGCCTGGCGCAGCGCCGTGCGCTGGGCCGGGTCGGGGAGCCCCGCCACGAAGTCGATCCAGACGCGCTCCACGGTCTCGGATGCGTCGAAGGTGCCGGGCCAGGCGCGCCCCTCGGGGCTCTGGGGCCCGCGCGCGCCCGCCTCGCTGATCGACGGCGGACGGAGGGGGGTGGGACCCATGGACCTTAGGTTAGCGGCGCCCGAGGGCTCGGCCGAGCGGCGCCTCGCGGTCATCGACATGGGCTCGAACACGTTCCGGCTCGTCGTGTTCCGCTACCGCACGGGCGGCTCGTTCCAGCTGGTCGACGAGATCCGCGACGCCGTGCGGCTCTCGGCCGGGGCGGGGCCCGAGGGCCTGCACCCCGACTCCCTGGAGCGGGCCGCGCACACCGTGCGCCTCTACTCCGCCTTCGTGGAGGCGGCCGGCATCGACGACGTCGCGGCGGTCACCACCAGCGCCGCGCGCGACGCCGCCAACCGCGACGCCGTGATGGAGGCGTTGACGGCCGGCGGGCGGCTGGACGTGCGCGTGCTGTCGGCCGAGGAGGAGGCCTGGTACTCGTTCCTCGGCGCGGTCAACAGCACGACGCTGGGCGACGGCCACGTCCTCGACCTCGGCGGCGGCAGCATCCAGGTGAGCCAGGTGGTCGGGCGCGGGCTGGAGCGGGTCGTCTCCCGGCCGCTCGGCGCGGTGCGGATGACCGAGCGCTTCCTGCCGGGCCAGCGCCACTCCCGCGCCGACCTGAAGCCGCTGCGCAAGCACGTCGCGAAGGAGCTGGCCGACGTCCCGTGGCTGGAGGGCGCCGGCGGCCGGATGGTGGGCGTCGGTGGCACGATCCGCACGCTCGCGGCGATGCACCAGCGCGCGACCCGCTACCCGCTCGACGAGCTGCACGGCTACCACCTGCCGCGCGAGGGCATCGAGGACCTGATCGGGATGATGCTGGAGCTGCCCGCGAGCGAGCGCAGCCGGCTCCCGGGCCTGAAGCAGGACCGCGCCGACATCACCCTGGCCGGGGCCACGGTCATCGCGACGACGCTGGAGCGGATGGGCGTCGAGCACGTCGAGATCTGCTCCCAGGGGCTGCGCGAGGGCCTGTTCTACGAGCGGTTCCTGGCTCCCGCCGAGCCGCCCCTGATCCGGGGCGTGCGACGCCAGAGCGTCCTGAACCTGGTGGACATCTACCGCTGTGACGTCCCCCACGCCGAGCACGTCTGCCGGCTGGCGCTGGCGATCTACGACGAGCTGGCGCGCATCGGGCTGCACGCGGTCGACCGGCGCGAGCGCGAGCTGCTGTGGGCCGCGGGGATGCTCCACGACGCGGGCGTGATGGTGGACTACAACGACCACCACAAGCACGGCTACTACCTGGTGCTGAACGCCGGCCTGCCGGGATACCGCCACGCCGAGCTCGCCCTGATCGCCCTGCTGGTGCGCTCGCACCGCAAGGCCCTGCCGCACACCGCGCCGCTCCAGGACGTGCTCGACCCCGAGGACGCCGAGCGCCTCGACCGCCTCGCCTGCTGCCTGCGCATCGCCGAGCAGCTCGAGCGCGGCCGCGCGGGCGGGGTCCGCGAGGTGCGGGTGCAGGCGCCGGACGGCGCGATGCGGCTTGAGGTGGACGCCGAGGGCGACCCCTCCGTGGCGATGTGGAGCGCGGCCCTCGAGGGGCCCGCGGTGCAGCGCGCCTTCGGGCGGCGCCTCGAGCTCTCGGTCGCCTGAGGACCCCTAGCCGCGGCCGATGGCCTGCATGAGGCTGGTGCGCGCGCCCGTGCGGGTGATCCCGCCGCGGTAGACCCGGGCCCCGAAGGCCAGCACCGCGGCGGCCGTGGCGAGGGTCAGGGCCAGCGAGAGGGCCACCTCGCCCGCCCCGACGGTGTCGGTGGCGATGCGCAGCGGCATGATGAGGGGCGCGAAGGGCGGGATCAGCGAGAGCACCCGGACGATCGTGCCGTCGGGATCGCCCGCCCCCATCACGGCGGCGGCGAGGTAGGCGACGAGGAGCAGGATGGCGAGCGGCGCCGTCACCTGCCCCACCTCCTGCTGGCGGCCGACCAGCGCGCCGAGCGCGCCGTAGGCCGACGCGTAGAGCAGGTAGCCCGCCGCGAACCAGACCACCCCGCCGATGATCGCCGGCACCGTGGCGTCGGGCAGGTCGGCGGTGCCCACCACGAGGGCGGCCACGAGGGCGGGGATCGCCGCGGCCAGGAGCTGGCCGAGGGACACCAGGCCGATCCCGACGACCTTGCCCACCAGCAGGTCGATCGGGCGCAGCGTGGCGAGCAGCACCTCCGAGACGCGGGTGGTCTTCTCCTCGGCCACGCCGCTCGCCACGAGGGTGCCCGCCAGCAGGAGGGCCACGTACAGCAGGACGGCGAGAAGGACGCCGATGCCGACCTCGCTGCCCGCGGGCCGGTCCGGTTCGGTGGCGGTCACCTGGAGCTCGGGGGCCGCGACGAGCTGCTGCGCCCGCTCGGGCGGCACGCCGGCGCCCTGCAGCCCCGCGAGCAGGCGGGTCTCGGAGAGGGCCTGCAGGATCACGATCCGCAGGGGGTCGTCGAGGTCCTCCTCGACCACCACCGTGACGGGGGCGCCCGATCCGCGGTCGACGAGCGCGACGTCCACGTCGCCCGCCTCCACCAGCCCGCGCGCCGCGCCCTCGGAGGTGTCCCTCACCTGGACGTCGAGGTCCTGCGCCCGCCCGGCGGCCTGGAGGGCGGGGGTGAGCGCCACGGGGGCGTCGGCCACGGCGACACTCGCGGTGTCGGGCCCGTCGTCGCCCAGCAGGGTCGGCAGGATCACGGCGGCGACGGCCGCGAGCGCGAGGATGCCGGTGATGTACCGGAAGCTGCGCGTGCGCAGGCGCTCGCGGATCTCGCGCTCGGCGACCAGGGCGGCGGCGCGCCAGCGGGTCACCGGCGGCCGCCCACGGCGTCGAGGAACAGCTCGGTCAGGCTCGGCATCTCCAGGGCGAAGTCACGCACCTCGCCGACCGCGCGGGCGCGATCGAGCACCGCGAGCGGATCGGCGGACGCGTCGAGCGCCAGCCGGGCGCCGTCCGCGGCCGGCCGCACGCCCGCGACCCCGGGGATGGCGCGGGCCCAGGCGCCGTCGCCATCGCCCGCGACCTCCACACGCAGCACGCGGCGGCCGCTCGCCGCCTTCAGGTCGTCCACCCGCCCGGACACCACCTGGCGCCCGTGGTCGATGACGGCCACCGACTCGCAGAGCCCCTCGACCAGGTCGAGCTGGTGGCTGGAGAAGAGCACCGCGCGCCCGGCGTCGGCCGCCTCCTGCACGATCTCCGAGAGCCCCTGCACGGCGAGCGGGTCGAGGCCGGAGAACGGCTCGTCGAGCACCAGCGCCACCGGCTCGTGCACCAGCGCGGCCGCCAGCTGCACGCGCTGCTGGTTGCCCAGCGAGAGCTGCTGCACCTCCTCGCCGGCGCGGTCGCCGATGCCGAGGCGCTCCAGCAGCGCGTCGGCGCGCTCCCCCGCCCGCCCGCGGGCCATGCCCGCGAGCCGGCCGAGGTAGACGAGCTGGTCGCGCACGCGCATGTCCGGGTACAGGCCCCGCTCCTCCGGCATGTAGCCGAAGCGCCGGCGCACGCCGGGGGTGATGGGCGCGCCCTCGTACGAGACGGTCCCGGAGTCGGCGTCGATCACGCCGAAGATGATCCGCATCGCCGTCGTCTTGCCGGACCCGTTCGGGCCGAGGAGCCCCACCACCTGGCCGGGCGGGACCTCGATCGTCAGGACGTCGAGCGCGCGCCGCTCGCCGTAGCTCTTGGTGAGGCCGTCGATCACGAGCACGGGGGGATGGTGCCCGCCCGCGCCGCGCGTCACTCCCGCCGGCCCTGCCGCAGCAGCCCCGGGGGCAGCGCGGGAAGGAGCGCCCAGCGGCGCGAGCCGACCGCGGCGAGCACCCCGAGGAGCACGATGAGGACGATCGGCAGCCAGATGTCGAAGCCGCCGTCGACCCGGCCGGCGGTGACGAGCGCGCCGGCCATGTTGCCGATGAGCGCCACCGCCGCGAGGCGCGTCAGGACGCCGGCGGCGAGCGCGAGGGCACAGGCGACCTCCAGCAGCCCCACCATGATCGCGACCGCGCCCGGCGCGGCGCCGAAGCCCCAGCGGTCGAACCGCTCCACGTACCGGTCGTGGTTCACGAACTTGCCGAGGCCCGCCTGGAGGAACACGGCCGCCAGCAGGAGGCGCAGCACGAGCGGCGCCCACCCGGGGCTGCCGGGGTCGGAGAGCCAGGCGACCAGCCGGTTCACGGTGACGGAGATCAGAGGGCCGGCCCGCCGGCGACGTCGCCGGTCAGCCGCCGGTCGCCTTCACGCGGTAGCGACCCTCCAGGTGGCCGATGATGCGCGCGCGCTGGTCGCCCTGGATCTCGACGACCCCGTCCTTGACCGCGCCACCCGAGCCGCAGAGGCGCTTGAGCTCCTTGGCGACCGCGGCGACGTCCCCCGGCGGGAGGCCGGTGACGAGCGTCACGGTCTTGCCGCGCCGGCCCGACGACGTGCGCCCCACGCGCACCACGCCGTCGCCGCGTGGGGCGGGCGCGGGGCGCTCGCGGGGCTCGGGCACGCGACCCGTCTCGGTCGAGTAGACGAGGCGCGTATCGTCGTCACTTATCCCTGCCATCCGTCTTCCTTCTGCTAGCCTGACCCGCGTGAACACCCTCTCGCTCTCGCGCGCCGATGTCGACGCCCTCGCCGACGAGTTCGAGGAGAGGACCGCCCAGGAGCTGCTGGAGTGGGCGGTGGACCGCTTCGCCGGCAAGATCCTGCTCACCTGCTCCTGGCAGCACCAGTCGTCGATCCTCGTGGACATGTTGCACCGTCTCGGGGCCGACATCCGCATCGTCGAGCTCGACACCGGCCTGCTCTTCCCCGAGACGTACGAGACGCGGCAGCGCCTCGTCGAGCGCTACGGCCTGACGCTCGAGCGCATCGACCCGCTCCAGACCGTCGAGGAGCAGGAGGCCACCGAGGGCCCGGAGCTGTGGCGGCGCGACCCGGACCGGTGCTGCGCGCTGCGCAAGGTCGAGCCCCTCGAGCGCGCCCTCGTCGGGATGGACGCCTGGATCACCGGCATCCGCCGGGCGCAGAGCGTCACGCGGGCCAACGCCCGCGTGCTGGAGCTCGACCCGCGGGGCGTCGTCAAGGTGCAGCCGCTGGCCGGCTGGAGCGACGAGGACGTCAAGGGCTACCTCTACGCGCACGACGTGCCGTACAACCCGCTTCACGACCGTGGCTTCCCGTCGATAGGCTGCACCCACTGCACGCGGGCGATCCGGCCGGGCGAGGACTCCCGGGCGGGGCGCTGGGCCGACGCGGAGAAGACCGAGTGCGGCCTCCACCTGCCCGCCCAGGACGCGGCCGCAGGCCGCTGACATTCGACTGACCGGGGCCACGCCGTCCCGGGGGAGGACGGTAGGAGAGTGAACGAGCGTCGAGGCGTCACCCTGTGGTTCACCGGGCTCTCGGGCACCGGCAAGACGACGATCGCCGAGATCGTCGGCCCCGAGCTGGAGCGCCGCGGCGCGCTCGTCGAGTACCTCGACGGCGACGTCGTGCGCACGCACCTGTCGAAGGGCCTCGGGTTCTCCAAGGAGGACCGCGACACCAACATCGGCCGCATCGGCTGGGTGGCCAGCCGCTTCACCCGCGCCGGGGTCGTGACCCTGGTCTCGGCGATCTCGCCGTATGCGGACACGCGCGCCGCCGCCCGGGCGATGGTCGAGGAGCACGGCGAGTTCGTCGAGATCTTCGTGGACACCTCTGTCGAGCAGTGCGCCGCCCGTGACGTGAAGGGCCTCTACGCCAAGGCGTTCTCGGGCGAGATCAAGGAGTTCACGGGCGTCAGCGACCCGTACGAGGCGCCCGAGAGCCCCGAGGTCCACATCCAGACCGAGACGCAGACCCCGCAGGAGAGCGCCGCGATCGTGATCGCCGCGCTGGAGGCGCGCGGCCTGATCGGCGGCGCGGTCCCCGCGTAGCCCCTCCCCGGGCCGATCTCCACACCCACAGCGTCGCCTCCGACGGCGCGCTGACGCCCGCCGCCCTGGTCGGCCTCGCCGCCGACCGGGGCGTGACGGTGCTCGCCCTCACCGACCACGACACGCTGGCCGGGGTCCCCGAGGCGCAGGAGGCCGGCCGTGCCGCCGGCGTGCGGGTGGTGCCGGGCGTGGAGCTCTCGGTGCGCGCCCCCTCGGGGTCGCTGCATCTGCTCGGCTACTTCCGCGAGCCGGCGCCGGCCGCCCTGATGGGGCGGTTGGACGAGCTGGTGGCTCGGCGGGCCGAGCGGGCCGGGCGCATCGTGGAGCGCCTGACCGACCTCGGCGTCCCGGTGTCGCTCGACGACGTGGCCGCCAGGGCCGGGGGGCCGATCGGGCGCCCCCACCTGGCCGACGCCCTCGTCGCGGCGGGCCACGTCGCCGACCGCCAGGAGGCCTTCGACCGCTTCCTCGCCGACGGCGGGCCGGCCTGGGTGCCGCACGAGGGGCTCCAGCCGCGCGAGGCCGTGGAGCTCGTGCTCTCCGCCGGGGGCGCCCCGGTGCTGGCCCATCCGGCCTCGCTGAGGATGCCGCGGCGCGAGCTGGGCGCCTACGTCCACCGCCTGGCCGGCTGGGGGCTGCGCGGCATCGAGGTGCACCGCCCCGACCACGCGCCCGAGCGGCGGGACATGCTGCGCGGCATCGCCCGGCGCCTGCGACTGGTGGAGGCGGGCGGCTCGGACTTCCACCGCCCCGAGGACGCGCTGCGCCCGGGCGACACCGGCGAGCCGCCCCTGCCGCCCGACGCGATCGACCGCCTGCTGGATGGCGTCGCGTCGAGCGGCCGCCCCGAGGGCGATCCGCTAGCGTGACCGCCATGACGACAGCCACCGGAACCGCCCCCTCCGGCCCGCGCGCGGCCGGCGTCCACTGGGACCTCTCCCCCCTCGTCGCCGACGCCGCCGAGGCCCGCGCGCGCCTCGCCGCCGCGCTCGAGCGCTCCCGCGCCTTCGAGACCCGCTACCGGGGCACGGTGGCGGCGATGGACGGCCCCGGGCTCGCCGAGGCGCTCGCCGAGCTGGCGGCCATCGACAACGAGCTGTCGCGCGTGGCCTCGTACGCCCACCTGCGCGAGTCGGTCGACGTCACCGACCAGGAGAACAAGGACCTCTCCTCCGCGGTCGACCGCGGCCTGGTCGAGGCCGGCAACGCGCTGCGCTTCTTCGACCTGGAGTGGCTGGCCCTCGACGAGGAGGTGGCCCGGCCCCTGTACGACGCCCCCGAGGTGGCCCGCGACCGCCACTACCTGGTGTCGGCCCGCCGCTTCGCCCCCCACACGCTGTCGGAGCCCGAGGAGCGGATGCTCAGCGAGCGCAGCCCGGCGGCCGTCAGCGCGTGGCAGACCCTGTTCGGGCAGATCACCTCGACGCTCGAGGTGCCGTTCGACGCCGGCGAGGGCACGGGCGTCGAGCCCCACACCATCGACCGCCTCCTCGCCCACGTCCGCAACCCCGACCGCGACCTGCGCAAGCACGCGCTCGAGGCCCTCTACGACGGCCTCGAGCCGCACGTCGACACCCTCGCCCACTGCTACGACACGCTGGTCGGGGACCGGCTGGCGATGGACAAGCTGCGGGGCTACGCCGGGCCGATGGACCCGACCCACCTGCGCAACGAGCTGCCGGGCCACGTGGTCGAGGGCATGATGGACGCGGTCGAGCGCAACTACGGCATCGCCCACCGGTGGTTCCGCGTCAAGGCCGGGATCCTCGGCCTCGACCGGCTGGAGCTGCACGACCAGTACGCGCCGATCGGCGAGGGCCGCGCGGTGGCCTACCCCGAGGCCACGGCGCTCATCGACGCCTCGTTCGGGCGCTTCTCGCCGCGCATCGCCTCGATCGCCGACGGGTTCTTCCGCGAGCGCCGCATCGACGCGGAGCCGCGCAGCGGCAAGCGCGGCGGCGCCTTCTGCGCCCCGGTCGCCCAGGACGCCTCGCCGTACGTGCTGATGAACTTCACCGACCGCATGGACGACGTGATGACCCTGGCCCACGAGCTGGGCCACGGCATGCACTTCGCCCTCGCGTCGGCCGAGCAGACCGCCCTCTCGGCGGGCACGGGCCTGGCGCTGGCCGAGGTGCCGTCCACGTTCGCGGAGCTCCTGACCTTCGATCACCTGATGGAGATCGAGAGCGACCCTGCGACGCGCCGCGCGCTCATCTCCGAGCGGGTCGAGGGGTCGTTCGCCACCGTCTTCCGTCAGACCGTCCTCGCACGCTACGAGCAGCGCGCCTACGCGCTGCGCGCCGAGGGCGGCACCCTGACCGCCGGGCGGCTGTCGGACATCTGGTTCGCCGAGAACGAGAAGTACTACGGCGAGGCCCTCGGCCTACCGGAGCGCTACCGGCTGGGGTGGTCGTACATCCCCCACTTCATCTCGACGCGCTTCTACACGTACGCGTACGTGTTCGCGCACCTGTCGACGCTGGCCCTCTACGCCCGCTTCCGCGAGGTGGGACCGGCGTTCACCGACGACTACATCGCCTTCCTCTCGGCGGGCGGCTCGCGCACGCCGGCCGAGCTGCTCGGAGAGCTGGGCGTGGACCTCGAGGACCCGGACGTCTGGGAGCCCGGGTTCCGCGAGATGGAGCGGATGGTGGAGGTGGCCGAGGCGGGCTGAGCCCGCCCCGGCACCCCGGCGGTCCTCAGCCCTTCGAGGCCTTCTTGGAGGCCTTGAGGGGGTTGAGCGCCTTCTGGACCTGCTCCGGCAGCTCGCCGATCGGGTAGAGCTGGCGGCCGCACTCGTCGCGGCGGGTCACGTGCGCGCGGCAGGTGGTCGGCGTGCTCCAGACCGCGACGGTGCGGTGGCCGCGCTCGCAGAGGAACACCTTCGCCTGACGGCCGGCGACCGGCGGCAGGGCGACCGGGATTGCCTCCTCGGCGAGCTCCTCCTCGGCGGCCTGGATCTCGGGGTCGTTGGCGACGTCGACGCCCGCGGCGGGGTCGGCCGGCGCCTCCTCGACGCCGATCGCGTCGGCGGCGACCTGCGCCTCCGGCGCCTCGGTCTCCGCCACCTGGTCGGACTCGCTCATCGACGCTCCTTCGAATCGGTTCGGACCGCGCCAGGATAGCGCGAGCCGGGCGGGCGGTCGCCGTCGCGCACCAGCGGCAGCTCGCGTCGGCCGCGCAGGCGGTCGAAGTTGGCCATCGAACGCTCGAAGCCCACCACCGCCGGGTCGAGCAGGGCGCGGGCGCGCCAGAGCCGGTACTCGGCGAAGAACCCGGGGCTCACGCCGAGCACGCTGGCGAGCCGCTCGAGCTGCTCCGCCGTCGGTTGCGCCCCGGTGCCCGAGCAGAGCTGGTGCAGCCGGGTGCGGCTGATCGCGATCCCCTCGGCGCGCAGCAGGCTGCCGAGCGCCGCCACGCTCAGCCCACGGCGCTCCAGCAGGGTCGCGAGGGCGACCGAGAGCGGGGCGTCGCTGACCGCAGGCAGGGGCGGCTGCGCATCGGGCACGGGGAGAGCGCACATCGGGATCGCGGACACTACGCATGAGCCGATCGCAACGAAAGGGGCGCGAACGCGATCTCACCCCGTCAGAATCCCGCCCCGTGGCTCCCGACGACCCCCTCGCCCCCTTCGCGCCCGTCCGCGAGGAGGTCGTGGTGGGGGACCTGCGCCTGGAGATCGCCCGCCCGCCCTCGGCCGAGGACCTGATCGACGAGGACGACTACGCGCGCGACGAGCGCCTCCCCTACTGGGCCGAGCTGTGGCCGAGCGCCCACGTCCTGGCCGCCCACCTCGCGGCCGCGCCCCCGGCCGGCCGGGCCGTGGTCGAGCTGGGATGCGGCATCGGCCTCCCATCGGTCGTCTGCGCCCTCGGCGGCGCGTGCGTGCTGGCCACCGACTGGTACGAGGAGGCGCTCGCCTTCACCGCGGCCAACGCCACGCGCGCCGGCGCCCGCGTCGAGACGATGGCCGTGGACTGGTCCGCGCCCCCGCCGGCCCTCCTCGCCCGTCCGCCCGCCGACCTCGTGATCGGGGCGGACATCCTCTACGAGCAGCGCAACGGACCGGCGATCGCCGCCCTCCTCCCCCGCCTGCTCGCCCCCGGCGGCGAGGCGCTGATCGCCGACCCGCGCCGCCCGCACGCGGCCGGACTGATCGACCCCCTCGTCGCCGCCGGCTGGCGCCACGACGTGGACGAGGTGCGTCACGCGGGCCGCATCGACGAATCGGGCCCCCTCATCCGCCTCCACCGGCTGCGTCCGCCGGGAGGCGCGGGCCCGCGCGATTGAGTGCGCCCGGCCCGCGTTCGATACAGTGGCCGGAGCGTTCCTCGGTAGCTCAATGGTAGAGCATCCGGCTGTTAACCGGAGGGTTGCAGGTTCGAGTCCTGCCCGAGGAGTCCAGGGAGCAGGCCGCCCGCGGGCGGCCGTCCGGACGGGGGTCCGTCGGGGGCGTGCCGGCGGGGCACGGGACGCGGCACCGATGCCCGGACGCGTCGTCGCGTGGTGGACGCCGCGACCTGCGTTGGGCGAGGATGGCCGAGGGGGTCACCATGTCCGGCCTGACCGACGCCCAGCGCCGCTTCACCGCACTCGAGGCCTCCGGCTGGAGCGAGCGGGCGACCGTCTACGATCGCCTGACGGCCCGCATCACGGCCGAGCTGGCGGAGCCCCTCCTCGACGCCGCCGGCGTGGCCGCCGGCAGCCGTGTGCTCGACCTCGGATGCGGACCAGGGGTCGTCTGCGGTCTGGCGGCAGCCCGCGGCGCCGTGCCCACCGGCGTCGACGTGGCGGAGGGGATGCTCGCCGAGGCGCGCCGGCGGCATCCCGGGATCGCCTTCGCGCACGCGGATGCCGTCGCGTTGCCATTCGGGGGGGACGCCTTCGACGCGTGCGTCGGCGGGTTCGTGCTCAACCACCTCCCCGCGCCCGAGGCCGCGGGAGCCGAGCTGGCGCGGGTTCTGAGGCGGGACGGCCACGTGGCGCTCTCGCTGTGGGAGGCGCCGGCGCGCAACCGCTGGCTCGGGATCGTCGCCGAGGCGCTGGCCGAGGTCGGGGTCGCCCCGCCGGCCGAGCTCGCCGGCGGGCCGGACTCCTACCGCTTCGCCGAGCGCGGCGCGATGGTGGGGCTGCTGGAGGGTGCCGGGCTGCGCGACGTCCGGGTGGCGCACGTCGAAACCGTCGCGCGCTGCGCGGGCGGCGACGAGTTCTGGGAGGGGATGCTCGGCGGCTCCGTGCGCACCTCGACGACGATCTTGCGCCAGCCGGAGGCGGTGCGAGCGCGCATCCGCGGAGCCGTCGACCGGCGCCTGCGGGTACACCGGACGGCGCGCGGGCTGGAGATCCCGGCGCGGGCCGTGATCGGCAGCGGCCGCCGATGAGGCCGGCCGCGCTGCTCCGCGCCGCGCTCGAGGGCCGGGTCGGGGGGCTCGCCGCGGCGTACGCCGACGACGCGACCCTTGACGCCGGGCTACCCGGCGAGCGGGTTCGTGCCGCCGGCCGCGACGCCGTCGCGGCCCGCGTGACGGAGTGGTACGGCGACCGCGCCGAGGTCGTCGAGTGGTCCGCCGCCGAGCACCCCGACGGCGCCGCGGTCTGGTGCGAGCGCGACGGCGAGCGGGGAGCCGCGCGCGAGCGGCACTACCTGCGCATCCGCGGGGAGCGGATCCGCGGCCATTGGATCTACGCCGCGCCCCCGCGCACGGGGGCGCCGGCACTCGCCGCCGCCGACACGGCGCCGCCGACCGCCCTGCTCGCCCGTCAGGGCGCCGTGGCGCGGGTGCGCCCCGTCGTCTCCAGCGGCTGGTCGGGCGACGCCCTCGTGCGCGTCTCGTTGGCCGACGGGCGCCGGCTCGTGGCGAAGCGGCTCGTGCCCGGCACCGGCTGGATCGCGACGCACACCGCCGACCCGGGACGCGAGGGGTTGCTGGTCGCCGAGGGCTGGATCGAGCGGATCCCGCCGATGCTCGACCACACGCTCGTCGACGCCGAGCGGGAGGACGACGCGTGGTGGATCCTGATGCGGGACGTGTCGGACCGGCTCTGGCCGCCGGACGCCCGCATCCCCCGCGAGCGGAGCGCGCGCGTCCTCGCGGCCGCGGACGCGATGTGGAAGGCCTTCTGGGGGGTCCAGGTGACCCCGGCCGCGCCCCTGGCGCGACGACTCGACGTGTTGTCGCCGGCGGTGGCGGAGCGCGAGCGCGCCGGCCGCGACCTGCTGCCCAACCAACTCGAGGCCGCCTGGGAGGCCTTCGTCCAGGCCACCCCGCGCGACGTCGGGGACGCCGTTATGGCGACCCTGGCCCACCCGGAGCCGCTGGCCGCATGGCTCGGCACGCGCGGCTCGACGCTCCTGCACGGGGACCTGCGGGACGAGCACCTGGGCGACGACGGCCCTCGCGTGGTGCTCATCGACTGGGGGCTGGTGACGCAGGGGCACCCGGTGGTCGACCTGACGTGGTACCTGATGCACTGCGCGTGGCGGATCGACGCCACGCGCGACGAGATCGTCGAGGACTTCCGCCGCGCCCGGGGCGACGACGACGATGCCGAGGCCCTCGATGTGGGCCTGCTGACCGGATTGGTGCAGTACGGCTGGATCCTCGGTCACAGTGCCGTCGTCCACCCGGATCCCGCCGAGCGCGCCTGGGCGCGCGAGGAGCTGGACTGGTGGGTGCCGAGGGCGCGGCGCGCCCTGGCGGCCTGGTCGCCCGCGGGCGTCCCCTAGCACGCGACCCGGTCGATGGTCGGGCCACGGACGCCCGACGTCGATGAGTCCGCGGCCCCCGGCCGGTCGGAACGGGGGCGGACCACGACGAGGAGGCTCCGATGGGAATCGTGAAGTGCCACATCTCGATCTCGCTCGACGGCTACGCGGCCGGCCCGGATCAGAGCTTGGAGAACCCGCTCGGCGTGGGCGGCGAGAGGCTGCACGAGTGGGCGCTCGAGCTCGATGCGTGGCGCCGCCAGCACGGCCTCGAGGGCGGCGTGACCAACGCGTCGTCGGAGGTGATGGAGCGGGCGCGGGCGAACGTCGGCGCGGGGGTCATGGGCCGCAACATGTTCGGCGGGGGCCCCGGGCCGTGGCCGCAGGATCCGCCGTGGGAGGGGTGGTGGGGCGACGACCCGCCGTTCCACGTCCCGGTCTTCGTCCTCACCCACCACCCGCGGGAACCGCTCGTGATGACGGGCGGCACGACCTTCCACTTCGTGACCGACGGGATCGGGTCGGCGATGGCGCAGGCCCGGGAGGCCGCGGGCGATCGGGACGTCCAGGTCAACGGCGGCGCCTCCACGGTGCAGCAGGCGCTGCGGGCCGGGATGCTCGACGAGCTGACGGTGGCCGTGGTCCCGGTGATCCTGGCCGGCGGGGCGCGCCTGCTCGACGGCGTCGGCGACCCGCGGCTGGAGCCGCTGGGCGCGGTGGACGCGCCGGGGGTGACCCACCTGGGCTACCGGGTGATGAGGTAGCCGGGCGGCGGGGGCGCTGGTAGCCTTGGCCGCAGCCAAGGGGAGTACTCCGGCAGCCCTCGTCGTCACCTCGGCCCACACGGCCCGGCGAGCGGCACCCGCATCGGGTGGAGGAGACCTCGGTTCGACGTCACGAGCCGAGGAGACGATGTGGACGACCCCCTGCAGTTCGCGGTGCCCCTGTGGGCCTGGCTGGCATTCGGCGCGGTGGTCGTCGCGCTGCTGGCGGTGGATCTCGCCATGCACCGCGACGACCACGAGATCTCGTTCCGCGAGGCCTCGGCCTGGAGCGCGGTCTGGATCGGCGCGGGCCTGGGCTTCGGCCTGGTCCTGCTGGCCTGGCAGGGCGGCGAGGTCGCCGCCACCTACTACAGCGCGTACCTGATCGAGAAGGCGCTGTCGGTCGACAACGTCTTCGTCTTCGCCCTGATCTTCGGGTACTTCGCGGTGCCGGCGCGCCTCCAGCACCGCGTGCTGTTCTGGGGGGTCGTCGGGGCGCTCCTGCTGCGCCTGGTCTTCATCTTCGTGGGCGCGGGCCTGCTGGAGACCTTCTTCTGGACGGCGTACCTGCTCGGCGCGTTCCTCGTCTACACGGGGTGGAAGATGGCCTTCCGGCACGACGCGCCGCGCGACCCCGACCGCAACCCGGTTGTGCGCCTGATGCGCCGCGTGATGCCGGTCGACTCCGCCTACCACGGCAACCGCTTCATGGTGAGGATCGGCGGGCGGCGGGCGGCGACGCTCCTGCTGGTCGCCCTCGTCGCGGTCGAGACGACGGACGTCGTCTTCGCAGTCGACTCGGTGGCGGCGGTGCTGGCGATCACGACGAACACGTTCATCGTCTGGACGTCGGTCGCGCTCGCGGTTCTCGGTCTGCGCGCCCTCTACTTCTGCCTGGCCGGCCTCCTGCGCCGGTTCGTGCACCTGCACTACGGCCTGGCGTTCCTCCTGGCGTTCGCGGGGTTCAAGCTGATCGCCTCCGAGACCCCGATCGGCAAGCTGCCGGTCGGCCTGTCGCTGGGCGTGATCGTGGCCACCCTCGCCGTCTCGATCATCTGGTCCCTGGCCGACACCCGGGGCACCGCGCGCGAGGCGTGACGACCCCGACGCCGCCGCGCCGCCAGGTCCGGAGGCGGCGCGGCGACGACCCGTGACCCGCCGGGCGGGAGCGGGTCCTAGTGCGCCGCCCCGGAAGTGCCGTATGGGTTTCCCGAGCGAATCGCCCGCGAGGCGAGGACGCAGATCCTCGGCGATGGCGGTGTCCCATCGCCGAGGTCGAGGACGCCGCATCGCGATGCGATGCAGCCGGGAAACCCCGCGGGACGTCCGGGGTGGCGCACTAGAACTCGCCCAGCTTGATCGCCTCGCGCAGGAAGTCCTGCGCCTCGGGCGGGATGACCTCGTAGCTGATCGGCGCGCCCTCGGAGATGAGCCCCTCGATCAGCGAGGCGATCATCACGCTCGAGGAGTCGTCGGCGAGCACGAACACCGCCGCCTCGTTGCCCTCGATCAGCTCGCCGATCTGCTTCATGAGCTTGTCGCTGACGCCGCTGTCGCGCGCCTTGCCGATGAGCGCGCCGGCGCCGGCGCCGACCGCCGTGGCGGCGAGCACGGCGGGGGCGGCGACGATCCCCACCAGCAGGCCGACCGCTCCGCCGCGGAACGCACCGCGCTTGGCGGTGGCGTCGCGCGTCTGGTGGATCTTCACCTTGCCCTTCTCGTTGCGGTAGGCGAGCGCCGCGTCATCGACGGTGATGCTCCCGGCCATCACGGCGTCGTCGATCCGGTCGAGCGCGTCGAGGCCGGCCTCGCGCGAGGGCACCCCGATCATGATGAGTTGCATCACTCCTCCATCGTCGGTGGACGACCCGGGGTCGCAGCCGTGCCGCGACCCGGTGGCGAGAACAGCAAAGGACAGGCCACGGCTGGCGACGACGGGGTCGTCCCCTCGCCGCATTGCGGCTAACCCGCGGCGGATCGGATGCAGGAGGGGACTCGTCGAGACGGTCTCCAGCGCAGGTCTCACGGCCGACCCTCGAGCCTCCGTCCTCGCACGCAGCCAGGAGCGGCGTTGGAGAACCAGCCGATCGACCAGTGCTTCGCAGCCGCCCCACGATTTACGCTCCCCGAACGCTTAAGCACAAATGGTCGAGGAGAGGAGCCCACGGATGCGACGTGCACGCGTCCCGAAGCGGATGGGACGCGCCGTCTGCCTCGCGGTCACCGCTGTCGGCGGAACGCTCATGGGGGCAACACCCGTCAGCGCAAACGCCTCCGCTGCGACCGACGTCCAGAAGTTCGCGGACGAATTGGCGACGAGCGCCCACGCAGTGGACCAGCTTCGGGCGGGTCCGGCCTTGATGACCGGCCAGCAGCGCGGAGTACGGGCGGTCACCTCCACCGGCGTCCTCTATGACGCGATCGGGGACAATCAGCTGCTGGCTCCGGACCTGCAGCGGATGCTCGCCTTCACCGGCGATGACGGTCGCTACACGGTGGGGATCACGCTCGGCACGAACTCCCTGATCCCAGGGGACTTCGTTGCGTCGTACGTCAACGTCGACGGAAACGCGGCGACAGGCAATCCCACCTTCGGTGGCGCAGACCTGTCCGTGGGCATTCTCGGCCAGTACGGCTCCGACGTGGTCGGGACTCAGGTCTGGACCGGTGCGGATTGGCAGCTGGTGAGCTTCCCGTCGCTGATCTCGTTCGCCTCTGGCACGACCGACCAGGTCTGGTCCATTGCCGCCGGCGAACTCGGACTCACGCCCGGAGCACCTACCTCCATGCAGTTCGCGACCCTGTACTCCGGCACCTACGACTCCTACTTCGACTTCGCGCCGGAACCGGGCGGGGCGCCATTGGCGCTGACCGTGGGGTCGCTCGCCCCGCCTCCCCCGCCGCCTGCCCCTGCTCCGGCACCGACCTCCCCCGCACCCGGGTCCCCGGCTCCAACGGGAGTGACCACAGGCGGACAGACGACACCCTCCCCGGTCGCGGTGCGCTCGCTCGACCTGCGTTCGACGCCGCGAGGCCTTCGGATGCGACTCGGATGGGTCCAGGGTCGAGGTCGCATCTACTGGGACCTGCGACTCCGCGCGCGGATCAACGGGCGAGTCGTGACGAAGGAGGCCTTCGGTTCGGGCAGGGCCGGGACCCGGAACGTCCAGCGCGTCATCCGGCTTCCCGCGACGTGGAAGGGCAGGCGGATCTCAGTGCGTCTGCGAGTGGACGACGACCGGCGAACCGTCACCAGGAGCCGGACCGTCGTCTACTAGATGGCTCGTGACCGCCCTCGCCGCCGGATGGTGGCTGGTGGGGGCGGCCACCTCCGGCCTGGCGAGCGGCAACGCCCCTCCGCCCGCGACGACCTGGGTGGTCGCCGTCCCGGATGGGGATCGGCTCCGCGCCCTCGTCGAGAGGCTCCGCGACCAGGGGGTCGCGCCGCGCGTGCTGCCGAAGCTGCGGGCGATCGAGATCGACGGGCGTCACCGCGCCCGGCTTCTCTCGGCCGCGCGCGCCGACGGGGCGATCACGTATGCGGAGCCGTCGGTCGATCGCCGCCTGCTCGCCGAACCCGCCGATGCGGTCGACCCCGGGACTGGCCGCCCGTTCGCATGGGCGCAGTCTGCCGTCGGTGCGCGCGCGGCCATCGCGGCCGCGGGAGGCGGTGCGCCCTCGTCCCCCGTCGCCGTCGTCGACACGGGTATCGACGCCGACCACCCCGATCTCCTCGGCCGAGTCGCGGACGGACGCTCCATCGTCGGCGGCGACCCTCGAACCGACCTCGTCGGCCACGGAACGTTCGTCGCCGGGCTCGTGAGCGCGGCGGACGGGAACGGGCTGGGCGGGTTCGGCGTCGGCGGCGCGACGCCCGTCATTCCCATCAAGGTCTCCGATGACGAGGGTGTCTCGAGCGTCGATCTCGCGGCGGGCATCGTGGCCGCGGTCGATTCGGGGGCGCGGGTGATCAACGTGAGCATCGGAGGACCGCGTCACTCGGCGATCGAGGAGGCGGCCCTCGCCTATGCGCAGTCTCGTGACGTCTTGGTCGTCGCCGCGGCCGGCAACTCCGGCGGCGGCGGCTCGACTCTCGAGTATCCGGCTGCGGCGCTCGGCGGCGATGCCGGGGGATGGAGCCGCGGCCTCAGTGTCGCGGCGACGACCCCGGCTGGTACACCGGCGACGTTCTCGACCCGGAATCGCTTCGTGTCGATCGCAGCACCGGGGGCCGGAGGGGGCCCCTGCGCGCACGGCGTCCACTCGACGCTTCCGTCCCCGTCATCACTGCTCTGGTCCGGGGGGTCCTGCAGCACGATCTTCACGGATCAGGGCGCCGGACGCTACGGATACGGTGAAGGGACGAGCTTCGCGTCACCCCTCGTTGCGGGTGCGGCGGCGCTCGTGAGGCAGGTGCGGCCGGCGCTTCGGGCCGACCAGGTCGCTGATGTGCTCGTCCGGAGCGCGAGCGGCACGGGATGGAACCAGGCCACCGGCGCCGGCATCCTCGACATGCCTGCCGCAATCGCGCTCGCCGGCTCCTATGACACCTCGGCGCCGATTCTGGATCTGTCGGTGACAGAAGGGGTCGCTTCGGCGGGTGTCACCGCCTCCGCGGACGATCCCGTCGTGGGCGGGAATGAGACCGCCGGAGGCGTGACGATCGAGCTGGAGTTCAGCCGTGACGGCGCAGACTTCGCGCCTCTCGGCGCAGGAGGGAGTCGCCTCGACGGAGTCTATGGCGTGTCCGCAGACGACCCGCTCTGGTTCAGGGCTCGTGCCTGCGATCGCAATCGCAACTGCACCGAGCGTTCCGGCGGCCCTTACACGGGGACCCGCGTCGCCTCCGCGGCGCAGCGCCGCACCCCGCTTCGCGGCAGCATCCTCTCGCTGGGGCTTCGTCGGTGTGACGGCGGCGCGCGGACGTGCCTTCGCGTCGGATGGAAGCTCGCGCCGTCCGCCGGCGGACGTGCCGGTTACACCGTCTTCGTGACGCGGGCCGGTTCAGGCCGTCCCCTCGCGCGCGTGAATGGCCGCGCGTCCGGCGGCCGCCGGATCGTGACCAACATCCGACTCCGCCGGAACGCCGGTTGCGGACGCCTCGTGGTGCGCATTCGCCTCGTACGCGCAGGCGAGACGCACGCAGCGCGCCGCCCTCTTGCGACGCGACGGTGCGGCGCGAGACTCGCCTGAACCTCCGGCGGTCGCAGACACCCCCGGGCGAGCCCCGACGATCATCCCCCACCCCGGCGCCGTCACCGCCTTCGCGGTCTCGTCGACGCGCTGGGGAACACGATCGTTGCGGAGTGTTCCCGCCGACCGGTCCGGCGCGACGGTTGGGGCGCGGCGGGAGCGGGAACCGGGCGGAGGTGCCGCCGCCCCGGGACACGACCGCCACGGGCACGCCCGAGCCCGTCGCCGCCGACGCGCGCCGCGTCGTGCGCGTCTACATGGGCGACCACCTGACGGTCATGCGCGCGGGCCGCGACCTGGCGGGCCGGATGCTGCGGTGCGGCGCCCACGGGCGCTGCGAGGACGAGGTGCGCGACGCCGCAGGCGCCTTCGACGACGGCTGCGCCACGCTCGCCGCGCTGCTGCGCCAGCTCGGGGCGTCGCCCCCGCGCACCAAGCTCCTGGCGGGCGCCGCGGCCGAGCTGGTGGGGCGCTTCAAGCTGAACGGGCGCGTGCGCGGCCGCTCGCCGCTGTCGGAGGTGCTCGAGCTGGAGGCGCTCACAGCCAGCCTCACCCTGACCGCGGCCGGCTGGCGCGGCCTCCAGGCCGCCGGCATCGCGGCGGATCCGATCGTGGCGGGGCCGGCTGAGCGATGCGAGGAGCTGCGCGAGCGCGTCGCGGCGTCGGCGACCGCGGCGGCGGCGCGGGTGCTCGCCCAGCCGACCGGGCCGGTGCCGCGATGAGCCTCCTCCCCTCCCCCGACGCCGTCCTCGACGCGGCCCTGCGCGCCCGGTCGTCGCTGCGCTGGGGCGCCGGCGGGGCGATCGCGACGGCGCGCTACCTGCGCAGCACCACGCGGGTCGAGCGGCGCGAGCAGACGCGCCCCGGTGCGGACCCCGGCCCCGTGGACCGCCCCGCGCCCGGCGACCCGGCGACGCTGCAGCGCCGCGCCGACGGCGTGGGTGCCTCGGTGCGGCGCCTCTACGCGGTGCGGGTGCGCCACCCCCGCCTCGGCCCCTCGGACGTGATCGACGCGATCGCCCGCGACCCGAACCTCGGCTCGCCCTACGAGCTGGCGCGCTTCGTCAAGACCCGGGGGCTGCTGGGTGAGATGCGCCCCGGCGACGAGTACGTCGTCTGGCTCCCGGGACCCTGGAACGGCCCCGTGCGCGTGGCCGGGCGCACGGACACCGCGATCCGCCTGGTGACCCTGCGCGGCCACATGGAGGCCGGCGAGATCGAGTTCCGTGCGGCGGACGATGCAGGGGACCTCGTGTTCGAGATCGAGTCGGCCGCCCGCAGCGGGACGACGGGCTCCTGGCTCGTCTACGCCCTGCTGCGCCTCGGCATGGAGGTGCAGCTGCACATGTGGGCGCAGTTCTGCTCGTCGGTCGCCCGGCTGGCGGGTGGAACCCCGGACGGGCCGGTCACCGTCCACACGACCCGCTACCCCGACGACCACGGCGACCTCTCACGCGCCGCCTCGCGACGGGCGGTCCGCGCGTTCGCCCGCCTGCAAGGCCGACGCCTCAACCTCGACCCCGCCGAGCTCGCCGGCGCCGGGGCACCGGGATCGGGGTGGACGGTCGACGACCACACGACCGCCCTGCCGCCCGAGCGCCCCGGCCCACCCGTCCCCGGCGGCAGCTGGGAGACGGCGCGGGATCTGGTGCGCGACTACGCGTTCGCCCCGCCGTCGCTCATCCGCGCCGTCCACCGCCCCGCCGACGCGCTGGAGGGGCGCAACATGCTGCTCGAGGGGCGCTTCCTCGGCATGCGGTTCATGCTCGGCGTGCGCGTGGCCGCCGTGGTCGACGGCGAGCGGGAGGTCCGCGGCCGCCCCGCCCGGGTGTGGAGCTGGCACTACCGGACCCTCGAGGGCCACCTCGAGCGCGGCCAGATGGACTTCGAGGTCGTCAAGTGGCCGGACGACGGCTCCGTGGCCTTCCTCATCCACGCCGTCTCGCAACGCGCGCACATCCGCAACCCGGTGGTGCGGATCGGCTTCCGCCTGTTCGGGCGTCGCCTGCAGCTGCGCTTCGCCCGCGAGGCCGGAGCGCGCATGCGCCGGCTCGTGGACGAGCGGCTGGCGGGCGACGCGCCCGATCAGCCCGCCGGCCCGCCGACCGTGACCGTCCCGGACGCTGCGGGCGCGGACGGACCTGACGCCGTCGGGTAGGCGTCCGCGACGCCGGGGGGCTCCGCCGGCTCGCGGAGGGACCCCGCGACGGTGGCGGGGCCGGTCCACGGCGACGTCAGGAAGGCCTCGGCGCGGCTCTGCGCCCCGGTGCGCCCCGACGGCAGGGCGCGGGGCGGCGGCGGTGTGAGGGCGGCGGCGCCCGCCACCGTGCCCGCGAGGGCGACCGCCGCGAGCCCGGCCGGCGGGACGCCGGCCTCGAGGCCGGCGGCGATCAGGGCCGTCACGCCCAGGGCGACGGCCAGGAACCACGGGGTCGCGAGCTCCCAGCCCCGGCGCCGCAGCATGGCGCGCAGCGTGAGCGTGAGCAGGACCGGGGCGGCGACCGCGAGCGCGGCGGCGCCCGCAGCACGGGCCGTCGTGCCCGAACCGGTCGTGGCGGCGAGCGCCCAGGCGCCCGCGTAGAGCCAGGCGACCGTGTGGACGAGCGCCGACGCCCCGAGCAGGGCCGGGTGCGGGGACGGGGGGACGGGGCGGTGCGGCGAGGTGGGCATGCCCGCACCCTCACGGCCGCCGGGCCGCCGTCACACCCCCGTAGGGACGACGGCGGCCACCCCTTCGGAGGGTGCGGCGCCCGCCCGGTCCGTCAGGGCGAGAGCGCCGACAGCACGTTGCCCGCCGGGTCGGTGAACCAGGCGATGTCCGGGCCCATCCCCCGGTGGATGCCCTTCTCGTCCGCCCCCGGGATGCCGGGGTAGCGCTCCATCGTCACGCCCGCCGCGATCAGCGCGTCCACCGCGGCCTCCACGTCCTCGACGGGGAAGTTGAGCACCGTGAAGGACGCCGGGCGGTGGTCGTCGCCCTTCGGGTAGATCAGCACCGTCCCCCCGCCCCCGAGGTGCAGGACGAGCATCCCGTCCTCGTCGGAGGTGCGCAGCCCGAGCGTGCCCGCGTAGAAGTCGCGCACCCGCTCCACGTCGTCCACGGAGAACCCCGAGAATGCCTGTGTCTCGCCGAACATCGCGTCTCCCTCGCCGTGTGCCGTCCACCATGTCGACGGCGGCCGGCGCGCGGACTCATCGCCCGGCGTCCGGCCGCCCCCGCGACTACCCTGACGGCGTGCTCGAGACGGTGCTGCGCCCGCGGATGCCCTACTCGCTCGCCGACTCGTCGGCGGGGAGCGCCGGTGGCACGCGCCGGATGCGCGGCGGGGTGCTCGAGCTCTGGGACCGGGTGGACGGCGAGCCCGTGCACCTTCGCCTGTGGCAGCGCCGCGACGGCGCGGTCGTGGCGCGGGCGGCCGGCGGCGCGGAGCCCGAGCGGGTGCACGAGCGCCTGCGCTTCCTGCTGGCCCTCGACGTCGACCACGCGCCGTTCCTGCGGATGGCGCGCCGCGACCCCCTGGCCCGCGTCGCGGCCTGGCGCTGGCCCGGGCTGCGGCCGATGCGGCTCACCAGTCCCGCGCACGCGCTGCTGGCGGCGGTCTGCGGCCAGCTGGTCAGCGGCTCCGAGGCCGCGCGCCGGCACCGCGCCGTGGTCCGCCTCTGCGACCCCGGCCGCGACGACGACGGGCCGCGCCGGCCGCCCGACCAGGCGCTGCTCGCCGCCCTCACCGCCGCGCGCTGCCGCGCCGCCGGGCTCGCCGCCGGGCGCGCCGCGGCGATGATCCGGGTCGCGCGCGGCCCCTCCCTCGACCGGCTGCACGGCCGCACCACCGCGCAGATCGTCGCCGCGATCACCCGCGAACCCGGGCTCGGGCCGTGGTCGGCGGGCGTCATCGCGATGCGCGGGTACGGCCGCCTCGAGCACGGGCTGGTCGGGGACCTCGGCCTGATGCGCCTCTGGGCCGCCGTCCACGGCATGTGGCCGGCGCCCGAGGAGACGGCGTCCCTGCTCACGCCCTACGGCGAGTGGGCGGGGCTGGCGAGCGTCTACCTGCTGCGGCACCCCCTGGCGGGCCTCGGCGGGCGGCCGGTGCGCACGCCCACGCCGCGCGCGGCGGCCCTCGGCTAGCCTGACGGCCCGGCGAACGAGGAGGCGAGCGGTGGCGAACGACTTCGAGGTGGGCGTCGACGTGGCGGCGGACCCCGACGCGACGTGGGCGATGGCGGGCGACCCGGTCGGCATCCGCGACTGGTTCGCGCCGGTCAGCGACATCACGGTCGACGGCGACCTCCGCACGGTCACGATGGCCGGCGGCGCGACGCTCGTCGAGCGCCTGGTGGACCGCGACGACGCCGCCCGCACCTACTCCTACGTCGTCCAGTCGGGCATCCCGGGGCTCACCAGCCACCGCGCCACGATCCGCGTGCAGGAGGCGCCCGGCGGCTCGCGCGTGCTCTGGCGCCAGACCGCCACCTCGGACGTCGAGGGGTACGACATCGAGGCGCGCCTGTCGGGCGTGATGACGGCCGCCCTGGAGGAGCTGAGGGCCCGCCTGGAGGGCTGAGCGCGCCGGATCCGGGCCCCGGGGCCGGGGCGGTCGGGGTGGTCTCGTGCAAGACTCCGCGCCCATGTGCGGCTTCGCGGGTGAGATCAGGCGGGACGGCGCCCCCGCCGACCTCGACGCGCTGGCGCGCATGTCGGCGACCATGGCCGACCGCGGGCCGGACGCCGCCGGCGCCTGGGCGCAGGGGCCGATCGGGCTCGCCCACCGGCGCCTCAAGATCATCGACCTCACGGCCGCGAGCGGCCAGCCCCTGGTCGACGCGGGGCTCGGCCTCTCGGGCGTCTTCAACGGCTGCATCTACAACTACCGCGAGCTGCGCGAGGAGCTGCGCGGCCGCGGGCACGTCTTCGCGTCTCAGGGCGACAGCGAGGTGGTGCTGAAGGCATACGCGGAGTGGGGCGCGGGCTTCGTCGACCACCTGATCGGGATGTTCGCGATCGCCATCGTCGAGCGCGACAGCGGCCGGGTCGTGCTGGCGCGCGACCGCCTCGGCATCAAGCCCCTGTACGTCGCCGAGACGGCCGACGCCGTCCGCTTCGCCAGCACCCTGCCGGCGCTGCTCGCCGGCGGCGGCGTGGACACCGGCATCGACTCGGTCGCCCTCCACCACTACCTCACCTTCCACTCGGTCGTCCCCGCCCCGCGCACGATCCTGCGGGGCGTGCAGAAGCTCCCGCCCGCGACCATCCGCACGATCCACCCGGACGGGCGCCAGGAGGACCGCCTCTACTGGTCGGTGCCGTTCGCGCGCGACCCGGCTCACGCCGGCTGGACCGATGAGGACTGGCAGGACGCGCTGATGGCGTCGCTCACCACGGCGGTGCGCCGCCGCATGGTCGCGGACGTGCCGGTCGGCGTGCTCCTGTCGGGCGGCCTGGACTCGAGCCTCGTCGTCGCGCTGCTCGCCGGCGAGGGGCAGCGCGATCTGGCGACCTTCTCGATCGGCTTCGAGTCGGTGGGCGGCCGGGAGGGCGACGAGTTCCGGTACTCGGACGTCATCGCCGAGCGCTTCGCCACGGACCACCACCAGATCCGGATCGCGGCCCGCGACCTGCTCGACCCGCTCGAGCGCGCGATCGGCGCCATGTCCGAGCCGATGGTGAGCCACGACTGCGTCGCCTTCCACCTGCTCAGCGAGGCCGTCTCGCAGCACCTGTCGGTGGTGCAGTCCGGCCAGGGCGCCGACGAGATCCTCGGCGGCTACCACTGGTACCCGCCGCTGCTCGGCGCCGGGCGCGAAGCGGCGCTGGACATCTACGGCGAGGCGTTCTTCGACCGCGACGCCGACGGCATGGCCGAGGTGATCGGCGACGCCCACCGCTGGCCGGGCGACCCGCCGCGCGAGTACGTGCGCGCCCACTTCGCCGCGCCGGGGGCCGAGACGGCGGTCGACGCCGCGCTGCGCATCGACACCGGCGTGATGCTCGTCGACGACCCCGTCAAGCGGGTCGACAACATGACGATGGCGCACGGCCTCGAGGCCCGCGTGCCGTTCCTCGACCACGAGTTCGTCGCGCTGGCGGCGCGCTGCCCCCCGGAGCTGAAGCTCGCCCAGGGCGGCAAGGGCGTGCTCAAGGAGATCGGGCGGCGGGTGCTGCCCCACGAGGTGATCGACCGCCCGAAGGGCTACTTCCCCGTGCCGGGCATCACGCACCTGGAGGGCGACGTGCTGAGCCGGGTCACCGAGGCCCTGCGCGCGCCGGTGGCGCGCGAGCGCGGGCTGTTCCGGCCGGAGTACGTGGACGCCCTGATCGCCGACCCGAACGGGGAGCTGACCCCGCTGCGCGGCAACAAGCTGTGGCAGCTCGGGCTGCTGGAGCTGTGGCTGCAGGCCAACGGCGTGCGGTGAGCGCGCAGCGGCCGCCACGCGAGCGGGTGGGACCCGGCGGCGACCCCCTCGCCTCCGGGCCGGGCGACGAGGCGGAGGCGCACGAGGGGCCACGGGGCGTCGTCCTCGACTGCGGCTGGGGCCGGCTGGTGTTCGGCAACACCTTCCCCGACGCGGCCGACGCGGCGGACGCCCTGCGCGCCGAGGCGGACGGTGCCCGCGACATCTGCGTCTACCTGGAGGAGCCGCACGTCCTCGTGGCCCGGCGTCACGACGAGCTCTTCATCGACCCCTCGCACACCTACCGCCTCGAGCTGCCGGCCGACATCCCCGCGCGGCTCGAGACGGTGTCGGTGCGCCCGCTGCGCGACGCCGAGGACGCCGAGGCGGTCAACCGGATCTACGCCGCCAACGGCATGCTGACCGCGCCCGTCGAGACGCTGGTCGGCAACGCCGGCCGCCCCGAGTTCCTGCACCTGGTCGCGGTGTACGGCCCGACCGGCGCCGTCGTCGGGACGATCACCGGCATCGACCACGTCGCCGTCTTCGAGGACCCGGACGGCGGGAGCAGCCTGTGGTGCCTCACGGTCGACATGAACGCCGCCCCGCCGGGCACCGGCCAGGCGCTCCTCGCGGGCCTCGCGGCGCGGCTCGTCGAGCGGGGGCGGCGCTCCGTCGACCTCTCGGTGCTGGCCGACAACACCGGCGCCATCCGGCTCTACGAGCGCCTCGGCTTCGCGCGCATCCCCGAGCTGTTCGTCAAGCGCAAGAACCCGATCAACGAGGAGCTGTTCGTCCCGCCCGGGACCCACGGCCACGACGAGCTCAACCCCTATGCGCGGATCATCGCGGTCGAGGCCCGCCGGCGCGGCATCGGCGTGGAGGTCCTCGACGCCGAGTGGGGCGAGATGCGCCTCACCCACGGCGGCCGGCGCGTGACGATGCGCGAGTCGCTGTCCGAGCTCACGAGCGCCGTGGCGATGAGCCGCTGCGACGACAAGCGGGTCACCCGCGCGGTGCTGGCGCGGGCGGGCCTGGCCGTGCCGGAGGGACGGGTGGCGACGCGCGACGGCCGGGACGTGGAGTTCGTGCGCGAGGTGGGCGCCGTCGTGGTCAAGCCCGCGCGCGGCGAGCAGGGCCGGGGCATCACCGTGGACGTCACGACCGAGGCGGCCCTCGAGGACGCCGTCGCGCTCGCCACGCGCCACTGCGCCGACGTGCTGATCGAGGAGATGCGCCCCGGGCAGGATCTGAGGGTCATCGTGATCGACCACGCCGTCGTGGCCGCCGCCGTGCGCCGGCCGGCCGCGGTCACCGGCGACGGGCGCACCGACCTGCGCGGGCTGATCGCCGCCCAGAGCCGCCGGCGCGCCGCCGCGACCGGCGGCGAGTCGACGATCCCGCTCGACGCCGCGACCGAGGCGGTCTGCGCGGCCGCGGGGTGGTCGCTGGACGACGTGCCGCCCGAGGGCGAGACGATCGTGGTGCGGCGCACGGCGAACCTGCACACCGGCGGGACGATCCACGACTGCACGGCCGAGCTGCACCCCGCAATCACCGAGGCCTGCGTGGCGGCGAGCCGCGCCCTGGAGATCCCGGTGACCGGCCTCGACCTGCTGGTCCCGGACCCGGCCGGGCCCGAGCACGTCTTCATCGAGGCGAACGAGCGTCCCGGACTGGCCAACCACGAGCCCCAGCCGACGGCCGAGCGCTACCTCGACCTTCTCTTCCCCGGCACGAAGGGCGTCCCACGGCGCTGGATCCCGGAGGGCTCGCCCACCTGACATCCTCGGCGGGCCAGCACCCCGACCCGAGGAGCCCCGTGGCCCCGCGCCGCCCCCCGCCGCCCCGCCGCCTGCGCATCGACCGCGAGTACCTGTCCCAGGTGCTCGTCGAGCTGCTGGAGATCCCGAGCCCGTCGGGCCGGACGGACCACGTCATGCAGTACGTGGGCGAGCGCATCGCCGGCATCGGGCTGCCCACGACGATCACCCGCCGCGGGGCGCTGCACGCCGCCATCGAGGGCCGGCGCGAGGGGCCCCACCGCACGATCGTCGTGCACGCCGACACGATCGGCTGCATGGTGCAGCGGCTCAAGGACAACGGGCGCCTCGCCATCCGCCCGATCGGCACGCACAGCGCCCGCTTCTCCGAGGGCGCCCACGTCCGCATCTTCACCGACGACCTCGACGCCGTCATCACCGGCCAGGTGCTCCCGCTCAAGGCGAGCGGCCACCGCTGGAACGACGAGGTCGACGACCAGGGCGTCGGCTGGGACCAGGTGGAGGTGCGCGTGGACGAGCCGGTCGACGACGCCACCGGGCTGCGCACGCTGGGGATCGACGTGGGCGACTTCGTCGCGCTCATCTCCGACCCGGTCGTCACCCCGAGCGGCTTCGTCAAGGCCCGCCACCTGGACGACAAGGCCGGCGTCGCCGCGGCCCTGGCCGGCGTGCGGGCGGTCGTCGAGAGCGGCGTCCCCGTCCCCGTCGGCGCCCAGCTGCTCGTGACGTGCACCGAGGAGGTCGGCCACGGCGCGAGCCACGGCGTGGGCCCCCAGGCCGCCGAGATCGTCTCCGTCGACACCGCCGTGGTCGCGCCCGGCCAGCAGTCGCGCGAGGACGCCGTCTGCATCGCCATGGCCGACGGCGTCGGCGCCTTCGACTACCACCTCTCGCGCCGCCTCGCGGGGATCGCCCGCACCCACGGCCTGCCGTGCGTCCGGGACGTGTTCCAGTACTACCGCTCCGACCTCGCGGCGGCGATCGAGTCCGGGGCGGACAGCCGCACCGCGCTCATCGGGTTCGGCGTCGACGCCACCCACGGGCACGAGCGCACGCACCTCGACGGCCTCGTGCACCTCGCCGAGCTGATCGCCCTCTACCTCCAGACCGACCTGGTCTTCCCGGAGTGGGACGCGGAGGCCAGCGGGCCGCTCGAGGACTTCCCGTCGCTCGCGGTCCAGCCCGCCGGCGAGGAGGGTCCGCAGGAGGGGCCGATCGGGGTCGATCCGGCCTGAGCCCGGGCCGCCCGGGACCGCTCAGCAGGAGGGCCGGCGGCGCGGCCGGGCCGCGCTCGCGCGCACCTGGCCGAGGACCGCCGCCACGAGGGGGTGGACCGCCGCCCGGGGCGGGTCGACGCACGGCTCCCCGTCACGCACCGTGACGGTGGCGAGGACGGTGCCGTCGGGCGAGCTGACGGTGATGACGGGGACCTCCACCCGCCGAGGGTAGCCCGCGCGCCGTCCGGCCGCCTGTGCGAGCATCCCGCGCCGCAGGAGCCGCCACGGAGGCCATCGCCACGCCGCCCGCCCGCAGACGCGTCGTCCGCCACCCCGCCCGGCTCGTCGTCGGCGCCTTCCTCGCGGTCATCGCCCTGGGCACGGGCCTGCTGAGCCTGCCGGCGAGCGTCGCCGCCGCCGACGCCTCGCCGCTCACCGCGCTCTTCACGGCGACCTCCGCCGTGACCGTCACCGGCCTCACGACGGTCGACACGGCGACCCACTGGACCCCGTTCGGCCAGGTCGTGATCCTCGGGCTGATCCAGCTCGGGGGACTCGGGATCATGACGAGCGCGTCCGTCCTCCTGCTTGTGGCGGCGCGACGGATCGGGCTGCGCGGCCGCCTGGCGACCCAGACCGAGACCCACACCCTGGACCTCGGCGACCTGCGCCGGCTCGTGATGACCATCGTCGGCATCAGCCTGACGGTGGAGCTCGTCGTGGCGGCCCTGCTCGCGACGCGGCTCGCCATCGCGGGGAGGTCCCCCGGCGAGGCCGCGTGGCAGGGCACGTTCCACGCGGTCTCGTCGTTCAACAACGCCGGCTTCTCCCTCTACTCCGACAACCTCGTCGGCCTGGCCACCGACGGATGGTTCCTCGTCCCCGTCTGCGCCGCCGTGATCGTCGGGGGGATCGGGTTCCCGGTCTGGCTCGACCTCGCTCGGCGGGCGCGGCGGCCGCGGACCTGGAGCGTCCACACCAAGCTCACGCTCACCGCCACGGCGGCGCTCCTCGTGGCGGGCACCGTCGTCGTGACCGCGCTCGAGTGGACGAACGACGGGACCCTCGGGGCCTTCGGATGGCGCGGGCGGCTCCTCAACGGCTTCGTGGCCGGCGTGATGCCGCGTACGGCGGGCTTCAACGCGATCGACTACGGCGCGGCGACCGAGCCCACCCTGCTCGTGACGGACATGCTGATGTTCGCGGGCGGTGGCAGCGGCAGCACGGCCGGCGGCATCAAGGTGACGACCCTCGCGCTGCTCTTCCTGGTCGTCTGGGCCGAGCTGCGGGGCGACCGCGAGCCCCGAGCCTTCCGCCGGACACTGCCGGTGCAGTCGGTCCGCCAGGCGCTCGTCGTCGCGGTCCTGGCCGTCAACCTGGTGGTGGCGGCGACGCTGGGCCTGATGCTCACGGAGGACGTCCCCATGTCGACCGCCCTCTTCGAGTGCATCTCGGCCTTCGCGACGGTGGGCCTGAGCACCGGTCTCACGCCGGAGCTCGGGGCGGCCGGGCAGTGGATCCTCATGCCGCTCATGCTCCTCGGCAGGGTCGGCCCGATCACCCTCTTCGTCGCGCTCGTGCTGCGCGAGCGGGAGCTGCTCTACCGGCACCCGGAGGAGCGCCCGCTGATCGGTTGAGTAGTTCCCCGCACGGCGGATCCGCAGGGCCGCCGAGGGCGGTGGCGCGGGGCGGGCGCAGACTGGGGGGCACCTCGGTCACCCACCCCACGGAGGCACGTCATGCCCGTCGGAGAGGTCTTCCTGTACGGCGTCTGGGTCGCGATCGCCCTCGCGACGCTCGTCGGCTCGGCACTGTTCTTCCGCGCCGAGCGCTGACCATCTACTCGCCGGCGGCGAGGTCCCGCCGCCGGCGCATCGCGGCCACGACGGCGACCGTCGCGGCACAGGCGAGGGCGAGGGCGAGGGCGCCCGCGAGCGCCCAGTCGGGGATGTCCTCGGCGAGCACGTCGTAGGTGCCGTGGAACGGCGTCGGGTGCTTCTCGCCCGAGACGATCCGGTCGCCGATCCCCACCAGCGCCGTCGCGCCCACCAGCGCGGCGAGCGTGAGCAGGGCCGGGTGCGCCGGGCCCCGCCCGCTCGCGCGCAGGATCATTGCCGACTTGATCAGCTTGGCCGCCTTGGCCAGGTAGAGCACCTGCAGCAGGCGCGCGCCCTGGAGGCTCGACAGCGCCCGGGCCGCGAGCAGCCCCTCCAGGATGCTGGTCAGCAGCGGGAAGGTCGCGAGCAGGATGACGATGCCGAAGACGTGGCCGCGCACCCACGCCCAGCGGTCGCGCACCACGCTCAGCATGATCACGGCCTCGGCGAGGAAGACGAGCCAGATGCCCCAGGCCAGCGTCACGGCGACGACCGCGACCCAGCCCTCCAGCGACGAGAAGTAGAGCAGCACCGTCGGGATCGCCAGCCAGGCGGCGGCGAGGACCGGCCACTGGAGGCGGCGCTCCCATCGCGCGCCGCGCGGATCCCGGATCGCATCGATGCCCGCCACGGCGGTCCAGGATAGGCCATCGACCCCCGGGCGCCGCGTTAAGGGTCGATCACGCCGTCGCCAGCCAGCGGACCGCGCGGGCGCGGCGGCGCTCGAGCTGGTCGAGGGTCGCCTCCCCCACCCGCTCAACGCCGACGTGGCGGTTCAGCTCGGCGTTGACCTGCGAGTGCGACAGGCCGGTGATGCGGGAGATGTGGCGCACCAGGGCGGCGTTGGCGTCGCGCAGCCGCCGGCGGCGCTCGCGGGGCGGCAGCGCCGCCTCCTCGGGCGTGGCCGGCTCGGGTGGGGCCGCGAGCGGCGGCGGCGGGGCCAGCTCGAGCAGCAGGCCGTCGTCGGCGGGGTCGTCGCCGTACGGGTGCGCGTGCCCGTCGCCCTCGGCCGGCGCGCCCACGGCGACGGCCGAGATCGCCGCGAACAGCGACATCTGGTCCTCGCGCTCCGGCGGCTCCGGGGGCAGCGGATCGTCGGCGGGCTCCACCTCGCCCTCCTCCCCGTCGGGACGGCGCAGGCTGTGGCGGCGCTCCTCGGCGATGGCCGCGGCGTGCCCGCGCAGCCGCACGTCGTCGGGGATGAACATGTGGCTCGGCTGGGGCCCGAGGCCGCGGGTCCAGCGCACGAGGCGGCCGACCGCCTGACGGAAGAAGAGCTCCGTGGTGACGGTCGTGGCGAAGACGCCGACCCGCAGGCGCGGGATGTCCACGCCCTCCGAGATCATCCGCACGGCGACGATCCACGGCTCGGTCCCGGTCGCGAAGGCCGCGATGCGCCCGCTCGCACCGGGATCCTCCGAGACGACGACCACCGGGTGCACGCCCAGGCGGCGCCGCATGACCTCCGCGACGCCGCGTGCGTGGTCCTGGTCGATCGCGATCACCATGCCCGCGGCGCCCTGGTGGGTGCGCCGCACCTCGCGCAGGCGCTCGTCGGCGCGCGCGAGGACGGAGGGCAGCCACTCGCCCTCCACCGAGAGCGCGGTGCGCAGTCGCTGGGAGGCGCCCGTCGCGTCGAGCCGGTCCTGGAAGGTCGCCGACGCCGCCGTGCCGTCCGCGGCGATCCACTCCATCTCGCCGTCGGTGCGCGGGAAGCGGACCGGGCGCACGACCCCGCCGTCGCGCAGCGCGTCCCCGTAGCCGTACTGGACGTCGGCCAGCGCGAGGCCGTCGTCGTCGTAGCGCACGAAGGGGATCGCGCGGGTGTCCGACCGGAAGGGGGTGCCGGACAGGCTGAGGCGCACCGCGGCGCCCGAGAACGCGGCGCGGGCGGCGTCGCCCCAGGCGCGCTCCTCGCCCGAGTGGTGCGCCTCGTCCAGCACCACGACGGCGCCCTCGGCGATGCGCGCCAGCGCCTCCGTGCTCGACGCCACCTGCTGGTAGGTGGTGACCATGCCGTGGACGTCGGCGGGCAGGCGGCCGTCGGCCGCGGTCCACCCCGGCTCCAGGTGCAGGTCGAGCCGCTCGGCGGCGTCGGCCCACTGCGTCTTGAGGTGCTGCGTGGGCGCCACCACCACGAGCCGCCGCCCCCCGGCGGCGGCGAGCTCGAGCCGGGCCGCAGCGAGGGCGAACGTCGTCTTGCCGGCCCCGGGGGTCGCGACGGCGAGGAAGTCGGGGCCGGGCCGGTCCCGGAAGGCGTCGAGGGCCGCCTTCTGCCAGCGGCGGAGTCGTATCGATCGAGGCATCCGCGGCCGGGCACGATAGCCGCCCGCCCGGATGAGCCGCCCGCCGATGAGTCGCGGGGGCGCGAGTCGTCTCATCGGTGTCCCCGCGACGCGACGCCCGCGGCGGCGAACGGATGTTCGACACATCCTGGTCGCTGAGGTAGCCTCGCGCGCGTTCCGCCCACACACGCCGGGAGGCACCGTGAGGTCGTTCACACGCTGGGTCCTCGATCACCGCCGGACGGTGGTGGTGCTCTGGGTCGCGGTCACCGTGGCCGCGTTCGCGGCGATCACGCCCGCGGTCGACGCCCTCTCGTCCACATTCGAGCTGCCGGGGCGCGAGAGCACCGAGGCCGCCGACCAGATCGAGCAGCGCTACGGCAACGGGGGCAACCGGGTGTCGGGCCCGCTGGTCACCGTCGTCGAGCTGCCCGAGGGCACCACGATCGACTCGCCGGGCGTGCGCGCCGAGGCCGCGGCGGCCTTCCGCGCGATCGCCGACGCGGTCCCGGGCTCACGGTCCGCCGACCTGGCCTCGACCGGCGACCCGGTCTTCGTGTCCGACGACGGCTCGGTCACCTACGGCGTGATCTGGTTCCCGCCCTCCCCGATCGCGTTCGACCCGGCCGGGGACGCCACGGAGCAGGCCCGCACGGCGGCGGAGGGCGTCACGGTCGGCGGGGCGCCGGTGGTCGTCACCGGCCTCGACTCCCTCGCGAGCGGCGAGGGCGAGTCGGAGGGCCCGAGCGTGCTCGCCGAGACCCTCATCGGGGGCCTCGGCGCCCTCATCGTCCTGGCCTTCGTCTTCGGCTCGTCGATGGCCTTCGTCCCCCTCCTGATGGCGGCGATCGCCATCCCGACGACCTTCCTCGCCCTGTGGCCGCTCGCCGCCGCGACCGACGTGTCGGTCGTCGTGCAGTTCCTGATCTCGCTGATCGGGCTCGGCGTGGCGATCGACTACTCGCTGCTCATCGTCATGCGCTGGCGCGAGGAGATGGCCGCGGGCCGCAGTGCGCGCGAGGCGACGGTGGAGACGATGGACCACGCCGGGCGGGCGGTGATCTTCAGCGGCCTCGCGGTCGCCATCGGGCTGCTGGCGCTGATCGTGCTGCCGGTGCCCTTCCTGCGCTCGATCGGGTACGGCGGCATGCTCATCCCCCTCATCAGCACCCTCGTGGCGATCACGCTGCTGCCCGTCGTGCTGGCCACCGTCGGCCCGCGCCTCGACCGCCTGGGCGTCCGGCGCCGGACCACGAGCACCGGGCGGGCCTGGGTGCCGTGGGGGCGGTTCGTCGTGCGCCACCGCTGGCTGGTCGGGGGGGCCGCGCTGGCCATCCTGCTGGCCCTGTTCGTCCCGGTCTTCAACTTCTCGACCGGCACGCCCCGCGCCGACGCCCTCGCCTCGGGCGGCGACGGCCGGACGGCGGTCGACATCCTGGAGTCGTCCGGCATCGGCGCGGCGGCGCTGTCGCCGATGGACATCATCGTCATCGACGGCGACCCCGACGCGACGCGACGCGCCATCGCGGCGGTCGACGGCGTGCGGGGCGCCGTGGCCCCCGATGACGCCGAGTGGCGCCAGGACGGCTCGGCCGTCATCAACGCCTTCGCCGTCGACGAGGACAGCGCCTCGACCGTGGAGGCGGTGCGCGCAGCCGCGGACGGGGTGCCGGGCGAGGTGCTCGTGGGCGGCATCGTCGCCGGAAACGCCGACTTCAACGACGCCGTCTACGGCAACTTCGTCTGGGTCGTGCTGGTGATCCTGCTGGTCACCTTCGTGCTGCTCGCGCGCGTCTTCCGCTCGCTGCTGCTGCCGCTGAAGGCGGTGGCGTTCAACATCCTGTCGATCGGCGCCGTCTGGGGCTTCATGGTCGTCTTCTGGCAGGAGGGCAACGGGTCGGGGGCGCTGTTCGACATCAACCCGACCGGCGCGCTCACCGTCTGGGTGCCGCTGATGGTGTTCGCCTTCCTCTACGGCCTCTCGATGGACTACGAGGTGTTCATCCTGAGCCGGATGCGCGAGGAGTACGACCGGGACGGCTCGACCGATCGCGCGGTGGTCGCCGGGCTCGCGCGCACCGGCCGCCTCGTGACGGCCGGGTCGCTGATCCTGTTCCTGGCCTTCGTCGCCCTCGCGTCGGCCCCGGGCACCGACATCAAGGTGTTCGCGACCGCGCTCGCGGTGGGCATCCTGCTCGACGCGACGGTGGTCCGCAGCATGCTGCTGCCGGCGTTCGTGTCGATGCTCGGCCGCTGGAACTGGTGGCTGCCCGTCTGGGCGGCGCGGATCCTGCGGGTCCCGCCGAGCCTCCCGCCCCGGGAGACCCGCGGCGCGGTCGCCCTCGACCTGGACCCCCCGCGCGCCCCGGGCGCCCCGGAGCCCGGGGTCGCCGCGGCGGCCGACTGACCGGGCGTCAGCCCCGGGAGGCCGCCGCGGCCTCCTGGGGCTGAGCCCGGCGGCGCGGGGCGATTCCCAGCGCCAGCAGCGCGGCGACCAGCGCCGCCGCGGCGCCGAGCCAGAGGGAGGTGCTGAAGCCGGACTCGGCTGGGATCTCGGTGCCCGGGATGGTGTCGCTCGCGAGCAGGGTGATGGCGGCCTGGGCGCCGATCGCGCTGCCCACGGTGCGCACAACGGTGTTCATGCCGGTCGCGATGCCGGTCTCGGTGGGGCTGACGGCGTCGGCGATCAGCTTCGGCATCGCGCCGAACGCGACCGCCACCCCGGCGGCGCCGACGGCGTAGCCCAGCATCAGCTGCCAGGGCTCGGCGTGCAGCGCGGCGAGCATCGCGGCGCCGAGGGCGGTCACCAGCAGCCCGATCGCCAGCGCGTAGCGGAAGCCGATCTGCCGGCCGAGCACCCCGCCGTAGGGCCCCGCGGGGAGCATCACCAGGGCCCCCGGGATCAGGTAGAGCGCCGAGACCGTCACGCTCGCGCCGAAGCCGTAGGTCACCAGCTCCTGCGCCTCGGCCGGCAGCCCGCTCGGCATCTGGGCGAAGAGCGGCAGCACCGTGAAGATCGCGTACATCGTGAAGCCGCAGAACAGCGCGGCGAGGTTGGTGAACAGCACCGGCCGGCGCGCCAGCATCCGCATGTCCACCATCGGCTCGGCCGTGCGCGACTCGACCCAGCCCCAGAGGACGAGGATCGCGAGCCCCGTCCCCATCACGCCGAGCAGCAGCGGGGACGTCCAGCCCCAGGTGCCGCTCTCGGTGAGCGCCACCAGCAGGCAGATCAGACCGGCCGACAGCAGCAGGGCGCCGGGCACGTCGAGCGAGGCCCGCGCCCGGCTCGGCGAGGGCGGCACCGCGAGGCGCACCAGGACCATCGCCGCGAGGCCGACCGCCGCCCCGACGACGAACAGCACGCGCCAGGAGGCGTGGTCGACGATGAGGCCGCTCATCACCAGGCCGATGCCGCCGCCCACGCCGAGCATCGCCGAGATGAGGCCCATGGCCACGCCCATGCGCCGGGGCGGCACCTCGTCGCGGATGATCGAGAAGCAGAGGGGGTAGACCGCGCCCCCGACGCCCTGGATCGCCCGGGCCACGATCAGCGAGGTGATGTCCCACGCGACGAGCGAGAGCACGGACCCCACCGTGAAGACCGCGAGCGTCACGAGCAGCATGCGGTCCTTGCCGTACTGGTCGCCCAGCCGCCCGAGCAGCGGCGTCGCGACCGAGGCGCTCAGCAGGTAGATCGAGACGGTCCAGGCGGCCCAGGAGGTCGAGGTGGCGAGGTCGCGCTGCAGCACCGGCAGGGCGGGGACCACGACCGCCTGCATCAGCGCGAACGAGCCGCCGGCCACGGTCAGGGCGAGCAGCAGGAGGCGCGGGTGCGGGGGCGTGCGACGCGCGCGGGAGGCCGTGGGCGATGGGGTCGAGCCGGTCACGGGCGCCTCCTCGCGACGCTTTACGCAACGTTCGGTAAATGCGGGCTAGGATCGTACCGATGGCCCCCGCCGCCCGCCCCGCCCCCCCGCGTCCGCGCGGGCGCCCGCGCTCGGCCGACGTCGACGCGGCGATCCTCGACGCCGCCGCGCGCCTGCTCGGCGAGCTCGGCTTCACGCGCATGTCGATGGAGGCCGTCGCCGCCGCCGCGGGCGTGGGCAAGCCGACCCTCTACCGGCGCTACACGGGCAAGGCCGAGCTGGTCGCGGCGGCCTTCGAGCACCTTCGGATGGGCGGCGCGCCGCCGCTCACCGGCGACCTGCGGGCCGACCTCGTCGCGCAGCTGCGCCACCTGCGGCTCGTCTTCGGGCGGGTCGGCATGTCGGTGACGGGCGTCTGCCTGGCCGAGGAGGAGCACCTCCCCGATCTGATCGCCGCCCTGCGCGAGCGCAGCCTGCACCCGGGCCGCGCGCTGCTGCGCGACGCCCTGCTCGCCGCCCGGGAGCGCGGGGAGGTCGCCGAGGACGCCGACCTGGACACCGCCGTGGAGATGGCCTTCGGCGCCTACTACGCGCGACACCTCGCCGGGGACCCGGTCGACGAGGGCTGGGAGGAGCGCGTCGCCGACGCGACGCTGCGCGCGCTCGCGCCGCGCGCCGCGGGACGGCCGTGAGCCCGGGCGGCCCACCCGGCGGCCACCGGGTGGTCGCCGCGCTCTACGACCGCGTGACGGCCGCGGCCGAGCGCGGATGGCTCGGCGACCGCCGTCGCGCCCTGCTCGCCGGAGCCACCGGCGCGACCCTGGAGATCGGGGCGGGGACGGGGGCGAACCTCGCGCACCTGCCGGCCGCGGCGGACCCCGTCGTCCTCGCCGAGCCCGACCCGGCGATGCGGCGGCGGCTCGAGGCACGGCTGACCGGCGCGCCGCGCCCGGGCGCGCGGATCGTCCCCTCGCCCGCCGAGCGGCTCGACCTCGACGATGCGAGCGTCGACACGGTCGTCGCCACCCTCGTGCTGTGCACCGTCGGCGACCCGGCCGCGGCCCTCGCCGAGGTGCGCCGCGTGCTGCGGCCCGGTGGCCGGCTGCTCGTCCTGGAGCACGTCCGCGCCGACGGGGCGCGCGGCCGCTGGCAGGACCGGGTCACCCCGCTGTGGCGGCGGGTCGCCGCCGGCTGCCACCCGAACCGGGACACCCTGGCGGCCATCCGCGCGGCGGGTTTCGCGACCGACGACCTGCAGGTCGTCCGCGGGGGGCCGGGGGTCCCGTTCGGCACCCCCTGGCTCGTCGGCGCCGCGGTCGCGACCTCGGGCTAACCCGTCTCCGGCACCGGGCGCACGGGCGTCGGGCGGCCGTCCGCGCCGAGGGCCACCATGGTGAAGAGGCCGGTGGTGCAGAGCTCGCGGGCCTTGCTGACGGGGTCCTCGCGGTGCGCCTCGACGCTAACCCGCATGCTCGTGCGCCCCACCGACTCGACCCGGGCGACGAGTTCGACCAGCTCCCCCTCGCGGATCGCCACCTGGAACTCGAGGCGCTCGACCGCGGCGGTGACGACGGCCACCGAGCCCGCCCGGCGCACCCCCGCGATCGCGGCTGCCGTGTCCATCCACGACATCAGGGTGCCGCCGTAGAGCGTTCCGAGGTGGTTGGTGTCGCCTGGGAAGACGAGCTGGAACATGCGGTTCTCGCTGATTGCCTCGCTCATGCGCGCTCCTCGTCGACGATCTGCAGCAGCCGGGGTCCATGGGTCTCGAGCAGCCAGGGGCCCACGCCCCGGACGGCCGACAGCGCGCGCTCGTCGCGCGGCGCCGCCTGCGCGATGCCCTCGAGCGTGCGGTTGGAGGCCACCCGGAACGCCGGCCAGCCGAGCTCCTTCGCGGCGTCGGCCCGCCACGCGCGCAACGCGTCGAAGACCCTCCGCTCGTCGACGCTCAGCGGAACGGGGGGCGCCGGCGCGCCGCGCGTGGCGGCCCGCCCCTCCCCCGCCCCGGCCGCCACGGCCGCGGCCAGGTCGCCGGGCGGCGAGCACCGGTCGCAGCACCGTTCCTCGGGCGCGGGCTCCGCGGGGTCGCCGAAGTGGTCGAGGAACACCTGCCGGCGGCACGCGTCGCCCTTGACGTAGGCGACCGCCTGGTCGAGGGCCCGGTGGCGCCGGCGCAGCTCGGCCCCGACCTGTCCGGCGAGGTCCTCCCGCTGCGCGGCCGAGAGGCGGTCGACGGCGAGCCGCCCGCGCCGGCCGCCGCCCGGCGCGCCCTCCACCTCCAGCGCGCCGACGCGCTCGGCCATCGCCAGCGCGAAGCCGGTGTCGTCGTCGACCTCCCCGCGTTCCATCGCGAAGCCGCCGTCGGCGTCGGCCCGCGCCGCCAGGCGTCCGAGCAGGCGGTCGACCTCGCCCGGCTCCAGACGGGCGAACGAGATGCGCCGCCGGATGGCGACCTCGTCGCCGGGACCCGCCACGATCAGGTGGCGCGACGGCTCGCCGTCGCGGCCGGCGCGGCCGGCCTCCTGGTAGAGCTGCTCCAGCGAGTCGGGCAGCGCCGTGTGCACCACGAGCCGCACGTCGGGGACGTTGACGCCCATCCCGAATGCGTTGGTCGCCGCGACGACCTGCGCCCGCCCCGAGGTGAAGGCCTCCTGCGCCTCGTCGCGGTCGGCCCGCCCCGCGTGGTAGCTGACGGCGGACAGCCCCTCCGCCCGAAGGGCCTCGGCCGTCTCGTCGGCCGCCCGCCGGGTGCCGCAGTAGACGATCGCCTTCCCGCCGCCCGCCGATCGCAGCGCCGCGCCCAGCGCGGCGCGCTTGCGCGCCGTCGAGCCGCGCCCCTCGACCCACGCCGCGTCGAAGGTCAGGTTGGGGCGGTCGAAGCCGCCCACGACCTCCACCGGCGTGTCGAGCCCGAGCCGACGGGCGATGTCGCGCCGCACCCGCTCGGTGGCCGTGGCGGTGAGGGCCATCGTCGCGCGGGGGCGCAGCTCGCGCCGGAACCGGCCCACACGGCGGTAGTCCGGCCGGAACTCGTGGCCCCACTCCGACACGCAGTGCGCCTCGTCGATCACCAGCAGCGCGACGCGGCTCTCGGCCAGCGCGCGCCGGAAGGCGGCGGAGTGGAAGCGCTCGGGCGCCACGTAGAGCAGCGAGAGCGTGCCCGCGCGGGCCCCGGCGAGGGCCGCGCGCTGCTCGTCGTCGGGCAGCCCCGAGTGCAGCGCCGCCGCCGCCACGCCCGCCCGGCGCAGCCCCACGAGCTGATCGGTCATCAGGGCGATGAGCGGCGAGACGACGACGGTCAGCCCGCCGAGTGCGGCCGCGGGCGCCTGGTAGCAGAGCGACTTGCCCGAGCCGGTGGCCATCACGACCAGCGCGTCGCGCCCCGCCAGGCCCGCCGCGATCGCACGGTCCTGGCCGGGGCGCAGCCGGCGCACCCCGAGGCGCGCGAGCACGTCCGGCAGTGCCTCGCCCGCCGCCCGCGGCGTCGCATCCCCCGCGGGCGGCCGACGCGCCGTGAGCGCCGTCACCAGATGCCCCAGCAGCCCGCGGGCCTCCGGGTCGAGCGCGGACCACGCCGCGCGCAGTTCGGCCAGCAGCGCCTCGACCTCGCGGGCCGTGGCCGGGTGCTCGGCGCCGGCGGCCTCGGCGCCCTCGACGCGGCGCGCCAGCTCGGCGAGCGCGCCGAGGGGCAGCTCGGCGCCCGCGATCGCCCGGTCGGCGACGTCGTCGGCGAGGGCGGCGGGCACCAGGACAGGGTGCCAGCCCTCCCGGACGACGCGTGGGCACGCGGGTGGGGCGTCCCGGACGGTAGCGTTGCGGCGATGGACGCACAGGACGTCGATGCGACCCGCCGTACCCGCCTGGCCAACGAGCGGACCTTCCTCGCCTGGCTGCGGGGCGGGCTGACCTCTGTCGCGGTCGGCGTCGGCGCGGGCGCGGTGGTGCCGGACCTCACCACGGTCACCGTCTGGCCCTTCGTGATGCTCGGGGTCGGCTTCGGCCTGTTCGGGATCGCGCTCATCGCCTACGGGGCCGCGCGCCATAGGCGCGTCGAGCGGGCGCTCGACTCCGGCGCGTTCCCGTCGATGGACGCCCGCGTGCCGCTCGCCTTCGCCGCCGCGGGCACGGCGCTCGGGCTCCTCTCCCTGGTGGCGGTGCTGATCGAGCTGTGAGCGCGGGACCCGGGCGTCAAGGAGGGCGGCGCCCGAGGGCGAAGGGTCCAGGGTGACCAGACGCCCACCCAGGGGCCCGCGACGCCGGGCCCGCCCCCAGGAGGTCGCGCCCTGAGGCTCGTCCCCGGCGAGGAGTTCGGCCGCCACCGCATCGAGGCCGAGATCGGACGCGGCGGCCAGGCCGTCGTCTACCGCGCGACCCAGCTCGACCTCGACCGTCAGGTCGCGCTCAAGGTCTTCGACGAGGGCTACCTCGAGCGCGGGGGCGCCCTGGAGCGCTTCCGCCGGGAGGCGATCGCCGCCGGGCGCCTCGAGCACCCGCGGATCGTGCCGGTCTACGACGCCGGCGAGGTCGGCGGGCGCGCCTACATGTCGATGCGCCTGATCCCCGGCGACAGCCTTGCCGAGCGGATCGCCCGCACCGGGGCCCTGCCCCCCTCCGAGGCCCTCGCCGTGCTGACCGACATGGCCGAGGCGATCGACTTCGCCCACGAGCGCGGGACGGTGCACCGCGACGTCAAGCCCGCGAACATCCTGCTGGACCCCGACGGCTCGGCGTACCTCAGCGACTTCGGCCTGGTGCGCCTCGACGACATGCCGGGGCTCACGCGCCGCGGGGACTGGCTGGGCACCGCCGAGTACGTCTCCCCCGAGCAGGTCGAGGGCGAGCCCGCGACGCCCGGCTCCGACCGCTACTCGCTCGCGGTCGTCGCCTTCGAGACGCTCACCGGTCGCGCCCCCTTCGTGCGGCGCGAGCCGAGCGCCGTGCTTCTCGCCCACGTCCGCGACCCGGTGCCGGACGCCTCGGCGATCGCCCCCACCCTGCCGACCGCGGTCGACCGCGTGCTGGCGGCGGGCATGGCGAAGGACCCCGGGGCCCGTCCCGCCAGCGCCCGCGCGCTGGTCGACGAGCTGCGGGTCGCGCTCGGCTCCCCGGCCCTGCGCCCCACCGAGACCGGGGCGCCCGCCCCGCTCGTGGGCGCGGCCGCCGCCGGGGCCGACCCCTGGGACGCCGCCCTCGGCCGGTTCGCCGACGGCGACGACGCGCCCGAGCCGGAGCGGCTCACACAGGCCTTCGGCGACGCCGCGCGGCGACGGGCGATGGCGATGGGCCGCGACGTCGCGATCGCCGGGGCGGTCGCCGCCGTCGTCCTCATGCTGGCGGCGGGCATCGGGGGCTGGGTGCTCGGCTCGAGCAGCGCCGACGCGTCGGGTGCCGAGGCCCGCGGCTACGACGCCGGCCTGGCCGAGGGGCGCTCCACGGGCTACGAACAGGGCGAGCAGGCCGGGCGGCGCGCGGGCAAGCTCGAGGGCCTGGAGCAGGGCCAGGCGAAGGGCCGCGCCGCCGGGCTGAAGGCGGGCCGCTCGCAGGGCCGCGAGCAGGGGCGCGAGGAGGGCTTCGCCTCCGGCCTCAGCGAGGGGCGCTCCAGCGCGCTGGGCGGCCTGTCGCCGGGCGGCTGGTACATCGTGCAGGTGGGCCAGGACGAGTCGGGCGTCGCGATCTCCTCGTCGACGCCGGTCAGCCCGGACGCCAGCCAGTGCTACGCGGTCAGCGGCGGGACCGTGCTCTCCGGCGCCTGCTGATGGCCGCCGGACGGTAGGGGGCCCGCGCTGGAGGCGGTGCTCCTCGCGCACGCGGCGGCGACGCTGGCGATGACGGGGATCATCTGGTTCGTGCAGGTCGTCCACTACCCGCTGATGGCGCGGGCGGGCGCCGAGGGCTTCCCCGCCCTCGCCGCCGAGCACCAGCGGCGCACCGGCCGGGTCGTCGGGCCGCCGATGGCGCTCGAGGGCGTGACGGCCGTGCTGCTGGTCGCGGTGCCGCCCGACGGCGTGCCCCGGGCGCTGATGGCGGCCGGGCTCGCGCTGCTGGCCGTGGTGTGGGCGTCGACCGCATGGCTCCAGGTGCCGCGCCACCGGGAGATGCTGCGGGGGTTCGACCCCGCGGGCCACGCGCGGCTGGTGCGCGGCAACTGGATCCGCACCGCCGCCTGGTCGGCGCGCGCGGGCATCGTGCTGGCCGCGCTCGCCCTCGCGAGCTAGCGGAGGAGCCCCCGCGCCCGCAGGTGGCTGGTGATCCCGACGGCGACCGAGCGGGCGATCCGGTCGACGCGGGCGAGGAAGGCGTCGTCCGCCCCCGCGGCGCCGGCCTCGACGATGACGCGGGCGGCCGCGCGCGTGCGGGAGAAGCCGTGGAACCGGGTCATGCGGGTGTTGCCCCCGGGCGGCTCCACGCCGCCGAACGGCGCCCGCGCGTCGGGGGACGAGTCGTGGAGACGCCCGAACGACGAGGCGATCCGCCGGGCCAGGTCGCGCGAGCGCCGCTCGACGGCGACCGTCACCGGGTAGGCCCGCCGGTGGGGGGCCGAGTCGGCATAGGGCGTCGGGCTCGGCGTGCCGAAGCCCTCGCCCCGGTACCAGTTCTCCGAGGTGCCGGCGACGGCGTGGCCCACGCCCGAGCGCCCTCCGGGGGCGTCGTGGTGCATGCTCACGAACACCGCGCCCCGGGCGCCGAGCGGGGCGATCAGCCCGTTCACGGGGCGCGCGTCGACGCCCGCAGCCCGCAGCCGGGCCAGCAGGCGCGCCCGCACGCGGGTCGTGAAGCCCACCTCCGAGCCGAACGGGCCCGACCCGGCGCCGGTCTGCGCCCGGTAGCCGGGCTCCCGCGGCGCCGCGTGGCCGGCCTGCACCCACACGACGGGCGCCCCCGCCGGCACCGCGTGCAGGGCCGGGGCGTCGATCACGTCGCGGGCGCGGGCGAGCCGGCCGACAGGGCCGCGACGGCCTCGCGGCAGAAGTCGGCGACGGCGGCCCGCGAGGCCTCGGGGCCGTCGGCGGCGTCGATCCGCCGGATCAGCTCGCTGCCCACGATCACCCCGTCGGCGATCGCCCCGATGGCGGCGACGTGGGCCGGGGTGCGGATGCCGAAGCCCACCGCGAGGGGCGCGTCGATGTGGGCGCGCGCGCGGGCGAGGAAGCCGCGCAGGTCGTCGTCGACCTCGACCTCGCGCCCCGTGACGCCCGTCAGGGCGACGCAGTAGACGAAGCCGTCGGCCTGGCGGCCGATCGCCTCGAGGCGCTCGTCGCGCGTGGTCGGCGCGGCGAGCGGCGTGAGCGACACCCCCGCCCGGGCGGCCTGAGTCCGCACCTCGTCGCCCTCGTCGATCGGCAGGTCGGGAAGGATCACCCCCGCCACGCCGGCGCGCGCCGCCCGCTCCATGAAGGCGCGCGGGCCGGCGGCCAGGACGACGTTGACGTAGGTCATCAGCACCACGGGCGGGCCGCCGCGCAGCCCCTCGGCGAGCTCGATGACGTCCTCGGGCCGCACGCCGCCCTCCAGGGCGCGCTGGCCGGCGGCCTGGATCGTCGCGCCGTCGGCGAGCGGATCCGAGAAGGGGATGCCGAGCTCCAGCAGGTCGGCGTGCTCCAGGGCCGCGGCCGCGTGCGCGGCGCTCGCCCCCAGGTCGGGGTAGCCGCCCATCAGGTAGGGCATGAAGAGCGGCCGGCCGGCGCCGGCGAAGGCCGCGCGGATGCGGGCGCCCCCCTCAGTCATCGAGCCCGAGGGCCGCCCCCACGGCGTCGACGTCCTTGTCGCCGCGCCCCGACAGGCACACCAGCACCGGGCCGCCGCGCCCCAGCTCGGCGCCCTCGCGGGCGAGCAGAGCCAGGGCGTGCGAGCTCTCGAGCGCGGGGATGATGCCCTCCGCGCGCGAGCACGCCTGGAAGGCCGCGAGGGCCTCGGCGTCGGTCGCGCTGACGTACCGCACCCGGCCGGTGTCGCGCAGGTGGCTGTGCTCGGGGCCGACCCCGGGGTAGTCGAGGCCCGCCGAGATCGAGTGGGGCTCGGTCACCTGGCCCTCGGGGTCCTGGAGCAGGTACGAGTAGGTCCCGTGCAGCACGCCGGGCTGGCCGTGGCTGAGCGACGCGCCGTGGCGGCCGGTCTCGATGCCCTCGCCCCCCGCCTCGACCCCCACCAGCGCGACCTCGTCGTCGGGGATGAAGGCGCGGAAGATGCCGATCGCGTTCGAGCCGCCCCCGACGCAGGCGACGACCGTGGCGGGCAGCCGCCCCTCCTCGGCGAGCATCTGCTCGCGCGCCTCGCGGCCGATCACGGACTGGAGCTCGGCGACGATCTCCGGGTAGGGGGCGGGCCCGGCGGCGGTGCCGATCACGTAGTGCGTGTCGCGCACGTTGGTCACCCAGTCGCGGATCGCCTCGTTGAGGGCGTCCTTGAGGGTCCCGATGCCCGAGTCGACCGGGCGCACCTCGGCGCCCAGCATCCGCATCCGGATCACGTTGAGGCGCTGGCGTGCCATGTCGACGCGCCCCATGTAGACGCAGCAGTCGAGCCCGAGCAGCGCGGCCGCGGTGGCCGTCGCCACGCCGTGCTGGCCCGCGCCGGTCTCGGCGATGATCCGCCGCTTGCCCATCCGCGACGCGAGCAGCACCTGGCCGAGCGCGTTGTTGATCTTGTGGGCGCCGGTGTGGCAGAGGTCCTCGCGCTTCAGGTAGATCGTCCCGACGTCCCACAGGCGCTCGAGCCCGCGCGCCCGGTAGAGCGGGGTCGGCCGGCCGACGTAGTGCGAGAGGAGGCCCTCCAGCTCGGCCTGGAACGCCACGTCGTCGCGGAAGCGCAGGTAGGCCTCGCTCAGCTCGTCGAGGGCCCCGATGACGGTCTCGGGCACGTAGCGCCCGCCGAACGCCCCGTAGCGCGCCGCCAGCTCGCCGTCGGGCGCGCCCGCGCTCACGCCGCCGCCCGCGGCCGCGCGCCCGCGACCGCCGTCATGAACGCGGCGACCCGGTCGGGGTCCTTGACGCCCGGTGCCGACTCCACGCCGCTCGACACGTCGACGAGCACCGGCGCCGTGCGTCTGATGGCCTCCGCCACGGTCTCCGCCCGCAGGCCGCCGGCGAGGGCGAAGGGGCGCCCGAGGCCCCCGTCCTCGAGCAGCGACCAGTCGAAGGCGGTCCCGGTGCCGCCGTGCATCCCGGCGACCGCGGCGTCGAGGAGCACCAGGTCGGCGGCGCTGTCGCGCGCCGCCTCGAGCGCCTCCGGGCCGGACACGCGGACGCCCTGGATGACGGGCAGCCCGCTCGCGGCGCGGGCGGCCGCCGGGTCGCAGGCGCCGTGCACCTGGAGGTGGGTCAGGCCCGCGGCCCGGGCGGCCGCCGCCATCTCGTCCGGGTCGGCGTCGACGAACACCCCCACGCGCGCGACGCCCGCCGGCACGGCGGCGCACACGGCCGCCGCGGCCCGCGCGTCCACCCGGCGCGGGCTCGCCTCGGCGAAGACCACGCCGACGCCCCACGCACCGAGGCGCGCGCACGACGCGGCGTCCTCCGGGCGCGTCAGGCCGCACACCTTCACCCCCACCGCGCCCTCAGGCCACATCGACGGGCACCTCCGGCACCGTGCCGCTCCAGCGCGGCAGGAAGACGCGGACCGTGGCCCCCTCCCCCGGCGTGCTGGTGATGTCGAAGCTGCCGCCGAGGATCTGCGCGCGGTCGCGCATGCCGTAGAGGCCGAAGCGCGCGAGCGGCATCCCGGGCCGGCGTCGCTGCACCGCCTCCGGGTCGAAGCCCACGCCGTCGTCGACGACCTCCATGAGCACCCCCGAGTCGTCCTCGCGCACCCGCACGGTGACAGCGGTCGCGCGGCCGTGGCGCTGGGCGTTCGTGAGCGTCTCCTGGAGGATCCGGTAGAGGGTGATGCGCTGGGTGATCGAGACGCCGTTCACCGGGAACTCGCCGTCCCACTCGGTGGCGACCTCGCAGTCGGCGCGCGCCGCGAAGGCCGTCACCGCGTCCTGGAGGATGTCGGTGAGCCGCCGGTCCTCGAATTGGGCGGGGCGCAGGTGGCCGATCAGCTCCCGCATCTCGTGCAGGGCGCCGCCGACGGTCTCGTAGATGCGCCCGAGCGCCGGCCTCAGCGTGTCGGGGGCGGGGAGGCCGCCCTCCTCGGCGTCGGCCAGGTCGGCCTCGAGGAGCTGCACCTCGAGCAGCGCGACCGAGAGCTGCTGGGTGGGCCCGTCGTGGATGTCGAGGCCCATGCGGCCGAGCATCCGCTCGTCGGTGGCGAGGATCTGCGCCATCGCCCGCTCGAGGTTGTCGCGCATGCGCAGGGCGTCGATCAGGCGGCCGATCGCGGCCGCGCCGGTGCGCACGGCGTGCAGGCGCAGCGGATCGGCGAGGTCGGGGTCCGCGCCGGCGACGACCAGGAGCCCGCCCGAGGCCGGGGCGACGGGGAGCACCAGCCCGCGGGGTGCGCCGAGCGCCTCCAGGGCGCCCTGCAGCGCGCCGCCGTCGTCGGAGGGCAGCTCCTGCTCGCCGGCCGCCACGTGGGCGTCGAGGCCCGAGCCGAGCGCGTCCCGCGCGTCCTCGGGCACGCCGAGGGCCGCCACGAGGCGCCCGGACGACTCGCGCGGGTCGTGCGTCCACACCGCGGCGAGGTCGGCGGCGACGGCCGCGCGGACGGCGTCGGCCAGCTCGCGGACCGCCTCGTCGCCGCGGTCCGGATCGGCGTCGCACGCGGTGACCGCGACGAGGGCCGCCACCCCATCGGGGTGCGCGGGTGCGGGTGCGGACGGCATCGCCCACCATGCTAGAGGACCACCCCGCGGGCCTCCCCGGAGGTGGCGTCCGGGGGCGCTGCGGGCCGGGCGACCGGTTCCGCGCCCTTTACCGGAGCCATCTCGATCGCCTATACCTCCTGTTGCACCGAACTACCAAGGCGTCTAGGCGACCCGGCGCGCCACGGAGCGTAGGGTCTCGTCCACGCGGATCGCTCAATCCGCGCGATCCCATGGAGGGAGGGGTGTGTCGGGTGGTGGTTCGCGTTCTCCTCGCGGATGACAACGCACGGTTCCGGGGTGTGCTGCGCCGCCTCCTGGAGCGGGACCCCGACATCGTCGTCGTCGCCGAGGCGGGGGACGGCCAGGCCGCCCTGGAGCTGGCCGACGAGCTGCAGCCCGACGTCGTCCTGATGGACGTGTCGATGCCCGGCCTGGACGGCCTCGAGGCCACCTACGCGCTCAAGGCGCGGCATCCCGACGTCACCGTCCTGATGCTCTCGGTGGGCGACAAGGAGCAGGAGATCGCCGCGGGCCTCGCCGGCGGAGCCGCGGAGTACCTGGTGAAGGGCGGCCCGGCGCGCGAGATCGTGGACGCCATAAAGCGGTACGGACCGGTCCCCGGAACCGCCTGAACCTCACGGTCGCGGTCCGCCGCGACACCGGTCGTCGGCAGGTGGGCAACGACGACCGCCGAAACCGTTAGTCTGGCCCGTGCCGCTCAAGGCTGTCGGCACCGACGCCGATAGACCGTTCGTGGCCACCACCGACGTGTCCAACCCACCGCCCTCCCCCTCCCCCTCTGCGACCACGCCACTGCGGGTGGCGATCGCGGACGACCACCGGCTGATGCTGGACGGGATCAAGCGCGCCCTCGAGACCGCCCCGGACATCAAGGTGGTCGGCGAGGCGATGAGCGGCGAGGAGATGCTGACCCTCGTGCCGCGGGTGCGGCCCGACGTCGTGATCCTCGACCTGCGCATGCCGAAGGGCGACGGGCTCACGACGCTCGCCGCGCTGCGCAAGGACTACCCGGACCTCAAGATCATCATCCTGTCGATGTTCGAGGACTCCGAGCACATCGACCAGGCGCTCCACCAGGGCGCGTCCGGCTACGTGGTCAAGTCGATCAACCCGCTCGACCTGCCGTCCACGATCCGCCAGGTGGTCGAGGGCACGGTGTACCACCCCCGCGGGCGCGGCGGCGACGGCGGCTCGGCCCCCTCGGGTGGCGGCTCCGGGCACCCCGGCGGCCTCACGGACCGCGAGCTGTCGATCCTGCGCCTGGTGGCCGAGGGCCTGTCCAACCTGGACATCGCCTCGAAGCTCTACGTCACCGAGCAGACGGTGAAGTTCCACCTCTCGAACATCTACCGCAAGCTCGGCGTGGGCAACCGCACCGAGGCGACGCGGTACGCGTACCGCAACGGCCTGATCGAGTAGAGCGACGCGCGCCTCTCGCGGCGGCGTCGCGCGGACGAGCGTCTCTCGCGGCGGCTTCGCGCGGACGAGCGTCTCTCGCGGCGGCTTCGCCGCTGATCGCGAGTACGACGCGGACCGGCATCACCGGCTGACCGCCGGGGATGGATGCCGGGACCGGCGACCTGGCACTCCGTCAGCGCACGACGGACAGGCGGGCGCAGATGAGCTCGCCGTTCATGGCCGACTCCTCGCGTCGCA
>VFQN01000286.1_pt1 | contig 101674 bp, 99 predicted proteins | sample 3512371 | NCBI WGS metagenome assembly VFQN01 (sample SAMN10412370, study PRJNA504923) | tailings metagenome | isolation source: Replicate 2 from Balatoc abandoned mine | place: Philippines: Itogon, Benguet | collected 2017-08-28 | reverse complement strand
GGATGAAGGTGGCGGTGAGCTTGCCCTTCCACGGCATGATCACCTTCATCAGCGCCGCGACCACCTGATACCAGGTGAGGCCCTCGGCCTTGATGATGCCTTCGGTCACCGGCTTCACCGCGCCGCCCGGCGTATTGGCGACGGTCTCGGCGCGGGCCGGGGCGTCGATCATGTCGGCGGCCGCACCGACCTGCTGCTCGCGCGCCTGCTCGGCCATCAGCCGGGCATAGACGCCGCCCTGGTTCATCAGCGGCCCATGCTTGCCTTCCTCGGCGACATGGCCGCGGTCGAGCACCAGGATGCGGTCGCAATCGATGACGCTCGACAGCCGGTGCGCCAGGATGATCGTCGTGCGGCCCTGCATCAGCCGGTCCAGCGCTTCCTGGATCACGGCCTCGTTCTCCGCGTCGACGGCGGAGAGCGCTTCGTCGAGCACCAGGATCGGCGTGTCGCGCAAGAGAGCACGGGCGATCGCCAGACGCTGGCGCTGGCCGCCCGAGAGCTTGATGCCTTTCTCGCCAATCACGGTCTGGTAGCCCTGCGGCAGGCTCAGGACGAATTCGTGGATGTTGGCGGCGCGTGCCGCGTCCTCCATTTCCGCCTGCGATGCGGCCGGCTTGCCGAGCCGGATGTTCTCCTCGACCGTGCCGTGGAACAGGAACGTGTCCTGGTTCACCACCGAGATCAGGGAACGGATCTGTGCGAAGGAAAGCGAACGCAGGTCGTGCCCGCCCAGCAGGATGCGTCCCTCGTCGGGATCGTAGAAGCGCAGCAGCAGGCGCACGATCGACGATTTGCCGCCGCCCGAAGAGCCGACGAGACCCAGCCGCTCGCCGGCCGCCGCCGTGAAGGTGAGGTTGTCGTGCACGGCGCGGCGCGTGCCGGGGTAGGCGAAGCGCACGTTCTCGAAGGCGATGGTGGGGGCCAGCACCGTGCTGAGCGCCGCAGGCGGCGCATCGGCCACGGAAGCCTGGTCGTCGAGAATGCGATAGATGCCTTGCGCCGCGGAGAGGCCGACCATGCCCTGGTGCAGCACGGAGCGCAGCTCGCGCATCGGCCGGAAGATTTCTACGCCCAGCATCAGGATGACCAGCAGGGCGGTGAGCGACATGGCGCCGGCTTCCACGCGCGAGGCGCCGTAGATCAGCGCTGCAGCTGCGCCGCCCGCTATCGACGTATCGGTAATGCCGCGCGCCAGCGAGTTGGTGCCCAGCACCCACATGGTGCGGCGGAAGAGATCGCGCGCCTCGACTTCGAGCTTGTCGGCGCGCGCCTTGCCCTGGCCGAAGGCCTTGAGCGTCGCGAGGCCCTGGATGGAGTCGAGGAATTCGGCGGCGAAGGACTTGTACGCCGTCATGCGCGCGATCGAGGCGCGCACGTCCCATTTGTGCCAGAGCGCGGGGGCGAACAGGGCCAGCAAGGCGAAACCCAGCATCACCGCCGCGACCGGCAGGTCGATGAAGGCGACGACGACGAAGATCAGCAAAGGCGACAGCAATGCGATCATGAACTGCGGCAGGAACTGGCCGAAATAGGTTTCGAGCTGTTCGACGCCGTCGATCATGGAAAGCGTGAGCCCGCCCGAACGCTGGCGGCCGACCGTGCCGGGTCCGAGCGAGGCTACCTTGTCGTAGAGCGTACGGCGCAGCGTCTTCTGAACCCTCGCCGCCGTTTCGTGCGCCATCACGGCGCGCCAGTGCTCGGCCGCACCGCGCAGCACCATGACGATGGCGATCAGCACCACCGGCAGCACCAGCTCCTGCAGGGGTTTGCCGGCGAAGACCTGGCCGATCAGCCAGCCCAGCAGGGCGAGGCGGGCAATGCCCAAGCCGACGCCCAGCAGGCCGACGGCGACGGTTGCCGCGATGCGGGCGCGGACGCCCCGGGTGAACACGAGCAGGCGCGGTTCGATATGCATGGTGGAATGCTAGGTCGAACATCCTTATTCGTCAGTCCACAATTCGGAAAAGTCCCTGTACAATTTTGTACATGACTCCCAACTGGGACGATCTCCGCATTTTCCTGGCTCTGGCGCGCGAAGGCACGCTCACCACGGCGGCCCGGACGCTGGGCGTCAGCCATCCCACCGTGTCGCGCCGGGTGGCCGTGCTCGAAAGGCAGATCGGTGCCCGCCTGTTCGAGCGGCTGCCCGATCGCTTCGTGCCGACCAGCGCCGGCGAGGAGTTGCTGGCCGATACCAAGGCGATGGAAAAGGCCGCCCAATCGATCCATCGTCGCAGCGCGGGTCTCAGCGATACCGTGAGCGGCACGGTGCGGCTCTCGGCCGGCGAGGCGATGGCGGCTTTCATCGCCCGTCACCTCGCCGAGCTGCGTGAAAAGTTGGAGCAGATCGAATTCGAGGTGGCGGCGAGCCATACGCTCGCCAACCTGTCGCGCCGCGAAGCCGATCTCTTGATTCGCGAGCAGGTGCCGGAGGTCGGCGACATCGTGGCGCGCAAGCTGGGCCGCGTCGCCTATGCGATCTACGCGGCCCGCGATTTCCCGGTAGGTCGCCCCGCCAGGGTCGATCCGGTGGCGGCCCTCGTCGACCATCCGTGGCTGGGCTTCGACGACGACCATGGCTATATGCCGGGCCAGCAATGGCTGCTCGAGCGGCTGGCCGGTCGACGGCTGGCGGTGCGCGGCAACAACTGGCTTGTGCTGCACGAGGCGACGCGCGCCGGCGCCGGCCTTGCCGTACTGCCGTGCTTTCTCGGCGAACCGGACCCGGCCCTGAAACGCGTGGGCGACATTATCGCCGATGTCTTCGCCGACCAGTGGCTCCTCGTGCACCGCGATCTGCGCGCGCTGCCGCGGGTGCGCGCCGTGATGGACGCCGTGATCGACCTTTTCCATCGCGAACGGCCGCTGCTCGAAGGCAAGGCTTAGTACACGCACCGCAGCGCGAGCCTGGCTCGACGCACCTGCTCGTATCGTGGAAGGCGGCGCGCGATCGACCTTCATTCCGCAGCGGATACCCGACAAGCTTTCGGACGATCTCAACAATAGGAGTGAAACGTCCGTGAGTATAAACAGGCGTCGTTTCGTAGGCGGTGCGTCGGCGTTGGCGGGATTTGCCGGCACCAGGGCAGCCCTCGCGCAGAAGAAGTATTCCGACGGTGTCACCGACACCGAGATCAAGCTCGGCCATACCGGACCCTATAGCGGTCCGGCTTCGGCCTACGGCACCATCGGCAAGGGCATCGAAGCCTACTGGAAGATGGTCAACGATCAGGGCGGCATCAACGGCCGCAGGATCAACTTCATCACCTACGACGATGGCTTCTCGCCGCCCAAGACGGTCGAGATGGTGCGCAAGCTCGTCGAGAACGACAAGGTCTTCGCGACCTTCCAGACGCTCGGCACGGCGTGCAACACCGCCATCCACAAATTCATGAACCAGAAGAAGGTGCCGCAGCTCTTCGTCAGCACCGGCGCGTCGAAGTGGGGTAATCCCAAGCAGTATCCCTGGACCGTCGGCTGGCAGCCCGACTATGTCACCGAAAGCGCCATCTATGCCAAGCACATCCTCGACCAGCACAAGGGCGAGAAGATTGGCATCCTCTGGCTCAACGACGATTCGGGCAAGGATTACGTCTCGGGCTTCATGAAGGGTCTCGGCAAGGAGAACGAGAAGCTGGTCGTCGCCAACGTGAGCTACGAGGTGACGGATCCCACGGTCGAAAGCCAGATCATTCAGCTTAAGAGTTCCGGCGCCACGGTCTTCTTCTGTCATGCCACGCCCAAGCATGCGTCGCAGGCGATTCGCAAAGCAGCGGACATCGGCTGGAAGCCGGCCTTCTATCTCGTCAACGTTTCGATCTCGGTCGATTCGGTGCTGAAGCCCGCGGGCCTGGAGAACTGCCAGGGCATCATCACGGCGGCCTACTACAAGGATCCGACGGACCCGCAGTGGGCCAAGACGCCGGACTTCGTGCAATGGAAGGCCTTCATGGACAAGTACATGCCGGGCGCCAACCAGAGCGATGCCTTCTACACCTATGCCTATGCCGTCGCGGCAACGATGCAGGAAGTGCTGAAGCGCTGCGGCAACGAGCTGACGCGCGAGAACCTGATGAAGCAGGTCGCCAGCATGAAGGACGTCGAGATCCCGCTGTTGCTGCCGGGCATCAAGCTCAACACCAGCGCGACGGACTTCTATCCCATCCAGTCGATGCAGTTGCAGCGCTTCGAGGGCGATACTTGGAAGCTGTTCGGCAACGTGATCACCAGCGACGCCGGCTGAGCGATCATCCCCGGGCACACGCCGCGACGGCTTCGAGCGCCGCCGCGGCGTGAACGGGATCCTGGGCAAGCTCGGCCAGTTCCGACAGCCGCCAGACATTGTTGAGCAAGGCCACACGCTCGCGATCAAGGGGGCGGCCGGTGAGGGCTTCGTACGCGGTCACGATCCGGGTCGTGAGGTCGCCTGCAATCAGGTTGGAATAGATGAACTCCTGATGGAGCGGGCCGAAGCCCGAATCGCCGAAATCGTAGAGGCCATTCAGGCGCCGGTGCACATGGTCGAACGCCATGTTCCAGCCATGGCCGTCGAAGAAGCCGTAGATCGTACCATGGGGGTCGACGGGCAGGTCTTGCCAGGCAGCGACGGTTCGCTTGGCGTAGACGCGAAGCTCACCAACAAGCACCGGCCAGGTTCGTTGCAATATCTCATCAGGCGGCAGCCAGGCCTTGATGGATGTGGCGCCGGCCGACGCCATGTCGTTCACCGGCAGCCGGTGCAGCTCGGCATAGAAGAGAGCGAGGTCGCAGGCCAGGCGCTGGCGATCTCCCTCGGGCACTTCTCGTACTGCACCGTTGCGAGGTGCTCGCCCGCGATCTTGTCGTGGCGCGAGAAAAGCGTCGACGACATGCCGTGCAGGGTGAGGTGGGGAACGGGCAGTGAGACGGCCGGGCGTACGATGTCGAGCACGCTCGCCTCGACGACCAGGCGTCGGCGCGCCTCCTCATGACGCGGGAACTTGAAGATCAGGCGGTCGTCGACGTCGACCGCGATGCTGTCCCAACCTCGCGTCAGGGGCCTGAACGACGCGGATTCGTGCTCGGGAAACGCGCCGACGATCGCGGCGCGCATCTCCTCTAGAGTCACCTAGCCGGCGACTTGCCGGATGCCGCCGCGCGGGTGGCCGGCTTCGATCTCCTGCCACAGGACTTCGTGGCCCTTGGGCAGGGGGCGGTTGTTGCGCATGGTCAGCCAGAGCCGCATCAGCATCCGGTCCTTGCCGCTCGCCGCATTGTCCTCGAACGGCGTGCGACCGTGATAGGTGACGTGGCTGTTGATGAGCTGCAGGTCGCCCGGTTCCAGGGTCATCTCGAAGCAGAGCTCCTCGGCCGTCTGCATCAGCATATCGATCGCCTCGCGCTGGGCGTCGGTGAGCTTCGGCACGTTGGGCGCCAGCTGCGCGGCTTCGATGAAGGTCAACGAATAGTGCGAGGTGAACTTGCCGTCGCGCAGGCCGAAGATCGGCAGCGGGTAGGCCGTTTCCTTGGTCGTCCCTTCGCCATCCTTGGTCGTGCCTTCTTCGCCGAAGCGGCTGCGCCAGTAATCCTGGAACAGCACTTCGAGGAGGTCGGGCCGCCGCTCCAGAATGGCGTTGTGGATCGCCGGGGTGCTGGCGAGCTTGCTGACACCCCCGGCCAGGGCCTGGCGGACGCAGAGCAGGCCGACCACGTCGGTGCGGTCGGTATGGAAACGCAGGCCGCCGTTGGTCAGGGTGCGGGCATAGGAGGAGAGGAAGGTCGAGCCCTTATCGTCCTTGGTCTCGCCGTAGGTCCGGCCGACATGGGCGCCCTCGTCGCGGATGAGGCGCATCAGCTCGCCGCTGCGGTTCTGGAAGACGGGCGTGCCGATATGCGTGCCGACGGCGAAGTAGAGGCGACGCAGATCTTCTTCGCTGTAGCGATCGACCGGGAAGCCCTTCAGCTTGACGATGCCGCAGCCGTTCTCGAGTTCGTCGGCGATGTCGTCCCACAGCTCGCCGAGCGTCGGCAGCCAGACGTCTTCGGCTCTGATCTCCGACCATTCCATGCCGCGCAGCCCCTTGAGCGCGGCGTCGAGTTCCTCGACGGCATCGGCGGTCAGCTCGCGGATCCAACGCTTGGAGTCCTTGATGTCCTTGCCGTGCCAGACGGAGGGACCAGTGAGGGGCGCGCGATGGCTAGCGGGGGTGCTCATGGGGGCGATTTTATCCTCCCCGAGCCGGGCCTCGCGCAAGAGGTCTAGACCAGAGATTTGCGCATGTTGATGGAAGTTGGATAGTCGAAGCCGGGATGCGCCTCGCGCGAGATTTCCCCGTAGCCGAGCGACCGGAAGAGGCGCTGGTTGTCGGTGAGAACGACGCGCACGCCGAGGCGCACACCGGACAGGCCGCGTCGCCGGGCTTCGGCTTCCACGGCGTCGATCAGCCGTCGCGCGAGCCCCGTGCCGCGCGCTGCCGGCAGCACGGCGAGCCGGCCAAAGTAAAGGTCGCTCTCCATCTCGTGGATCATCACGCAACCCACCATCTCGCCGTTTCGCTCCGCGACGATGGCGCCGGCGCCGCTGGCCAGCTCCGCCGCAATCGCTTCGGCGGTTTCCCCGAACGCGCCCGACTCCGGAACGAGCCTGCCGCGATACTGTTCGAAGGCCGCGGCGATGGTGGCCGCGATCCTTGCCGCATCGGCAAGGGTTGCCGCGCGCAGGACAAGAGTATCGCTCATCCGCTTCTTCTCGCGTAGGCTCGCGGCAAAATCGAGAGGGAATGACGGATGGCCTTGATCACCTACCTGACACGCATTCAATTCGACTTCGGCGCGCTGAAGCTGCTGGACGCCGAATTGCAGCTCCTCGGCATCCGCCGGCCGCTGGTCGTCACCGACAAGGGCGTCATCTCGGCGGGGCTGTGGGCCAAGGTGAAGGACCAGCTTCCGGGCAACATGCCGCTGACCGTCTATGACGGCACGCCGGAGAATCCGACCGAAGCGGCGATGCGCGACGCGCTCAAGATCTACAAGGACGAAGGTTGCGACGGCATCATCGCCATCGGCGGCGGTTCGCCGATGGATCTCGCTAAGGCGGTTGCCTTGATGGCGACGCATCCCGGCACTTCACTGCAGCCTTATTCCTTCGTCGAAGGCGGGGCAGGCAAGATCACCGCAGCCGTGGCGCCGATCGTGGCCATTCCCACGACCTCGGGCACCGGCAGCGAAGTGAGTCGTGGCGGCGTCATCATCATGGACTCCGGCCGCAAGCTCGCCATCGGCAGCCCTTATCTCATTCCGAGGCTGGCGCTGATCGACCCGGAACTCACCTTGAGCCTGCCGCCGCATCTCACGGCAGGCACGGGCATGGACGCCTTCACGCACAACATCGAATGCTTCCTGGCCAACGTCTTCAATCCGCCGGCCGATTCGATCGCGCTCGACGGTCTGGAGAAGGCGTGGAAGTACGTCGAGCGTGCGACCAAGGACGGGCAGGACCGCGAGGCGCGCTACAACATGGCGATGGCGGCGATGGAAGGCGCGATGGTCTTCCAGAAGGGTCTGGGCGCCGTGCACGCGCTCAGCCATCCGACCGGCGGCCTCAAGGGCTACCGGCTGCACCACGGCACCTTGAATGCGATCTACCTGCCGGCCGTGCTGCGCTTCAACGAGCCCGCGGTCGGCGAGAAGTTCAAGAAGGTGGCGCAGGTCATGGGGCTGCCCGAAAGCGAGGGCAACGCCGAGGGCGTCGCGAACGCGGTCGCCGGTCTCAACGAACGTCTGGGCATCCCCAAGGGGCTGGGTGCCATGGGGCTGGCGCAGGGCGAGGTCGAGAAGATCGCCGAGGGCGCGATGGGCGATCACTGCCATCTCTCGACGCCGCGCCAGCCGACCAAGGCGCAGTATGTCGAGCTGATCGAGCAGAGCTGGGGCTAGCGGGGACGGACATGAAAATCAAAGGCAAGGTCTGCGTCGTTACCGGCGCTGCGGGTGGCATCGGCGAGGCGATCGCGCGGCGGTTTGCCCAGGAGGGCGCCAAGGGCGTCGTCGTGGCCGACATGGATGCCGGCCGGCTCGACAAGGTCGCGAAGGATATCGGCGCGCTGGCGGTGGCGGGCGACATCGGCAAGGAAGCCGAGGTGAAGCGCCTGATCGCCGAAGCGGAAAAGAAGTTCGGCGAGATCGACATCTTCTTTTCCAACGCCGGCATCGGGCGCGGCGGTCACGAGGATGCGACGGACAAGGACTGGGCCGATTCGTGGGCGATCCACGTCATGGCGCATGTCTATGCCGCGCGGGCGCTGGTACCGCAGATGCTGAAGCGCGGCGAAGGCTACCTGCTCAATACCGCGAGTGCCGCCGGCTTGCTGGCCTCGATGGGCTCCGCGCCCTACGGCGTCACCAAGCATGCCGGCGTGGCGCTGGCCGAGCATCTTTCCATTCAGTACGGCGATCGCGGCATCCGCGTCTCGGTCCTGTGCCCGCAGGCCGTCGACACCAACATGCTGCGCATGGCCGGCGCCACGGCTGCGTCGGTCGACGGCGTGCTCAACACCGAAGCCGTCGCGCAGAGCGTGATCGAAGCGATGGACGAGGAACGCTTCCTGATCCTGCCGCACGCTGAGGTGAAGGATTACATGGCACGCAAGCTCGACCGCGACCGCTGGCTGCGCGGCATGCGCCGCCTGCGCGACAAGACTGGAGAAGGGCAAGGCAAGCGGGCGTGATGCGTCAATGTCATTGACCGCGAGCGGCAGATCGTCGAAGGTCCACGCTGCATGAAACGACTGGCGACGCTTCGACTTACGTGCTGACCCGCCGCTCCTGACGAGCCGCGGGCCGCTGTCGTTCGTCCGCCTCCTGTTCGAAGTCGTTCCTCATGCTCCCCTATATCCAGTCGTTGTTTGCCGAGACCGGCCTGTGGACCGCGATCGGCGTCACCCTCGTTGCCGGCCTGATGCGTGGCTTTGCCGGTTTCGGCTCGGCCATGCTGATGGCGCCGATCTTCGCGATCCTGTTCGGCTCGGCCGAGATGGTCGTGACCGTGGTCGCCATCGAACTCGTGGTCTCGCTGCAGCTCTTTCCGCAGGTCCGCAGGCATGCCGACTGGAAGGTGCTGACGCCCATGAGCATCGCGGCCTGTGCCGCCATGCCGCTCGGTGTCTGGCTGCTGGCGAGCGTCGACAAGAACACGATCGTGACGGCGGTCTCGGCGGTCATCGTGGCCTTCGTCGTCCTGATGTGGACGGGGTGGAAATATCACGGCAAGCGCTCGACCGTAGCGACGGTGATCGTGGGCTCGCTGTCGGGCGCGATGATGGCCACGACCAGCGTCGGCGGGCCGCCGGTGCTGCTTTACCTGCTCTCCGGCAACGATCCGCCCGAAGTTAATCGCGCCAACATCGTCACCTACTATTTCCTCACGCAGTTCCTGCTGATCGTCATCGTGCTGGCGACGGGCGTGGCCGGCGTCGACGCGCTGGTGCGGGCGGTCGTGCTGTTCCCGGTCATGGCGGTGGGCGCCTGGGCAGGGGGACGGCTATTCCATGGCCTCGCCAGCGAACGGCTCTACCGCAACGTGGCACTGGCCATCTTGTTCGCGACCGGCCTCTTTGGGCTCCTGCGGCAGTGGCTGGTCGGCTGAAATACCGGAGCAGTCCGTGTATGATGCAGGCCTTCCTTTGGAGACTCCCATGCGCGTGATCGCCTCAGTATCCGGTGTTGCCCTCGCCGCGGGCTTGACGATGAGCCTGTCGACCGTTGCTCGCGCCGACGATCTCATGCGCGAATGCATGGTCACGGCCTCCCAGAAAACCTGTGAGTGCATCATTGCGCGCATCCCGGCAGATCAGCGGGAGAACGCGATCCTGGGCTTGCGCAAGTCGAACCAGTCGGTGAGCGTCAGCGGCAACCTGCTGAACCCCTCGCAACTGTCGCCTCAGGAAATGCAGGGCCTCAACGCCGTCGTCGCGGCCCAGGCCTACTGCATGTAGGCTGGACGATCCGTTCGCCGGCCGGCGTTTTCCGCGGGCTGCATGAACGAAAACGGCGCGCATCGCTGCGCGCCGTTCGTCTCGCCACAACGCCGGTCTCCCGGCGTTTTATTGGTCGGAGTGAGAGGATTCGAACCTCCGGCCCCTAGCTCCCGAAGCTAGTGCTCTACCAGGCTGAGCTACACTCCGTCAGAAACGGAGACACCCCGCGCGGCGAGGGCGGGTTTATAGCCGCCGCCCCCTGCGGTCGCAAGGGCCGTGCCGGGCCGCTATAGTCGCGCAGGCCGACGCCGGCTGGGGGAGAAAAATGGCAAAGAACAAGCAGTTGAAGATCGCCCTGATCGGCTATGGCGCTATCGGCCAGATGCTGTTCGACGTGTTTCGCGAAAAGAAGCCGCCCATCGACATCGTCGGCGTGCTGGTCCGGCCGGGCCGGGTCAAGGCGACGCAGAAGGCCGTCGGCAAGAAGGTTGCCGTCGTCGATACGCTGAAGGCGCTCCTGAAACTGAAGCCGGACGTCGTGGTCGAGGCCGCCAGCCAGCAGGCGGTGCGCGACTGGGGCGAGGAGATCCTGAAGAAGGGGATCGATTTCATGGTGATCGCGACCGGCGCCTATGGCGATCCGGTTCTGTGGCGCAAGCACGTGAAGGCCGCGGAAAAGAGCGGTGCCCGGCTGCGTCTGCCGTCGGGGGCCATTGCGGGCCTGGACGGCCTGCTGGCCATGCGGCTCGGCAAGCTGGAGCGTGTGAAGTACACCTCGATCAAGCCGCCGCATGCCTGGAACGGCACGCCCGCGGAAAAGGAATTCGACCTGCCGGCGATCAAGGAGCCGACGGTGATTTTCCGCGGCAAGCCTGCCGATGCCGGCCGCCTCTACCCGAAGAACGCCAATCTCGCGGTCACGGTCGCGCTCTGCGGCGCCGGGCTCGACCGTACCGAAATCGAGCTGGTGGCCGATCCCACCCTGCCGCCCGGCACCAACGCAAGCCGCCTCGAGGTCGTCTCTGATTCCGGCGAGCTGAAGCTGGAGCGTCTGGGCCGCGCCATGCCGGACAATCCCAAGACCGGCGTTCTCACGGCGCTCACCATGGCCGACGATCTGATGAAGATGGTGCGTTCCAGCGACTGGTAGCGAGCGCCATCACGTCGCCGCCGCTTCGGCCGCGGCCTCGGCGGCGAGAAAGGCGCGGAAGGCCGCAAGCCTGGGATCACTGGCGCGCGCCTGGGGATAGACGAGGTGAAACTCGCGCTTGCTGCGATGGGTGAAGGAGAGTGGCCGCACGAGCCGCCCCAGCGCCAGGTCTTCCGCTACCAGGCAGCCCACGCCCATCGCCACGCCGACGCCTTCAATGGCGGCCTGGAAGGCGAGACTCATCGTCTCGAAGCGGGGGCCGCGCGCGCCGTTCACGCCGGTAGCGCCTGCAGCCTGCAGCCAGCGCGGCCAGTCGTCGGGCCTCGGGTCGGAGTGGATCAGGACGTGATGGCGAAGGTCGGCGGCGTCGCGCAGCCGCGCGGCAAGGGCCGGACTGCAGACAGGAAAGACCTCGACGGCCGCCAGCCAGACTGCGCCGTGGCCCGGCCAATTGCCGTCGCCGATGCGGACGGCTGCATCGAAGCCGTCGCGGGCGATATCGACCGGCGCGAGGGAGGTCGTGAGCTGCAGGTCGATGGCCGGGTGCATGTCGTGGAACCGCCGCCAGCGCGGCATCAGCCAGCGCATGGCGAAAGTCGGATAGGCGCAGATGGCCAGCGGTCCTTGTGGGTCGCGGCCACGCAACTGTTCGGTTGCGACGCCGAGCTGGTCGAAGGCTTCCTGTACCTGTCGGGCATAGACCTGGCCGCGCGCCGTCAGTTCCACCGCGCGGTTGCCGCGCGTGAACAGGCGGACACCGAGCGACGCTTCCAGCGCCTGGATCTGTCGGCTCACAGCGCCGGGCGTGACCGCGAGATCGGCTGCGGCACGGGCGAAGTTCAGGCGCCGGGCCGCGGCATCGAAGGCGCGCAGGGCGTTGAGGGGCGGGAGGCGGGGGATCATCGGCAGGTTTGAGTTGAGGAATAATCAACTCCAGATTACCGATAACTCGATTTGTGAACCACTGTTTATGGCGCAAGTTCCTCGGGAATTTTCTCAAGGGGACGTGCATGAACACCCTGACAAAGATGACCTTCGAGCGGCCGATGTCGCGCTCCGACCTCATTGCTCCGGATTGCCGTGGCCTCAACTTCTGGTCGATCGACCGCTCGGTGCAGGATCTGCTGTCGCTGCATCTCGATCCGGCCGCCCTGGCGCATTTCACGCCGCATTTCGAGCGGCTGGGCGGGGTTGCCGGCAACCGCCTGGACGAGCTGGCGCTGCAGGCCGACAAGCGCACCCCAATCCTGCATTTCCGCGACCGCTTCGGGCGCGACGAGGACTGGGTCGAGTATCACCCGGCCTATCGCGAGATGGAGCAGATCGGCTTCGGCGAGTTCGGCCTGCATGCCATGTCGCACAAGCCGGTGCTGGGCTGGCACGAGCCCGTGACACCGCTGGTGAAGTACGCCTTCCAGTACATCTTCGCGCAGGCGGAGTTCGCGCTGCTCTGCCCGCTCTCGGTCACCGACACCTCGACCATGCTGATCCAGAAGTACGGCGACGAGGCGACCAAGAAGCGTTTCGTCGACCGCATGATCACCCAGGACATGAGCCAGCTCCTCAAGGGCGCGCAGTTCATGACCGAAAAAGCGGGCGGCTCGGACGTCTCCGGCAATGCGCTCACCGCGCGCAAGGTCGGCGATCATTGGGAACTGTGGGGCGACAAGTGGTTCTGCTCCTGCGTCGATCACGATGTGATCCTGCTGCTGGCGCGCTGCGAGGGGGCACCCGCCGGCAATGCCGGCCTCTCGATCTTCGCCATGCCGCGCCGCCTCGATGACGGCAGCCGCAACCGCTACCGGGTCGTGCGGCTCAAGGACAAGATGGGCTCACGCTCCATGGCCGCCGGCGAGACCATCATGGAAGGCGCCGTCGCCTACCTGATGGGCGAACAGGGGCGCGGTCTGAAGCACATGATGGACCAGGTGAACCTGTCGCGGCTCAGCCACGGCTTCCGCGCCGCCGGCATGATGCGCCGCTGCCTCAACGAAGCCCTGCAGGTCGCCCGCCACCGCACCACGTTCGGCCGCACCCTGATCGACCATCCAATGGCACGGCGCCAGCTGCTGAAGCTGATGCTGCCGACCGAGCAGGCGCTGTCTGTAGGCCTCGCCGCGGCCGTGGCGATGACGCAAGGCAACGAAGCCGAGCTGCGCATCCTGACGCCGATGCTGAAATATCGCGCCAGCCGCGACAACGTCGCGGTGGCGACCGGCGCCATGGAAATGCGCGGCGGCAACGGTTTCATCGAGGATTGGGGCAATGCCAAGCTGGTGCGCGACGCCCATCTCGGCCTCCTGTGGGAGGGCACGTCGAGCGTCAACGCGCTCGACATCGTGCGCCGTGCCGTCGGCAAGGACCGTGCCCACGAGGCGCTGGCCGCAGCCCTGCACAAGGATATCGGAACTGCACCGATTCCCGGCCAGTTCCGCGGCCGCGTTGCCCAGCTTGTCGATCGCGCCGTCGACTTCGCGGAGAAGGTGTCGAAGCAGCCGGAAGCCGAGGCCTCGTGCCGCAAGGCCGCGAGCGGCCTCTATCACGCGACCAGCGCTGCGCTGATGGCGGCGGAGGGCGCACGGCTCGGCGAAAAGGGGGGCGACGCCCGCCGCCTGCTGCTGTCCCGCCTGGTCATCGATCATCGGCTGGGCAATGCCGATCCGTTCGGCCTGCCGGACCATCGCGCCGAAGACGCGATGACGGCGGCGCTGCTCGACGATCGCGTCGTGACCATGGACCGCGCCATGGAACTCCTCGGCGGCTGAATTCAGGAAGGATTGGAAGAAATGACTCACACTTTTCGCCGGCGCTGGCTGGTTGGCGCTGCTGCTGCCTCGTTCGCCACCCCGTTCCTCGCTCCGGCTGCTTTTGCGCAGGACAAGTACCCCAAGGGACCCATCAAACTGGTGCTGGGTTTCGCGCCCGGTGGCATCACCGACATCCTGGCGCGGCTCACGGCCGCCCGGCTTGAGGCGGCTCTCAAGACCCAGGTGATCGTGGACAACCGACCCGGCGCGGGCGGCAATATCGGCGCGGCGACCGTCGCCCGGTCGACCCCGGATGGCTACACGCTGTTCTTCGGCGCGCTGGGAACTGCCGTCACCAACCAGTTCATCTATGCCAACATGCCGTTCGACACGGCCAACGACTTCGTGCCCGTCGCGCTGGTCGCCAGCGTCCCCAACGTCTTGCTGGTTCACAAGGACGTGCCGGCCAAGACGATCCAGGAGCTGGTTGCCCTGGTGAAGTCCAAGCCCGGCGAGATGACCTATGGTGCGGCCGGCCTCGGCAGCTCCACGCATCTTGCCATGGAGCTGCTCAAGACCGAGACCGGCATGCAGATCGAGAACGTGCCTTACAAGGGAAGTGCGCTCCTGCAGCAGGACCTGCTGGCGGGCCGCATCCCGGTCGCCATGGACAGCATCTCGATCCATCTGCCGCACATCCGCAGCGGCGCGGTGCGGGCGCTGGGCGTGACGTCGCCGACGCGCGCACCCGACCTGCCCGACGTGCCGACGATCGCCGAGGCGGCGGTGCCGGGCTACGACGCGGTGGTCTGGCTCTATGTCGCCGCGCCGGCGAAGACGCCGCCGGAGATCGTCAAGCTCCTGAGCAATGAGATCGTCGGCGCCGTGAAATCCGACGAAATGCAGACGAAGATGCGGTCCGTCGGCGCGATCCCGATGCCGGGCTCGTCCGAAGAACTCGCCCGGCACATCAGCGCCGAAACCGTGCGCTGGAAGAAGATCGTCGACGCGGCCGGCCTCAAGCCGGAATAGGCGACGCCTAGTTGCGGTGATGGCCGCGCATGCCGGCCATCATCCCGCGCGGACGGTCGAACACGGCCTTCTGGTCGGCCGTGAGGGTATTGTAGAGCGCCGTGAGCGAAGGCTTCACGGCCTCGATGGTGGCGATGCGGGCCTTCATCGCCTCTTCCTCCATCGTCAGGCGCTGGAGGTAGTCCGGCCGCTCCTTCATCTCGGTCGGCAGGGTGGCGCAGCGCGCCATCGACTTGGAGCTGGCCTCGTCGGCTGCCTTCTCGAAAGCGTTCCAGGCGGCCATCTGCTCGGGCTTCAGGTCGAGCCGGGCCTTGATATAGGCGCGATCGCCGATCCGGCGGGCGACCATGTCCTGGCACATGGCGCGCGGCGAGGCCATGCGTTCGCCGCGCATCATCCGGTCGGCGCCAGGCGCTCCCGGCGTGGCCCCCGGTGCGCCGTGGGCGTGTGGCGCAGGCGGGGCGGCCTGCGCCAGTTGCAGCGGGCCGTCGGTGTCGAGCGCCAGGGCAGGGCCGGCAAAGGCCAGGCCCGCAGCAAGGACGACGGCAGCCGAAGCACCGAGAAGGAGAGGACGGAAGGACATCGGAAACCTCATGCGGCAGAAGAGGATGTTCCGATGATACGAGCCGACGGCGCCGGACGTCCCCGGTCGCAGGGTTAATTTATGTAAAGTTCGGCCGCTGCTCGTCCATCCAGCGTGCGAATTCCGTCCGCTGGGCCTCGGTCATGTGCAGGCCTTCCTTGGTCCGGCGCCACAGCACGTCCTCGGCCTCGACCGCCCATTCGTCGCGCACCAGGTGGCGGACTTCGGCCTCGTAGAGGTGGCCGCCGAAGTGGCGGCCGAGGTCGGCGACGCTCTTCACGCCTTCCAGAAGGTCGTCCAGGCCCGAGCCGTGGCGGCGGGCCAGCACATGGACGAGATCCTTCGGCAGGCCGGGATAGGTGGCGCTGGCGCCGGCAACGAACAGCTCGAAAGCCTTCTCGAAGGTCGGGGCATCGGCCATCTCGCCATCGTAGACCGCGCGCGAATCGGTCCACGGCCCGCCCATCCGTGGGAAGTAGGGCTCCAGGTCCTTGAGCGCGTGCTCGGCCAGCCGCCGGTAGGTCGTGATCTTGCCGCCGAACACCGAGAGCAGCGGCGCCGTGCCGACCGCGCCATCGACTTCGAGATGGTAGTCGCGCGTCACCGCCGAGGGATTGTCGTCGCCGTCGTCGAACAGCGGGCGCACGCCGGAATAGGTCCACACCACGTCTTCCGGCCGTACCGGCTTCTGCATGTAGTGGCCGGCGATGTCGCAGAGATAGGTGATCTCCTCGGGGGAGCAGACGGGGGCTTCACCCGAATCGACGGCGATGTCGGTCGTGCCGATCAGCGAGAAGGAACGCTCGTAGGGGATGACGAAGACAATGCGGTTGTCGCTGTTCTGCAGGATGAAGGCGTGATCGCCTTCGTACAGGCGCGGCACGATGATGTGGCTGCCCTTGATGAGGCGAACGCGCTTGTTCGTCTTCACCTCGGTCTGTTCGTCGAGGAAATGCTTCACCCACGGGCCCGCCGCGTTCACCAGGCCGCGCGCCTGCAGGTGGACCGGGACGCCGCCAGGCCCTTCGAGCGTGATGTTCCACAGCTTGCCGTCGGCACTGCGCCGCGCCGAGACGCAGCGGTGGCGGGCAAAGATCCTGGCGCCCATCTCGCGGGCCGATTTCAGGTTGCAGATGACCAGCCGGGCATCGTCCACCCAGGCGTCGGAGTAGACGAAGCCCTTCTGGAAGGAGGGCTTCAGGCCGACGCCGAACTTGGAGGTCGGCAGGTCGACGGCGATCGACTTGGGCAGGGTCATGTGCCAGTCGAGATGGTCGTAGAGGAAGAGGCCGAGCCGCAGCATCCAGCGTGGGCGGAGATGCGGTTCGTGCGGCAGGACGAAGCGCAGCGGCCAGGAGAGGTGCGGCGCCTTGGCCAGCAGCACCTCGCGTTCCTGAAGCGCCTCGCGCACCAGCCGGAATTCGTACTGTTCCAAGTAGCGCAGGCCGCCATGGATGAGCTTGGTTGCCTTAGAAGAGGTGGCGCTTGCGAAATCGTTCATTTCGCAGAGGCCGACCTTGAGCGCCCGTCCCGCTGCGTCGCAGGCGATACCCGCGCCGTTAATGCCGCCGCCGACCACGAACAGGTCGAGCGGGCGGTCCCCCGTTTCATTCATCGGATACATATAGCCCGCTTGACCGAATTTCGCAGGAACCGCAAAAGGCCGCATGGGTCTCCTGCTCAAGATCATCCTGTTTGGCGTGGCGCTGTACGGCCTGTGGAAGACGTTCCGGCACTGGAAAGGCCTGTTCGACCGCTTCGTCGGCAAGCCGGAAGTGCCGCCGCAGCGGCCTCCGGCGCCGCCGCCAGCCGCCGCCAACCCTCCGGCTCCTGCAGCCCCGGCGCGGAAAGTGGTGGTGGAGGATACGGTCCAGTGTGCCGGCTGCGGTGCCTATATTTCGACCGCTGCTGAAAAATGCGGCCATTGCGGTCGTCCGCGGCCATAAGGCCGCATCACGGCTCCATCCGGGAGCTATGCTTGACCGGGGTAGGGGTCGCACCTATTTTGCCGCACCGCAAAAACAGCCTTAAGTCGCGGAAAGACAAGGCCTTCTGAGCTTCGGGGAATACTGGTGTCCGACCCCTCACCAGCGCGTGCCAAGCCAACGTGCTTCCAGGAACTGATCCTGACTCTGCAGGAGTATTGGGCCCGCCAAGGTTGCCTGATCCTGCAGCCCTTCGACATGGAAATGGGCGCCGGCACCTTCCATACGGCGACCACCTTGCGCGCCCTGGGGCCGAAGCCCTGGTATGCGGCCTATGTGCAGCCCTCGCGCCGGCCGGGCGACGGTCGCTATGGCGAGAATCCCATGCGGCTGCAGCACTACTATCAGTTCCAGGCGATCCTGAAGCCGTCGCCGCCCGACATTCTGGAGCGCTACCTCGGCTCGCTGGAAGCGATCGGCATCGATACGTCCCTGCACGATATCCGTTTCGTCGAGGATGACTGGGAGAGCCCGACTTTGGGCGCCTGGGGCCTGGGCTGGGAAGTCTGGTGCGACGGCATGGAGATCACCCAGTTCACCTATTTCCAGCAGGTCGGCGGCATAGAGGTCGATCTGGTGGCCGGCGAGATCACCTACGGGCTCGAACGGCTCGCCATGTACCTGTTCGACAAGAAGTCGGTCTACGAGCTGCCCTACAATCGCGCCGACTCGGACGTGCCGCTGACCTATGGCGACGTGTTCCTGCAGAACGAGCGGCAACAGTCGGCCTATAATTTCGAGCACGCCGATACAGAGATGCTGTTCCGCCACTTTGCCGATGCCGAGAAGGAATGCGGCAGGCTGATCGAGAAGAAGCTGCCGCTGCCGGCCTACGAGCAGTGCATCAAGGCTTCGCACAGCTTCAACCTGCTCGATGCCCGCGGCGTGATCAGCGTGGCCGAGCGGCAGAGCTATATCCTGCGCGTGCGCGATCTCGCCAAGGCCTGCTGCGAAGCGTGGCTGGCCACGCAGAAGAAGCCCGCTCCGAGCACGGCCGAAGGGGCTGCCTGAAGATGGCCGAACTTCTTCTCGAACTGCTCTCCGAAGAGATTCCGGCGCGCATGCAGACGCGCGCTGCCGACGACCTCAAGCGTCTGGTCTGTGATGGGCTTAAGGGCGCAGGCATCGGCTTCGAGCAGGCGCGGGCCTTCGCGACGCCGCGGCGCCTGACCCTGGTCATCGACGGCATCCCGGCCTCGCGCGACGATGTCAGCGAGGAAAAGCGCGGACCGCGCGTCGGCGCGCCGGATCAGGCCGTCCAGGGCTTCCTGAAGGGCGCCGGTCTTGCGTCGCTCGACCAGGCCGAAAAGCGCGACACGGGCAAGGGTGAGTTCTGGTTTGCCGTCGTCACCAAGAAGGGTGGCCCGACCGCGGAGGCCTTGCCGGGGGTGATCGATGCGGCGATGAAGGCGCTGCCCTGGCCCAAGTCGATGAAGTGGGGCAGCAGCACCATGCAGTGGGTGCGTCCGCTGCAGTCCATCGTCGCCCTGTTCGACGGCAAGGTGCTGAAGGGCGAAGTCTCGCCCGGCGGCCAGATGGCGCCCATCGTCTTCGGCGCCACGACGCGCGGCCACCGCTTCCTGTCCAAGGGCACGATCGAGGTCTCGAACTTCGCCGACTACACAGCCAAGCTGCGGGGCGCGCATGTCGTCCTGGATGCCGCCGAGCGCAAGGCGATCATTCTCGAGGGCGCGCGCAAGCTCTGCCTCGAGTCGCAGGTCAAGCTGAACGAGGACGAGAGCCTGCTCGAAGAAGTGACCGGCCTCACCGAATGGCCGGTGCCGATGCTCGGCGCCATCGATGCGCAGTTCATGGACGTGCCGCCGGAAGTGCTGATCGTCTCGATGAAGGTGCATCTGCGCTTCTTCACGACGGCCAAGGCCGACGGGGCGCTGGCCAATCGCTTCGTCGTGGTCGCCAACAACGTGGCGCGCGATAGCGGCAAGACGATCGTCGCCGGCAATGAGCGCGTGCTTAGGGGACGGCTGGCGGATGCCAAGTTCTTCTGGGACCAGGACCGCAAACAGACACTCGACTCTCGTCTCCCTGCGCTGGAGAAGGTCGTGTTCCACGCCAAGCTCGGCACGCAGGCCGAGCGCGTCGAGCGCATCGTCAAGCTGGCCGGCGAGATTGCCAGGTCGGTGCCGGGCACTGACGCCAATGACGTCGCGAAAGCGGCGCGGCTCTGCAAGGCCGATCTGGTGAGCGGCATGGTGGGCGAGTTCCCCGAACTGCAGGGCGTGATGGGTCGCTACTACGCGCTGGGCGAGAAGCTGTCGCCAGCGGTGGCCGATGCCATCGGCGATCACTATGCGCCGGCGGGTCCGAACGACCGCTGCCCCAGCGCGCCGGTGTCGATCGCCGTGGCGCTGGCCGACAAGCTCGATGCGCTGGTGTCCTTCTGGTCGATCGGCGAGAAGCCCACGGGGTCGCGCGATCCGTTTGCGCTCCGCCGCGCGGCGCTGGGTGTCATCCGCATCGTGATCGAGAACAAGCTGCGCCTGCCGTTGCGGCCCTTCGTGAAGGCGGACGATCTGCTCGCCTTCTTCGCCGAGCGCCTGAAAGTGCAGATGCGCGAGAAGGGCGTACGTCACGACATCGTGGACGCCGTGCTGGCGCTGGGCAGCGAAGACGATCTGGTCCGCCTGCTCGCCCGGGTCGAGGCGTTGCAATCCTTCCTGGGCACGGAAGCCGGCAAGAATTTGCTTACCGCTTATGGTCGCGCCGCCAACATCGTTCGCGCCGAAGAAAAGAAGGACAAGGGACTCGCGGCGAAGATCGCCGGTACGCCCGACGCCGCTCTGCTGGAACAAGCGGAGGAGAAAAACGTTGCTTCGGCTTTGGCCGAAGTCGAGCGTATCGTCAGGCCCGCGCTGGCTGCCGAGGACTTCGCCGGCGCCATGAAGGCGTTCGCGGGCCTGCGCGCGCCGATCGACGCTTTGTTCGACAAGGTCACAGTCAACGTCACGGATAAGCCTGAATTGCGATTGAACAGGCTGAAACTGCTCAACCAGATTCGCGCCACCATGGATACGGTGGCCGACTTCTCGAAGATCGAGGGCTAAGCATGGCCAAGTGGGTCTACAGTTTCGGAGATGGCAAGGCCGAGGGCCGCGCCGAGATGCGTAATTTGCTGGGCGGCAAGGGTGCCAACCTGGCCGAGATGTCGAGCCTGGGGCTGCCCGTGCCACCGGGCTTCACCATCACCACCGAGGTCTGCACCCACTTCTACGACAACAAGAACACCTATCCGAAAGAGCTGAAGGACGAGGTCGAGAAGGCGCTGGCTGGGGTCGAGAAGATCGTCGGCGCCAAGTTCGGCGAAGCCAACAATCCGCTACTGGTCTCGGTGCGGTCCGGCGCGCGCGCCTCGATGCCAGGCATGATGGATACGGTCCTGAACCTCGGCCTCAACGACAAGACCGTGCTGGGGCTGGCCAAGTCGTCGGGCGACGAGCGGTTCGCCTGGGACAGCTACCGCCGCTTCATCCAGATGTACTCCAACGTCGTGCTCGATGTCGGCCATCACTACTTCGAAGAGGCGTTGGAGCTGCGCAAGGAAGACCTCGGCGTCCAGATGGATACCGACCTCAAGGCCGAGGACTGGCGCGCCGTCGTGGGCGAGTACAAGAAGCTCGTCGAGAAGCGCACCGGCAAGCCATTCCCGCAGGAGCCGCGGGAGCAGCTCTGGGGTGCCGTCGGCGCCGTGTTTGAATCCTGGATGAACCAGCGCGCCATCACCTATCGCCGCCTGCACTCGATCCCCGAGAGCTGGGGCACGGCGGTCAACGTGCAGGCGATGGTGTTCGGCAACATGGGTGAGGACTGTGCCACCGGCGTCGCCTTCACGCGCGATCCTTCGACCGGCACCAACCTGTTCTACGGCGAATACCTCGTGAACGCCCAGGGCGAGGACGTGGTGGCGGGCATCCGTACGCCGCAGCACCTCACCGTGCAGGGCAAGGAGGCGCAGAAGTCCGACGCGCCGGCAATGGAAGAGGTGATGCCCGAGGTCTTCCAGCAGCTCGACAGCGTGCGCAAGAAGCTCGAAACGCACTACTGCGACATGCAGGACATCGAGTTTACCGTGCAGCGCGGCAAGCTCTACATGTTGCAGACGCGCAACGGAAAGCGCACCGCCAAGGCCGCGCTCAAGATCGCCGTCGACATGGTGCGCGAGGGACTGATCGACAAGAAGCAGGCCGTCGAGCGCATCGTGCCAGCCTCGCTCGACCAGCTCCTGCATCCCACGCTCGATCCCAAGGCCGAGCGCAAGGTGATCGCCAAGGGGTTGCCCGCATCGCCGGGCGCGGCGTCGGGCAAGATCGTCTTCACTGCCGACGAGGCGGAGAAGCAGGCGCGCGGCGGCGAGAAGGTGATCCTGGTGCGCCGCGAGACCAGCCCGGAGGATATTCACGGCATGCATGCCGCCGAGGGCATCCTGACCTCGACCGGCGGCATGACCAGCCACGCCGCCGTGGTCGCCCGCGGCATGGGCAAGCCTTGCGTGGCCGGCGCGGGCGAAGTGCGGATCGACGGCAAGGCCGGCACGCTCTCGGTGCGGGGCACGGTGGTGAAGGCCGGCGAGCACATCACGCTCGACGGCGGCACCGGCGAGATCATGCTGGGCGTCGTGCCGACAGTGCAGCCCGAACTCAGCGGCGATTTCGCCGAGCTGATGACCTGGGCCGACGAGTTCCGCAAGCTCGGCATCCGCACCAACGCCGAGACGCCGACCGATGCGGCCCAGGCGCGGAAGTTCGGCGCCGAAGGCATCGGCCTTTGCCGCACCGAGCACATGTTCTTCGAAGGCGACCGCATCGTGGCCGTGCGGCAGATGATCCTGGCCGACGACGAGAAGAGCCGCCGGGCGGCGCTGGCCAAGATCCAGCCCATGCAGCGTCAGGATTTCGTCGAGCTGTTCGAGATCATGGCTGGCCTGCCGGTCACGATTCGGCTGCTCGATCCGCCGCTACACGAGTTCCTGCCCAAGACCCAGGCCGACATGGATGTGGTCGCCAAGGATCTCGGCGTCGAGCCGGTTGAGATCGAAGCGCGGGCGAACAAGCTGCACGAGTTCAATCCGATGCTCGGCCATCGCGGTGTCCGTCTCGGTATCTCCTATCCGGAGATCTACGAAATGCAGGCGCGCGCCATCTTCGAAGCCGTGGCCGAGGTGCAGAAGAAGCACGGCAAGACCGTGGTGCCGGAGATCATGATCCCGCTGGTCGCCACGAAGAAGGAACTCGACCTGATGAAGGCGGTGGTCGATCAGGTGGCCGCGGAAGTGAGCCAGGTCTCGGGCGAGAAGCTCGAATATCTGGTCGGCACGATGATCGAGCTGCCGCGCGCCGCTCTTCGCGCCGGCGACATCGCCGAGTCCGCCGACTTCTTCTCCTTCGGCACCAACGACCTCACGCAGACGACCTTCGGCCTCAGCCGCGACGACTCCGCGTCGTTCCTGGAGAAGTACCAGCAGCTCGGCATCCTGGAGCACGATCCCTTCGCCTCGCTCGATATCGAAGGTGTCGGCGAACTGATCGAGATTGCCCGCGAGCGCGGCCGCAAGGTACGCAACAGCCTGAAGCTCGGCATCTGCGGTGAGCATGGCGGCGATCCGGCCTCGGTGTTCTTCTGCCACAAGGCCGGCCTCGACTATGTGTCGTGCTCGCCCTATCGCGTGCCGATCGCGCGGCTCGCGGCGGCGCAGGCGGCTCTCGGCGGCCCGCTCAAGACCGAATGACGCTCGACGCGCTCCGCAGCGCGTCCGGCACGATGGACGGCAAGCGGGCGCTGGCCGCCGCGCTGGCCGGCCTGGAGCGCGATCCCGACGGCGCGGCGACCCAGGCACTGCTCGATGCGGCGTGGCGCGAGCCGCGCGCCCACGTCGTGGGTGTCACAGGTCCGCCGGGCGTCGGCAAATCTTCGTTGTGTGCGGCACTGGTTGCCGCCTGGCGGCGTGACGGCAAGACCGTCGGCGTAATTGCCGTCGATCCGTCCTCGCGCACCAGCGGCGGCGCCCTGTTGGGCGATCGCGTGCGGATCGTCCACGACAGTGCCGATGCGGGCAGCTTCGTGCGCTCGATGGCGGCGCGCGATCGGCTGGGAGGGCTTGCCGATCAGACCTTGGCGGCCATGGTCGTGATGCGCGCCCTGTTCGATCGCGTGCTGATCGAGACAGTGGGAGTGGGACAGTCGGAAACCGATGTGGCGGGCGTCGCCGACACGGTCGTGTTCTGCGTCCAGCCCGGCTCGGGCGATTCGCTTCAGTTCATGAAGGCGGGCATCGTCGAGATCCCGCACCTGATCGTCGTGACCAAGGCCGATCTTGGTGCCGCGGCGGAGCGGGCGCGGGCCGATGTGGCGGGCGCCCTGTCGCTCGCGGCAGCCGGCGAGGGAGCCGACTGGCCGGTGAAGGCACTTGCCGTCTCTTCGCGCAGCAACGTGGGCATGGCTGCGCTCCTGGATGCGCTCGATTCGCACCGTGCCTACATGGCGGAGGACGGCAGGCTCGTCGTGGCGCGCCATCGCCAGAGCGAAGGCTGGGTCGTCGAATCGCTGCGCGATCGCTTCGGCCGCGACGGCATTGCCAGACTGGGCCGGCTGGGCTTCGATCTCGCCCTCGCGCCGGGGGTGCAGCCGTTCCAGCGGCTGCGCGAGCTGGGCGCCGCACTGGAGGCTTCACGATGACTCATCCGACCGATGGAAGCTGCATCTTCTGCAAGATCGTCGTGGGACAGATCCCGTGCTTCAAGCTGCTGGAAGATGAGACAACCATCGCCTTCATGGACATCAACCCGGTCAATCCCGGCCACGCGCTGAGCGTCGCCAAAGGGCATTGGCCGACCGTCGATGTCATTCCGCCCGACGTGCTGGCCGCGGTCGCGAAGACGGCGCAGCGCGTGGCGAAGGCCGTGGTGAGCGAATTGAAGCCGGTCGGCGTGAACCTGCTGCAGGCCAATGGGGCGGGCGCCGGCCAGAGCGTGCCGCACCTGCATATCCATATCATGCCGCGCCGCCCCAACGACGGGGCGACGCTCAACTGGGATTACAAGCCCGGCGACAAGGCTGAGATCGAGGCCGTCTACAAGCGCCTGAAAGCCGCTCTCTAACGCCTCGGGAGCTAGGCGGCCGCCATGGAGCTGCTGCTGCGCGGCGTGGTCGAGAACCACTCGCGCTCGTCCTGGCGGAACTGGTCGCGCACATAGTCGATCACGGTGCGGATGCGCGCGCCCTTGTTGGTCTCCTCGTGGCTGACCAGCCAGATGTCGCGCACGATCTTGAGGTCGATGGGTGCCGCGATGAGATTAGACGACTTGGCGATGTAGTCGGGGAAGACCGAGATGCCGTAGCCGGTCGTCACCGCTTCCATGGCCGCGTAGGAGGAGTTGGTGCGCAGCACCACAGACGGCGTGCGCTCGACCACCTCGCTCCACGGCTTCATGGCCGGCAGGGCGTGCAGGGTGGTGTGATCGACGATGTGATGCTCGCGCAGGTCCTCGAACTTCTGCGGCAGGCCGTACAGCTCGACGTAGGAGGGTGCCGCGAAGATCGACATGTTCACCTGGCCGACCCGGGCCGCGACGAGCTGGTTGGAGGTCGGGCGGAAGAAGCGGATGGCGAGGTCGGCCTGGCGGGTGGCGAGGTCGAGTACCTGATCGCCCGCGATGACCTGAACGATGATGTCCGGATGGGTGCGGCGAAGCAGGCCGAGGCGCGGCACCAGCCAGTGGGCTGCAATACCCTCGGTTGCGGCGATGCGGACGATGCCGGCCATTTCCCGGTCGAGGCCGGCGAGATGCCGCTCGATCGCCGTGGCGTTCGACATCATCGACTCGGCCTGGACCAGCACACCGCGGGCGGCGGGCGTTACTTCCATGCCATGGCGATGCCGGTCGAACAGCTTGGCGCCAAGCCGCCGCTCGAGTGCCTGGATGCGTCGGCCGACCGTCGTTTGCTTCGTATTCAGTTGCGTCGCGGCAGCGCTGAAGCTGCCCGTCTTTGCAACCGCCAGGAAGAAGCGGACGTCGTCCCAGTCGCCGAGAATATTCGGCACCTTGGTCTTGCGGGTAGGAGCAGTATTCATTGCAACAATCGATACAATAAGGTTGTTGGCCCAAAGTTTACTTGACGTGGACCTCGTGATTTATCGTACACCATTATTGGTGAAATGTCGTTTTCTGTCTCGTTTTTAGAGGGCTAGACGGTTTCTTTCACGAACCGCATAGGACCTGCATACCCGATCTAGTCGTGCTATTGGTTAGACAATCTACCGGTTGTGCGTTTCGCGATTGACGCTTCATAACGAGGCAAAGGGCTGCAGCCGTGTCCGGCTCGGATGGAAAGACGACACCGGCATTTGCCGGCAAAATTCGCCGCTACGTGCGCAGTCCGTCGACGCGCATGGCGGCGTTTGGCGGCCTGTTGACATATCTCAGCTATGCGTATGCGCACGGCAGTTGGGCTAACCCGACGCTGATCTGCGTGTCAGTCTTTGTCGGGGTGTTTCTGCCCAGCTACGCCAAGCTCAGCAACAAAGCCGAACTTTGGGCCAATAACAGGTTCGGCTTCGTGACGGCCGGCCGGCTCGGGCGGTTTCTCCCGCAATTGGCTTTTAACCTGGTGATGTTCTGGTTGATGCTATGGGGCGGCGCGCTCAATCAACTGGGGATTTCTTCGGTCGGCGGCTTCGCCGGCGCGGCGCTGGTCACGACGCTGGCCTCGCAGGGAACGCAGTTCCTTGGCGGCTACTTCGTTGCGCGCGGGGTGGGCGACGCCAACCGCAATACGCTGGTCGGCCTCCTCGTCAATGTCACACTGGCTGCACTGGGGACGGCCGGCGTGCCCTATGCCCGCGAAACCTTCCTGATCCTGGGTTTTGCGCTCGGCGGGCTCTTCTTCGGCATCGGCCTGCTGTCGGATCTCCGCTCCATGATGGCGCCCAAGGGCGGCATCGGGATGTTCTTTGGCACCTTCAACCCGTTTCACAACACGCACCTCACGATGCTGGAGCGTGCCATCCGGGAGCGCGGCCTCGAAAAGGTGATCATCCATCCCGTCTTGGTGCCCAAACTGCATGTCGATGCCTTCCGCGACGGTCATCTCCGGGTCGGCAGGTTGGAAGGCGGGTTCCAGATCTACGAGAAGACAGACACTGCCGATTCCAACGTCGACTACTTCCCGACCGGCAACAAGTTCCTGCCCCCGCCGACGCGCAAGGCGCTGATCGAGCTGGCGGTCGCCGAGGCCGGGCTCGGCGACAAGATCGAGGTGGCCTACTACCCCGAAATCTACAATTCGAAGGGCTTCCAGGGCGTCATCGCCGAGATCAAACGAAGGTATCCCAATGCGCGCTTGCATGCGCTGCACGGTACCGACTTTGGTGGGATGACGGTGCGCCAGATCGTAGACGAGTGTGGCTGGATTTATCCGTGGCGTATCCTGCGCCGCGACAACGTTTCCGCGACTGCCATCCGCAAGGGTGCCAAGGGCATGACGTCAGGTGTGGTGACCGACGTGCTCGAGCAGCTTTCGCAGAACCTGCCGGTGGTGACGGTTGGGGACCGTCGCTTCCGGAACGACAACGGAGTTTTGACCGAGGGGGACTAACATGACTGTGCAAGCGACGACGGGCTCGAGTAACCGGCCCGCCATTACGATCAAGCTCGCGTCGACGTCCGACGAGCTAATGCAGTGCTATATGCTGCGTGCTGCTGTCTTCATGGGCGAGCAGGCCTGCCCATACTGGGAAGAGTACGACGGCAACGACTATTCGGCCAGCCACCTCATGCTCTACGTCGACGGAGAACCGGCGGCGTCGATGCGCGTACGGTGGTTCGCCGGCTTCGCCAAGCTGGAACGCGCTGTCATCCTGAAGCGCTATCGCTCCTATGGCCTGTTCATTCCGTTCGTGCAGTGGGCCAAGGAGTTCTGCCGCAAGAAAGGCTATCCCAAGGCCTACCTGCACGGCCAGAAGCGGTTGTGGGAGATCTTCGAGCGCGACGGCTTCCGTCGGGTCGGCGAAGTCTTCCACTTCTCGGACCATGAGTACGGCGCCTTCGTCTGCGACCTGGAGGTCGACGAGAAGACCCAGCCCACGGTTCTCACGGATCCCATGGTGCTGAACCGGCCAGAGGACCGGCTCGACATGAAGGGCATTCTTGAAGAGTCGATGGATCGTGGAGCGTCCTGTCCGCATGCGGAATGGACCGAGCGTCGCGCGAGCTGAAGGAGAGATCATCATGAGCACCGTTTCACAATCGATCGGCGGCCTGGCCGTCACCACCAAGCTCGCGATGAAGATGGAGGACTCGCTGCAGGCCTTCGCTGTCCGGGCTGCCTGCTTCATCGGCGAACTGGACGTGCCGTACTCCGAGGAGTTCGACGGCCACGATTTCGGTGCCACGCACATCATCGCCTATGTCGGGGACGAGCCGGTCGGCGCGGTGCGGGTGCGCTGGTTCAAGTCCTTCGCCATGCCGGAACGTCTGGCCGTCATCCAGCGGTTCCGCGGCAACGGCGTCGCCCAGCTCCTGCTGGAGCGCTGCCGCAAGCTCGCTGAGACCCGGGGCGCCGACAAGCTCTACGTCCAGGTCTTGCCGCAGGATGCAAAGCACTGGGAAAAGCAGGGCTGGCGTCGCCTCGAGGCCGAGGACGCGGGGGCGAGCCCGAAGCAGGTCGTCGCGATGATCCGCGCGGTTGATCCCAGCAAGCCGCTGCCCGAGGCCGACGAGGCTCCGGACTCGGTCGTGCTGCGTCGCGACCAGCAGGCCGAAGGCTCGGTCGTGCCGATGAGGTCGGCGGGCCGCTGACGCCGTCGATCTGGTGGCGATACCTACTTGTGGCGGGGGTCCAGCGCGTCGCGCAGGCCGTCGCCCAGTAGGTTGAATGAAAGGACGGCCAGGAAGATCGCGACTCCTGGCCAAAAGGCCATCCAGGGCGCCTGTGCGATGAAGCGCTGCGCCGAGTTGAGCATGCTGCCCCAGGACGGGGCAGGCGGTTGCTGACCGAGGCCCAAGAACGAAAGCGCGGCCTCGGCAATGATGGCGCCGGCGATGGCAAGCGACGCCTGTACGAGAAGTGGCGGCACGATATTGGGCAGTACATGGCGGAGTGCGATTCGCCAATGCGGGTTGCCGACGGCACGCGCCGCCTCGACATAATCCTCGACTTTGGCCGCAATGGTCTGCCCGCGCGTCAGTCGGATGAAGACCGGCGTGGCGGTGACGCCGATGGCGATCATCGCATTGCTGAGGCTGGGACCGAGGAAGGCCGCCAGCGCGATCGCCAGGATCAGGAACGGGATGGCGAGCATGGCGTCGACAATGCGCGACAGCAGCGCATCGACCCAGCCACCGGCATAGCCCGCGAGAAGACCCAGGGGGACGCCGAACGCCAGCGCGATGCCGACGGACACGAGGCCGGCGCTGAGCGACGCCCGTGCGCCCCAGATGATGCGGGAAAGCACATCGCGGCCGACCTCGTCGGTGCCCAGCCAGTGCGCCCACGACGGCGGCTTGCGCACCGCACTCCAGCTCGTGGCGATCGGGTCGTAGGGGGCGACCAGTGGCGCGGCCAAGGCCAGCACCACGAAGAGGAGCACGATGATCAGCCCGACCATGGCGCCCTTGCGCCGGCGCAGACGCCGCCAGGCGCGCGCCCAGGGATTCTCTTCGCGGGCGTCGGTCGCGGCGGTCGCTGGGGAGAGCGTGGCAGCCGTCATCCGCGCAGCCTCGGGTTGACCAGCACATAGGCGATGTCGGCCAGCAGGTTGAGCGCGATGTAGGCGGTGGAGGTCACCAGCACGACGCCCTGTACGACGGCATAGTCGCGGTTGAACACGGCATCGACGATCAGCTTGCCGAACCCCGGAATGGTGAAGATCTGCTCGGTAAGGACGGCGCCGGAGAGGAGGGTGCCGAACTCCAGGGCGCCCAGGGTGATCACCGGGGTCATGGCATTGCGCAGCGCATGCTTCAGCACCACGCGGCGTTCGTAGAGCCCCTTGGCGCGGGCGGTCCGCACATAATCGGCGCCCATCGCCTGCAGCATGGCGCTGCGGGTGTGGCGCATCAGGATGGCGGCGATGGCGTTGCCCAGCACGAAGGCCGGCATGATCGTCGTGGCAAGGCTCGCCTGCCAGTTCTCGGCCAGGCTCACATAGCCCGAGGCCGGCAGCCAGCCGAGCGTCACCGAAAACAGGAAGATCATCAGGATGCCCAGCCAGAAGTTGGGCGTGCTGATCCCCCACAGGGCGAAGATGTTGGCGCCGTAGTCGAGCGCAGTGTCCTTCTTCACGGCCGAGATGATGCCCGCCGGAATGCCGATGCCCAGCGCCACGACGATCGCCATGGAGGCGAGCTGCAGGGTGACCGGCAGCTTCTCCTGCACGAGCGAGAGGACCGAGGTCTTGAGCCGCATCGACTCGCCCAGGTTTCCGGAGAGCACGCCCTGGATCCAGTAGAAATACTGGACCCAGATCGGCTCGTTCAGCCGGTACTGCTGGCGGATTTGTTCCAGTACTTCGGGGTCGCGCTCCTCGCCCGCCATGATCAGCGCCGGATCACCCGGCAGGAGCTGCTGCAGACCGAAGATCAGCACCGACACGAAGAACAGCGTCGGGATGAGCTGCAGCAGCCGCTGGGTCAGGAAGGCGAGCATGTCGGCCGGATGGCTACTTGAGCTTGACGCCGACGACGCGGATCAGGCCGTCGGGGAGCTGCTTGTAGCCCTCGACCTTGTCGGTCAGCGCGACCAACACGCGACGGTGATAGAGATACTTGATCGAGCCTTCGGCCAGGTACTTCTTGGCGATGTTCTCGTAGATTTTCTTGCGTTCGGCCGGATCGCTCTTGATGCGCGCCTCCTTGTGCCAGGCATCGACATCCTTGTCGCAATAGCCGGAGTTGTTCTGCGGCGCGCCGCAGGTCTGGAAGATGTAGGAGTTGCCGTCGGGATCGCTGCGGCCCGACCAGCCGATCAGGTAGAGCTGGTAGTCGCCGTCCTCGGCCTGTTTCAGCGAAGTCGCGAACTCGGTGACGCGCAGCTTCAGGTCGAAGCCGGTCTCGGCCACCATCGACTGCAATACCTCGGCGACCTGGCGGGTCTCCGGATTGTTGGGCACCATCAGGTCGAGCGACATGCGGCCGGCGACGCCGGCTTCCTTGAGCAGCGCCTTGGCCTTGGCGACGTCGCGCTTCGGCACCGGCAGGGACTGCTGGTAGTAGAAGTTGGTCGGGTTGATCCACTGATTGCCGACCACGAACTCGCCGTTGAACACGACCTGGTTCAACGCCTCGCGATCCATGCTGAGTTCGAAGGCCTCGCGTACCCTTGCGTCCTTGGCCAGCGGCGTGTTGGCCTTGGGGCCGTTCGATAGGTTGATGGTGAGGCCTTGGTAGCCCAGCTCGACGGCCGTGATCAGCTTGAGCTTGGGATTGTCGCGCACCGTCTTGATGTCGGTCGCCAGCACGCGCTCGATCATGTCGAGGCCGCCCGAGCGCAGGTTCGCCAGCCGTACTGTTGAATCGACGATGGGCAGGTAGGTGATCTTGTCGATGAAGATCTGGTCCTTGTTCCAGTAGTCGGCGAACTTCTCGACGACGATGCGGTCCTGCTGGACCCTTTCGACGAACTTGTAGGGGCCGGCGCAGACAGGCTTGAGGCCAAACTTGTCGCCGGCTGCTTCGGCCGCCTTGGGCGAGACCATCATGCCGGCGCGATCGGTGAGCTGCGCGAGCAGCGGCGAGAAGGGCGCCTTCAGCTTCAGTTTGATGGTCGTGGGATCGGCGATCTCGATCGCCTCGATAGACGCCAGCTCGGGCTTGCGGAACGAGCCCTTCATGGTGAGGTGGCGTTCGAGGCTGTACTTCGCGGCGGCAGCGTCGAAGGCCTCGCCATCGTGGAACTTCACGCCGGGCCGGAGCTTGATGGTGACGGTAAGGCCGTCGGCCGAGGTCTCGTGGCTGGTGGCGAGCTGCGGCACGACGTTCAGCTTCTCGTCGATGTCGAACAGCTTGTCGCAGATCGACGAAAAGACGATGCGGCCGACGTAGGTGCGCGCCAGGGTCGGATCGAGCACGTCGGGGTCTTCGGCCAACCCGATACGCAGATTGGACTGTGCGGCCGCACCCGAAAGGGCGAGGCCCGAAAAGGCTGCCGCCAACATCAGGCGGCGGAATGTCTTGATCATGTTGCCTCCGTTTGAGCAGTGACGAAGGCCGCCTGCAGGCGGGCCAGTCGGATGCGGTCTTGGTCTTGGCTCGCGGCCTCGACGATCGAGGACGCAGGCGGGAACTCCGGCCACCAGGGGCAGGCCGTCGAATGTCCACTGCCGTCGTCGGTCAATTCCGGCACGTCGCGACGGCAGGACTCTTTTGCGAATCGGCAACGCGTGTGGAAGCGGCAGCCGGTGGGTGGATTCATGGCGCTGGGAATATCGCCTTCCAGCAAGGTTCGCTCGCGTGTCGCGGCAGGATCGGGCAGCGGCACGGCCGCCAGCAGGGCGCGCGTATAGGGGTGTCGCGGGCTGCGGAACAATTCGTCGGTCGTCGCCGTCTCCACGATCTTGCCGAGATACATGACGGCGATCCGGTCGGCGATGTGCTTCACGACCGCGAGATCGTGGCTGATGAAGACATAGGCGAGACCAAACCGATCCTGCAGCGACCGCATCAGGTTGATCACCTGCGCCTGGATCGAGACATCCAGCGCCGAAACCGGCTCGTCGGCCACGATCAGTTTGGGTTCGACGGCAAGAGCGCGGGCAATCGCCAGACGCTGGCGCTGGCCGCCGGAGAATTCGTGCGGATAGCGCCGCGCATGGTCGGGGCGAAGGCCCACCAGGTCGAGCAGCTCGCCCACCCGTGCGCGCCGCGCCGCCTCGGACTTGGCAAGCCCGTGCAGCATCAGCGGCTCGCCCAACATGGCGCCCACCGTCATGCGCGGATTGAGCGAGGCGTAGGGGTCCTGAAAGATCACCTGCATGCGCTGGCGACGTGCCCGCATCTGCGATTCGGAAAGCGCCAGCAGGTTCTCACCCTCGAAGCGCACGCTGCCGGCTGTCGGTTCGAGCAGTCGCAGGACCAGGCGTCCGACCGTCGATTTGCCACAGCCCGACTCTCCCACGATGGCCAAGGTCTCGCCGGCGTTCAGGTGGAAGTCGACACCGTCGACGGCCTGGACGTGGCCCGAGACGAAGCCGAAAGCGCCGCGCTTCACCGGGAAGTGCTTGGCGAGGCCCGCGACTTCGAGCAGGGCGCTCACGCAGCCATCCGCGAGAGGGGGGCACGTCGACAACGCGACAGGTGTCCCGGTGCAACTTCGACCAGCATAGGTGCCGTCGCACGGCACTCGGGCTCGACAAAGGGGCAACGGGCCGCGAAACGACAGCCTGGTGGCGGCCGGCTCATGTCGGGCACGCGCCCCTCGATCGACGGCAGGCGTTCGCGCTTCTCGTCGAGACGCGGGATCGAACCCAGCAGGCCCACCGTGTAGGGATGCTCGGGCCGGGCGAAGAGATCGCGCACGGCGGCGCGCTCGACGATCTGGCCGGCGTACATGACCGCCACGTCGTCGGCCATTTCCGCCACCACCCCAAGATCGTGCGTGATCAGGACAATCGCCGTGCCGGTGTCGCGACGCAGGCCGCGCATCAGGTCAAGGATCTGCGCCTGGATGGTGACATCGAGCGCCGTCGTCGGTTCGTCGGCGATCAGGAGCTGCGGCCCGCAGGCCAGGGCCATGGCGATCATGGCGCGCTGGCGCATGCCGCCCGACAGTTTGTGCGGGTAGTCGTCGACGCGTTTCTCGGGTGAGGGAATGCGCACCAGTTTCAGCATGTCGATGGCGCGCGCGCGGGCGGCCGCCGCGTCAAGGCCCTGATGGCGCTGGATCGCCTCCACGATCTGGTCGCCGATCGTGTAGGCGGGGTTGAGCGAGGTCATCGGCTCCTGGAAAATCATCGCCAGCCGCGCCCCGCGCAGATCGCGCATGAGGTGCGGCTCGAGGGTCAGCAGATTGCGGCCTTCGAAGACGATCTCGCCGCGGACTCTGGAATTCTCCGGCGGCAGCAGCCCCATGATGGCGAGCGACGTCACGCTCTTGCCGCACCCCGATTCACCGACCAGACCCAGGGTTCGACCTCGGCCCAGAGCCAGGTCGAGACCGTCGACGGCGTGGACGGTGCCGTCGTCCGTGGCGAAGTCGACGGCCAGGCCGCGCAGTTCGAGGAGCGGCTCGTTCATCAGCGTTCGGCCGCCAGGCTCCTTTCGATGCCGGCATCGATTTCGGCGCGGTCGAAGATGCCGGCTGGGTTCTCGCGCGTCGGCACGAAGGCGCGGAAGTGTGTCCAGCGTTCGCGGCTCACCTCTTCCAGACGCTCCAGCTCCTGCAGCGGTTCGGTATGGTCGTCGACGCGGAGATCGAGCTCCGAATAGTCCTGGTTGCCGTAGATGAGGAGCGCCGCCGACTGCTTGCCGCGCTTGTCGCCGCCGGCGGCTTCGCCGGCCTTCATGGCGGCAATCAGGCGACGCGGCAGCGGCAGGTCATGCCGCTCGCGCATCGTGCGCACCGTCTCGGCGACCACCTGCGGACCGGCCAGCATGTTGCCGGCGACCGACATGTTCTCGCCGATCCAGTGTCCACACCACGGCACGCACTCGGCGCCGGTGTGGGCGGCGAACTTGCCGTCGGCGCCCATGACGTGGAGCTGGCGATGGTCGCGGCCGGCGTCGGGAGTCGTGAGGATACGCACGATGTCGGCAGCGCCGACATTCTCGCGGATCAGCCTAAGGCCATGCGGCCCATAGAGGGGATTGGTCAGCGCCTGGGTACAGACCGCGCCTTTCAGGGGCGCGATGTGCGGCACCCGGGCACCGACGGCAAAGAACTTGGTGGCCACGGCAATCGCGATGCGGCCAGTGTCCTTCTCGTGGAAAATGATCGACCAGGTCATGTCTGATCAGCGTCCAGCCGCGTAGCCCTGCATGCCGCGCGGGTTGGCCGCCGCCTTGCGCCACGGATCCTCGCGGGTCGCGGCCGTGAGCCGGCCTTCGGACCATTCGTCGTTCACCTCGACCTCGTGGCCGCGCTTCTTCAGCTCGGCCACGGTGTCCTTGGGGATACGGCCTTCCAGCACCAGCACGCCGGGGCGCGCCGTCCGCGGCCAGAAGGAGGAGGGGAAGTGCTCGCTGTGCCAGGCCGGCGCATCGATCGCCTCCTGCAGGTTCATGTCGCAATGGACATGGCGCAGGAACATCTGCGTGATCCACTGGTCCTGCTGGTCGCCGCCCGGCGAGCCCCAGGCCATGTACGGCTTGCCGTCGCGATGGGCGAGGGTGGGGGTGAGCGTGCTGCGCGGCCGCTTGCCCGGCGCCAGCGAGCCCGGCAGGCCTTCTTCGAGCCAGAACATCTGGCCGCGCGTGCCCAATGGGAAACCGAGTTCGGGAATGACCGGCGAGCTTTGCAGCCAGCCGCCCGATGGCGTGGCCGAGATCATGTTGCCGTCTCTGTCGATGATGTCGAAATGCACCGTGTCGCCGGTCGTCTGGCCGACGCGGCCGACGGTGGGCTCGCCGGCGCCGCTGGCTGCCACACCTGCGCGGGCGCCGTCGGCGCGGCGCAGCTTCACCACGCCGCCATAGCCATCGACCTTGCCGGGCCGCTGCTCCAGCGAGGCATGCGCGGGATCGACCAGCTTGCGGCGATCCTCATTGTAGGCATCCGACAGCAGCGTCTGCATCGGCACGTCGACGAATGCGGGATCGCCGTAGAATGCCTCGCGGTCGGCATAGGCGAGCTTCAGGCATTCGACTTGCAGATGAATGAAGTCCGGGCTGGTCGGATCCATGCCGTCGAGGTCGAAGCCCTTGAGCAGGGCGAGCTGCTGCAGGACCACCGGGCCCTGCGTCCAGGACGCCGCCTTGCAAACCGTGTACCGACCGTAGTCGTAGGTGAGCGGCGCTTCGACCGTGGCCTGCCACTTGGCCATGTCCTGGCCGGTGAGCACGCCCTTGTTCGCCTGGCCGGAGACATCCATCACTTCCTGGGTGCGGCAGAATTTGTCGATCGCTTCGGCGACGAAACCCTGGCTCCACGCCTTGCGCGCGCGTTCGATCTCGGCTTCGCGACCGCCGCCGCCTGCCTCGGCCTCCTTCAGGATGCGGGCATAGCTGTTGCCCAGCGTGACGTTGCGGAAGAGCGAGGCCGGCGCCGGTACCTTGTCGTTCGGCAGGAAGACGGCCGCCGACGTCTTCCAGTGGTTACGGAACTGGTCGGCCACCGTGGCGATGGTGGCGCAGGCGCGCTCTACGATGGGGTGGCCGTTCAGCCAGTAGCCGATCGCGGGCGAAAGCACGTCTCCGAGGCGCATCGTGCCGTAGTCGCGCAGGATCAGCATGTAGGCGTCGAAGGTGCCCGGAATGCAGGCGGGCAGCAGGCCCGTGCCAGGGATGAGATCGAGTCCCAGGCCCTTGTAGTGGGCGATGGTGGCGCCGGCCGGCATCGGACCCTGGCCGCAGACGACCTCGGTCTTGCCGCGGCGCACATCGTGCAGGATCAACGGGGCGTCGCCACCGGGTCCGCAGAGATGCGGCTCGACGACCTGAAGGGTGAAAGCCGTCGCGACGGCTGCATCGAAAGCGTTGCCGCCCTTTTCGAGAATGCCCATCCCGACCGCGGTCGCGATCCAGTGCGTCGAGGTGACGACGCCGAAGGTGCCGACGATCTCCGGCCGCGTGGTGAACGGATTGGGATTGATGAGTTTCACGGGGCGATCTCCTGACGCAAACGCGGAGGAGACCTTAGGCCCCGTGAGGCTGAGCCGCTAGGGGTTGGTCGCTTCCGGCAGGCGCATCCAGGCGGGGACCTCGGGCGTCACGCGGGCATCGCCGGCCGTCAATGCGCTGCCACCGCGCGCGGCCTCGACCTTGAGCAGCGCCAGGGCGCGGTCGCCGCTGCCGGAGCGCAGCTCACCCACTTCTTCACCATCGAGGAGAACAGGCGCGCCGGGCTCGGGCAGCGTGCCCTCGACCTTCACCGGAAACAGACGTTTCCGGATCAGGGCGCGATACTTGGTGCGGGCCGTCAGCTCCTGGCCCATGTAGCAACCCTTCTTCCAGTCGACGCCGTTCAACTCGTCGAAGCCGCTTTCCAGGAGAAGAGCCTTCTCGACGGTGAGGTCGCGGCTGCCATCGGGCACGCCGAGGCTCAGTCGCAGCGAATCATAGGTGGCGAGCGGCGCTTCGGCGAAGCCGCGACCGGCAAGCAGCGTGGCCGCCTGTCCGGCCGGCGCCATCACGCGCACGCCCAGCGCCTCGAGCCGTGGATCGTTGAAAGAGACGGCGCCGTCCAGGCCGAGTGCCTTCGACGGCTCCCTGCCAAAGGCCGCGGCCACTTCCAACGAGGCGCTGCGGTCCTCGACGGTCACCTTGGAGCGCAAGGTGTACATCTTGAGTTTCTTCGCCAGCGCCGGCGCGCGCTCGCGCTCGGTCTCCAGCAACAGGGTCTCGCCGCCCGCGTCGGCCACGAACATGTCGTTCAGGAAGCGGCCCTGCGGCGTGAGGAGGGCGGCCCAGATTGCCTGCCCGGGCGCCACTTTGGTCGTGTCGTTGGAGATCAACCCCTGCAGGAATTCGACCCGGTCTGCGCCGGAGACGGCGATGACGCTGCGGTGCGGCAGGAGGCAAAAGCTTGAACCGGTCATGGGCCCAAGATGTGGGGCTCCATGACCGGCTTGGCAAGCTGGATCAGACCCTCTCCCCTTACATATAGGGAGGTGGATCTATTACGCCGCCGCCGAGGGGCGATAGAACGGCTTGTCCCCACATACCGTGACGCGATGGCCGTACCGGCGGTGGGGGAAGTAGTCGAACATGGCGTGATGCTGGGTGCAGCGATTGTCCCAGAACGCCACCGAGTTCGGCTGCCACTTGAAGCGGCAATGGAACTCCGGCGTCTCGACGTGGCGATAGAGCATTTCGAGCAGCGCGTCGCTCTCGTGCTTCCTGAGCTGCGGAATGCGCAGGGTGAAGCCGCGGCTGACATAGAGGCCCTGGCGCCCTGTCACCGGATGGGTGCGGACGATCGGGTGCTCGGCGTTGGGGAAGGCCATCTGCTCGCGGTCCGTCGCCTTGGCACGATAGTAGTGCGCCTTGGTGCTGTCGTGCAGCGCCGTCAGACCCTGCAGCATCTTCTTCATCGGCTCGGAGAGCGTTTCGTAGGCGCGGTACATGTTGGCGAAGATCGTGTCGCCGGCGCCGTCGGGCGGCACTTCGGTGAGATAGAGGATCGAGCCCATCGGCGGCTCGGGATCGCACGAGACGTCGGAATGCCATTCCTCGCCGGCCACGTGCCTGGAGTTTTCGTCGGCCTTGATGACCAGGATCTCGGGATGCTCCTTGAAGGTGATCGGCGCGTTGGGATGAACGTGCAGCGGCCCGAAGCGGCGGCCGAAGTCCTTGTGCTGATCGATGCTGAGCTTCTGGTCGCGGAAGAAGATCACCAGATTGTCCATCAGGGCATCGTGCACTTCCTGGAACTGCTGGTTGCCGAGCGGCTGGGAGAGGTCGACGCCATGAATCTCGGCGCCGATGGTCGGCGTGATCTTGCGTACCTCGATCGTCTGATAGGCCATTAGGGTTTCCTCCTGACGGCGACGGTACGCCACTCCGCGAGCGGGGCGCGGGCAAAGTCGACGAAGTCCGCATTACGGACTAGGGTATCGTTATGGCGTCTCCATCTGTCATCGAGCCCGTCAGGCGCAGCTTCGCATTGCTGGAGGCGCTCAGTCGTCGCCGGACTTCGACGGTCTCGGTGCTGATCGAAGAGACCGGCCTGCCCCGGCCGACGGTGCTCCGCCTGTTACACACGCTAATGGCGGTGGGCTATGCTGCCCGCGTGTCGCGCGAGCAGGGCTATCGTCTCACCGACAGGGTGCTCGGCCTATCGGGCGCGATCCGCTTCATCGACCATCTCGTCGATGCCGCCATTCCGCATATGAGCCGTTTCACCGCCGACCACGGCTGGCCGCTCTATCTCGCGACGATGAGCTACGGCGCCATCACCATCCGCCATTCGACGGCGCCCGAAAGCCCGATGTCGTTCGAAACGGCAGGCGTAAACCAGCGGCGATCGGTGCTTCAGAGCGCCCTCGGTCGCGTTTGGCTCGCCTTCTGTAGCGACGAGGAACGACAGACAATTCTGCGTGACATCGGCGGACTTGGCGCTCGCCAGCAGGCGCCGCTCGACCAGGCCCTGCAGCGTATCCGCCAGGCGGGTCATGCCTTCACGCCACCCAACCGTTCCTCCTTGAACGGCATGGCCGTACCAGTCCGGCATCGTCAGCGCATGCTGGGCGGCGTGTCGATGCGCTTCCCGCGGTCGGTTATGGACGAAGCCCAGGTGGCGGCCCGCTATGCTCGGCCGTTGACCCAGATGGCCCGCGCCATCGCGGGCGATGTCGCTGGACGGATCAGTCGATGATGCCGCGCTGGCGCAAGGTCTCGAGGATCAGGTCGGTCGCCTGTTCGACCGAATGGTTGGCCGTGCGGAGATGCAGCTCGGGACGGGGCGGGGGCTCGTAGGCTGAATCGATGCCGGTGAAGTTCGGGAGCTGGCCAGTGCGCGCCTTGCGATAGAGGCCCTTGGGATCGCGCCGTTCGCATTCGGCCAGCGTGGTGTCGACGAATATCTCGATGAATTCTTCGGCACCCACCCGGTCGCGGGCTAGTTGCCGTTCGGCGCGGAATGGCGAAATGAAGGACACCAGGACGATCAGGCCCGCATCGGCGAACAGCCGGGCGGTCTCGACGACCCGGCGGATGTTCTCGACCCGGTCGGCGTCGGTGAAGCCGAGATCGCGGTTCAGTCCGTGGCGGACATTGTCACCGTCGAGCGTGTAGGTGTGGCGCCCTAGCGCATGCAGTCGCCTCTCGACGCTGTCGGCAATGGTCGACTTGCCGGCCCCGGAAAGACCGGTGAACCACAGGACCGCCGGCTGCTGGCCTTTGATCGCCGCGCGCGCCCGTTTGTCGACGGTGAAATCCTGCCAGGTGAGATTGGTGGCTCGGCGCAGCGGAAAGCGGATCATGCCGGCGCCGACGGTCGCGTTGCTGACACGGTCTATCAGGATGAAGCTGCCGGTCTCCCTGTTTTCGGCATAGGCATCGAAGGGCACGGCACGGTCGAGCGACAGATTGGCAAAGCCGATATCGTTCATCGCGAGCTGCTTGGCGGCCTTGTGCTGGCCGCTGTCGATATCGAGGACATGCTTCAGCTCGCTTACCATCGCGGTCAGCTTGGCCGTGCCGAGATGCATCAGGTAGTGGCGGCCCGGCAGCATTGGCGCCTCGTCCATCCACACGAGATGGGCTGCGAACTGGTCGGTCATCTGTGGAGGCTGGTCGGCAGCCGCAATCATGTCGCCGCGTGCGATGTCGATCGGCTCGGCCAGGGTCACGGTTACCGCCTGGCCGGCGACTGCCTGGGCAAGATCGCCCTCCCAGGTCACGATGCGCTCGACATGGCCGCGCATGCCTGAAGGCAGAACCACGACTTCATCGCCGGGGCCGATGCCGCCGCCCAGAACTGTGCCCGCATAGCCGCGGAACCCCGAGGCCTCGCGATTGATGCACTGCACGGCTAGTCGGAACGGCTGCGTCTTCGGTAATTCGACACTTACGGTTTCCAAATGGTGCAGCAGCGTCGGCCCACGATACCACGGCATGGCAATGCTGGGCTGGATGACGTTGTCGCCCAGCAGGGCCGACAAGGGGAGGGCGGCGACGGATTGCACGCTCAACTGTTCTGCGATCGGCTTGTACGTCGCGACGATTTCTTCGAAGCGAGCCTCACCGTAGTCTACTAGATCCATCTTGTTGACGGCGAGCACGACGTGGCGGATGCCCATCAGCGCCACAATGGCACTGTGCCGCCGGGTCTGGCGCAGGACACCCTTGCGGGCGTCGACCAGGATCACCGCCACATCGGCAGTCGAAGCCCCCGTTGCCATGTTGCGCGTGTAATGCTCGTGGCCCGGCGTGTCGGCGATGATGAAGCGTCGTCGGGCGGTCGCGAAGAAGCGATAGCCCACGTCAATCGTGATGCCCTGTTCGCGTTCGACCTGCAGACCGTCGACCAACAGGGCGAGGTCGGGTATGCCGCCGGGGGCACGGTAGGCATGATCATTGCGAGTTGCGGCGGTGAGGTGATCATCGGGGATGACCTTGGCATCGAACAGCAGGCGGCCGATCAGTGTGCTCTTGCCATCATCGACGCTGCCGCAGGTGATGAAGCGCAGCATGTCGGCGCTAGCCGGTCCTCCGGTGGGCGCGGGCGCCATCAGAAGTAGCCCTCGTGCTTCTTGCGTTCCATCGAACTGCCATGACCATGGTCGATGGCGCGGCCCTGGCGTTCAGAGGTCCTGCTCGCCGAGAGTTCGGCAATGATCGCCGATACCGTGTCGGCCCTGGAGTCGATGGCGCCGGTCAAGGGATAGCAGCCCAGTGTCCTGAAGCGTACGAAGCGTTGCTGTACGACCTCGCCCGCGCGCAGGTTCAGACGTTCGTCGTCGACCATTATCAGCATGCCGTCACGCTCGACGACGGGTCGCTTCGCCGCGAAGTAGAGGGGGACGATGGGAATGTCTTCCTGCGCGATGTAGGTCCAGACATCTAACTCGGTCCAATTCGACAACGGGAAGACCCGAATGGATTCGCCCGGGCCGAGATGGCCGTTGTAGTGATGCCAGAGTTCGGGGCGCTGCCGACGTGGATCCCAGCGATGGCTGGCGCTGCGCAGTGAGAAGATGCGTTCCTTGGCACGTGAAGCCTCTTCGTCACGCCGCGCACCACCGATCGCCGCAGTGAAGCCATGAAGGTCGAGCGCCTGCTTCAACGCCTCGGTCTTCATGACGTCTGTATGGACGGTGGCGCCATGGGTGATTGGGCTGATGCCGCGCGCGAGGCCATCTCGATTGATGTGGACGCGGAGGTCGAGGCCGAGCTGGGCCAGCCGCCGATCTCGGAAGGCGATCATCTCGCGGAACTTCCAAGTGGTGTCTACATGCAGTACCGCAAAAGGTGGCTTGGCTGGATAGAAGGCCTTCATCGCGAGATGAAGCAGGACGGAAGAATCCTTGCCAATCGAATAGAGGATGACCGGATTGCGGAAGACCGCCGCCGCCTCACGAAGCGCATGGATCGCTTCGGCCTCCAGCATCTGAAGGTAGGAGTGTCGCGAGGTTGGCAAGTGCGTTGTCGCCCCTATTCTACCGCTGGCTTCCTATGCAGAAGCCCTTACATTGCACAGCGAGGGCCATTCGAACAGGTCCGTGTCGACACCCAGAAGTTGCAGGAGCGCTATCGCCGCATCCCGAATTGAGGCATCGACCGTCTGATCGGCGGCGATGCGCTGGATGTAGCTGCTGCGTCCTGCGTGTGAGAGTCGAGCGAGTGGCCAGTCTCCTTCTCGATAGTCTTCGGTATGTTCGCGATGCCAGCGGGGACGGCGTCTGCCAGCATCTCCCGTTCCTGCGGGCACCCGGCTACATGGTCCAGGATCACAGCCAAGTCTTGCGAGGCGAAACCTTCTGGGGTCGCGGTGCTTGCTGCAGCTTGCTAGAAGCCCTGCGTATCCAATGCAGGAGTTCCCATGACATTCCGCGCGCTCGTGCTGAGCCAGGGTGCCGACCGCAAGGTGAGCGGCACCGTCGAGACCCTTCCCGAGGAAAAGTTGCCCGCGGGCGACGTCACGGTGGCAATCGACTACTCGACCTTGAACTACAAGGACGGGCTGGTGCTGACGACGGGCGGCGGATTGGTGAAGACCTGGCCGCATGTCGGCGGTATCGACTTCGCGGGAACGGTCGAGAAGTCGGACAATGCCGGCTTCAAGGCTGGTGATAAGGTCGTCCTCAACGGCTGGCGGGTCGGCGAGCTGCACTGGGGCGGCTACGCGACCAAGGCGCGGGTGAAAGGCGACTGGCTGGTCAAGTTGCCAGCCGCGATCTCATCCAAGCGGGCCATGGCAATCGGTACGGCAGGCTATACCTCCATGCTCTGCGTGATGGCGCTCGAGAAGCACGGCATCAAGCCGGCGTCGGGCGAGATCCTGGTGACGGGCGCCGCCGGCGGCGTCGGCTCGGTCGCCGTCGCGATCCTGGGCAAGCTTGGCTACAATGTGGTCGCCGCGACCGGCCGGCCCCAGGAAGGCGACTATCTGAAGTCGCTCGGCGCGACGACGATCCTGGACCGCAAGGAACTGACCGAGGCGCCGGACCGGCCGCTGCTGTCGGAGCGCTTCGCCGGCGTCGTCGACACGGTGTCCGGCGTGATGTTTGCCAAGGCGCTGGCCCAGGTGAAGTACGGCGGCGCAGCGGCGGTGTGTGGCCTGGCCGCCGGACCGTCGTTTCCCGGTTCGATCCTGCCGTTCATCCTGCGCGGCGTCTCCGTCTATGGCATCGACTCGGTGATGCTGCCCAAGGGCCCACGCGAGGAAGCCTGGAAGCGGCTGGGCACCGACCTGCCGCTCGACAAGCTCGACAGCACGGTCAGCGAGGCAGGCCTTTCCGACCTGATGGCGCTGGCGCCCAAGATCCTCAAGGGCGAGGTCCGCGGCCGCGTGGTGGTCGACGTCAGCAAGTAGCTGGCGTCGCCGCGGCCAACGCGTCGCGGCCCCAAAAATCCTCAAAGGAGGATTAGCCGGCTGCGTAGTTGCGAGCCGGAACAAGTGATAGGGTCGTCTCCGTTCACTTTGCCGTCCAATCTACGCCGAAGGTATGCCATGACGCCGCCGAACACCGCGCCCGCCAACAATCTCGACGCCTTCTTCATGCCGTTCACGGCGAACCGGCAGTTTAAGAAGAACCCGCGCATGTTGGCCAAGGCGAAGGGTGTTCACTACTGGACCCCGGAAGGCCGCAAGATTATCGACGGCACCGCGGGCCTCTGGTGCGTCAACGCCGGTCACGGCCGCGAGGAGATCAAGGCCGCGATCGCCAAGCAGCTCGACGAGATGGACTACGCGCCGTCTTTCCAGATGGGCCATCCCAAGGCCTTCGAGCTGGCGGCGCGGCACGCCGCACTGCTGCCGGGTGACCTGAACCACGCCTTCTATTGCAACTCCGGCTCCGAGGCCGTGGACTCCGCGCTCAAGATCGCGCTGGCCTTCCAGCGCGCCCGTGGCCAGGGCACCCGGACGCGCTTCGTTGGCCGCGAGCGCGGCTATCATGGCGTCGGCTTCGGCGGCATCTCGGTCGGCGGCATGGTCAACAACCGCAAATGGTTCGGCGCCATGCTGCCGGGCGTCGATCACCTGCCGCATACCCATCTGCCGCAGAACGCCTTCGCCAAGGGCCAGCCCGAGCACGGCGCCGAGCTTGCCGACGAACTCGAGAAGATCGTCGGTCTGCACGATGCCTCGAACATCGCCGCCGTCATCGTGGAGCCCTGCGCCGGTTCCACCGGCTACCTGCCGCCGCCCAAGGGCTACCTGCAGCGTCTGCGCCAGATCTGCGACAAGCACGGCATTCTGCTGATTTTCGACGAAGTCATCACGGGCTTCGGCCGTCTCGGCACCGGCTTCGCCGCCGAGAAGTTCGGTGTCATTCCCGATTTGATGACGGTGGCCAAGGGCATCTCCAACGCCACCGTGCCGATGGGCGGCGTGTTCGTGCGCAAGCACGTGTTCGACGGGTTGATGAACGGTCCCGAGAACGCCATCGACCTGTTCCATGGCTATACCTATTCGGCCCATCCGCTGGCCTGCGCCGCGGCCTCGGCCGTCCTCGACATCTATCGCGACGAGAACCTGTTCGAGCGGTCGGCTGAGCTGTCGCCGTACTGGGAGCAGGGCGTGCACTCGCTGAAGGGCCTGCCGAACGTCACGGACATCCGCAACCTCGGCCTCGCCGCCGGTATCGATCTGGCTCCGAGCTCGGCGCCCGGCGCTCGTGGCTACGATGCCTTCGTCAAGGCCTTCGAGCTCGGCCTGATGGTGCGCCAGTCGGGCGACGCCATCGCCATGTCGCCGCCGCTGGTGATCGAGAAGGCGCAGATCGACGAGATCATCGACATCACAGCCAAGACGATCAAGGCGGTCGCTTAGGACCGCCTCCTACCGGAGGGGACAATGGTTTCGCTGACGGCCCTAGCGGCCTTCGGTGCCGTGGCGCTCGGCATGGTGCTGACACCCGGCCCGAACATGGCTTATCTCGTGTCGCGTTCGATCTGCCAGGGGCGAACCGCCGGCCTGATTTCACTGGCCGGTGTGGCGCTGGGCTTCGTCACGTACATGCTGCTGGCGGCCTTCGGCATCACGGCGCTCGTCTTTGCAGTCCCCTATGCCTATGACGCACTTCGGCTGGCGGGCGCCGCCTACCTCGGCTGGCTGGCCTGGAACGCCCTGAAGCCGGGGGGCCGCTCGCCCTTCGAGGTGCGCGACCTGCCGCCCGACTCGCCCCGCCGGCTGTTCGCCATGGGGCTGCTGACAAATCTTCTGAACCCGAAGATCGCCGCACTCTACCTGTCGCTGCTGCCGCAATTCGTCGATGCGAGCCAGGGCGACATACTCGGTCAAACCCTGCTGCTGGGCACGGCGCAGATCGTCATCAGCATGACGGTTAACGCCTTGATCGTCGTGGCGGCAGGAGCAGTGGCTGCTTTCCTGACGGGTCGGCCATTGTGGATGGCGGTGCAGCGCTGGCTGATGGGCACGGTGCTGGCCGTGCTCGCCGTGCGCATGGCTTTCGACACGGGGCGTCGCTAAAACCCTTCCCATGGGCCGCCGCCTGGGATGCGTGCCCGAAGGGCAGGGCGTGTGATTCTCGACGAGGGGTTAGCGGCGTTTGTCGGTGCAGTGGCGGCAGTTGCGCATGTCGCCATCGCGGGTTCCGTCACGGTGCACGCGCTGCTGTACAAGCGCAATGTCGGCGCGGCTGTCTCCTGGATCGGCATCGCCTGGCTGTCTCCGTTCCTGGGAGGCCTGCTTTACGCAATCATGGGCGTGAACCGGGTCAAGCGACGTGCCCAGCGCCTGCGACGCGATCGGCTGCCACCTGTGAGCAGCAGTTCCGCGGCGGCCATCGCGGTCGATCCCCTATCGCCGCTCGAGTACGCCGTCGGCCGCCTGACCGGGCTTCCCTCTGTCCCCGGCAATACGATCGAGATGCTGCGCAGCGGCGATCAAGCCTATCCCCGCATGCTGGCGGAGATTGATCTGGCGCAGAGGAGCATCGGGCTCTGCAGCTACATCTTCCGCGCGGATGAGGCAGGGGAGCCGTTTCACCAGGCGCTGATCCGCGCCCAGCAGCGCGGAGTCGAAGTCCGCGTGCTGATCGACGGCGTCGGCGGCGGTTATTTCTGGTCGGGCACCTACCAGCATCTCAAGAAAGCCGGCGTGCCGGTCGCACGCTTCCTCCACTCCTATTTCCCGTGGCGGATGCCGTTTGTGAACCTCCGCAATCACCGCAAGGTACTGGTGATCGACGGAAAGGTGGCTTTCACCGGCGGCCTCAACATCGGCGCCGAGAATATCGAGGCGGCCAAGCCGGCACATCCCGTTCGCGACACGCACTTTCGCATCGAAGGTCCCGTCGTCGAACAGCTCACCGATACTTTTGCCGACGACTGGCTGTTCACGACAGGCGAGCAGCTCGTCTCCCAGGCGTGGTTCCCCAAGCCGGCGGCCGTGGGCGACGTCACGGCCCGCGTGGTCAACTCCGGACCCGACGAGGACATGGAGCAGATCGAGTTCGTGGCGCTGCATGCGATCTCGTGCGCGCGCCGGTCGATCCGCGTCGTGACGCCTTATTTCCTGCCGGCGGAGCCGCTCACCATGGCCCTCGGGCTGGCCGCCATGCGCGGTATCGAGGTCGATATCCTGCTGCCGGAGCACTCCAATCACGCGATCCTCGACTGGGCGCGGCGGGTGCCGCTCAGGCCGCTTGTCGAGGCGGGCTGTCGCGTCTGGTTGCTGCCCGCACCGTTCGACCATTCCAAGCTCATGACCATCGACGAATCCTGGTCGATGATCGGTAGCGCCAACTGGGATACGCGCAGCTTTCGCCTGAATTTCGAGCTGAACGTCGAGCTGCACGATGCCGACTTCGCGCGTCGCATCATCGAGGCGACGACGCCGAAGCGGCAGTTGACGGTGGCCGAGATCGACGCCGATCCCTTGCCCATTCGTCTGCGCAACAGCGCCGCGCGCCTGCTGCAGCCCTATCTGTAGAAGCGCCGCAGCCGATCCTTGCGCGGCTTGCGTGCCGCTGCCGCCATCGCGGCCGTGTTGCTTTCCGCGAGATCGAGTTCGAGCCGGATCGGACGGTGGTCGGACGGGCCGAAATCCAAGGCATAGGCCGAGCGGCAGACCAGGCTGTGCGCCAGGCAGCGGTCGAGGCGGAACGGCACGACGTTGCTGGCGAGGTGCGTGGGCTCGCGAGGACCGACGTCGGTGAAGCCCGGAATGAGTACCGGACCGACGGCATTGTAGTCGCCAATGATCGCCGAGGGTCGGCCCTGCAGGAAGGTCGCAAGGCGCGCAAGCTGACGCCGGTTCAGGAGCTGGCCGTGCGACAGGTGGACATTGGCGAAGGTTATTTCTCCCACTTGAACGATCTGCGCGCGCCGGCGCGGCAGGCGGCCGGGCAGTCGCGATGCCGGCAGCGAGAAAGCCGTGGGCGGCGGGAAATGATGCGGGCTCCAGACGGCCAGCCCATGGATGCGGCCCAGCCAGGAAAGCCGGTGGAAGTGGCCGCCGACCAGATTGGGCAGCTCCTCGATGTGCTTGGTCGCCTCCTGCATCAGGAGCAGGTCGGGCTTCTCGCGGCGCGCCAGTTCGGCGACGTCCTCGACCGCCGCGCCCGTCAGGCGCAGCAGGTTCCAGCTGATCACTCTCATGGGCAGCTCACGGCTTGGCGGTCCTGTCGCGCCGGGCGCGCCGGATCTGTTCGGTCATCGAGGCGGTGCCGCCGGCCGCCGCCTGCAACTCATGCCTCACCAACTCGCGGCGCTCGTGGATGGAAGCGATGACCAGGCCCATCGGCACGCCGAGACCGACCAGGGCGGATTCCGCCAGCTGCAGGCTGGCTTCGATGGTCTCGGGCACCGTGTCGGTGACGGCCAGCGTGTAGAGATGCCGGGCGTGCTGGGCGTCGTGGGCGCGCGCCACGATCATCACGTCGGGGCGACGCGAGCGGACGGCACGGACCACGTCGTCGACGGCGGCGGTATCGATGGTGACGATCACGCCCGTCGCCTCGTCGATGCCGCAGCGCTGCAGGAAGAGCGGATTGGAGGCGTCACCGAAATAGACGGGGCGGCCGAGCCTGCGCCAACGCTCGACCCGCGGCGCGTCGCGGTCGGCGGCGACATAGACGATCTCGTGCTTGTCGAGCATGTCGCAGACGAGCTGTCCGACCCGGCCATGGCCCACGACGATCACACGCTTGGCATGATCGTCCGGCGGTAGCGCGGTCGCGGGCGCTTCGCTGGCGATTCCGTCGGCGACACGCTGGGCGGCGCGGCGCGCGAACAGGGAAACGAAAGGCAGGGTGCCCATGGTCAGCGACACGACGGCCAGGACGCCCGCCGACACGCCGCTGTCGATCAGTCCGTAGGTCGTGGCGAGCCCGATGCCAATGAAAGCGAACTCGCCGCCGGGAGCCAACAGCAGGCTGGTTTCCACGCTCGCCGCCCAAGGGACGCCGAACAAACGGCAGAGCGGGGCCAGCAGGACCGACTTGGCCACCATCATGGCTACGAAGCCACCAACCACGAGAAGCGGCTCGCGCCAGATGAAGCTCAGGTCGATGTGCATGCCGACCGAGAAGAAGAAGACGCCAAGCAGCAGGCCGCGAAAGGGGTCGATCATCGCCTCGACGGCGCGGCGATACTCCGTCTCGGCCAGGAGAAGCCCGGCGATGAAGGCACCGAGCGCCATCGACAGGCCGGCATAGGCCGCGATCACGCCCGAGCCGACGGCGATCAGCAGGGTCGCCGCCATGAAGAATTCCGGATTGTCCGTCGAGGCAGCAAGCCGAAACAGGGGTTTCAGAATTACCCGTCCGACCAGAGTGATGATCCCGATGGCCACGACCGCCTCGAACAGCGCAATGACGATGCCCTGGACGACGTTGCCCTCTGAATGGCCTCCCAATGCACTGATCAGGAAGAGGAGCGGCACGACCGCGAGGTCCTGAGCCAGCAGGATGGCGAAGCTCGTTCGGCCGGTGGTCGACATCATGCGTCGTTGCCCGGACAACAGCTCCATTACGATCGCCGTCGAGGAGAGCGCGAGGCAGGCGCCGATGATCAGGGCGGCGTCCGGCGGTTGGCCGAGCCACAGGGCGACCAGGCTGATGGCCAGGGTCGAGATGAAGCACTGCAGACCACCCAGGCCGAACACCAGTCGGCGCATGGTGGTCAAACGGCGCATCGAAAGCTCGAGGCCGATGAAGAAGAGCAGGAAGACGATGCCGAGGTCGGCGATGAAGGCGATTTGCCGTTCGCCGGTCACCGTTAGCCAGGCAATTGCGCGGGAATGTTCGGCCAGCCGGCCGAGCCCGAAAGGGCCGAGCGCTGCGCCGACAACCAGAAATCCGAGAACGGGGCTGATTTTGAGACGTTGAACGACCGGCGCCACGACGGCTGCGGTGCCCAGGATGATGAGCGCATCCTTGAACGCGAAGATTTCACTGGGCCCTGCCATTGCCCGCAAACATAGACTGCGCGTCGCGATCTGTGCACACTTTCCTCGACTGAGATCGACATCGGGATGAAACGACATGAAGGTGGTAATCACCGGCGGCGCGGGCTTCCTCGGTAAGAAGCTGGCCCGGCGAATCCTGCAGCAGGGCGAGATGGCGGGCCCTTCGGGTCGACCCGAGAAGGTGAGCGAGCTGCTGCTGTTCGACGTTGCGAAGGCGAGCGGACCCGATCTCGACGACCCTCGCGTCAAGGCGCTGGACGGCGACATCTCGAATTTCGCCACGGTGCAGTCGATCATGCAGGGTGCGGCAACCGTGTTCCATTTTGCCGCAGTCGTCAGCGCCGGCGCCGAAGCCGATTTCGACCTCGGCTACCGGGTCAATCTCGACGGCACGCGCAACGTGCTCGAGGCCTGCCGTGCGCTCGGAACCAACCCGCGCGTCGTCTTCACGAGTTCACTGGCGGCCTTTGGCGGTGACCTGCCCCCCGCGGTCACCGACGACACGCCGCTGACGCCGCAGACTTCGTACGGGGCACAGAAGTCGATCGGCGAGTTTTTGGTACGCGACTACACCCGCAAGGGCTTCCTGCGCGGCACTTCGGTGCGGCTGCCGACCATTTGTGTGCGCACCGGCCTGCCCAACAAGGCGGCTTCGACCTGGGCAAGCTCGGTCGTGCGCGAGCCCCTGACGGGCGTCGATGTGGTCTGCCCGGTGACGCCCGAGACGGTCATGGTGGTGCTGAGTCCGCGCAAGACGGTGGATGCCTTCATGCGCCTGCACGATCTCCCGCCCGACGCCTTCGGTCCCGGTCGCACCCTGCTGCTGAACGGTATCAACGTCACGGCCAAGGAACTTGAACAGGCGGTCGGCCGCCATGCCGGCAACCGCAAGGTCGGCAAGGTAACGTGGCAGCACGATCCGGCGATTCAGAAGATCTGCGACGGCTGGCCCCAGGGCATCGACTCGGCGCGCTCGCGCAAGCTCGGCTTCGAGACCGACAAGGATCTCGACGAGGTCGTGCGCAACTTCATCGCCGACGACCTCGAGGAGCAAATGAAGATCGCGAAGCCGGCCTAGGTTTTGGCCCGCAGCATCCGCCAGCCATTCTGGAGGTGACGCAGCGGCCCCCAGACGTGGCGGGTCCGCATCATGTGCCAGCGTTGCGGCTCGTTGTCCGGGCCGGCGATGGCGCCGGCATCGTCGACGAAGTCGGTGATGCCGACCGCATCGGTATCCCACGGTCCGGTCGTCTTGAAGATCGTGGTCTTGGCGCCGTAGCCCGAGAGGGCGCGCGACATCCCCGAAGCCATGAAGTCCATATAGCGCGGCAGGCTCTCGGGGCGACAGAGATAGCCCTTGTTGAAGCCAACGGCGAGCAGGCGGAAATGGAAGGGATTCTTCTCGAGGTAGCGGATCACTTCCGTAGTGTTGGCCGGATAGCGCGGCGAGAAGAAGTCGTCGATTACGACGATGCCGTCGGTGTTGACGATGCGGTTGGCGAATTCGAGTTCGCGGTAGACCGCCGTGCCGGTGTGCTCGCCGTCGATATGGAACCAGCGCACGGTCTGGTGCATCGCCTGCAGGTCGAGCTTGGCCGGCAGGTCGGCCGAGGGGCCCGAGAGGGGGACGATGTTCGCGGGCTTTGCTCCGACCGACTCGATCGAGCGGTGCACCGCCGGCTCGTCGAGCCTGAGGTCGCAGAGATAGAGCTTCTCGTTGCCCTTTCGGTAAGCGGCCAGGACCGACGCCGAACGGCCGCGCCACACGCCGATTTCGAACAGGTCGCCGGTCGTGCCGGCCTGCTGATCGAGCAGGGCGCGCCAGACGCAATAGGACTGGAACATGAACCAGCCCGGAATCGCGTCGATTTTCTCCCAATTGAGCATCGTCGGTCCTCGTGTGCGGCGCCTTGCTAACAGCGCCCTCACGATGCCGCAAGCCGTCAGCGCTTGCACCTGCGGCAACCGTCCTGTAGAGCCGCCAACACCGGAAAATGCCAACAACTACAATCGCGTACAGGACCACTGTCGGTCTGCTCTGGATCCTGGTGCTCTGGCATAGCTGGGAGAGCCGGGGCCTGTTCGTCGACGGATCGGCATTCCTCGTGCAGATTGCGCGTCGCGAGTGGTTCTTCGATTTCTACGGACCGCGGCTCTACGCCATGGTGCTGGGGCAGTTTCCCGCCATCATCGCGCTCTTTCTGGGGGTCACGGACCTCCATTTGTTAGCCAAGCTCCTGTCGCTCGGCCTGCTGGCGCTGCCGACGGCCTTCTATCACGTCGCCCTGACGCGGGTGCGGCACGACCCAGTCCTGCTGGCCGCCGTCCTGGCCGTGATCGGCATCGTGTTCATGACGACGTCGTTCTTCATCGTCGGCGAATACAACACTGCGTTTGCAGTCGTCGTTGCCGTCACGGCGAGACTGATGACGGCAGAACGGCTGACTGTCACCGACGGCGCGTTTCTCGTTGCAGCCGGTGTCCTGAGCTTTCGGACCTACGAGGTGATGATCTATTGCGGCCCGCTGGTCGCCCTGATGATCGCCTGGTGCGTGTACCGCGCCCAGGAACGGCCGTGGTTCGCGACCACGCTGCATGTCCTTGCCGTCTTGCTGTTCCTGGGCGGCATGGTGGTGGCTGCCGACTCGCTGATCCATCCGTTCTCTCAGGAGCATCTCAGCAAGACGGCGGCGACCGTCCTCAATGCCTGGCAGAACGTGCAGTTCGATCTGACCTTGCTGGCGGCGCTCGTGATCGTCGTCTGGGCAATCGTCCGTCCAGCCGATCTGGCCACGCCGAGGCCTTATCTGTTCGCCGGCTTCTTCCTGGCCGTGCTGGTCCTCTCGCCGCTGCTGTCGCTGACCGACACGCTGGTGCGGCCACACGCCAAGTCGCAGTACGTGGCGCGCAGCATTGCCGGCCTCGTGGTCGCGACCGTCGCTGTGCTCATCTGGATCTACAAGTCGCCACTGGCCGACAGGATCGCGGTGTTCCGGCAGCTGCGGCAGCCGATGGCGGCGCGGCGGTTGATGACCTTCGGCTGGCTGATGGTGCTGGCCATGGTGCCGTCCGACATGTTCCTCACTTTGGAATGGCGCAACTATCTCCAGACCGTCCAGACGATCGTGCGCCAGCAGAATGGGGTCATCGCCTACGAGAACACGCCGCTTGCCAAACGGCCGCTGGAGATGCTGGTCGAGCCATGGATCCTGCCCAGCCAGAGCCTCGTGCTGCGCTCCAAGCGCGGCGACGGCATCATCGCGCCGCCGAAGGATTTCGAGGGCTGGCAGCCGTTCCCGCCGGCCGAGCCCTATCCGCTCGGCCCCTTCGTCTGGCGCGACTGAGGCGTCGCGCTAAGGCCGCATCCACATGGAGGAGCGGCCCGACCCGCGTACCGGCGCGGCCAGTTCGACGAACTCGCACAGCACCTGGCGGGTGTCGCGCGGGTCGATGATCTCCTCGATCCAGAAAGTCTCGGCGCTGCGGAACGGAGACCGCAGCTTGTTCAGCCGGTCCTCGATTTCCTCCATCTTGGCCTTGCGGTCGGGGGCCGCGTCGAGATCGGCGCGATAGGCGGCCTCGATGCCGCCTTCGAGCGGCAGCGAACCCCAGCGGCCCGACGGCCAGGCATAACGCCAGTTGAGTCGCGAGCCGTTCTGGTGGGCCGCACCTGCCACGCCAAAGGCGTTGCGGATGATGAAGGTGCACCACGGCACGGTCGACTGGAACATCGCCGACATGGTGCGCACGCCCTGGCGGATGACGCCGCTCTTCTCGGCCTCGAGGCCGATCAGGAAGCCGGGACAGTCGCAGAAATAGACGACGGGGAGGTGGAAGGTCTCGGCCAGGTCGAGGAAGCGCGTCACCTTCTGGCAGGTATCGGCCGTCCAGCCGCCTCCGTAGAACATCGGATCGCTGGCCATCACCGCCACCGGCCAGCCATCGACGCGCGCGAAGCCGGTCACGACCGAGCGGCCATAGAGCCGGCCCATCTCGAAGAAGCTGCCCTGGTCGACGATCTTCTCGACGATCGGCCGGATGCGATAGACCTTGCGGATGTCGCGCGGGATGGCCTCGAACAGCGATTCCTCGCGACGCTTGGGATCGTCGGTCTGCGGCCCGCGGGCCGCCGTCTCGTAGACCGAGGAGGGCATGTAGGACAGGAAGCGGCGGGCGAAGGCGAAGGCCTCGTCCTCGCTGTCGGCGGCCTCATCGATGGCGCCGGCGCGCAGCTGGATCTCCCAGCCGCCCAGCTCCTGCTTGTCAAACTGCTTGGGGCTCAGTCTATTTACTACCGGCGGCCCGGCGACAAACATCGCCGAGATTTCCTTCACCATCACCGAGTAGTGCGTGGCGGCCAGCCGCGCGGCGCCGAGGCCGGCAACGGAACCCAGGCCGAGCCCGACCGTCGGCACCGTGCCCATGTTCTGCACAACCCATTCCCAGCCGCGGACGCCCGGCACGTTGGCGCGGCCCGTGGTCTCGATGGTCTTCACCGACCCTCCGCCGCCCGACCCTTCGATCATGCGCACCAGCGGCACACGATACTGGTTGGCGAAGCGCTCGATGAAGATGTCCTTTTCCTTGATCGTGGCGTCGGCCGAGCCGCCGCGCACGGTGAAGTCGTCGCCGGTGACGGCGACCGGGCGGCCGTCGATGCGGGCGCGGCCCATGACGGCATTGGCGGGCATCAGGTCGACGAGGTCGTTGCGTCCGTCATATTCGGCCTTGCCGGCGATGCTGCCGATCTCGCGGAAGGAGCCATCGTCGACCAGCCGATCGATGCGCTCGCGCACGGTGAGGCGGCCGCCATCGTGCTGGCGCTTCACCTTGTCGGCTCCGCCCATGCGCTTCGTCATTTCCTGACGCCGCCGCAGCTCGTCCATTTCGGGTTGCCAGCTCATGTCCTGCATTCCCTTCGTGTGTCGTTCCAATGTTCGTAGCAAACGGTGCCGGTCGGTCGCTATGGTGAAAGCAGCTTTTGCAGGCTCGCCGGGCCGATGGACGAAACGCGCCGCGGCAAGATCGCCACCGTCAGGTCGACGCTTGCGGCCGGCTTGCCGACAGGATGGCACACGATGTCGGTGTGCGAGGGCCGTTGGCTGTTCCGTCGGGAAGGCGAGGAGTTTGAAGACCGTCGCGGGTTGTGCCGGCTATGGGCGTCAGGACGTCGAGGGGACGCGCGGCAGGCCGGCGCCGGCTGCGTGGTCGATGACGTAGAGCCAGCGCCCGTCTCGCTGTCGGCGCACGAGTTCGGCAGAGCTGCCGGAGACGATGATCGTTCCCGTGGCATCGACAATCTCCCAATCGGCACGCAGTAGGGCGAGCTCGCCCTGCACGACGCAGAAATTGTTCTTCGATGTCATCGTGCCGGGCATCTGCAGCAGTTGCCGCAATTCGCCGGCAATCGCGTCCGGCCCGATCAGGTCCCTGTCGCTGCCGTCGATGCGGAGGACGGCGGCGGGCTCGTAGAAGGCGAGCAGCGTGCCTACGCTGCGGCTGTTGAAGGCGTGGGCGAAGGCTTCGTTCATCTGGCGCGGGTCGGTGACGGTCATGACGGCTCCTTGCTGGTCGAGCCATGAGTAACCACGTCCTATCGAAGCTAACCAAACGGGAAGGACTGCGCGCATGGCAGCCGGAGCGGCGATGACGAGAGTGCCCCTCGACCGGCCGGCGCGGCGTCGGCCCGTCGAATGTCCGGTGGAGGCGTGGCTCGCCTTTCTCGGTCACCGATGGAATGCGCTGGTTCTCTGGCACCTGCAGGGAGGCGCGAAGCGGCACGGTGAGCTGGCAGCGCTCCTGCCGGGCATTGCGCCAAAGGTGCTGTCGGAGCGGCTGAGCGGCCTGGAGGAGCGCCGCCTGATCCGACGTTCTCCAGTCGCTACCTTCCCGCGCGGCGTGACCTATGCGCTGTCACCTGAAGGCAAGGAACTGGTCTCTATTCTCGACCGGCTCGAAATGTGGTCGCGCCGGAACGATCAGTCCGAGAGCCGGTCGTAGACGACGCCGCCGATCAGGTTCTCTTCATAGAGTTTCGCGAGGTCGATGCCGCCGGCCGGGCGAGCGACGACGAGGCCGGCGACGGCGCGCTGCAAGCGCGCTTCCTGGTCGCGCCGCAGCTTCTCGGCCTCCTCGACGGTGACGGCGGCGAAGTGGACGGCCTGGCCCGGCAGCAGACGGCCGAGCCGCGGCAGGTCGACCGAGGCCACAGTGGCGATCTTGGGATAGCCGCCGACGGTCTGACGGTCTGCCAGCAACACGATCGGCAGGCCGGCGCCCGGCACCTGGATCGCCCCGGGGCCGATGCCGTCGGAGATGATGTCGGCGCCGCCCTTGTCGACGGCGACGGCATGCTCGATCACCGGACCTTCGAAGCGGATGCCCATGCGGTCCGCTTCCTTGGAAACGCGATACTCGGCTTCGACGAAGGTTCGCCGGCCGGCCTCGGAGAAATAATCTTCCTGCGGACCCCACACCACACGGATCGGGCCGCTGCCGTAGTCGAAGGCCTGTCCAAGCTTGCGCTCGTCGCCGCCCGGTGCAGTCTCGCGGGCGAGCGGCAAGGCGTCGCCGGCCGCGAGCTTGCGACCCTCGAAACCGCCGATGCCGGCGCGCGAATAGGTCGAGAGGCTGCCCATGAAAGGCGGCAAGGCGAAGCCGCCGGCCACCGTGAGATAGGCCGTGCTCGACCCCTCGACCATGCCGACACGCAGGATCTGGCCACGCTTCAGGAGATGGCTGCGATCGCTTTCCAGCGGCTTCGGCGGCGCATCGGGGCCTTCGATCAGAGAGGGCGATAGAGGCCCGAACAGCGCCACGCGCATGCTGTCGGCTTCGACCAGCAGGTCGGGGCCCATGACGCCGATCTCCAGTCCTGCGCTGGAGGCGGGATTGCCGGCCAGGGCATTGGCAAGCGAGAGCCCGATCCGGTCCATGGCACCGGCGGTTGGCATGCCCAGCGCCATGAAGCCTGTGCGGCCCAGGTCCTGCAGGGTGTCGAACAGGCCGGCACGCACCACTTTCAGAGCGGCGGTCATTTGCTTTTCACCAAGGTCGACCAGTCGAAGGAGCCGACCTCGACCTCCCGGGCGATCCGATCGTAGGTCTTGCGGTCGATGCGCTGGAAGGAAAGCGAATCGCCCGGCGCCAGGAAGACCGGCTGATCGCGGCGCTTGTCGAACATCCAGAGCGGCGTGCGGCCGATCAGGTGCCAGCCGCCGGGGCTTTCAAAGGGGTAGATCGTGGTCATGTCCATGGCGATGGCCACGGAGGAGCGTGGCACGCGCACGCGCGGCTGCGACCGGCGCGGCAGGAAGAGGGAGGGGTCGAGCCCCGCGACATAGGCCAGCCCGGGCATGAACCCCAGCACATAGACCTTGAAGGGCGAGGCAAGGTGATCGGCAATCACCTGGTCAGGCGTCTTCCTGGTGCGCGCCGCCACCTCCGCGAGGTCGGGCGCAAACTCGGGATCGTCGTAGCAGCAGGGGACCGTAACCTGACGGCTCTTCATGCCGGCGGGCAAGCCGCGGGCAACCAGCGCGTCGACCTGCGGCTGCAGCTCGGCGCGCGACGTCGCCAGCGGATCGTAGGTCACCATGAGGGACCGCATGGTCGGCACCGTCTCGACGACCCCGGTGATCTCGCCGGCGTCTCGCGCCTGCACGATGGCGGTATGCAACGCCATCACACGTCCGTTGATCTCCGGAGAGATCTCGTTGCCGAATTCGACAGTGAAGGCGGTGTCACCGCAGGATAAATACCGTACGCTCACATCTGCTAGGATAACGGCTTCGATCTGAGGAGTCTCCCATGGCCGCCACCAACGCCGGACACGTGAACATCAACTCCGACCTCGGCGAGAGCTTCGGTCCCTGGGTGATGGGCAACGACGTCGAAGTCCTGAAAATCGTGAAGTCGGCCAATGTCGCCTGCGGCTTCCACGCCAGCGACCCCACCGTGATGATGGACACGGTGAAGCTCTGCGCCGCCAACGGCGTCTCGGTCGGGGCCCATCCCGGCTTCGCCGACCTGCAAGGGTTCGGGCGGCGGGTAATCAACCTCACGGTCAAGGAGCTGGAGGCGAACATCGCCTACCAGCTGGGCGCGCTGCAGGCGATTTCGGCGCTGCACGGCATGAAGGTCACGCACATCAAGCCGCACGGCATGATGGGCAACATGTCGGCGGAGAGCGCCGAGATGTCGGAGGCCATCGCCCGTGCCACCAAGGCGGTCGACCGCGATCTTATCTTCCTGGCCCAGGCGAATACCGAGCAGGGCAAGGCGGCGCGCAAACTGGGGCTGCGGGTCGCCGAAGAGGTCTTCGCCGACCGGACCTACTCCGACGCCGGCTTCCTGACGCCGCGCAAGGAAGCCAACGCCATGATCAAGGACCCTGCCCAGGCGGTGGCCCATGTCCGCCGCATGGTCGACGAGCAGGCGATCTACTCGACCTCGGGCAAGCGCATCCCCTGCCAGGTCGATTCGATCTGCGTCCATGGCGACGGCCCGACCGCCGTGACCGTCTCGAAAGCCGTCCGCGAAGGTCTGGAGGCATCCGGCATCCGGATCGTCACCCTGCCGGAAATGCCCAGCCTGCGGCATTGAGGACGCGCTTGTCGGCCGCAGCCTCGCCGCTATAGTCCGCCCCGACCCAGGGGCGGAGAGCGACAGGAGCGGCGTATGGCGGTGTTCGGCAAGGCTCAGTACATCAAGCGTGTAGAAGACGACCGGCTTCTGACCGGGACCGGCGGTTTCACCGACAATCTCGTCCGTGCGAATCAGGCCCATGTGGTGCTGGTCCGTTCTCCGCATGCCCATGCAAAAATCACCCGGATCGACACCGCCGAGGCCAAGAAGGCGCCGGGCGTGATCGCGGTCTACACTTGGGATGACATGGCCAAGGAAGGCGTGGGTGATTTTTCCTTCCCCGCGATGTTTCCCAATGCCGACGGCAGCAAGCCCGAGATGACGCCGCGCCGGTCACTGGCGCACGAGGTCGTGCGCTATGTCGGCGAAGCGGTGGTGGCGATCGTGGCCGAGACCCATGGCCAGGCGCAGGATGCCGTCGAGCTGGTCGAAATCGACTACGATCCTCTGCCCTCGGTCTCGACCATCGAGGACGCGCTGAAGCCCGGCGCGCCGCAGGTGTGGCAGGGCGCGCCCGGCAACCTGGTCGGCTTCAACCGCTTCGGCGACGCCGCCAAGGCCGACGAAGCCTTCAAGGCGGCGGCGCACGTCATCTCGCTCGATATCATGCACCAGCGGCTGATCGTGAACGCGATGGAGCCGCGCGCCGTCATGGCGGAATGGGAGGGCGATCGCCTGATCGTCCATATCGGCAGCCAGAATCCCTCGGTGACGCGCGACACGCTGGCCGACGTCATCCTCAAAATGCCGAAGGACAAGATCCGCGTGCTGGTGCGCGACATCGGCGGCGGCTTCGGCATGAAGGTCGGCATCCAGCCCGACGAGTCCGTGGCCGTGTGGGCGGCCAAGGTGCTGAAGCGCCCGGTGAAATGGCGGGCCGAGCGCAGCGAGGAGTTCGCGGCGACGACGGCCGGCCGTGACCAGCTCCACAAGGCCTCGCTGGCCCTGGACAAGGATGGCCGCATCCTGGCGCTGCGCATGGAAGCCTTCGCCAATATCGGCGCCTACCCGGCACGCGCCGGCGTGGTGATCCCGCTGTTCGTCGGCCCCAAGGTGACGACCGGCACCTACGACATCCCCGTCGTCGACCTGAAGCTCAACGCCGTGATCACCAACTCGGCGACCATCGGTGCCTATCGCGGCGCCGGCCGGCCTGAGTGCATCCTGAACCTCGAGCGCCTAATGGACACGGCCGCACGCCAGATCGGCATGGATCCGGCCGAGCTGCGGCGGCGCAACTTCGTGAAGCCCTCGCAGATGCCCTACACGACGGCGATGGGCGAGAAGTACGACTCCGGCGACTTCGACCTCTTCCTGACCAAGACCCTGGAAGCCTCCGACTGGAAGGGCTTCGAGGCCCGCAAGGCCGAGGCCGAGAAGCGCGGCAAGCTTTATGGCCGCGGACTGGCCTCCTATGTCGAATGGACCTCGGCCAACGTCATGAACGAAATGGCGCATTACGAGGTCAAGGAAGACGGCAAGGTCACGATCTGGATGGGCACCCAGGGCATGGGGCAGGGCCTTCAGACCAGCTTCACCCAGCTCGCCTCGGAACTGCTGGGCATCGACCCGTCGCAGATCGAGATCGCCATGGGCGATTCCGACCGCGTCGGCGGCGTCGGCTCGATGGGCTCGCGCTCGGCCTATATCGGCGGCTCGGCCGTGCTGACGGGCAGCGAGAAGCTGGTCGATAAGGGCAAGGAACTGGCGGCCGATGCGCTGGAGGCCGCCACGGCCGACATCGTCTATGCCGCGGGCCGCTTCACCATCGCCGGCACCGACCGCGCCATTGGCCTCGGCGAGCTGGCAGCCCGCCAGCCCGACAAGCGCATCTTCATCGAGAATGTGAACGCGGTCGACGGCATCGCCTGGCCGAACGGCGCGCATGTCGGCGAGGTCGAGATCGATCCCGATACCGGCCGGGTCGAGCTGAAGCGCTACACAACGGTCGACGACGTGGGCAAGCCGCTGCACCGTCCGATCGTCTTCGGCCAGATTCACGGCGGCTGCGCCCAGGGCATCGGCCAGGCGCTGCTCGAAGAAAACGTCTACGACCGCGAGACTGGTCAGCTCATCACGGGCTCGTTCATGGACTACGCCATGCCGCGCGCCGACACCTTCCCGACCTTCAGCAACACGCTGGACGACAGCGTGCCGGCCAAGACCAATCCGGTCGGTGCCAAGGGTGTCGGCGAGTCGGGAACTGTGGGTTCGACGCCCACGGTGATGAACGCGATCATGGATGCCCTGTGGCCGCTCGGCGTGCGCAACATCGAGATGCCGGCAAGCCCGCACCGCGTCTGGCTGGCAATTCAGAACGCCAAGAAGTGACTGACGAGAAGCGACTGGCAAGAAGTGACGGGGCGGTAATCTAGAAACCGACGGCAAAAGGATGAAGCAGCGTATCTTTGGTTGGATAACCACCCTCATCGGCATCGTCTTCGCGCTTGCCGTCCTCGAAGTTACGGCAATTGCGTGGCTCTATGTCGAGGACGGCCGTTACACCCCGGCGGCGGAGCTGTTCGAGCGCACGCAGAACACCTACGTGCGCGACGCCACCAAGGGTACGTCCTGTCGCTACGTCGATACGCTGTTTCCCCATCCCTATGTCGGGTTCGTCCACCACGCGAACCCGCCTTGCGGCCAGCCGTGGGTCAACAATGTCGGCCTCTTTGGCCCGGACTATCCTACGGTCAAGCCTACCGACCGCTACGTCGTACTTCTGACCGGCGGCTCGGTGGCCTCGCAGCTCGGGCAGAACGGAAAGCCGCCGGCACCGCGCTATCTCGAAGAAGAGCTGAACAAGAAGTACGTCAGCCCCAACGGCAAGCCGTTCCTGGTGCTGAATGGCGGTGACGGTGCCTGGAAGGAACCGCAGCCCTTCATCTTGTTCTCGCTCTATGCGTCTTCGGTCGATGCCGTGGCCGTGCTGGGCGGCTTCAACGAGCATTACTTCTTCTGGCCTGGTGCCGAGGAGCGTCTGGAGCGCCCGCTCAGCAACTTCATCGACGTCAATCCGTTCGTGGCCGACGAGAATTTCGGCGATGCTGCGATCGGCTGGGTGATGGGCCGCATCGCCGGCTCCCTTGCCCTCAATCCAATCCTCGGTCGTTCGCACGCCGCCTACATGGTCGTGCGCGGCATCGAGCAGGCGGCCAAGGGCAAGGACATCTTCAAGTCGAGCAAGAAGACGACGCTGAACAGCATCTTCCATATGCCCAACGATATTCGGACCAACATTCCGAAGGCTTTCGAGGTTCAGCTCGGCCTGTTCCAGAAGTACTGGCGGGCGACCGAGGCCGTGGCGCGCGACAACAACGTGAAGTCGGCCTTCTTCCTGCAGCCGGCGCCGGCCATCGGCAAGGTGTTGACCGAGGAAGAGAAGCGGGTCGTCGGCGATCTGGACTATCGTGACATCTATGCCCGGATGACGGCAGGCATGATGACGCTGCGTGAGCGCGGCCTGCCGATCTACAACCTGGCGGATGTGTTCGCCGACCAGAAAGGCACGATCTACGCCGACCATATCCACGTTGTGCGGTCCGAAGATGGCGAAAGCCTCGGCAACCGGATACTCGCAGCGCGGATAGGCGAGTTGCTTGCGGAGACCTGGGGGCTTCAGAAGAAGCCTTGAGCGGCAAGAAAGCCGTGGGAATTATTGTGCAGGTGCGAAGCCGAAGGGTTACCCATCGGCTCTCCGGAATTTGACGATTGTGAACGTATTTCCATTGATTCTCTAACACTGCAGCGTTTCACTATCCGATACGGCGCGTAGATAAAAGGCACCCAGTGCCAATAAGCGCCGATTAGGGATGGAGCTGCTCATGGCCGTCACACGTCGGCAATTCATGAAGGTGAGCGCCGCCGGCCTCGCCGCCTCTTCGGTTGGCGCACTTGGTTTCACGGGAGCAGGCGAGGCATTGGCCGCCGGCGTCCGGCCCTTCAAGCTGGAGCGGGCGACCGAAACCCGCAACGCTTGTCCCTACTGCGCCGTGGCCTGCGGTGTCCTGATCTACACGATGGGCGATCGCTCGAAGAACGCACGCTCTGAAATCATTCACATCGAAGGCGACCCGGATCATCCGGTGAATCGCGGCACGCTCTGCCCGCGCGGCGCGGCGGCGCTCGACTTCGTGCGCAGCCCGAACCGTCTCAAATATCCCATGGTGCGCAAGCCGGGCTCGGACAAGTTCGAGCGCATCTCCTGGGATGCCGCGATGGATCGCGTCGCCAAGCTCATGAAGGAAGACCGCGACAAGAACTTCGTCGCCAAGAACCGCGACGGCGTCACGGTCAACCGCTGGCTGACGACCGGCTTCTTCGGCACCTCGTCGCAAAGCAACGAGGCGGGCTACCTCACCTACAAGCTCGTGCGTGCGACGGGGATACTGGGGTTAGAAGACCAGGCCCGAATATGACACGGCCCGACGGTGGCCAGTCTTGGCCCCACATTCGGACGTGGCGCGATGACGAACTCGTGGAACGACATCAAGAACACTGATCTCGTTCTGGTGATGGGCGGCAACGCCGCCGAAGCCCACCCGTGCGGCTTCAAGTGGGTGGTCGAAGCCAAGGCCAACAACGGTGCCAAGCTGATCGTGGTCGATCCGCGATTCACGCGCACGGCGGCAGTGGCCGATGTCTATGCGCCGATCCGCCCCGGGACCGATATCGCTTTCCTGTCGGGTGTGATGCGTTACCTGCTGGGTAACAACAAGATCCAGCAGGAATACACCAAGGCCTATACCAACGCCTCCTATCTCGTGAAGCCGGGCTTCAAGTTCGAGGACGGGCTGTTCTCGGGCTTCGACGCGGACCGCAAGGCCTATGTCGATCGCTCGGGCTGGGACTACGAATTCGACGAGCAGGGCATGGCCAAGGTCGACGAAACGCTGCAGGACCCGCGTTGCGTCATCAATCTGCTGAAGGCCCATGTCGAGCGCTACACGCCCGAGATGGTCGAGCGGATCTGCGGCACGCCGAAGGACAAGTTCCTGAAGATCTGCGAGATGATCGGTACGACCTCGACGTCCGATCGCACGATGACGTCGATGTATGCGCTGGGCTGGACGCAGCACACGACCGGCGCCCAGAACATCCGGTCGATGGCCATGATCCAGCTCTTGCTGGGCAATATGGGCATGCCGGGCGGCGGCGTTAACGCGTTGCGCGGGCACTCCAACGTGCAGGGCATCACCGACCTGGCACTGCTCTCGACCTCGACGCCGGGCTATCTCGTGCTGCCGACGGAGAAGGAAACGACCTACGCCGACTATATGAAGTCGCGCGTCTTCAAGCCGATCCGGCCGGGGCAGACGAGCTTCTGGCAGAACTACGGGAAGTTCTTCGTCAGCCAGCAGAAGAGCTTCTTCGGCGCGGCGGCAACCAAGGACAACGACTGGGCTTACGACTATCTGCCCAAGTTCGACGTCGGTTACGACACGCTCAAGATCGTCGACATGATGGCGGCGGGCCAGATGACCGGCCTGTTCTGCCAGGGCCTGAACCTGATGATGGCCGCACCGGACAAGACCAAGGTGCAGGCGGGTCTCTCCAAGCTCAAATGGCTGGTCGTCATCGACCCGCTCGAAACCGAGACGGCGCGCTTCTGGGAGAACCACGGCGAGTTCAACAACGTCGACCCCAAGGCGATCCAGACCGAGGTCATCGTCCTGCCGACGACGACCTTCGCCGAAGACGAGGGCAGCGCCACCAATTCCAGCCGCGTGATCATGTGGCACTGGAAGGCGGCGGAAGGACCGGGCGAGGTCCGCAACGACATCGAGATCATGTCCGATCTCTTCCATCGCCTGAAATCGGCATACGCCAAGGACGGCGGAGCGTTTCCCGACCCGATCCTGAATCTCACCTGGAACTATTCCAATCCGCGCAACCCCGATCCGGCGGAGGTGCTGAAGGAGATCAACGGTTACGCCGTCGAGGACGTGCCTGATCCGGCCGATCCCTCGAAGCTCCTGCTGCGCGCCGGCCAGCTCCTGCCGAACTTCGGCGTCATGCGCGACGACGGCAAGACTTCGGGCGGCTGCTGGATCTACACCGGCGTCTATACCGAGGCCGGCAACATGTCGATGCGCCGCGACGCGAGCGATCCGACCGGCAAAGGGGTGTTTTCCAACTGGGGCTTCGCCTGGCCGGCCAATCGCCGCGTTCTCTACAACCGCGCCTCGGCCGACCCCAGCGGCAAGCCGTGGAGCGAGCGCAAGAAATATGTCTGGTGGAACGGCTCGCGCTGGACGGGCCCCGACGTGCCCGACTACGCGCCGACCGTGGCGCCGGACAAGGCGGTCGGCCCGTTCATCATGAACCCAGAAGGCACGGCACGCCTGTTTGCACGCACCGCCATGCCCGACGGCCCGTTCCCCGAACACTACGAGCCGATGGATGCCTACATCGCCAATCCGCTGCATCCCAAGGTGACGACCAACCCGGTCGTCCGGGTGTTTGCGGCCGATGCGAAGGCGTTCGGCAAGCCCGACAAGTTCCCGATCGTGGCGACCAGCTACCGCCTCACGGAGCACTTCCACTACTGGACCAAGAACGCCCACACCAACGCGGTCCTGCAGCCCGAACTGTTCGTCGAGATGGGCGAGCGGCTGGCTGCAGCAAAGGGCGTCAAGGATGGCGACTGGGTCGAGGTCACGAGCCAGCGCGGCTCGATCAAGGCCAAGGCCTGCGTCACCAAGCGGCTGCGGCCGATCATGGTCGACGGCAAACCCTGCGACGTGCTGGGCATCCCGATCCATTACGGATTCATCGGTCTCACCCGCAAGGCGCATCCCATGAACGTGCTGACGCCGCCGGTCGGTGACGCCAGCGTCCAGACGCCGGAATACAAGGCGTTCCTGGTCGACGTGAAGAAAACCACGCCACCGGCGCAGTCGCCGGCGGTCGCCTAGGCGGAGGAGGGCAGAAAATGGCTACCATGCAATCCCTCGACATCCGCCGCCGCTCTGCGTCGACCGAGGTGCCGCCCCAGGTTCGCCAGTCGGCGATCCATGTCGCCAAGCTGATCGATGTCAGCAAGTGCATCGGCTGCAAGGCCTGTCAGGCTGCTTGCCTGGAGTGGAACGACCTCAAGGCGCCGATCGGCTATACCGACGGCACCTACAACAACCCGACCGATCTGACGCCGACCTCGTGGACCGTGATGCGCTTCGCGGAATACGAGAACGGCGACGATCTCGAGTGGCTGATCCGCAAGGACGGCTGCATGCACTGCGACGATCCCGGTTGCCTCAAGGCCTGTCCGGCGCCGGGCGCGATCGTGCAGTACACCAATGGCATCGTCGACTTCGTGTCGGAGAACTGCATCGGCTGCGGCTATTGCGTGAAGGGCTGCCCCTTCAACGTACCGCGCATCTCCAAGGTCGACCGCAAGGCCTACAAGTGCACGCTCTGCGTCGATCGCGTCTCGGTCGGCCAGGCGCCGGCCTGCGCCAAGGCCTGCCCGACCCAGGCGATCTACTTCGGCTCGAAAGAGGACATGATCGTCCACGCCGAGCATCGCATCGTCGACCTGAAGTCGCGCGGCTTCCAGAAGGCCGGCCTCTACAACCCGCCAGGCGTCGGCGGCACGCACGTCATGTATGTGTTGAACCATGCCGACAAGCCGTCTCTCTACTCCGGTCTGCCGGACGATCCCCGGATCAGCCCCATGGTCGGGCTGTGGAAGGGAGTCATGAAGCCGATATCGCTCGCCGCCATCGCTTTCGCGGGTGTCTTCGGCTTCCTGCACTACATCACCAAGGGCCCGAACGAGGTCTCCGACACCGACGAACGCAAGGCCGACGAGATGGCCAAGGGCAAGGGCGCATGAGCGAGGACAAGAACGTTGTCGCCCGTTACACGACGGCCGCCCGCATCAACCACTGGATCACCGCAGTCTCGCTGATCCTCCTGGCATTGAGCGGGATGGCGCTGTTCCACCCGTCGCTGTTCTTCCTCACCAACCTGTTCGGCGGTGGGCAGGCAACCCGCGTCATTCATCCCTGGATCGGCGTGGTACTGGCGATCAGTTTCCTCGGCCTGTTCTTCCGCTTCTTCACGCTCAACTTCTGGAAGCGTGAGGATACGGTCTGGATGAAGAACCTCGGCAAGGTGATCAACAACGAGGAAGAGGGGCTTCCCGAGCTTGGAAAATACAATGCCGGCCAGAAGCTCGTCTTCTGGGGCCAGAGCCTCCTGATCCTGCTGCTGTTCGGCAGCGGGATCGTGCTCTGGGATGTCTATTTCGAGGACTATACGACGATCGACCAGAAGCGGCTGGCGGCGGTGGTCCATGCGTTGTGCGCCATCGGCGCCATTCTGATCTGGATCGTCCATGTCTATGCGGCGATCTGGGTGAAGGGTACACTGCGCGCCATGACAAGAGGTTCGGTGACGCGCGGCTGGAGCTGGAAGCATCACCGCAAGTGGTTCCGCCAGGAGGTCAAGAAGTCCTGAGTAAACCTCCGCGTACCCCTACGACAGCGTTCGGTGAAAGCACGCTGGGCGAGATTGCCCGAAGCGATCCTGTTCGCCTTCCCGATCTCACGACGGTCTTTGGCCGACGCGCCGAGCGCCTGCGTGCCTTGGCCGAAGGACACGAGCTTGCGGGTTTCCTGCACATGATTGCGGCGCTTGTCGCCGCCCAGGAGGCGGCGCTGCACGACCTGCCGCCCGGCTCCTTGCCGGGCGCGGCCGAGATCGCCAAAGCCAGGCTGGTAGGACGTGCGCCGCTCGATCCGACGCTCTGGACCCGCGATGCGACCTGGCGTGCCGCCCTCTCGCACATCCTCGCAAGGATCGATCGTGCGCTGTTGCCGGAAGCCGCCGAAGCGGCGCGACGGGCGCTCGAAGACGCTTCGGAGGCCGATCTCGAAGCGCTAGCGGGGCGGTTCCTCGACGGCAGCGTACGGTCCCAGGAGGCCGCACAATCGGTGTTCGTTGCGGCAGCCCTGCAGGTCGCCTGGACGCGTATGGCCGCCCTCCTCGACGCGGCCGATCTCGGCGGTACAGAGGAGAGCGACAGCGGCGCCTGTCCAGCCTGTGGCTCGCCGCCCGTGGCGGGAATGATCGCGCCGGGCGGCACCAAGTTCGGGCATCGTCATCTGCACTGCTCGCTCTGCGCAACGGCCTGGCGCTATGTCCGCGTGCGTTGCGTCCATTGCGGCGCCACGGACAAGATTTCCTTTCGCAATCTTGCCGGAACCAGCTTCCTCCGAGCGGAATGCTGTGAAACCTGCCAAGGCTACTCGAAGGTCTTCTACCTGGAGAGCGCGAAGGTTCTGGAGCCCTTTGCCGACGATCTCGGTTCCCTCGGGCTCGACGTGCTGGTGGGCGAAGAGGGATTCGCCCGTGTGCCCAATCCCTTCGTGCTGGCTGTCATGGATACGACCGAGGCGGATTGATCGACGGCCCTTGCTGGGCCATGTTCAATGACGCCGGACGCCCGGTCCAGCCAAGCAATGTCGAGGAAAATCCGTGTCGCGTGCCGACCGCGCCCAAGGCGCCCCCGAGAATCGCCCCCCGTCAATCGACCGTATGGCTGGCTGGCCGGCTCTTGCGTCGCTGGTCGAGGAGGCAGGCCGTCCCCTGGTGATCGAAGCATTGCGTGCCTGGGTAGAGGCCAAGCGCGGCACACCTGATGTCGCCGACGAGCTAGCCTGCGCGCGCTGGTGCGCTGCCCGCCTGGCCGGCCTGGTGCGGCCGTCCCAACGCCGGGTCTTCAACCTCACGGGTACGGTGCTGCACACCAATCTCGGCCGTGCCGTGCTGGCCGAGGAAGCGATCGCGGCGGCCGTCGAGGCGATGCGCTCGCCGACCACTCTGGAATACGACCTCGGCGGTGGCGCGCGCGGCGAGCGCGACCAGCATGTCGCGCCCTGGCTCTGCCGCCTCACCGGCGCGGAGGCGGCGACCGCGGTGAACAACAATGCGGCCGCCGTGCTGTTGGCGCTGGGCGCATTGGCGGCCGGTCGCGAAGTCATCGTCTCGCGCGGCGAGCTGATCGAGATCGGCGGAGCCTTTCGCATTCCCGACATCATGGCGCATGCCGGCTGCCGGCTGGTCGAGGTCGGGACGACCAATCGCACGCACCTGAAGGACTATGCGGCGGCGATTGGTCCGGACACGGCTGCCATCATGAAGGTTCATCCGTCGAACTATGCGATCCAGGGCTTCACCAAGTCGGTCGCTGCAACGGAGCTGGTGCCGCTGGCGCGCGAAAAGGGCCTGTCCCTGATCGAGGATCTCGGCAGCGGCACTCTGGCCGATCTCGACACCTGGGGTTTGCCGCACGAACCCACGGCACGCGAGGCGATCGAAGCCGGCGTCGATGTCGTGACCTTCTCCGGCGACAAGCTGCTGGGCGGACCGCAGGCGGGGCTGCTGGTCGGCCGTCGCGCCTTGATCGAACGCATCGCGCGCCATCCGCTGAAGCGGGCGCTGCGCCTCGACAAGGTGCGGCTGGCGGCGCTGGAAGCTACGCTCCGGCTCTATGCCGATCCGGCACGGCTCGTCGAACGCCTGCCGACGATTCGTGCGCTGGCGCGGCCTGCCGAGCAGATCAGGGCGCAGGCCGAACGCCTGCTGCCCGCCTTCGCGCGGGCGCTTGCCAGCCTGCAAACCTCGATCGAAGAGGTGCGCGGGCAGATCGGTTCCGGTGCGCTGCCGGTCGATCTGTTGCCGTCGTTTGCGCTCGCCGTCCGCGGCAAGGGCCTCGACAGGATTGCCGATGCCTTTCGCGCCCTGCCTATCCCGGTGATCGGTCGCATCGCCGACGGCACGCTCTTCTTCGACCTGCGCACATTGGACGACGAAGCAGCTTTTGCTGCGCAACTGGACAAGTTCGATGGCGTGGCTGGCTAGACTCCTCGATCGCGCGCCGCCTCGGGACCGCCAGATGGCCGACGCGCTCGCCGCCTGGAAGAGCGGAGACTATGGCGTGGCGCTCGATCTCTGGGCGCCGCTGGCGCAGGCCGGGCTGGCGCGTGCCCAAAGCAACATGGGCGCGGCATTTCTCGAAGGCCGTGGCGTCGAGCGCGATCCGGCCAAGGCTGCGGTCTGGCTGCGCCTCGCCGCCGATCAGGGCGATGTCGGCGGTCAACGCAACCTGGCGCTTTGCTACTACGAAGGCTGGGGCGTGCCGCAGGATCAGGTCGAGGCAGCGGCCTGGTACGAGAAGGCCGCCTTGCAGGACGATGCGGAGGCCCAGGACATGCTGTCCTGGATGAAGCTGCTGGGCGGCGGCTGTCCGCAGGACTATCCGGGCGCCCGCCATTGGGCGGAAAGGGCGGCAGCCCACGGAAGCGCGGCGGCGATGGCGCGTCTGGGCGACATCCATCACAACGCGCTGGGGGTCGCGCGCGATGTCGATGCCGCGGCCCGCTGGTGGGGCGAGGCGGCTCGGCGGGGCCATGCCGAAGCGCAGGCGATGCTGGGGGCGGCCTATCTTGCCGGCAAGGGCGTGCCGCGCGATGTCGTCGAAGCCTTGCACTGGCTGCTGCGCGCCGAGGCCGGAGGGGCGGGCGAACTGGCGGCCGGCTTTCTGCGCGAGGCCCAGGCGCACGCCAAGCCGGCACAACGTACAGAAGCCGAACGCCGTGCCGCGGAGAAGCTGCGATGATTGTCGGGACTGCAGGCCATATCGATCATGGCAAGACGGCCTTGGTGAAGGCGCTGACCGGCGTCGACGCCGATCGCCTCAAGGAAGAGAAGGCGCGCGGCATCACCATCGATCTCGGCTACGCCTACAGCGATCTCGGCAGTGGCCATCAGCTCGGCTTCGTCGATGTGCCGGGCCACGAGCGCTTCGTGCACAACATGCTGGTCGGCGCCACCGGGATCGATGCGGCCCTGCTGGTCGTATCGGCGGTCGAAGGCATCAAGCCGCAGACCGTCGAGCATCTGCAGATCGTCGATCTGCTCGGCCTCGATCGCGGGATCGTCGCGCTCACCAAGGCCGATCTCGCCGACGACGATCAGATATTGGACCGTATGGCCGAGGTCGAGACCCTGCTGTCGTCGACATCGCTGGCCGGCGCGGAGATCATTCCGGTCTCGGCGTTGACGGGACAGGGCGTCGACGAGCTGAAGGCAAAGCTCCTGGCCCTGGGCGAAAGCGGCAAGGGCGCCTCGGGCTTTGCACGCCTGGCGGTCGACCGCTGCTTCGTGCTCTCGGGTGCGGGTGTCGTGGTGACGGGCACCGTCCATGCCGGCGAGATCAAGGTCGACGACCGTCTGCTGCTGACGCCGTCGGGGCTGGAGGCGCGCGTGCGTTCGCTGCATGCGCAGAACAGGCCCGCCGAGATCGGCCGGGCCGGCGAGCGCTGCGCGCTCAATCTTACGGGTGCGCGCCTGTCCAAGGACGCGATCCGGCGTGGCGACTGGGTCGTGAGCCCGGAGCTGCACGCGCCGACCGACAGGATCGACGTGCGGCTCAGCCTGCTGGCCTCGGAAGCCCAGCCGCTGAAGCACTGGTCGCCGGTCCACGTCCATCTCGGCGCCGCTCATGTCATGGGACGTGTTGCCCTTCTCGAGGGCGAAAAGCTTGCGCCGGCCGGCACGGCGCTGGCGCAGCTCGTCCTCGAGGAGAAGGTGGGAGCCCTTGCCGGCGATCGCGTGATCCTGCGCGATCCCTCGGCCACGCGCACGATTGCCGGGGCGATGGTGATCGATCCCTTCGGCCCGCCGCGCAATCGGCGCGCCGAGCGCCGTCTGGCTCAGCTTGGCGCCCTTGGCGAGGCCGATGGCGAAGCGCTGGCCCGACTGCTGCGCCTGGAGGCCAGCCATGTCGACCTCGCGCGCTTCGGCCAGTCGCGTAATCTGCGTCCGGCCGAGGTCGAGAAGCTGTTGCAGGCTGCCGAAGGTGTCGGCCTCGCGGGCTTCGGCTTCCTCGCCACGACGCTGGCTCGGGCGAGGCAAGACGTTGTCGACACGCTGAAAGCCTTCCACGAGAGCAAACCCGATGCGCCGGGCCTTCAGGCGGAGCGGTTGCGTGTCGGCTTGAAGCAGCGCTGGCCGGCGCCGGTCTTCCAGGCGCTGCTCGATCAGGAGATCCGCGCCAAGACGGTCGTGGTCGATGGCCCTTTCCTTCGATTGCCCGGCCATTCGCTCACTCTCGGCGCGCGCGACGAAGCCCTTTGGAAGAAGATCTCGGCGGAGATGGCGCGCGACCGCTTCAAGCCGCCGCGCGTGCGCGACTTTGCCCAGGCCTATGGGGCGCCGGAACCGGATGTCCGCAAGCTGTTGCAGCGTCTGGGCAAACTCGGCCGAGTCGTCGAACTGGCGCCGGATCATTATTTCCTGCGGCCCACCGTGGCCGAGATGATCGGCATCGCGCACGCCTTCGGCCATGATTTCACCGCCGCGGAGTTTCGCGACAAGCTCGACAACGGTCGCAAGGTCGCAATCCAGATTCTCGAATTCTTCGACCGCCAGGGCATCACCGTGCGTCGTGGCGATCTCAGGCGCACCGTGCCGCAGAAACTCGAGCGCTACGGTCCGGTGACGACGGCACCCGTGGCGGCGGGTTAGGTCTGCGGCTTCGGCGCGGGGCCGCTCAAGCTGGCCTTGGCGCCGTCGGGCCCTGTGAACAGCGACAGCAGAAACCCATGCTCCTCGTGCGGTTCGGCGCCGATGTCGATTCCGTGGGCCGCAAGCTCGGCCCGCTTGGAAGCGAGATCGGGAACGCGCAGGCCGGGCAGCCAGGTGCCGGCGGGATTGGCCGGCGAGGCGGGCTGCAGCGCCAGCCGCGTCGCGCCGGTATCGAACTCCGCCCATTCCGGTGTCTGGAACTTGAGCTTGAGGCCGACCGTGTCGCGCCAGAAGGCCACGGCAGCGGCAAGATCGGATACGTTGGCGATGACGTATTTCAGTTCGATGGACATGGAGTCGCTTCCTTCGGTCGACGCGTGACAACCCCCATATTATGGGGAATTATTGGCCTTGGAGGAGAATCGCTCCCGGTGGGGCGGCTGGCCTTCAAAGCCAGAGAGGGCCGTTAGCCGGTCCTGGGTGGGTTCGACTCCCGCTCTCTTCCGCCAATTCCCGTTTCCCCAGTCCAGCGCCGGATCTCGTCTCCTGCGACGACGAGATCGACGGCACCGATCATGCGCTCCGGACGCGCCGGAGACTCCCCTGGTAGCCTTCGTTCGTGCGAAGAGGGGGCTACCAAGGAGATGCACTTGATCGAGCGAAGAGGTCCCTGGAGCGTCGCGTCGAGGCGCGAGGTCTATGACAATCGATGGATCGAGGTCACGCACCACGAGGTCGTCACCCCGTCGGGCACGCCCGGTATCTATGGCACGGTCCATTACAAGAACCTGGCGCTTGGCGTGTTGCCGATCGACCATGAAGGGAACACCTACCTGGTCGGCCAGTATCGGTTCGCTCTCCGGGAATACAGCTGGGAAATCCCCGAAGGCGGAGGCGCGCTCGACGGAGATCCGCTGCAATCGATTGCACGCGAGCTTCGGGAGGAAACCGGGCTTCGCGCCGAGCGCTGGCACAAGCTGCTGGAGTGCGATCTCTCCAATTCGGTGTCCGACGAACGGGCGATGGTGTTCCTGGCCTGGGACCTGTCTCAAGGCGAGGCCTCGCCGGAACCTTCGGAAGAACTGGTGGTTCGCAAGGTGCCGCTGAAGCAGGTGTTTCGGATGGCCGATGCGGGAGAGATCAGGGATGCGATAAGCCTGCTTGCCCTGCAGGCCGTGGAGCGGTTGCTGTTGAAGGGCAGGCTGCCGGGGCTTCTTGGCCCGGGAGCGTCTGGCTGGATTTGACGCACGATGACGCGTCGGCAGGAGATTGCCTGCGGCGCAGCGTGGCCTCTTTGCGGTCATGGCAGGAAAGCCGACGCTCGTTAGGTGCTTGAGCTGGCTCGGGTGGACCGCGTAAAATCAAGCTGCGCCGGCCTGTCCGGCGGCCTTATTTCTCTCCACATGCAGGAGTCGAGCCCGTCGATGCGTCCCTTGATTGCCGTCATGTTGCTGGCGCTCGCTGGCTGTGGGGCGTATCCGCACTATTCGGATCCGCGCCTCGCCACCAAGATCAACGACCAGTATGCCTTGCGGGACGCGTGTCTTGCCAAGAACGCGGAGGCCAATCTCAACAGCAGTTCGAGCGCCACGGAGATTGCGCGCACCATCAGCCTGAGCTGTCAGTCCGAGACGAACTCGCTGATCGCGGTCAGCAATCCCTACAACGACCCCAGGATCAGTGCGGCAATTGAGCGGGATACCCAGTTCAGGGCGACGGGATATGTTCTGAGGGCGCGTAACGTTGGCACACCGGACTAGCCGGCAAGGCGGTGTGGATAAGGCTTGGTTGCGGCGCAACCGTTTGAAGCTCCCAGCTTAGAGGTCATTGTGCCTGACGAGGAAGATGCCAAGATGGCACTTGCTAATCTCATGATCCGGAAGGCGGGACTGATCCGCACGATTCGTCATGAAATGCAGAAGCAAGGGGTCGTCTATTGGGCGGGTCTCACCGAGATCCTGGAGGCTATCGAGCGCGCCAAGAAGCAGGAATAAGAAGTTCACCAGGTAAGGAGTTGCACATGGTCAGATCAGTATGGGCGGCGGTCGGTGTGGCTGCGCTAGTGGCCGGTACGGCAATGGTCACCCAGGCGCAGTCCCCTGCCGCCCCCGGTACGGCGGGCGCTTCAGGCAAGACGGGCGCGAATGTCGGCTCGCTGACCTGCAACGTGGCCGGCGGCATGGGCTTCGTCTTCGGCTCGTCGAAGGATCTCAATTGCCTGTTCGCCCGCACTGACGGTGTCGGCGAGCGCTACACCGGCTCGATCAACCGCTATGGCGTCGATATCGGCTTCACCAAGGATTCGCAGATCGTCTGGCTGGTCTTTGCACCCGGCAACATCGCCAAGGGCGCCCTTGCGGGCACCTATGCCGGCGGCACCGCCCAGGCGACGGTCGGCGTCGGCGTCGGCGCGAACGTCCTGATCGGCGGCGGCAATGGCCAGATCACCCTGCAGCCGGTCAGCGTCGAAGGCAGCACAGGCGTGAACGTGGCGGCAGGCGTCGCCGAGGTCGTGTTGAAGGCCGCGAAGTAACGGCCCAGCGCAGCGCGCACTTGCCGGCTGCCCGAAGCTGGGGTCAACTTCGGGCATGCCGAGCGCTGCCGCCGATACTCTGATTGCCCGCCTGCAAGCGGACTGCACCGCGGCCGAAACTGCGGAGCGTGCCGTGCGGGCCGCGGTCGAGGCGCAGATCAGGGAAGCCGAGCAGGTCCGCGCCTTCGCGTGGCGCCGCTTGAGTGCTCTTTCCGACATGGCCCGAATCGCCGCCCTGGAGCCCGACCGCGAGGTCGCGGTCGAACGTCAGCTCGAGGCGCTGTTCCGCGACATTGGCTGGATCGAAGGCGGACTCGCCGAGCTGGGCGAGGGTGCGCGGCCGTTGATCGATTGGCTGCGGCCCATCGCCGAGGCGCTCCATGCCGCGGCCCACCCGTCGCCGGCCGAAGCGGGCGAGTCGTCGGAGCCGCCGGTTATCGCCGATCCGATTGCAGCCTTCCGCGCCTTCGAAGCCTGGTACGAAGCCGAGCGCGGCCAGCCCTTTCTGCAGGTCTTCGAGCGTTACGTGCCGCCCACGCCAGTGGTCGAGTTCTAGGTCCGGGAGCGGCCGATGAAGACCGACTTCGAACATTGGCTGACCGCTCAATTCGGAGAGACCGGACCCTTCACTCTTTTCATTCTTCTGATGAGAATCGGTGCAAGCGATGCCGTTCCGTTGAAGTCGAGCTATGCCCATCTGATCGGCGACGAGATGACTTGGGGCGAGATGCGCGGCTTGCTCGACAGCGCCGGAACGCCGTGGGACGGGGTCGCTTTCTTCGTGGGCCTCGGCCATGCCGGCGGACCGCTGGCGGATGAAGCCGCCCGGCGCAAGCTCGGCGAAGTCGAAGCCGATGTGCAAGGCGATCCACTGACGCTCAATCGGGGACGATTCTTCGACCGCGAAGGCCGACAGCTCCGGATCGACGAGGCCGCGGCATGACGGCAGCGGCTTCACAACCGGGCTCGATTCATCGCACAGCGCGCCGCCTCACCGCGGAGGGCAGCGAGGCGCTGGACGAGATCGTGGCAGAGGAAGTCGCCGTGGCGCTGGTCTACAACGGCATCAGCCATGCCGTGATGATGGCCACGCCCTGCGATCTCGAGGATTTTGGCCGCGGCTTCTCCTTCACCGAGCGGATCGTGGAGAAGGCGTCGGAAATCTACGATATAGACGTCGAGGACATGCGCGATAGCGCAGGCGTGCGCGGCATCGAAGTGCGACTGGAGATTGCCGCCCAACGCATGGTCGGCCTTCAGAAGCGGCGACGTACGCTTGCCGGGCGCACCGGCTGCGGCCTGTGCGGTGTCGACAGCCTGGAGGCGGCATTGCGGCCGGTACCTGTCGTGACGGCCTTGGGAAGCGTACGGCGTCAGGCGATCGAGCAGGCCATGACGACTCTGCCGGGCGAGCAACGTCTCAACCGGGTCAACGGTGCGACCCATGCGGCCGGCTGGGCAAACCCTGACGGCAGACTGATCGCAGTGCGCGAGGATGTTGGCCGGCACAACGCCCTCGACAAGCTGGCCGGCGCGCTGATGGCCAGGACGTCCGCAGGAGCGGCTTTGGAGCCGGGCGGCTTCGTCGTCGTCACCAGCCGGTGCTCTTACGAGATGGTGCAGAAGGCGGCCGCGCTGGGTGCGGCCGCGATTGCCGCAGTTTCGGCGCCCACCTCTCTTGCCATCGAAACGGCCGAGCAGGCGGGCATCGCTCTGGTTGCCTTCGTACGCGAGGGGCGGCTTACTGCCTACGCCCATGCTGATCGAATCATCGCATCGTGAATAGGGACGTGAACAGTCGTCGCGTCTTCGGCGTCACCGGCTGGAAGAATGCCGGCAAGACCACGCTCGTCGAGCGGCTGGTCGCGGAGTTCGTGCGGCGGGGCTGGCGCATCGCCACCATCAAGCATGCTCATCACGACGTCGACATCGACCAGCGTGGGACCGACTCCTGGCGTCATCGCGCGGCCGGCGCTTCCGAGGTCGCACTGGTCGGCGGCCTGCGCTACGCCATCATGCGCGAGACGCCGGAACCGACGCTTGCGGAAGTCCTGGCGAGGCTCGCGCCTTGCGACCTGGTGATCATCGAAGGCTACAAGCGCGAACCGCATCCCAAGATCGAGGTGCGGGCCGATCACGCGCAGCCGATGGCACCGGGCGATGCGAAAATCGTGGCCATCGCCGCAGACAGCCCGCCTTCCGATAGGTCGCTGCCCTGGTTCCGGCGCGACGATATCGGCGCAATCGCCGATTTCATCGCAGGGTGCGTTTCAGACCAGCAGGCTTCGTAGGAACAGGATCCACGACATCGGCGCGGTGGCGCGCGCCGCCTGCATGCGCAGCAGCATGCGGCGGTACTGGCGGTCGCCCAGCGCCGTGATAAAGCGCTCGCGGTCGCGTTCCATGGCCGCCAGCATGCGGTCGAGCATCACCGCATGGGTGTTGCCCCAGTTGCGGCTGGAGAGATGCAGCCGGCCACCCAGCACCGGATTGTCGGCGGCGCCGTTGCGGCCGTGCAGACGGTAGGAATAGAGCGGCTCGTCGATCAGCAGCGAGCCTGCCACCATCTGCGCCATGACCACGATGTAGAAGTCCATGTGCAGGCGGAAGGTTTCGTCGTCGTCGGGGAAGACGAGGTCGATCAGCGAGCGCCTGAACATCATCGACGAGGTGCTGACCCACACCCAGTGCACGACGCGCTTTGTATAGAGGCGGTAAGGCGTCTGCTTGCGCCAGTCGGCCTTGCCGTTGGCCGTGTCGATCTTCGGCACGCGCGCCGGATCGATCGGCGTGAAGGCCTGGTCGCGGTCCACCCGCGAACGCTCGTGGCCGAACCAGTAGACGCAGCCTGCGATCAGCGCGCCCTGGCCGTCGATCAGCCGCGCGTTGCAGGCGGTGAAGCCGATGGCATAGGTCTCGTTGAGATGGGCAGCGAGGTGACGCTCCAGGAAATCCTCGTTCCAGAGATCGTCGGAGTCGAGGAAGCAGACGAAGGTCGCGCGCGTCTCGGCGAGGCCGCGGCGCGTGGCGCCGGTCTGGCCGACATTCTTCTCCAGCCGGACATGGCGGAAGCGCGGATCGTCGAGCTCGGCCAGGGTGCGCTGCACTTCGGCAACCGAGTCATCGGTCGAGGCATCGTCGACGATGACGCATTCGAAGTCGCGCAAGGTCTGGCGCGCCACCGAGCGGATGGCATCGCCGATATAGTCACGGCAATTGTAGCACGTGACGACGACCGAGATGCGCGGGAGCCTGACGTCGCTCACTTCGCGGACGGACCCAGGAAGTCGAAATCGACGCCTTCGTCGGCCTGAAGCACGGTCTTGTGGAACAGGCCGGTATAGCCGCGATCGCTGCCGGGATGAGGCGGCGGCGCCTTCCAGGTCTTGCGCCGGGCGGACAGTTCCCTGGCGCTGACGAGCAGTTCGATCTTGCGGTTCGGCACGTCGAGCGTGATGCGATCACCGGTCTTCACCAGCGCCAGCGGCCCGCCCACGGCAGCTTCCGGCGCGATGTGCAGGACGATCGTGCCGAAGGCCGTGCCGCTCATGCGCGCGTCGGAAATGCGGATCATGTCTTTCACGCCGGCGCGGGCGAGCTTCATCGGAATGGGGAAGGAACCCGCCTCCGGCATGCCCGGCGCGCCCTTGGGGCCGGCATTACGCAGCACCAGGATATCGTCGGCCTTCACGTCCAGCTTGGGATCGTCGCCGCGGGCGGCGAGGTCTGCCAGCGAATCGAACACCACGGCGCGGCCGGTATGGGTCAGCAGGGCCGGCGAGGCGGCCGCGTGCTTGATGACGGCGCCGCGCGGCGCCAGGTTGCCACGCAACACCGCCATGCCGCCGGTCGGCTTGATCGGGTCCTTCGGCGTGCGGATCACGGTCTGGCCGGGCACCATTTCGGCCGCGTCGATCACCTGCTTCAGCGTCTTGCTGGCGACGGTGTGGCATTTCTCGTCGAGATGGGTGCGGATCTCGCGCATCAGCCGCGAGTTGCCGCCGGCCCAGTGGAAATGCTCCATGTAGTGATCGCCCGATGGCTTCAGGTCGACCAGCACCGGGACCTTGCGGCCGATCGCGTCGAATTCCTCCAGCTCGATCTCGATGCCCAGCCGCCGCGCGACGGCAGTGAGATGGACCAGGGCGTTGGTCGAACCGCCGATGGCCTGCAGCACGGTCAAGGCATTGCGGAAGGCACCCTTGGTCATGATTTCGCTGGGTCGGGGTCCCTGCTTGATCGCCATCTCGGCGGCGAGCCGGCCGCTTGCCTCGGCAACACGCAGCCGGTCGGAGTGGGTGGCCGGGATCGAGCCGCTGCCCGGCAGGCCCATGCCCAGGGTCTCGACGATGCAGCCCATGGTGCTGGCCGTACCCATCACCATGCAGGTGCCCTTGGTCGGCGCCAGCCGCTCGCTCACCTGTTCGATGTCCTGCTCGGAGAAGGTGCCGGCGCGATACTGGCCCCACAGACGACGGCAGTCGGTGCAGGCACCCAGCACTTCGCCCTTGAAGTGACCGACCAGCATCGGTCCGACCGGCAGCACGACGGCTGGCCGGTCGGCGCTGGCGGCGGCCATGAGCTGGGCCGGCAGGGTCTTGTCGCAGCCGCCGATCAGGACGACCGAATCCATGGGCTGCGCGCGGATCATCTCCTCGGTGTCCATCGCCATGAGATTGCGCAGGAACATGCTGGTTGGATGCGAGAAACTCTCGTGGATCGACACGGTCGGGAAGACCATGGGCAGGGCGCCGGCCAGCATGACGCCGCGCTTCACCGCCTCGATCAGGTCGGGCACGTTGCCGTGGCAGGGATTGTAGTCACTGAAGGTGTTGGTAATGCCGACGATCGGACGGTCCAGGGCATCGTCGGAATAGCCGCCGGCCTTGATGAAGGCCTTGCGCAGGAACAATGAAAATCCGGCATCGCCATAGGTCGCCAGCCCCTGGCGCAGCCCGGTTGCCTTCTTCGATGCAGCGCGCGCAGAACCGTCTCCGCGCTTCGGCGCGCGTCGCTTGGCGGTGGCCATATTCGATCTGTCTCCCTCTCTCAGCCTATTTTGTCAGGTTGGCGCATCACCGACCAGACCGGCTGCCCACTTGGCGTGTGCCGCGGCGTCGCGACCACCGGAAATCGTGCGGGCGAGTTCGAGGCCCATCACGGCGCCGAACTTGAAGCCATGGCCCGAGCAGGGCGACATCACCCAGCCGCGTGCGCCGTGCTTCTCGACCACGAAGCGCTCGTCGTCGGTGACGCTGTAGAAGCAGACCTTGAGCTGCTCGATGCGCCAGTGCTCGAAGCCCTTGAGCAGGCTGCGGCAGCGGTCGAGCAGCGGGCGCATCTCCTCTTCGCTGGCCTCGCGGGCAGCATCGGGATCGCCTTTGCGGCTGAACTCGTGGTCGCCGATCTTCATGCCCCGCCCCTCGGCGGGCGGCACGAGATAGAGGCCGACATCACCCGTCTTGTCGATGATCATAGGCCCCGTGGCCCACGCGGCACGCTGCTCGGCCGGAAGATCGAAGTAGATCACGACCTGGCGGGATGGCACGACTCTTCCGGACAGGGCCGGCAGCAGGCGAGGCAGCCAGGCGCCGGCAGCGACGACGACTACATCCGCCGTGTGCTTGCCGCCTGCAGCCGTGGTTACGCTTCCGTGCTCGAGATCGACGTCGCGTACCGGCGTATCAGTATGCAGCCGAACATTGGGCCGTGTGCGAAGATGGCGGACGAGGGCGCCGACGATGTCCTGCGCGAACAGGACGCCCCCGGTTTCCATACAGTAAGCGTGTTCGACGCCCTTGGTGTCGAGCAAGGGAAAGCGACGCGGCAGCTCGTCCACCGCAATCTCGGTCATGGGCTTGCCGATACGTGCCAGCACAGCAGCCGAACGTTCGGCCCAGTTCGCGCCATTGCCGGTCAACGCCAGTGTTCCGGTCGATGCGTACAAACGTTGCCCGAGGTCACCCCAGAGCAAGTCCCAGGCGACGAACGCCTCGTCGATCATGCGGGCATAGCCCGCGTGGTCGCCATAGGGGTGGCGAATGAGCCGGTGCTGATCGACCGACGACGCAAGCGGATTGGGCAAGGGGCCCTGCTCGAACAGCTCGACCTCGTGCCCGTTGCGGGCCAGACCCCATGCGGTGCTGAGGCCCATGATGCCGCCGCCGACAATGATCGTTTTCATGATAGTCTGAACAAATGAAGGGTGGAAAGCTGGCCGAATTTGCCTGAATGGTCGCGTAGCGCGAAAATGCGACGGCGACCAGTTACTCTTTCCACGATTCGGCGCAGCGCAAGCGACCTCGATGCGAATTGGACGAAGCGGCGTTGGATCTATCGTCATGAGTCTTGAAAATTGTATTGCCTTCGCCGTTGATGTCGTCGAGGGTTACACAACCGTAGCGTAGTGAGGGGGACGAACATGGCGATGACCATGCTGCAAATGTCAGGCGTACAACCTGCGCCGGCCACGACGGCCGACGGCGTTCTTCTGATTATCGACGCGCAAAGGGAGTATACGGACGGCTTGTTGCCGCTTGTCGGCGTTCAGCCAGCCGTCGAGGCGTTGGCCGTTTTGCTGGAGAAGGCCCGGGCGGCAGGTACGCCGGTGGTCCATGTTCGTCATCAATCGAAGGGCAAGGCATTCAACCCGTCGTCGACCGGCTACGAGATCGTGAAGGAGCTTACCCCGCGGTCCGGCGAGACAATCATCGACAAGGGACTCCCCAATTCTTTCGCCGGCACCGATCTCGCCAAGCACCTGACGTCGCTCGGCCGCAAGAATCTGCTGGTGGGAGGCTTCATGACCCACATGTGCGTTTCGGCGACGGTACGGTCTGCGACCGACCATGGCTATATGTGCACGATTGCGGCCGACACGGTCGCCACGCGCGATCTGCCTGATGCCATGGGCAGCGGCACGGTGTCGGCCGCCGACCTCAACAAGATTACGCTCGCCGCGCTTTCCGACCGTTTTGCCTGGATCGTGCCGACGGCTACGAAGATCGTCTAGTGGAGGAACAGGCGGCGTCGGCAGCAGCCGGCGCCGCAGGTCGATCAGGTTGCGCTGGTCGACTGAGGGATGGCGGTGGTCCTGGGCTGATCGACCTTGTTGCCGACGTGGCTCATGGCGACGATGGCGGCCACGGCGATCAGCGAAGCGATGAGCGTGTATTCGACGGCGGTGACGCCTTCTTCGCCTTTCACCAGGCGGCTCAAAATGCGCAGCAAGTGAATCTCCACGAAAAAATTCTTGATCCGCGGCGTCAACGATTGCACCGAACGCCGGAAGGGGTGGTATGTGCCCCGCTTCGATGAATAAGTTCTCGAAGGCAGGATATTGACGCCAAACCCCGTTTCAACGCAGGAATTGTAACAACATCATCACCGCGCGCGGCGGCGAAGCTCGTGCTATCGTTCGCCAACAGGGAGGCGTGTCATGAAATCAATTCTGACAATGGCCTGGACGGCAGAAGATCCGTCCGCTTTCGATTTGGCCGCCAAGATCGCCCGGACTTTCGGGGCGCGTCTGATCGGTCTTGAACCACCATCGTATGGCGTGATGAGCATGGCCTGGGCTGATGCCGGCATGGGGGCTCCCATCGGGGGCGGCCTCGCCGAGGATGCCGAGGAGCGTCAGCGCGTCGCTGCGGTGAAGCAGGCGTTCGATCAGCGTGCGGCCGGCCTTACGTCGGAGTGGCGTAGCGCCGACGATAGTGGCCCGACGGCAATCGGCACGATCGGCCGTGCCTACGACCTCATCGTCCTGCCGCAGCCGGGCGCATTGCCTAAAATGCCGGAAAGCGTGTTCGAGACGGCGCTGTTCGACTCGGGCAGGCCGATTCTCGTGGTGCCGCCGGGCGCGACCGGCATGGTCGGCAAGCGTATCCTCTTTGCCTGGAACGGCTCGACCGAGAGCGCCCGGGCGATCTCGCTCGCCATGCCGGTAATGGCGGGCGCCGAGGCGATCGAGGTGCTGAGCGTCGAGGGCGCGATGGTGCCGGGACCGACTTCGGCCGAAATTGCCGAATCGCTGAGGAGTCACGGCCTTAACGTGACGAGCCAGCATGTGAAGGCCGGCGCGAAGTCGGCGGGCCAGACGATCATCGACCGGGCGCAGACACTGGGCGCGGACCTGATCGTGAAGGGTGCCTATACGCAGAGCCGTCTCCGCCAGATGATCTTCGGTGGCGTCACGCGCGATCTCATCCTGACGTCGCCACTACCCGTGCTCTTTTCCTACTGACAATCCGCCGCCGGTGCCTCGGCCGGCGGCCATGGTAGAAACCGCCGCATGACGGCAGGCCCGACCAGGACCGACTCGCAGCGCAAGTGGCGTGCGATTGCAGCTGCTGTGATTCTGGTGGCGGTGTTCGCCGTTGGCCTCCTGTGGCCGTTATACGAAAACGCGACCACTGCCGGTCCAACGGTGGACGAAAAGCTGATCGCCTTGCGTACAGAGCGCGCGGCCTTGCAGGCCCGTGCCGATGGCGTCGCGCGGGTCGAGCTTCTCCATGCCCTTCGTGTCGCCGGCCAGCTTTCCGACATGCTGATCGCCCGAGACGAGGCTCATCGCGAGCGTGCCTTCGATCGGTTGCCGGAGCGTCGGCGGCAGTCCTTCGCCGTGCTCGACGCCTTGAATGCTGTCTTGCGCGATGCGCTGGAGCGTCCGGGCGAGGGCGCACGACTGGCTGTTGCACAGGTGGCTGCGCAGGCGATGGGCGAGGTCGAGCGTTTCGCCACCGCGGGCGATGGCCCTGTTATTCTGTCCTATACGCCCAGCTTCGTGGCGCCGCGCCACGCCGCCGCCGAACTCAAACTGGCGCCAGACCAGACGGTGCCGCCGCTGGCCGATGGGGAGTTGCGCCTCGACCAGCGTCGGGGCGGCGGCGAGGGCCGTGCCCAGCCGGCAGTGCCGCGCTACGTGCCGCCGTTCGCAGCTGCCAATGGCGACGATCCGCCGGTCGAGGTCGAAGTCGTCGGCCTCCATCTGGCGGCAGGCCGCGGCGCCGTCCCGGTGCTGACGATCGGCGCCTGGCGCGGCGAGGCGAGCGTCACGCCGGGGCGCCTGCGTTTTTCCGTGCCGCGTAGCGTCATTCCGACCGAGGCCACGCGAACGCGTTTCACCACAGGTTCGCTGGCGCTCCGCCATGCATCGCGCACGGTAAGGTTCCAGCTCCTTTTCACGGTGCTGCCCGACCGTCCCGGATCTTTCGCGTTCGACCAGAGGATCCGCACGACCGAACCCGAGACCAACACGCAGGTCTCGCCCGAAATTCTGGCGCGTGCGCCGGCGGGCGAAACACGTACCGTCCGGCGTTGCTTCGATCCCCCGCAGGGATGGCGCTTCGACATGGAGAAGCGGCGCGTCGTCATTGTCGAACGGCTGGGTTGGGTAGACGATGTCCCCGACGAAACCATGAACGGGGGCTCCGTGGAGTTCGTCGCGTCGGATTCGCCGGAGCAGATTTGCCTGGCCGTGGTGGCCCGGCCAGTCAACAAGGACGCCCGAACCGCCACGATCGGTCGTTTCGAGGCCACCCTCGTGCGGGACAAGCTGGTCGAACGCGTCGTGCAGAGCGGTGTGCGCGCCCTCGACTGGGACGAGCCGGCGCGCGTACCCATCGAGCCCGGAATGGCCGAATGGAAACTCTACATACGCCTGTTCGACGAGATCGACCGGACGTTTGGCGGCAAAGCGGATGCGGGAGCACCGCCGTCCGGCGTCGCGTTTCTCCGCATCGCAATCGACGACGAAGGCCGGTTGCTGGTCTTGCGGGCCGACCCGGAAGCAGGTCCCTGACTAGCGGCTGCGCGCCTCGAAGCGCAGACGGCGCTTGCCCGTATCGTCGCTGAGATCGAGGACGGTGCTCGCGATCTGCGCAGAACGCACCGCATTCAGCGCGTCGATAAACCGTCGCTCCATGGCCTGCGCGGGAGGCGGGCAGGCCATCAGCGTCATCGGGCCGGCGACGAAGCGCAGTCCATCGGCGGTGAGTTCGTAGGTGCCGCCAAGGCTGTTGCAGCCGCTCGAACTTGAGAACCTGCCTTCATCATCAAGACGCAACGTCGGACGCCGTCGCCAGTCGTCGAAGGTTACTCTCTCCCCATCGATCTCGACCAGACGCCACTCCGTGTCGCGCAATGCCGCACCTCGCGTCGGCAAGGGCGGGCAGGCGCCGTTGGGTTTCAGGCTCAAGAATTCTTCGACCTCGACTCCGCTGCGATCGACGAACTTGCCGATCACCTCGACATAGAGGCTGGCCTCGCGTGACGGCGTCGCCTGCGTCCAGGCCCGCTCGAGGTCGGGCTCGGCGCCGCCGGGCGTAACTCCATAGGTGCGCCCGGTGAAGCACTCGGTGAACAAGCCGCCGTCCTGCGCGTCCCGGTAGAGTCCTCTCAGTTGGAACTTGCCATCGATCAGGTCGGGCGTGTTGGCCAGCGTGAGCTCGACGCCTTTGTCGTCGATCAATTTGCCGTTCCCGATCTCACGGTAGGCATGCCGCAAATTATCGCCGCCGCGAATCACGAGGCGAACGCCGCCATCCAATTCCTGGGCCCACTGTCCGAGGTCGAGGACCGGCTCGGCGACGCCGTCGCGCTTCTCGCGCAGACGGAACGTGCCGTCGGGAAACAGGGTGAGGGTGCTGTTCGGGCCGGTGAACGTCCGCGGCGGCTCGCCTGGCCGACCGGCGGCGTGACAGCGTATCGAACGTCCCGCCGCCGTCAGGGTCGCCTCGCGCGCACGACCGCGCAGTTCGTAATAGCCGTCGGTATAGAGAAAGCCGGTATTGGTGTTTTGCCGCGGCAGCTCGATGTCGGGCTCGCCGGGCATGCGCAAGGTGGCGAGATCGCCATCGCTGGTGAAATGCGCGGAAAAGTCCGGGCCACCCGGGCAGGCGTACGCCACGTCGAGACCGGGCGGAGGTGTCGGGCCCGTCGGAGGCGTCGGCGACGGTTGGGGCGTCCCGGTCTGTGCCAGTGCGGGTGCTGCGATCAGCAGCAGGAGCAGTGCCAGGGCTTTCATTGGCTCGACTCCGGAATGTGACCATCGGCCGACATTAGCACGGCAACCGGGCGCGTGGTCTCGAACTGGGCCAACACGATCAGCGCCACCACCATGATGGGTACACAGAGGAACATGCCGACTACACCCCAAATGGTACCCCATAAGACGAGTGAGACGATCACGACCAACGGCGAGAGGTTGAGCGAACGGCCCATGATCGCAGGTTCGATGACATTGGCCGTCACGACCTGGATGGTACCGAAGACGAACAGCACGATCAGAAACGGCGTCAGATGGTCGAACTGCACCAAGGTCAGCAGAGCGGGCGCGACGATCGCCAGGATCGAGCCGACGGTGGGGATGTAGTAGAAGAAGAACACCATCACCGCCCAAAAGCCCGCGAAGTCGACGCCGACCGACGACATCACGACATAGGCCAGGGCGGAAGTGGCCGTCGCCAACGTCGTCTTGATGCGGATGTAGATGCGGATTTCCCGGTCGATGCGGTCGAGCACGGCCCGAACGCGCGCTTCCTGGCCGTCGCCGTGGAAGACGGCGGCAAGCTTGCGCTGGAAGTGGATCTGCTCGACGAAAAGAAACAGCGTGTAGATCAGGATCAGGCCGGCGACGCTTACGACGGAGGCGGCGGCGGCGGCCACGCTGCCCAGCGTCTCGGCCAGGCTTACGCGCGCGAACAACTCGGAAAGGGTAGGCGCCTGCTCCATCCCGATGAGCTGCGCACCCTGTTCGATCAGGTGGGTGAGCCGGTTTTCGTAGTTGGGCACCGCCTCGACAACGGCGCTGACATTGCGGCCGATGGTGCGGCCGACGATCCAGAACAGGCCGCCGATGATCAGGATGGCGGCAAGCAGGGCCACCGGCTGCGGCAGGCGAAAACGGCCGAAACGCGGCTGGCGGAAGGTGTCGGCCAGGGCGTCGATCATGTACCAGAGCACGATACCCAGCACGATCGGCAGCAAGAGGCCACGGCCTGAGATCAGCAGGAAGAGGGTCGCGGCGACTACGATCGCCCACAGAGCAGCGCGTTGCAGCGTCATGCGCGCACTATAAGGGCCCGAAATGAATCTTGGGAGGCAGGAGCCGTTCTAGCCCAGCCTGGCCGCAAGCGCCGCTCGGCCGAGCGGGGTCAGCTCGACCTTGTGTTCGCCCCGATCGCCGCCGCTCTGGCAGACAAAGCCTTCGGCGCGTGCGTCTTCCCATACGGGAAAGCGCGGGCAGGAGCTTTGCCAGGCGTCCAGGACCTCTTCTCGGCTGCGCGGCCGGGCAGCCACCCATTCGAGGAATTGCACCATGATAAGGCTTGGGGCGGACACAGTCGGCATGCTGTTATTCTACCGTCCCAGTCAGGCGGAAAACAGGGCCTGCGCCCGCTACTGGAAACCGCAGCTCTGCGCGGTGACGCCCACCGTCGCCCACCGGCTGCCTTCGCGGTGGCAGCCGTTCACCCAGACCCCCGAGAAGACCTGGCCATCGGCTCCCACCCACCTGCCATATCCGTTGGCAACGTCGTTCGACCAATCGCCTTCGTAGCGGGTGCCGTTGTTCCAGACGCGCAAGCCGCGCCCCTGCATCCTTCCGTTGACGAAATCGCCTTCGTAGCGGCCGCCGTCGGCGAACAGCAGCGTCCCGCGTCCGGTACGCTGGTTGTCCTTGAATTCGCCGATGTAGCGGTTGCCATTGGGCCACACATAGGCGCCCTGGCCGTTGGGGCGGCCTTCGCGGAACGGGCCGGTGTAGCGGCCGCCGCTAGGAAAGACGTAGGTGCCCCGGCCATCCCGTTCGCCGGCCTTGAATTCGCCTTCGTAGCGCGCGCGGTTGGCGTAGGTGATCTTGCCGGTACCCTCGTAGAGCCCGTCCTTCATCTCGCCCTCGTAGCGCTCCGCCGGCTTGCCATCCCGGGTCCATTGCAGCACGCCCTTGCCCTGCGCCAGACCATGCTCGCAATCGCCCGACCAGGTGATCCCGACATTGGGTTCGGCGTTCATGCTCACGACGGCACAGCCGGTCGTCGGATCCCTGATCTCGTCGCTGGCCCCGGCCGCTCCGGGTGCGGGAGGAGCGCCGGGGAAGGTGCGAGGCGGCAAGGTGCTGCCCGGCGTGCCGAGTTCGGGTATCGGGCGAGAATTTTGCGCCGCCGCCGCCGACGCGAAGGCGAGCAGCAGCAGGGTCGTCCAGAAAGGGATGCCGATCACATCCGACATTCTATCAGAGATCGGTGCAAGGAACTCCGGCGGCCGTGTTTCGTTCTTATCCTGCTGCGGCCCATATCGCCGCGAGGGAAGGTGATCAGGTGGATAGCCGGCAGCTCGATGATCAGGGAAAGGATCCTGCGGTCGCCGCCGTCCTCAGCCATGGCGCTCGCGTCCTGCCTGCGGTTACGGTCGATACCTACAACGAAGAGCTGCGTGACTCGGAAGGGTTCGTCGGGGATCGCGCCAGCGGACGCGCCTTCCGGGCGATCCTCGACGACTGGCGCGAGCGGCTCGTGAAGACATTGGGCGAAGACCCGTTCGGCGATACGCCGACCGACGAGATCTCCAAATCCAAGCTCGACAAAGCCCTGGCCGGCGACGAAACCGTCGCGGCGGGCCTCGTGCATACAGCCGTCGAGGAATTCGCCCATGAGCTGGCCACGGTTGTGCGCCGCTTCCTGCGCCTCGAGGATTGGCGTGGGACAGAACGTATCGTCGTCGGTGGCGGTTTGAGCTCCAGCCACATCGGTCAGCTCTCCATGGGACGTGCCCAGATCATCCTCGCAGGCGAAGGCACGACGGTCGAGCTGCGGCCCATCTCCAACCACCCCGACGAAGCGGGGCTGATCGGTGCCGTCCAGCTCGCACCAAGCTGGATGCTTGCGGGGCACGATGCCATCGCGGCGGTCGATATCGGCGGCACGAACATCAGGGCCGGCATCGTCGAACTGAAGATGCGCAAAGGCGATGTCTCCAAGGCCGCCGTCTGGAAGTCACAGCATTGGCGGCACCGCGACGACGAGCCTGGTCGCGAGGAAGCCATCCAGCGTTTGGCGGAGATGGTAACCAGTCTGATGGAACGCGCAGCCGACGCAAAGCTCAAGGTCGCGCCCTTTGTCGGTATCGGCTGTCCGGGCCTGATCGACGAGCACGGCTCGATCCTGAACGGCGGGCAGAATCTGCCGGGCAATTGGGAGGAGGAAGGCTTTCGTCTCGACGCCGCGTTGGCGGGGCGGCTGCCGCGCATCGACGGCCACCAGCCGACGGTGTTGATTCACAACGACGCCGTGGTGCAAGGCTTGAGCGAAGTGCCGAATATGGAGGATGTCGACCGATGGGGCGTCCTCACCATCGGCACCGGGCTCGGCAATGCGCGCTTCACCAACCGGCCGAAGGAGTGAGGCCGGTCGGTCGTTGGCCTAAAAGCCGGCTTCGTTGACGATTCTCAGTGTTTTTTCCCGCAGCACGCCGACGCATTCGCAGGCGCTGCGTTCCAGAGCGCCGCGGTCGAGGACGGCGATGCGGCCCCGCTGGTAGCGAATCATGCCGGCCTGCTGCAACTGATAGGCGATCAGGCTCACCGTCGGGCGGCGAACCGCCAGCATCTGAGCAAGAAAATCATGTGTCAGGCGAATCACGTCGTCGCCGATACGGTCTTGCACCTGGACGATCCAGCGGCATAGCCGGCGCTCAGCCGAATGAAGGGCATTGCAAGCCGCGGTCTGTTGCATCTGCGCCATCATCAATTCACTGCTGAGCAGCGTCATCTTGCGCAGCGCCGGACTCCGTTCGGTGAGGTTGCGCAGGTCGGCGACAGGCAGGCGCCATGCGGTTGCGTCGATCTGCACGACGGCCCGCGCGGTGGCACGATGATTGCCGAACGCGGCGAGCGCACCGAGGATGGCCTCGCGACCCAGCGTCGCCGTCTCGATCGCGGCACCATCCTGCATGGAGGCGACGAGCGAGATCATCCCGCTTTCTACGAAATAGGCGTGTTCAACGCGCTGATCGGGCTCGTGTAGGACCAAGCCCTGGGGCAGGCGATGAAAGGACATCAGGCCGCTTATCATCGCGAGATCCGATGCCGGCAGTGCTGCCAGAAAGTGATTCTTAGGCTCGAAGACGGACGTCACTACGGCTGTTTCTTCGTTGTTCTTCGGGGCCCGGCAGTGATTGTCTCGCGTATCCGGTTGGGCGGTCATCGGAGCGAGATGACTGTAGGTCGGCGACTGAGGTTCAGTCGGTTCCGTAGCGAACGTAGGGCGAAAGGCACGTCTTGAGTTCATAAGATGATCCGTCGTCAGTTGGACGAAGGTTGGAGGGATACGGGATCAGAAGGGCAGGGATCGTCCATGCGGCAGTCGGCGCCCCAGGCGATCCCGTTTGACGGGAGCAGCCGGCGCGTCCACAACCTTTCCCTTGGTTTCGTCATCGGTCAGGGCAGCCTCCGCGTGGCGGCGACCCAGGGTGGTGAGTCTGGGGCCGGTCGGGCCATCCCGCAGCAAGCCGAGCAACTCCAGGCGCAACCGATGCGCAGAAGGCAGCTTTACTGCCTGTCCGACGGACAAGGCGCGTAGAAGACGTTGCTCCTCGACACTGATCCGCATCTGTGCGGTCGGCATTTGTCTCGGCTCCTTCGTGGTTCAGCCAAGCAACGTGCCGTTCGGAGGCGAGTTCCCTTTTAAGGGGCGTGATTCGGGGGCGTCCGGGTGCCGGCCCGGCACAAAGAACGCACATCGGCTCCTCGATGGAGCCTTAATCCGCCCTGTTCGTTATGGAACGGCGTCGCTGCAGAGAGGTCCTGAGTTTGAGCAGCCTGGAAGGACGTACCGTGCTGGTCGTCGAAGACGATCCGGCAATTGGCCTCGATTTGCGGATGGCGCTGGCGCATGTCGGGGCCATCGTTGCCGGGCCAGCGGTATCCACAAGTGCTGCCTTCGCTGCAATGGCCGATCAGGCCATCGATGCGGCGATCCTCGACATCCGCCTGAAGAACAACGAGCTGGTCTTTGCGGTAGCCGATGCGCTGGCGGCTCTACGCATCCCCTTTGTCTTTGCGTCGGGACGGTCAGCCTCTCTGATGCCCCTCAGGCACAACGACCGGCCCTTCTTCGACAAGCCGTTCCAGTCGGCCGAGGTGGTCGACGCGCTAGGACGGCTCCTCGATAGGCCAGCACCATAGCTACGGGTGAAAAACGTGCGTCCATGACGTCCGTTCGCTGCCCATGTTCACCTGGGTGAACATGCGGCGCTCGTAGCCCGATCCGCACTTGTCGGAGCGGATGGTGAAGGCGTGGGGGCTGATACAGAGCGGTACGGCGCCGCCCCATTCCCGGCCCGACCGTTTGTCCTGCGCATAGACAAGGTAGGAGAGGTACCTGAGAGGCGCCTGCCACAACATCGTGCAAGCGCCGGGCGGAAGTTTGTACCACCCCTCGGAAATGATGATCGGCTGGCCGTTTTCGGTCGCGCCGGTGTTCACGGCTTTGGCGACTTCGATTTCGCTCGCCGTCTGATTGCAGACCTGAAAGCCCGGCGGGCCAGGCCGGCGCTGCTGAGCCGCGAGCTCGGTTGCACCGCACAAAGCGGCAGAAATCACCAGAATTGCAGCGATTCTCATACTCTCCCCCGCTGGCCGCAAACGAACTGCGACGGCAGTGGCCTTTTAACACAATGACCGAATGTTGCCTCGCAGCACCAGCCGTGGTTTGTTCCGGCCGCATTGGGGAGTTGGGTGAACAGGAGGAAATAAATGAAGCGACGTCAATTCGTGGCCGCGGGATCGGCCGCGGGCGCGCTGGGTCTTACCGCAGGCTGGGCACTTCCCGCTGCGGCACAGGCCCAGTTCTCGATCGCCACAGGCACCACGGGCGCTGTCTACTATCCGCTGGGCGGAGCGATGGCGAACATCCTGAGCAAGAAAGTGCCGGGCTGGGCTGTCACCGCCGAAGCGACGGCAGGTTCGGTCGCGAACATGCACATGATTCGCGATGGCAAGGCGCAGATGGCGCTGACCCAGTGCGATACGGCCTACGACGCCATCAAGGGGCTCGACAAGTTCAAGGACAAGCCCGTCGACTCGCGGACGCTCTGCGTCGTCTATCCCAACCTGGTACATTTCGTGACCATGGAAGGGACGGGCATCAACAAGCTTTCCGACATCAAGGGCAAGCGCATTTCGACCAGCGCGCCGGTCAGCGGCTCGGAAGTCATGGCGCTGCGCATCATCGATGAACTCGGCCTCAAGCTCTCCGACATCAAGCGCGAGCGCCTGTCGCCGGCCGAGAGCACCAACGCCATGAAGGACGGCAAGCTCGACGGCTACTTCTTCAACGGCGGCCCGCCGGTCGCGGCGATCACCGACCTTGCGGCCACGCAGGGCATCAAGATCAAGCTGATCCCGACGGCCGACCTGGTGCCGGCCCTCAACAAGAAGTACGGCCCGGTCTTCGCGGCCAGCGAGATCAAGGCCAAGGCCTATCCGAACCAGGATGCCGCGGTGCCCGTCATCGCCATCTGGAACATCCTGGTCGTGCCGGCCTCGATGAAGGACGATCAGGCCTACACCATCATCAAGACCCTGTGGGAAAACCACGGTGACCTCATGGCCACCCACAAGGCCTCGACCGACATGACGCCCGAGAACCAGAAGGCGGCCAATTCGTCGGTGCCGTTCCATCCGGGCGCGATCAAGTTCTTCAACGAGAAGGGCATCAAGCTCTCGTAACGAGATTCGATACTGAGCGGGGCTCCCGAGATCGTGGGGGCCCCGTTTCCATTTGGGGGTAGGGGCGACATGACGGTTCAGGCCGAGCTGCTGAGCGACGAGGAACGACGCAAAGTCGAGGAACTCATCGAGCAAGAAGATGGGGCAATCAACAGGTTCGTCGGCTGGTGGGGCAAGGTACTCACCTTCATCGCCTTCCTGATGACGCTGTTCCACCTCTATGCGGCAGCTTCGACCGTCGACACACAATCCCTGCGCGAAATCCACGTCGCTTTTGCGCTCTCCCTGGTCTTTCTGCTGTTTCCGGCGGTGAAGAGCTGGCGCAACAGGGTCGCGCCTTGGGACATCGTTGCCGCCGGCCTGGTGATTGTCGTCATCTGGTACATGATGACCGGCGGCACCTGGACCGATCTCAGCGCTTCCGACGACTTCCTCGACCGCTATGTGTCGCCGACGCACACCGATCTGCTGATCGGCGGCCTGTTGATCCTGCTGGTGCTGGAATCGACGCGCCGCGCCACCGGCTGGATCATGCCGATCCTCTCGCTGCTGTTCCTGGCCTATGCGATGTGGGGCAACTATCTGCCGGCGCCCTGGACGCACAAGGGCTATCCGCTCTCCGACATGATCGCCGAGCTCTACATGACGCTGAACGGCATCTTCGGTTCGGCGATCGATGTGTCGGCGACGCTGATCGTGCTGTTCACCATCTTCGGCGCGATCCTGCAGGCATCCGGCGCCGGGCGCTTCTTCATCGACTTTTCGCTGCGCGCCATGAAGGGGCAGCCGAACGCGGCGGGCCGCGCGGTCGTGCTTTCCTCGTTCCTGCTGGGCGGCCCCTCGGGGTCCGGCGTGGCGACCACCGTCACGATCGGAACCGTGGCGTGGCCGATCATGAAGGAGGCGGGTTACGGGAAATCGGCGGCAGGCGGCCTGCTGGCCGCAGGCGGTCTCGGCGCGATCCTGTCGCCGCCGGTGCTGGGCGCCGCGGCGTTCCTGATCGCCGAGTATTTGAAGATGTCGTACCTCGACATCGTGCGGATGGCCCTCATCCCCACCTGCCTCTACTACTTCGGCCTGCTGGTGATGACCGAGATCGATTCGCGCAAGTACGGGCTGCGCGCCGTCGATCCCGCCGTCGACATGACCATGGGCCAGCTTCTGACCCGCTACGGCTTCCATTTCACGTCGCTGATCTCCGTCGTCGTTCTGATGGTGTGGGGCTTTTCGGCCACCTATGCGGTGTTCTGGTCCATTCTGCTCGCCATCCTGGTGAGCTACCTGCGCAGCGATACCGCGCTGTGGCCGGGCAAGCTGTTCCGCGCGCTGGCCGACGGCTCGATCCAGGCGCTGGGTGTCGCGGCAACCTGCGCCTGCGCCGGTATCATCGTCGGCGTCATCACCAAGACGGGCCTGGCGCTCAAGTTCTCGTCGATCGTGATCGACCTCGCCGGCGGTTCGGTCTTCTGGACCGCAATGTACACGGCGCTGATCGTGTGGGTGGTCGGCCTCGCCGTGCCCGTGACGGCGTCCTACATCATGTGCGCCGTGATCGCGGCACCGGCGCTGATCAAGCTCGGCATCCCGGACTATGCCGCCCACATGTTCATTTTCTACTACGCGGTGCTTTCGGAAGTGTCGCCGCCCACGGCGCTGGCGCCGTTCGCTGCAGCGACTCTTACCCGCGCCGACCCCTACGTCACCACCTTGCAGAGCTGGAAGTACGCGCTGCCGGCCTTCCTGGTGCCGTTCATCTTCGTGCTCGATCCGATCGGCATCGGCCTCTTGCTGGAGGTGCCGAAGAACATGAGCTGGGCCTGGATCCCCTGGGTCACGCTGGGCGCGGCCGGCGGCATCCTGGCGCTCGCTATCGCAGCCCAAGGCCATCTGTGGCGGCCGCTCGGCCTGGGCACGCGCACTGTCGTGGCGCTGGCAGGCATCGCGTTGACCTTCCCGGAGGTCATCGACGACTGGGTCGGCGGCCTGGTTGTGGCGCGCCTGATTGGCCTCATCGTCCTCGTAGGCGTCATCGCCTATGAATATGCCGGCTCGCGCAGGGACGAGGCGGCTATTCGAAGGTGACGCGGGCCTCCCGGCCCAGCATCAACGGCATGCTCGACGGATTGTCGGGCTTGATCTCGACCTCGACCAGGCGGGTGTTCTGTTCACCGAGATCCGCCTCGGAGCGCTTGCTCCGCTTGATCGTGAGCGGCGTGCGGACGATCGTGCCGATATGGGCGGTCCGGCTGCCTTGGAAAGTGAACTCGACCTTGCCGCCGAGCTTCAGGCTGCGCAGATGGATCTCGTCGACGTCGGCGAAGATGCGAATCTGGTTGAGATCGACGATCTTGGCGATGCCCTTGTAAGGAAAGATGCGCTCGCCGGCGCGCGTGTAGATATCGACCACGACACCGTCGAGCGGCGACCGCACCAGCGAGGATTCGCGTTCGAGCTTCGCCGCGTCGAGCCGGGCCTTGATGATGGTGATTTCGGATTCGATCTGCGCCAGGTCGGCGGCCAGCACGTCCTTCAAATACTTGAGCTTGGCCTGCTCGCGTTCGAGGCTCTGCTGGGCAATCGTGGACTGGAGCTGCTTCTGGTCGGGCGGCGCGCTCGACCGCGAGAGTTCGAGGTCCTTCAGGCGGCTCTCTTCCGAGGCGGCCTTCACCGACACTTCCTGCTGGGCGATCTCCGAGGTGCGGTAGCCCGAGACCATCGTCTCGCGCTGCTGCTGGGCCTTGGTGAGTTCGGCTTCACGGCGGCGCACGTCGATGTCGGCCGTAGGATAGTTGTTGAGCACGGCCACGATCTGGTTGCGCTTGACCTCCTGGCCTTCGGCAATCCTCAATTCGAGCACTATGTCGCCGCCCAGCGGATCTCCGGCAATCACCGCCGTTCCGGCGGGCGCCTCGGTATAGCCGCGCGAAATCAGCGGGCCGCTCACTTCGCCCCTGTTCTGGGCGTTGCCGATCTGGCCGTCGGAGACTCCCGTCATCAAGACGGCACCAGCGGCGGCGGCGAGAATCGCTACCACCCCGACCCATGCGAATTTATTGGCCTGTGCCATTCCGGATTTGCTTTCCACACCCTTAGAAAGCCCGCTTCCCTCGATTAGGGCAAGGGTGCGCTGGTGCTGCCGGACAGGGTTGAACTGTCGACCTCTCCCTTACCAAGGGAAAAGGCGGCGTTGCTATATCAAAGGCTTAGCGTCTTGCCCACCAATATGCTTCCCTAAATGGGCCAAAAATTCGGCATGTCGAGGGGCGCCGTCCTCGACACCAAGCAAAAGGACGGATCGCGCAGAATTCTGGCCGCTTCCCCCATGAGAAAATAGCGCCGAGATCGGACGAGGTGTCCGAAGGTTCCTTCGGCCAGGGCTTCTTCGCACGCCATCGGCGAACCGCTCGTTCGCTCAGGTGCCGGCCAAGCCGGGCGTGATCGTGCTGCTGCGCGCTCGAGGAAAAGTCCGAGACCATGATCCAGGCGGCCGACACCGCGCAAGAAGTCACTGCGTGTGATCCGAAGGAGAAGATCGGCCGTATCCCCTCAAAAGGGGTTCTCATGCTTAGACTTGCTGCTTTGCTAGCCGCGTTTGTGCTGCTGAATGTCGGTGCTCTCGCGCAGCCATCGTCAATCGGGAGCGAACCGGCCGGACCGCCGCCGCGCGACTGGACGTTCGACATCGGGCCGGGAGTGGTGATGGCTCCATGGTTCGAGGGTGGGGCGTGGTATCGCGTTCTCCCCGTGCCGAACCTCGATCTCCGCTACAAGCGCGACACCGTTTTCATCTCTGCACGGGATGGCGTCGGCGCGACACTTGTCGATGTGGCAGGCTTCAAGGCAGGCCCGATCCTGCGTTACCGCTTTCCTCGCAACGACTGGGACGGGCCGGGCCTATACGGCACGGGAACTGTGCCGTTCACGGTGGAGGGTGGTGGTTTCCTGCGTTACGACCAACCTTGGTTCGCCGCGAAGATCGAACTCCGTCGCGGACTTGGGGGCAGTAACGGCCTTGTCTTCGACGCGCTGCTCGACGGAAAGTTTCGGTTGAGCGACTCGGTGTTCCTGTCGGGCGGGCCTCGGCTGTCCGTAACGGACTCGACGTTCAATCAGGCATACTTTGGCATCAATGCGACCCAATCCTTCAATTCGGGCTACGCACAGTACTATCCCGCGGCAGGACTGCGCAGTGTGGGAGCAGGCGCGAGCGCATTGTGGCGGATCAACGAGAAACTCAGCTTCGTGGTCTTCGGAAGCTACAACTACTTGGCGGATGTGGCTGCGAACTCCCCTCTGGTGCAGGGGCCGGCCGGCTCGCGCAATCAGTTCATCGTCGGCTCGGCGCTCTCGTGGCGGTTCGAATGGTAGCCGGAGGGCTGAGACTGGTGCCCCTGCAACAGCATGCGCGCGCTGTCACACCATTCATTGTGCGCCTGTAGATTGCCAGCGAGTTCGGTGGCACCTCTTGCCAAACCGGCGGTCACTTCGATTGCCGATCCTCAACCTTCTCGCGTTGGACGTGCACTCGTCGGGCGCCGTCCCAAACCTCGAATCCATCGAAAGGCCGGTCGGTCCTTTCGCGAAAGATTCGCCGACTTTGTTCAATCAGCTCTTCGTCCGAGCACGTAGCGGGAGCGGGAGCGCGGGACACTTGAGCTATGCCGCTGTCTCTCAGCCGCCGACGCTCACAATCCGAGCCGACGATAGATTTATCGTTGCAAGAAGCGGACGATTGGCAAGGACTAAACGGTCTGGAAGGTCAGCCACGGACGCTTCGAGGTGGCGTTCTGCACGGGCGAGGGGGGCGGATGCCGGCTTCGGCCAATGGCTACGCCGCACTGCATCACTTTCGATGACCGCCGCCTAAATGCTCTTGGTGGCAGTGCCCCTAGATCGCTACGCCGCAGACTGCGCCGCAGAACAAGCGTCGAACGACTGCTCCAACTTGCCCACCAAGTTCCGCGGATGCTCGTAGTTTTTCGTGGAGGACGGTGGGCAAGACGCCGTCGTCATCCACAGCCTGCACGCTGCGCGCGCCATCGATAAATCGTCGGCTGGGGGCACTTGGTGGCTTGGGAAATGGTGCTGCCGGACAGGATTGAACTGTCGACCTCTCCCTTACCAAGGGAGTGCTCTACCACTGAGCTACGGCAGCGTGCGGGGCGGGGTATGCCACAGCGCCGGAGGCCATTCAACCGCTGCCGCCGGCCGAAACGGACGTCGCGCGGCGGCTTGCCGCGCCGGCCGGGCTCTGCCTACCATTTTGCCAACGAACACAGGAGGAAATCCCCTATGGAATGGCGCCCGATCTCCGCTGATTCGCACATTACGGAACCGCCCAATTGCTATGTCGACCATATCGATCCCGCCTGGCGGGATCGGGCGCCGCATATCGCCCACAAGGAAGGCATGGGCGATATCTACATCGTCGACGGCATGAAGACGCCGGTACCCATGGGCCTGGTTGCGGCCGCCGGCGTGGCCCCCAAGGACATCCGGATCGGCGGTGCGAAATTCGACGACCTCCATCGCAGCGGCTGGGATCCGAGCACGCGCCTTGCCGACCAGGACCGCGACGGCGTCGCCGCCGAGATCATCTATCCCACGGTCGGCATGCTGATCTGCAACCATCCCGACTTCGACTACAAGAAGGCCTGCTTCGACGCCTACAATCGCTGGCTCCAGACCTATTGCGCGCATGCGCCCGACCGACTGGTGGGGCTCGGCCAGACGGCGATGCGGACGATCAAGGAAGGCATTGCCGATCTGGAACAGATCAAGGCGATGGGCTTTCGCGGCGTCATGATGCCGGGCAATCCCGGTGAGCATGATTATGACCACGAGGCCTACGACGCGTTCTGGGAAGCCGCGGTCGCGCTCGAGATGCCGCTTTCCTTTCACATCCTGACGTCGAGCGGCGACAACTCGCTGACGAAGCCGCGTGGACCCAAGATCAACGGCTTCCTCTCGATCATCCGCGGCTGCCAGGACATCATGGGCATGCTGGTCTACAGCGGCGTCTTCGAGCGGCATCCCAAGCTGCGCGTGGTCTGTGTCGAGGCCGACGCGGGCTGGGCGCCGCACTTCATGTATCGCATGGACCACGCCTACAAGCGGCACCGTTACTGGATGAAGGGCAAGGAGCTGGCGCGACTGCCGTCGGAGTATTTCCGCGACCATATCGCGCTTACCTTCCAGGACGACTGGACGGCGTTCCAGTTTGCCGACCGCATGGCGCCCAACCAGCTCATGTGGGCGAACGACTTCCCCCACAGCGATTCGACCTGGCCGTGGAGTCAGGACGTCATTGCCGAGCAGACCGCTCATCTGACCCCGGAACTGAAGAAGCGGATTCTGCGGGACAATGTCGCCGAGCTCTACAAGCTCGCAGCCTGACAGCTCCGGCTGATGTGGCGTCAAGTTCGGAGGGTGTGAAATTTCACTCGATGCGAACAATCGATCACTATCACGCGCGGTAGTTGCGGGTGCCTTGGGCGGCGCCCATGATCCCTTTGGCTATCGTAGCCAAGGGGAGAAGGACGATGCTGAAGAAACTGATGGCGGTCGCTGCGGCCGCCATTCTGCTGAGTGCCTGTGACGAACCCCAGACTGCCACGACGGCGCCGCCGGCGGCTCCCGTCGTTGCTCCGCCATCGTTCATGGTGTTCTTCGATTGGGATCGTTCGAACCTGTCGGCACAAGCGTTGAACACGATTCAGCAAGCGGCAACCACCTTCAAGACGAGGTCGAGCGCCCGCATCACGGCGACAGGTCATACCGATACGTCGGGCTCCGACCAGTACAACATGGCGCTGTCCCTGCGCCGCGCCAATGCGGTGAAAGCTGCGCTGGTGAAGGAAGGTGTTCCGGATGCGGCAATCTCCGTGATCGGCCGTGGCGAGCAGGGCTTGCTGGTACAGACCGGCGATAACGTTCGTGAGCCGCAGAACCGTCGTGTCGAAATCGTTATCGATGGCGCGACGATGGCGGCGAGACCCATGGACGATGCTGCCTACTGCCGGGCACTCGCGGCCAAATGGCGTGACTACGACCGGACGGATGCATCCGGCCCGGGGCCGCAGGCGATCGCCAAGTGCGATGCCGGCGACTATGCGGGCGGTATTCCGACGCTGGTCAAGCTGCTGACGGATGCCAGGGTTCCGTTGCCGCCACGCACCTGAACTCGACATGCATCCAAAGGAAAGGCGGCCCTGATGGCCGCCTTTTCTTCGAGCGCTACTTTGATTTGGAGGGACGCCCGGGAAGCCGCGTCCACTGCTCCGGCTGCAGTTCGCGATATTCGATCCAGGGGCCCGTCTCGGCAAAGCCGGGATCGAGCTGGCCAACGTCGCTCACCCAGTAGCCGAGCGAGCGCCGGTTCTCGTCGAAGCGCCAGGTGCCGACCACGATCTCATCGGCGACATGTCCGGCAAGTCCGGGGCAGAAAAGCAGCAGGGGGCCTTCGTCCTTCGGCGCGCTGGCCATCGGCTGCCAGGTGGCAGCAAGGGCCTGCCGCAAGCGTTCGATTTCGGCCGCGGCCTGCCATCTCGCGTCGCTTTCATGTTCGTGGCATTGCGCCCGCAGCTCTTCGACGATGTCCTTCATCTTCGCCCGATATCCCCATCCATCATGAAGCCGGTCGACTGTAGAGCCGGCCAAGCAGATCGGCCAGCGTCGCCGCTTCGGCCGAAGAGAGATGCCGGCCGACCGCCTCTTCGATGGCGGCGGCATATACGGGCCACATCCGCTTCCGTATCGCCCGGCCTTCGCGGGTGATCGTCAGGACCTGGCCGCGGCCATCTTCCGCGCTCGCCGCGCGGGCGACATAGCCTGCTGCGGCCAGGCGATCGATCAGGCGCGAGAGATTGTATTGGGCGAAGAGCATCTCGCGCTGCAGTTCGAAGGGGCGCAACCCGGTCGGCCCGGCGCGCTCCAGTTCGAGCAGAGCATCGTACCAGGCGAGCGGCGGAAGGCCGGCCTCCTTGAGGCGTGCTTCGACAGTGGTTTGCGCGGCGCGATGGGCGCGCTCCAGGCGAGCCCAGGCGCGAACGATCGGCTCGGACGGCGAGAAGGTGGGGGCAGGCATGGGCACAGATTACAGATATATGCATGTGCATCAATATTGACAAACGAAGATGTGGAACCCATTTAGATGCAAATGCATCTTTATGGAGGCTGCCCATGCTGACCCTGGTTTCCTTCGATCTCTGCCCTTATGTGCAGCGCGCGGCGATCGCGCTTGCCGAGAAGGGCGTGCCGTTCGAGCGGCGCGATGTCGATCTTGCGAACAAGCCCGACTGGTTCGAGGCGATCTCGCCGCTGGGCAAGGTGCCGCTCCTGCAGGTGGACGACGAGGTGCTGTTCGAAAGCGCTGTCATCGTCGAGTACCTGGAGGAAACCCAGGCGCCACGGTTGCACCCGGCCGAGCCGCTGGTCCGCGCCCGTCATCGCGCCTGGATGGAGGTAGGCTCGTCGATCCTGGCCGACATCTGGACGCTCGAGACGACGCCGGATCGTGCGGCCTTCGATGCGAAAGCCTTATCTCTTCGTGACAAGTTCCGGCGACTCGAAGCCGTGCTCGACCGAGGACCATATTTCGGCGGTGAGCACTTCAGTCTCGTCGATGCCGTGTTTGCGCCGGCTTTTCGCTACTTCGACGTCTTCGACCGTTTCGTCGATCTCGGCACTTTCACCGATCTTCCCAAGGTCCAGGCCTGGCGTCGGGCGTTGGCGGCGCGGCACTCTGTGAAGAGTGCCGTCGTCGTGGACTACGAAGTGCGACTGGAGGCGTTTTTGCGTCGGCAGGAATCGTGGCTCGCCGGTCTGATGGAATGAAGTTTGTGCATTTTCCTGCTTGCAGCGCCTTGTGTCCAAGGCCGCACGGTGCCAGCATCTTCCTGATCACATCATCTCGTTGATGACCAGGGAGACGCCTATGGAGGTGGATGGCCTTGTCACGGCGTTGGAACGGATCGAGCACGCCGCTCGCGACTTCATGCATCCGGCTGGCAAGCCCGATGCGCCGACCGCACTTCTGCACGTCCTGACGGAATGCAGTCGTACCCTCGGCCATCCGTATGGGATCGATCCAGGGCTGGACGACGTCCGCAGCGAAGCGTCGCGTCACTGTGCAGCCGTGCAGGAGAACCTCGCGGCTGTCCTGGAGGAGGTTCGCCAGCTTCATCTCACGGTGAGCGAGTTGCTGCCCTCGCTGGTCCGGATCGCCGATCGCGAGTGAGCGGTCAGGCTTCGACGACGACTCCGACCACGGCGGCGTAGTGGACTGCCGCTGCGGCGAGGACGAAGCCGTGCCAGATCGCATTCTGGTAGGGCAGATGATGCCAGAGGTGAAAGACGACCCCTGACGAATAGAGGATGCCTCCGGCCGCCAGCAGGCTGAGGGTGACGGGATCGAAAGCCTCTATGAACGGTCCCGCCGCCACGACGCCGATCCAGCCCAGGGCAAGGTAGAGGCCGATCGAGACGGTCTCGATGCGGTCCGGCTTCAGGAGTTTGATGGCAATGCCGATCGCCGCTACGGCCCAGATCACGGCCGTGAGGGCAATCGACCAAGTGCCCTTGAGACCAAGCAGGGTGAAGGGCGTGTAGGTGCCGGCGATCATGGCGAAGATCGCGGCATGGTCAAAGCGGCGTAGCCAGTCGCGCCAGCGGCTGGTGCGAAACATGTTGTAGGCCGCCGAGCAGCCCAACATCGCCAACAGGCCTGCGGCGTAGATCAGAACGGGCGGCAGATCGTTCAGCCGACGCATCGCGGCGGCGATGACGATGATGGCTATGGCGCCGGTGACGCCGAGCGCGATGCCGAGCAGATGGACGGCCCGGTCCGCGGCGAGTTCGCGCGCCGCGAACTCGCGAAGGCCTGTGGGCACGCCCGTCCTCAGCCCTGGTCGAGGAACGAACGCAGCATCCGCGAGCGGCTGGGATGCTTCAGCTTGCGCAGCGCTTTGGCTTCGATCTGGCGGATACGTTCACGGGTAACCGAGAACTGCTGGCCGACTTCTTCCAGCGTGTGGTCGGTGTTCATGCCGATGCCGAAGCGCATGCGCAGCACGC
>VFQN01000285.1_pt1 | contig 101732 bp, 88 predicted proteins | sample 3512371 | NCBI WGS metagenome assembly VFQN01 (sample SAMN10412370, study PRJNA504923) | tailings metagenome | isolation source: Replicate 2 from Balatoc abandoned mine | place: Philippines: Itogon, Benguet | collected 2017-08-28 | reverse complement strand
CAGCCGGGCAGGTGGATGGGCACAGGCAGCTCGCTGATGCGTGCCGCCCGCGCCGAGGCGCGCAGCGATTTTTCCTTCTCTGCGGTGAAGTTCCGGCTGACGCCGACCTCACCAATGATACCCGCCATGATCTCCGGCTGGCTCTCGCCGCCGCCGACATCCGCGACGATGAACTGCGTCACCTCTTCCACATCCATCGCCTTCAGCCAGTCAGGATGGGTGTGTTCGAGGTAGAAGCCGGTGCCCATGACGATGCGCAGCCCAGACATGCGGGCGATGCGGGCAAGGCCGGTGGCATCGCGCCCGATACCGAAATTCGTCGTCTCCACCACGGTGCAGCCGCCCAGCCCCTGGAAACGCTTCAACTCGCTGAGCGCCAGGTCCCCGTCATCGAGCGAGACATTGTCCCGGTTCATGTAGGGGTTCATCCGGAGGTCACCGACGATCTCGATGGAAACCTTCTGCTCGGCGATCGCCTTCTCGTCGGGGTGGCAGGGGCAGATCCAGCTGCGCGCGCCGTCGAGGAAGATATGCTCGTGCATCAGCGTCACGCCGAGGTCGTCGACGGGAATCGGGCCGGTCACGGTCATTGCGGTGCCGGACTTCACGCCGATGGGATGGCGCTTCCTCGGCTCCTCGGCAAAGAGGTGGTCGAGCATGTCAGCGTCCCCTCGCCCCGCCCTTGAAGAGGCGGAAGTTGAGCCAGATCGCGACCAGGATGATGAAGCCGGTGACGATGGGTGTGAAGAAGGGCGAAAGATGCGACAGGATGAGGCCGTTCGCCAGCACCGCGACCGTCAGCGCCCCGAGGATCGTGCCGACGAGCGAGCCTCGCCCACCGAACAGGCTCGTGCCGCCCAGCACCACGGCCGCGATGACATCGAGCTCGAATCCCTGCCCCGCATTCGAGGAGCCGGAGCCGAGGCGGGCGGAGAGGATGACCCCAGCCGCTGCCGAAGCTGCACCCGACAGGACATAGACCCAGAGGATGATGCGCTGCGTGTTGACGCCGGCCCGGCGCGTCGCCTCCGCATTGGCGCCGACCCCGGTGACGTAGCGGCCGAAATGGGTCTCGTTGAAGGCGATATAGGCGACGATCAGCACGACGATGGCGATGAGCGCCGGCGCCGGAATGCCGAGGATCCAGGCCCTGCCGATGGCGACGAACGGGCTCGTCGGTTCGATCGGGATCGAATAGCCGCCGGTGATCAGAAGCGCGAAGCCGCGGATGACGGAAAGGCCGGCGAGCGTGACGATGAAGGCGGGAATGCGTTCGTAGGCGATGAAATAGCCCTGGATCAGCCCCACCGTGCCGCCGAGTGCGAGCATCAGCAGAATGGCGAGCGGCCAGGGAACGCCGGCCTGCAGGGCGGCAGCGGACAGCGTGGCGGTCAGCGCGAGGACCGAGCCGACGGAAAGGTCGATGCCGCCTGTCGTGATGACGAAGGTCATGGCGGCAGCGACGATCAGCAGCGGCGCGGACTGGCGGATAATGTTCAGGAGGTTCGGCGCCGTGAGAAAGGCATCCGTCGTCACCGCGAAGAAGAGGCAGCAGACGATGAAGAACAGCGCGATCGACATGACGCCGCCATTGGCGACAATTTTGTCGAGGATGGTCGCCTCACGCAGACGCGGGGGATGGCTGGAATAGGCGTTGGGCTCGGAGCTCATGCGGAGGCGCCTCGTTCCTGATGGTTGTTGCCGGCAGAACGGGCGGTGAATTTCCGCCCGACGATGAGATTGACGACATCCTCGATATTGGTGTCCTCGATGCGCCGCTCGGCAACGTTGCGGCCCTCGTACATCACCTGGATGCGATCGCAGACGAGGAACAGGTCCTGCAGCCGGTGCGTGATGAGGATGACGGAAACCCCGCGCTTCGAGACGGTACGGATGAGTTCGAGAACAGCCTCGACCTCGGCGACAGCAAGGGCTGCTGTCGGCTCGTCCATGATCAGAACGGAGGGATTGAAGGACGCGGCGCGGCCGATCGCGATCGACTGGCGCTGGCCGCCGGAGAGGTTCTCCACCTTCATGCGTGTGTCGGGAATGACGATACCGAGATTGGAGAGCATGTCGCGCGCCCGCTCGTGCATCGTCCGCTTGTCGAGCATCGGCACGCCGGCGAGGCGCCGCTTCGGCTCGCGGCCGAGGAAGAGGTTGCCCGCGACGTCGATCGTGTCGCAGAGGGCGAGGTCCTGGTAGACCATCTCGATGCGCGCGGCGCGCGCCTCCGCCGGAGAGGTGAAGGAAACCGGCCGGCCGTCGATCTCTATCGTGCCGGTATCGGGTATGACGGCGCCCGAAAGCACCTTGCTGATGGTGGATTTTCCCGCACCGTTGTCGCCCACCAGCCCGAGCACTTCGCCAGGCTTGAGGTTGAGCGAGGCGTTGTCGAGCGATTGCAAAGCGCCATAGCGCTTGGATATGCCGGTCATCCGGACGCGGCTGACGTCACTATCGGTCATGTTCGATGGCCCCTGAGGAGGTTCCGGTTGCCCGATCCGCCAAGCGGACCGGGCAGCGGCGGTTCGGCTTACTTGAACATATCGCGATACTGGTCGACGTTCGCCTTGGTGACGATCGTCACCGGAACGTTGATGATCGGCTCGATTGTCTCGCCCTTCTTCACCTTGACGAGCGCTTCGACGGCGGCCTTGCCTTCACCGGCCGGGTCCTGCTGGATGACGGCGGTGACAAAACCCTGGTCGATGCCGTCGATGGCGGATTTCGTCAGGTCCCAACCGAAGACCTTGATCGAGTCGCCGCGGCCCTGGCTGGCGACGGCGGAGACTGCGCCGAGCAGCGCTGGCTCGCCGGTGGCGTAGAGCGCGTTCATGTCGGGATTGGCGGTCATCAGGTTTTCCGCCGCTGCAAGCGCGACGTCCTGCACGTTCTGGCCGTCCACGGTGTTGAGGAACTCGACCTTCTGGCCGCCCTCGCCGACCGCCGCCTTAAAGCCGTCGAGGCGCTGGTTCTGGATGAAGGAGTTGAGCGCGCCGACGACGCCGACCTTGGCCGCGCCGCCCATGTCGCTCTTCACGTAATCGGAGAAGAACTTGCCGATTTCACCGCCTGCCGCCGTGTTGTCGACGCCGACGAAGGCGATGTTGTCGCCATCGGGGATCTGCGCGTCGATGGCGATGACGGGGATGCCGGCATTCTTGGCGGCGGTAATGGCCGGCTTCACGCCGTTGACATCGATGGCGACCAGAATGATGCCGTCGACCTTCTGGGTGATGTAGGTCTCGATCGCATCGTTCTGGGCAGAAGGCACGTTGTTGGCGTTGAAGATGACGAGCTCGGCGCCGGCTTCCTTGGCCGCCGCGCTGGCGCCGTCATTGATCTGGTTGAAGAACAGCGCCTGCTGGTTGATGGTGACGAGCGCGAACGTATCGGCGAAGGCGTTTGCGGCGCTCATGGAAAGCGTCATGGCAACGGCTGCAGCGCAGCCGAGGAGATATTTGGTCCGACCCATTTTGATGTTCCCCTTGTTTGATGCCGTTGGCGGCAACCGGAATTTACGAGAGGCATTATTCAAGTGACTTGAATTTATGTCAAGAGACTTGAATTGCGCGCCTGCAAAATCCGCTGGGGAGACTTTTAAAGAGGAATATCAGAAGGTTGGCGGCGTATTCACCCAGAAGATCGAGGCACGCTCGGCTCCGACATTGCGATACCAGTGCGCAAGCTCGGAATTGAACACGAAACTGTCGCCCGCCGAAAGCCGGAAGGTCTTGTCACCGATCATCAGCTCGATCTCGCCGACCAGCACGTATCCCACTTCTTCCCCGACATGCTGGATCGGCCCGGCGCTCTGGCCGCCTGCGTCGATATGGTGGATGTTGCACTGGAGAAGATGGCCGGTCGAATAGGGAATGATGCGCTCAAGCGAGATGCCTTCGCCGCGCCGGAGAGGATCAAGCGCGATGAGCGGACGGGTCCCCGCGCGGAACACAACGCCCTCCTCGCCATCGGTCTCCTCGAACATCCAGCCGATATTGGAATCGAGCGCCCGTACCAGGCGGTGCAGCATGGGCAGCGAGGGCGAAGCCTTGCCGTTCTCGATCTTCGACAACAGGCTTTCGGAACATTCCGCCGCCAGCGCGAGCGCCTTCAGCGTCAGCCCGCGCGTCTGGCGGGCGAGCTTCAGGCGCGCGCCGAGCCGCACGGGATTCGACTGGATCCTGTCCTCCCGGCTGCTGTCAGACGGTAAAGGCGGCTTGAGCATGTTCATGATATGAGTATCGCATTGATCGAGACCGCAATCATAAATCCTTCAATCGACGGCTGTCCAGAGACCGCCGCACGCCCGTCCGGCGCCACCTACGCGACGACGGCCGCGAGCACGCTGACGCAATCGCCGGGCTTGACCAGCCCAGGGAAATGGCGTGCCACAAGGATACCGTCCATCTTCGCCGTCACCTCCAGCGGCGCGGCGCCGGTACGGCCAACGGGATAGATACGGGCAACAACGGCACCGGCCGCGACCGGATCGCCGAGATCGAACAGCGGTTCGATGAGCCCGCCGTCCTCGGCAAAGGAGAAGCAACTGCCATCGGGCATGTCGAGCCAGATCGTCCCGGACGCCCCGACCGCGCCTTTCAGGATACCCGCCGCCTTCAGCACATTCGCGACGCCCCGCTTGGCGATGCCGGCGCTTTTCGCCGTCGCCGTGCCGCCACCGCCGAGTTCCGTTGTGATGAAGACCTTGCCCATCTCCTCGGCGGCCGTGTCGTACATGCCGACCGCATCGATCTCCAGCATCTTCATCGACCAGGGCGCGCCGAAGGCGCTGACGAGGTCGAAGGCCTTTGCCTCCTGCGCTTTGTCGGGCAGGATGTGGGCGGCGCAGAAAGGCAGGAAATCAAGCGTTTTTCCGCCGGAATGAAAATCGAGAACGACATCGGCGAGCGGCAGCAGCGTGCGCTGGAAATAGTCGGCGATCTTTTGGGTCACCGTTCCATCCGGCGCGCCGGGGAAGCTCCGGTTCATGTTGCCCCTGTCGATCGGGGAGGTGCGCGTGCCGGCAAGGAAGGCCGGATAATTCATCGCGGGCACGATGATGACGCGGCCGGTCACCTCCTCGGCTCTCAGCGAACGGGCAAGATCGAAGAGCGCGATCGGCCCCTCGTATTCGTCGCCATGGTTGCCGCCGGTGAGGAGCGCGGTCGGCCCCTCCCCGTTCTTGATGACCGTCACCGGGATCATCACAGAGCCCCAGGCCGAATCGTCCCGGCTGTAGGGCAGACGCAGGAAGCCGTGCTGCACGCCTTCGGCTGAGAAATCGACCGTGGGCGCAATAGGAGAAGCGCGCATGGTTCAGTCCTTCACGAGAAGCTTGCGCGGCACGTCGGCGAAGCATTCGACACCGGTCTCGGTGATGAGAATGCTCTCCGTCGTCTCGAAGCCCATGTCCTCGAGCCAGAGGCCCGTCATGAAGTGGAAGGTCATGCCCGGCTTGAGCTCGGTCCTGTCGCCGGGGCGAAGGCTCATCGTGCGCTCGCCCCAGTCCGGCGGATAGGAGACACCGATCGGGTAGCCCGTGCGGTTGTCCTTGACGATGCCGTACTTCTTCAGCACCGCGAAGAAGGCGTTGGCGATGTCCTCGCAGGTGTTTCCGGGTTTGGCCACGGCAAGGCCCGCCTCCATACCCTCCAGCGTCGCCTTTTCGGCATCGAGGAAGGCCTGTGTCGGCTTGCCGAGGAAGACGGTGCGCGAGAGCGGCAGGTGATAGCGGTTGTAGCAACCGGCGATCTCGAAGAAGGTGCCCTCGCCCGACTTCATCGGCCGATCGTCCCAGGTGAGATGCGGCGCGGAGGCCTCGACGCCGGACGGAAGCAACGGCACGATGGCCGGATAGTCGCCGCCGATGCCCTTCGTGCCGCGGATGCCGGCGTCATAGATCTCGGCGACGAGATCGCATTTGCGCATGCCGACCTCGATCCTGTCGAAGATGCGCTGGTGCATCTTCTCGACGATGCGCGCGGCATTGCGCATGTATCGGATTTCCGTCTCGCTCTTGACCGCGCGCTGCCAGTTGACGAGCGCAGTGGCATCGACAAACCGGGCATTCGGCAGGTGTTTCTGGAGCGAGGCGAAAGCCGCGGCGGAGAACCAGTAGTTGTCCATCTCGACGCCGATGGTCATTTTCTCGAGACCGCGTTCGGCAAGCCTGGCGGAGAGATAGTCCATCGGGTGGCGTTCGGTGGACTGCACATAGTTGTCGGGATAGCCGATGATGTTCTCGTGCTTCAGATAGGCGGTGAATTTCGCGCCGTTGGCGTCCTGTCCGCGGCCGTACCAGATCGGCTCGCCGGCCGGCGGTACGACGACGCACTGGTGTACGTAGAAGGACCAGCCGTCGTAGCCCGTCAGCCAGTTCATGTTCGAGGGATCGCTGACGATCAGGACGTCGATCCCCTTGGCCTCCATGGCCTTTCGCGTCTTTTGAAGACGCGTTTCATATTCCGGAAGTGAGAACTTCAGGCTCGCTTGTTTCATCGGTTTTTCCTCTGTACCCGGCTGGTCTTCCGCTAGCGGAAGGCCGGTCTCAACTTTCGAAGGTCGCGCCGGCCCCGGCCGCCGCCGCGCGAGCGGCTGCGAGCGTTGCGATGGCGGTGTCCTGGATGCCCGTGCCGGTAAGATCCGCCACGGTGATCTGCTCGGGGCCGGAGCGGCCCGGTTTGCGCCCGGCAATGATCTCGCCGAGTTCGGTGAAGAGGGCGCCCTCCGTCACAAGGCCGGCCTCGATGGCGTGGTGCAACTCGCCAAGCCTGCGCGTCTGCTTCAGGCTGTCGGCGACATAGAGACCCGCCCCGGTGACGATGGCAGGTTCGATCTCGTTCTTGTGCTCGGCATCCGAGCCCATCGCGGTGACGTGCTGGCCCGGCTGGAGCCATTCGGCCTTGAGGATCGGCGTTTCCGACGGCGTCGTGGTGATCACGACATCCGCGCCATCGACCGCCACCCGGCCGCTCGCCTCGGCACGCACGGGAAAACCGAGCTTTTTCGCCAGCTCCGCCGCGGCAGCCTCCGCCTTTTCCACCTCCCGCGCCCAGATGCGCGCCTCCCGGATGGGGCGCACCAGGCTCAAGGCTTCAAGCTGCAGTTTCGCCTGCATGCCCGCACCGAGGATGGCGGCAACGGAGGCGTCCTCACGCGAAAGATGCTTCGCCGCCACCGCGCCGGCCGCGGCGGTGCGCACGTCCGTAAGATAGCCGTTGTCGAGCAGGACGGCCTGCACGAGGCCGGTCTTCGTCGAAAACAGCACCATCAGGCCGTTGGTGCTCGGCAAGCCGATCTTCGGGTTGTCGAAGAAGCCGGGGCTGATCTTGATGGCGAAGCCATCGAGGCCGGGCACATAGGCGGTCTTCACATCCACCTCGCCGCGATGCTCGGGGATGTCGAGCCGGAGGATCGGCGGCATGGCGACGGCCTTGGTGGCGAGCGCATGAAACGCATTCTCCACGCAGTCGATCGCCTCGAGATCGAGCGGCACGATGCGCCACAACTCCGCTTCGGTGAGTATCTTCATCGTCGTCACGCCCTCTCCTCCGCAAAGGAATCCACCGCGCCGTCAAGAACCCGTTTGTGCAGGCCCATATCCACATTCCGGCCGGAAAGGACGATGGCCACCGGACCGTCCAGCCGGCCGAGCCGGCCGGAGAGCAGCGCCGCGATGCCGACCGCCGCCGCCCCCTCGATCACCTCACGCTCCTCGGCATAGGCATGGCGCATACCGGCGGCGATCTCCGCTTCGGAGAGCAGGATCACATCGTCGAGCAGCGTGCGGCACATCTGAAAGGTCACGGCATTGTCGAGGCCGATGCCGCCGCCGAGGGAATCCGCAAGGCTTGCGACCTCCTCGACTTCGACCGGCCGTCCGGCAACAAGGCTCGCCTTCATCGCCGCGCCGCGCGCCATGGTGAGGCCGATGACGCGCGCCTTCGGAACGCGCCCCTTCACCGCCGCGGCGACACCTGCGGCCAACCCGCCACCGGAGAGCGGCACAAGCACGGTCGACACATCCGGCATCGCCTCCGCGATCTCCAGTCCGAGCGTGCCCTGCCCGGCCACCACGGCCCTGTTGTCGAAGGGCGGCACCATGACGAGGTCCTCTTCGGCCACCAGTCGCTCCACCTCGACCTGCGCCTCGTCCTGCGACCGGCCGGTGATGCGCACATCGGCGGCGAGCCGGCGGATTTCCGAGACCTTGTTCTCCGGGACGAGCCGCGACATGCAGATCGTCGCGACCGATCCTTCAACCTTCGCCGCATAGGCAAGCGCCCGGCCATGGTTGCCGGTCGAGGCCGCCACGACGCCACGCGCCCGCTCGCCCGGCGAGAGCGACAGGACGGCATTCGTCGCACCACGCAGCTTGAAGCTGCCGGTCGTCTGGTGGTGCTCGAGCTTCAGCCCGACCGGCACACCGCAGCGCTCGGCCAGCGATGCCGACGGCACGAAGGGCGTGCGCAGGATGCGACCGTCGATGCGCCGGGCCGCCTGCTCGATATCTGCCATGGTCACGGGAAGATCTAACGTCGTCATGCGTCACCGCCCGGATAGGCGCAGGTCATCAGCCGGCCGAGCGCCGGCCGGGCGGTCTCGTCGCCGCAAAGGTGCAGGCACGCCCAGGCGGTGGCGAGGTTGCTGGTAACGACCGGCCTGCCGATGGCAGCCTCGATCTTCGCCGCCACGCCCGCCGCGCGCACGGCGGTGCAGGAGATGAAGAGCGCGTCGCAATCCGGCGCCGTCGCTTCCTTCGCGAAGGCGATGATCTCTTCCGGGGAAATCCGCGCCATGTCCCGATCGTCGGAGAGGCCGAGGCAGGTGAAACGGGCAATGTCGAAGCCGAGCGCCAGAAAATAGTCGGCCATCGGCCGGCTGGTGTCGAGCGTATAGGGCGTCAGCACGGATATCCGCCTCGCGCCGAGGGCCTTCAGGCCAGAAACCGCGGCAGCGGTCGGCGTCACGACCGTAGCGGTGGGCTTGGCTGCCCTGATCGCGGCCTTCACCATCGCATCGCCGATGACGACGGAGGCCGAGGTGCAGGAATACATCACCACATCCAGCGGCTCGTCCGGCAAAATGAGTGCCGCGCCCGCCGTCAACGAGGGCTGCATGGCGGCAAGGTTCTCCGGCGTCACCGGATTGGCATAGGGAATGCGGGCGGCGTAGACGCCGATGCGCTCATTCGCCACCATGCGCTGGAAATCCACCTCCGTCGTGTGGTCGGTCGCCAGAATGATCAGGCCGAGACGTTTTTCCAGCGGCCGGTCGTCGAGTTTTGGTGCGCGGGAAGCGAGCGCGAGACCAAAGGTGCGCATCAGCGTTCCTCCACCCGGGCGTAACGTTCTTCCAGCCAGCGCAGGAAGACGACGGAGATCAGGCTCATGATCAGGAAGAACACGCCGACCAACGTCATCGGCTCGATGTAGCGATAGCTGCTGTTGGCGACGCTTTTCGCCTGGTTCATCAGTTCCAGCACCGTGATGGCCGACAGCAGCGGCGTCTCTTTGAACATGGCGATGAGATAGTTGGCGAGGGCCGGGATCATCGGCGGGATCGCCTGCGGCAGGATGACGTGGATCCAGGTCTGGCGGCCGCTGAGGTTCGTCGCCTTCGCCGCCTCCCATTGCCCGCGCGGCACGTTCTCGATGCCCGCGCGATACACCTCCGCGGCATAAGTGCCGTAGTGCAGGCCGAGCCCGATGACACCGGCGAGCAGCGCCGGCAACCGGATGCCGATGTCCGGCAGCACATAAAAGATGAAATAGAGCTGCACGAGCAGCGGCGTGCCGCGAATGAACTCGACGACGAAGCCCGTGGCCCTGGCAACCGGTTTCGGCGCCGTCATGCGCAGGATCGCGAAGACGAGGCCGATGGCTGCGGCGAGCACCGCACCGAGAGCGGTCGCAAGAATGGTGATCTTCAGCCCCTCGAGGAGGGTCGGCATGATTTCCCAGACGAAATTCCAGTCCCATTCCATCGTCAGGTCCTCACACCATCGAGACCACGGGTGATCCGGCGCTCCAGCCAGCGCATGCTGGTGGAGATGGCGAGCGCCATCAGGAAGTAGAGGACGAGGATCGTCGCGAAGGGGATCAGCGTGCTGCCGGTCTGCGCGCGCACCACCTGGGCCTGGAACGTCATGTCGGTGAGCGAGATCAGCGAGACGACGGCCGTGGCCTTCAGAAGTTCGATTGCGTTGTTGCAGAAGGTCGGCAGCATCAAGGGCAGCGCCTGCGGCAGGATGACATGGCGCATAGCCTGGCCGCGCGTCAGGTTCAGCGCGATGCAGGCCTCGCGCTGCTCCCGGCCAATCGCCTTGACCGCGCCGCGCACCACCTCCGCGCCGTAGGCTCCGACATTGAGTCCCAGCGCCAGAACGCCGGCCTGGAGCGGCGACAGCGTGAGGCCGGTGAGCGGCAGCACGAAATAGACCCAGAAGAGCTGCACGAAGATCGAGGTGCCGCGGAAGAACTCGATATAAGTGGTGGCCAGCGCCCGGACCGCCATGAAGCGGCTGACGCGCCCGAGCCCGGCGATAAACGCCATGACAACGGCAAGCGCAGAGCCCATCACGGTGAGCTGCAGCGTCACCAGCGCGCCTTGCAGGATCAAGCTTATATAGCCGGACCAGTCGGTCATGGTGTGTTCCAAACTAACTTCAGCGGAGCGGCGCCCCTCATCCGCCTGTCGGCAGCTTCTCCCCGCAAACGGGGAGAAGGTCGCGGCAGCGGGATGAGGGGCAAATCCGCCATCCTCACTTCGCCGCGCAGAGCTTTTCGCGCGTCGTCGACATCGCCGCGGCGGCGGAAAAGCCATAGGGCTCGATGATCTTGGCAAACTCGCCCGTCTCCTTCAGCTTGGCGAGCTCGACGTCGAAGGCGTCCCGCAACGCTTCGTCACCCTTGCGGAAGGCAGCACCGTCGCAATAGACCGGAGCGCCCTCGACAGGCGCGACGACCTCGATGTTCGGATCATTCGCTTTGGAAACGAGGTCGTTGATCGAGAGGACCGGCAGCGAATAGACGTCGATGCGGCCGTCTTGGAGCATTTTCAGGCCGCTCTGGCCGTCCGGCACGACAATGACGCGGTCACGCGGCACGCCGGCTTCGAGCGCCAGCTTCTCTTCCGTGCCGCCACCCGGCGCGCCGATCTTCGCGTCCGGATTGTCGGCGATGTCCTTGTAGCTCTTGAAACCGAGCGGGTTGCCCTTCTTCAGCGCGAAAGCCTCCGCGTCACACAGGACTGGCTCCGAATAGGCGACAGCGGCGCAACGCTCCGGCTTCATGAAAAGACCGGCGGTGACGACGTCGTGGCGGCGGGCCTGGAGCCCCGGGATCATCGCGCCATACTCCGAGATCGAGGCGACGATATCGGCAACGCCGAGGCGCTTGAAGACCTCGCGGGCGACATCGGGCGCGGCGCCCGAAACCTTGCCGTCGGCGGCGACCGCCGTGAACGGCGGCTCGTTGGCTATGGCGACGCGGGCAAAGCCTTGTTCCTTCAGTTCCGCAAGCTTGCCGTCATCGGCAAAAGCCGGCGCGGCGGCAACGACCGCCATCAGCGCGCTCGCGCTGGCGGCAATGGTCAAAAATGTCCTCATGCTCATTGTTCCCAACTCCTCTGGCTGTCCTTGGTTGTTGTTTGGAGCGTTGTTTCCGAGGGACACCCCTCAGACGCGGTGCCCTGCCGCGATGATCTTGCGCAGGAAGGTTTGCGTGCGTTCCTGCCTTGGATTGCGGAAAATCTCGTCCGGCTTACCCTCCTCGACGATCTTGCCGCGATCGAAGAACAGGATGCGGTCGGCAAAATCGTGGGCGAAGCCCATCTCGTGCGTGACGAGCAGCATGGTCATGTCGGTCTCGGAAGCGAGCTTGCGCATGACGTTCAGCACCTCCTCGACCAGCTCCGGATCGAGCGCCGAGGTCACCTCGTCAAACAGCATGATCTTGGGAGAAAGCGCGAGAGCACGGGCGATGGCGACGCGCTGCTTCTGTCCGCCGGACAGCTGGGCGGGCATGTTCCTCGCCTTGTCGGCAAGGCCCACCATGTCGAGAAGCTCCATCGCCCGCTTCTCGGCCGTCGCCTTCGCGACGCCCTTGGTCAGCATCGGCGCAAGCGTGACATTGTCGAGCACGCATTTGTGCGGAAAGAGATTGAAGTGCTGGAAGACCATGCCGATCTTCTCGCGCATCCTGTGCAAGTGGCGATCGTCCGCCGGCACCAGGCCGCCGTTCTTCGGCATGTGGTAGAGCTGGTCGCCATCGACCTCGATATGGCCGCCGCTGATCGTCTCCAGCGTCATCAGGATGCGCAGGATCGTCGTCTTGCCGGAGCCGGAGGGGCCGATGAGCGCAAGCTTCTCGCCCGGCAGCACCTCCATCGACAGCCCGTCGAGCACGGTCAAGGGGCCGTAGCGCTTCACGATGTTGTCGATGCGGATGATGGGTGCGGCCATGCATGTCTCTCCCTGTTGAGACAAGTGATGGCCTAACGATGCGCGGCGATCGAAATCATGTCAATGTAGATAATAATCTCATGACAATTATTGTTTCATCGCCCATTTCTCGGGCACCGATCGTCAAATCGCGAGCAGCAACGCCTCCGGGTTCCCGCTGGCCAGTGAAGCCAGAATGCCAAGGCCCGTGCGAAGTTCCTGCTCCGTCGTCGAGCCGAGGGAAATGCGCACCGCCGGCTGCCAGCCCTGATCCGCGGTGCGGAAGGAAGAGCCGGGCGCGATGGCGACGCCGCGCAGACGCGCCTGCGAGACGAAACCTTCCTCCGTATGTCCTTCCGGCAGCGGCAACCAGACATGCAGGCTCTGTGGATGCGAGCGGTACGGTAGGCCGGCGAAGACCTCCTCCGCAATGGCATGTCGCACCGCCAGCGCCCGGCGCTGCCAGCTGACGAGCTCCATCGCCGTGCCGTCGCTGACCCAGCGCGTGGCGATCTCGGCAATGGAGGGCGTCGCCATCCAGTTCGAGACGAGATGCCGGTTGGCAACGGCCGCGACATAGCGGTCGGGCGCGGCGAGATAGCCGATGCGCAGGCCCGGCACCGTGATCTTGGTGAAACTCGTTACGTAGAGCGTGCGCTCCGGCGCATAGGCGGCAAGTGGCGGCGCCCTATCCGCGACGAGCGGCCCCAGAATATCGTTCTCGATGATCGCGATGTCATGGCGCCGTGCCACCTCGACCAGCGCCTGCCGCCGCTCCGCGCTCATCAGCGTCGCGGTCGGGTTGATGACGGAGGGCTGCAGGAAGACGGCGCGGATGACGCCCTTTCGGCAGGCCTCGTCCAGCGCCTCCGGGATCATGCCGTCGCGGTCGATCGGCAGCCCCTCCAGGTGCAGGCCGAGATAGGTGGAGAGCGGCACCAGCGTGTGGTGGCTGATCGCCTCCGTCGCGACCGTCGCGCCCGGCGGCGCGACGCTCATCAGCGCCACCGTCATGCCCGACGTCGCGCCGTTTGTAAGGCTGATGTTCAGCGGCGAAATGTCGAGCCCGCAGCGCGCCAGCCATTCGGAGGCAACGGTGCGGTGGCGCGGGAACACCATGTTGGGCCGGAAGGAGAGCGCCGAACTCGACGGCAGGTTTTCCGCAAGCCAGCCGAAGGCCTCGCGCATGCGCTCCAGGTGGATCTGCTCGCAGACGGGCTTCAGGATCGACAGGTCGACCAGCTCGCCGAGCCGCTCGGGCAGATAGGGCGGCTCCGGCTCCTTCGGCCGCGTCTGCACGAAGGAGCCGCGGCCGATCTCGCCGGAAATCAGGCCACGGCGGATCAGTTCGTCATAGGCACGACTGACGGTCTGTACGGAGAGTTTCAGCTCGTCGGCGAGCTTGCGGTGTGGCAGAAGGCGTGTACCGTTGGGCAGCAACCCCTCCTGGATGGCGCGGGCGATCTGCTCGGCAAGCGACAGGTAGGCCGGCCGGCGCAATTGGGATATATCGGGTCGCCAATTTGTCATGATTTCAACAGTGCTCAAATTCAGTCCAATTGACAACGCCAAAATGCCTTTCCATTGTCTTTTTCCAAGCTTTGACATGATCTTCGCCCGGAGGGCGACCGCATGAAACTCGACGCCATCGACCTGCGCATCCTGGAGGCGATCCAGGAGAACGGCCGTATCACCAAGCTGGCGCTGGCGGAGAAGGCGGGTCTTTCCCCGACGCCCTGCTGGCTACGGCTGCGCAAGCTGGAGAAAGCGGGCATCGTCACGGGCTATCATGCGCGCGTCGCGGTGCGGCGCCTGGCGCCCGTCGCCAGCGTCATGATGGAAGTGACGCTCGCCAACCACCGCCAGGCGGATTTCGAACGTTTCGAACGTGCGGTGGCGGCGACACCGGAAATCGTCGCCTGCTGGTCCGTCGGCGGCGGCGTCGACTACATCCTGAAGATCATGGCGCCCGACATCGACGCCTACCAGCGGCTGGTCGATGATCTGCTTGACCGTGAGCTTGGCATCGACCGTTACTTTACCTACATCGTCACCAAGACGGTGAAGGAAGAGACCGCACTGCCGTTGGCAACGCTGCTGCCGGCCCCGGACTGATCGCGACGTAGAGAGATTGTCTACGCGTGGTCGCGCGTTTGGCCAAAGTCTCTGCGACCAGCCCCGGCAATAGACAATCTTTTGCCCCGCCTCTGGCAGACTCATGGTCGAGACAGCCAGAGGAGGCCGACTTGACCGCCCTATTCGCCCGGACCGTTTTTCACGATGCGCTCACCCGCCTGAGCGATCCGCATCTGCTGCGCGAACTCTCCTATGTCGGTGGCCGCTGGGTGGCCGGCCGCGACGGCGACAGTTTTGCCGTGACGGACCCCGCCTCCGGCGCGACGCTCGCCTGGGTCGCCGCGCTCGATGCCGGCCAGACCACGGACGCCGTCTCGGCCGCGGCGGACGCCTTTCCCGCCTGGCGGGATCTGCTGCCGCAGCAGCGCGCCGAAACCCTGCGCAAATGGCACGGGTTGATCCTTGAAGCGCGCGAGGACCTCGCGCTGCTGATGACGCTGGAACAGGGCAAGCCGCTCGCGGAATCCCGCGGCGAGATCGATTATGCCGCCTCCTTCATCGAGTGGTATGCCGAAGAGGGCAAGCGCCTCAACGCCGAGAGCGTGACGAGCCACCTGCCCGGCGCCGAGATGATCGTGCGGCGCGAGGCGCTCGGCGTCGTCGGCATCGTGACGCCGTGGAACTTCCCCTCCGCAATGATCACCCGCAAGGCCGCCGCAGCGCTTGCCGCCGGCTGCACGGTCGTCGCCCATCCCTCCAGCGAAACGCCGCTCTCGGCGCTCGCCCTTGCCGAACTCGGCGAGCGGGCCGGCCTCCCGGCAGGCGTCTTCAATGTCGTGACGGGCGATGCCGCCACCATTGTCGGCTGCATGAACGCGGACGCCCGTGTGCGCGCCATGAGCTTCACCGGTTCGACGGAGATCGGCAAGCTGATCGCCGGCCAGTGCGCGCCGACCATGAAGCGGCTCGTCATGGAGCTCGGCGGCCATGCACCGCTGATCATCTTCGCCGATGCCGATATCGACAAGGCCGCAGATATCGCCGTCAGCGCCAAGTTCGCCACATCCGGGCAGGACTGCCTTGCCGCCAACCGCATCTATGTCGAGCGCCCCGTGCTTGCCGCCTTTACCAAGGCCTTCAAGGCTCGGATCGAGGCACTGAAGGTCGGCGCCGGGCTGGACGCGGATGTCGAGATCGGCCCGCTGATGCACGAGCGCGCCATCGCCAAGGTGGAAGAACAGGTGGCCGATGCCGTCAAACAAGGGGCAAAGGTTCTCACAGGAGGCAAGCGCCACAAGGCCGGCCCGCTGTTCTACGAACCGACGCTTCTTGCCGAGGTCTCCGACGATGCGCTGATCATGCGTGAGGAAACCTTCGGCCCCGTCGCTGCCGTCACGGCCTTCGACAGCGAGGCGGAGGTGATCGCCCGCGCCAACGACACCGAATACGGCCTTGTCGCCTATGTCGTCACCGAGAACGGCGCACGACAGATGCGGCTTGCCCGCGCGCTGGAATACGGCATGGTGGCGGTCAACCGCGTGAAGATCACCGGCGGGCCGATCCCCTTCGGCGGCTGGAAACAATCCGGCCTCGGCCGCGAGGGCTCGCGCCACGGCATGGAGGCCTTCACGGAACTGAAATATCTGTGCATCGACACGGCGGCATGATTTTCAACACCTGCCACGGCCCGGAACACGCAAACAGACTGACTTCGAAAGGAAAGACCATGCTCGACAGACGCAACGAACTCACCGCCTGGGATCGCGACCACTTCTTTCACCCCTCGACCCATATGGGCATGCATGCGCGCGGCGAAACGCCGACCCGCGTCATCGGCGGCGGCGAAGGCGTCTACATCACCGATACGAACGGCAAGACAAGCCTAGACGCCTTTGCCGGCCTCTACTGCGTCAATGTCGGCTATGGCCGCACGAAGATTGCCGACGCGATTGCCGAGCAGGCAAAGAACCTCGCCTACTACCACGCCTATGTCGGGCACGGCACGGAAGCTTCGATCACGCTTTCCAAGATGATCATCGACCGCGCGCCCGAGGGCATGAGCCGTGTCTATTTCGGGCTTTCCGGCTCGGACGCCAACGAGACGAACATCAAGCTCGTCTGGTACTACAACAATATCCTCGGCCGGCCGGAGAAGAAGAAGATCATCTCGCGCTGGCGCGGCTACCATGGCTCCGGCGTCATGACCGGCTCGCTGACCGGCCTTCACCTCTTCCACAATGCCTTCGACCTGCCGCGCGCCCCGATCCTGCACACGGAGGCGCCCTACTTCTTCCGCCGCCCGGACCGATCGATGGACGAGGAGCAGTTCGCGCAGTATTGCGCCGACAAGCTGGAGGAAATGATCCTTGCCGAGGGCCCGGACACCATCGCGGCCTTCATCGGCGAGCCGATCCTCGGCACGGGCGGCATCGTGCCGCCGCCGAAGGGCTACTGGCAGAAGATCCAGACCGTGCTCAACAAATACGACATCCTTCTGATCGCCGACGAGGTCGTCACCGGTTTCGGCCGCCTCGGCACGATGTTCGGCTCGGACCACTACGGCATGAAGCCCGCCCTCATCACCATCGCCAAGGGCCTCACGTCTGCCTATGCGCCGCTCTCCGGCACCATCGTCTCCGACAAGATGTGGGAGGTGCTGGTCAAGGGCTCGGACGAGCTCGGTGCCATCGGCCATGGCTGGACCTATTCCTCGCATCCGATCTGCGCCGCAGCCGGTGTCGCCAACCTCGAGCTTATCGACGAACTCGGCCTCGTGGAAAATGCCGGCTCCACCGGCGCCTATTTCCGCAGCGAACTCGCCAAGGCCGTCGGCGACCACAAGCATGTCGGCGAGGTACGCGGCGATGGCCTGATGGCCGCCGTCGAATTCGTCGAAGACAAGAACGACCGCGCCTTCTTCGATCCGGGCAGAAAGATCGGCCCGCAGGTCTCCGCCGCCCTCCTGGAACGCGGCGTCATCGGCCGCGCCATGCCGCAGGGCGATATCCTGGGCTTTGCCCCGCCGCTGTGCCTCACACGCGAGGAGGCCGACACCGTCGTGAAGGCGGCCGCCGATGCGGTAAAGGCGGTTCTCGGCTGAGCCTGACGAAACGGGCAGGCAGCGAAACCCGCTGCCTGCCGCAAAACCGATGCCGGCACAGATCCATTGAGGGCGGGTGGCGAGCGCCGCCCGCCCTCAGCGCGCCGGCCTACTTCCGGTGATGCACCGGTTGGAGGGCGTAGACCGGCGTCGGGATGCCTTCCATGCGCGCCTTCAGCTGCAGGGCGAGATATTGCGAATAGTGGCGCGACTGGTGCAGGTTGCCGCCGTGGAACCACAGCGCCTCCTGCTGCGTCGGCTTCCACATGTTGCGCTGCTCGCCCTCCCAGGGCCCCGGGTCCTTCGGCGTATCCGAACCGAGACCCCAGACCTTGCCGACCGCATCCGCCGTCCCCTGGTCGATGAGATCGGCGACCCAGCCGTTCATCGAGCCATAACCGGTCGCATAAACGATAACGTCAGCCGGGATTTCCTTGCCTTCGGAGAGCTTGATGGAACTCTCCGTGATCTCCTCCACCTGGCCGGCGGCGAGCTTGACCTTGCCGTCGATGATCAGCTGCGAGGCGCCGATGTCGATATAGTAGCCGGAACCGCGACGCAGGTACTTCATGAAGAGGCCCGAACCGTCCGAACCCCAGTCCAGCTGGAAGCCGGCCTTTTCCAGCGCTGCGTAGAAATCAGCGTCGCGCTCGCGCATCTTGTCGTAGAGCGGGATCTGGAATTCGTGCATGATCCGATAGGGCAGCGAGGCGAAGATGAGGTCGGCCTTCGCCGTCGTCACGCCGTTTGCCAGCGCCTGCTCCGAATAGAGCGAGCCGAGGCCGATATCCATCAGCGTGTCGGAACGCACGATATGCGTCGTCGAGCGCTGGATCATGGTGACGTCGACACCCGCCTCATAGAGCGCGGCGCAGATGTCATGGGCTGAATTGTTCGAGCCGACGACCACCACCTTCTTGCCCTTGTAGCCATCCGGCCCCGGATGTTGAGACGAATGGTGCTGCTCGCCCTGGAAGCGCTCGCGGCCCTTGAAATCCGGGAGGTTCGCCTTGCCGGACATGCCGGTCGCAAAGACCAGCTGCTTCGGCCGCAGCACCACCTCCTCGCCGTCACGGTCGACGACGATGGTCCATTCCTTGGCGGCTTCGTCCCATCTGGCGGATTTTGCGGCGGAGCGCGTCCAGTAGTTCAGCTCCATGACCTTGGTGTAGAATTCCAGCCAGTCGCCGATCTTGTCCTTCGGCGCGAAGACCGGCCAGTTCTTCGGGAAATCGATGTATGGCAGGTGATCGTACCAGACGGGATCGTGCAGGCAGAGCGACTTGTAGCGCTTGCGCCAGCTGTCGCCCGGCCGGTCGTTCTTTTCCAGGATGATGGTCGGCACGCCGAGCTGGCGCAACCGGGCACCGAGCGCAATACCGCCCTGCCCGCCGCCGATGATGACGGTATAGGGCTGCTTCTCGTAGCCGAGCGTGCGTTCCTCCTCCTCACGCGCCTCCTTCCAGGTCTTGGCGCCGACATTCTGGCCGTGCCTTGCGCCGAGCGGGCGGGTGAAGCCGGATTTCTCCTCGTGGCCTTTCAGTTCGGACAGCACGGTGAGAAGCGTCCAGATGAGACCGTTCTTGAAGCGCACCAAGCCGTAGCCGCGCCCGGTCGCCGTCTCGAACGAGATCCAGCTTTCCAGGACACCATCCCCCTCCGTCGCCGCCTCGCCGTCGGCAACGCGCCAGTTAGAGGGTTTCGCCGTGGACAGCTGCGATTGCAGCATGTCGCGCACCTGGTCCCGCCCTTCGACGGTCTTGAGGTTCCAGGTGAAGGCGACGAGGTCGCGCCAGTAGCACTCCTCGGCGAAGAGGTTGGCGGCATCGTCGACCCGGCCAGCCTCGAGGGCCGAACCGAGCGTGTCGAGAAGCGTCTGGACGCGCGTGGTGGGGGTTTTGTCGAGCATATGTTTCTCCTCCTGCTCAAGTGAAAGACGGGACGGCTCCTCAACCGCCCCGCAAGACGGACCGGCCTAACGGGAAAGGTCGATCAGGATTTTCAGGTGTTTTCCGGCCGGGTCGAGCAGCTGGTCGAACCCTTCCGCAACGGCCTCGCCGAGCGAGACATATTTCGTGACAATACGGCTTGCGGGGATCTGGCCGCTGGCGATCAGCCGGGCGACACGCGGCCAATAGTGGGTCGGGTAAGCCCAGGAACCACGGATATCGATGTCCTTGAAGGTGACGTCGAACCAGTTCAGCGGGTTCTCGCCGGGGTGAAGCCCGGTCTGCACGACGACACCTTGTTTGCGCACGGCATCGGCGCAGTTCTTCAGCGCATGTTCGTTGCCGACGCATTCGATGGCAACATCGCAGCCGACGCCGCCCTCCGTCTCGGCGCGGATGACATCACCGACCTTTTCCGTCTTCGGATTGATGGTGCGCACGGCGCCCAGCGCCTCGCGCGCCAGCCCCAGCCGCGTGTCGTTGAGATCGGAGAGGAAAATCTGCGAGGCGCCCGCAGCGCGTGCCGCCATGGCGACGAGAATACCGATCGGCCCGGCGCCAGTGACGAGCACGCTGTTTCCGGCCGTCACGCCGCCGCGATCGCAGGCGTAGACGGCAACCGCCGTCGGCTCGATGAGGGCGGCCTCCTGATCGCTGAGCGCATCGGGAATGGGCTGGACATTGTAGTCATTGAGAAGGGCGGCCTCGGCCATGCCGCCGGAGTGCCAGGACAAGCCGGCAAGCGCGAGGTTGCCGCTGAGATGGAAGAGGCCGCGATCGGCGTAATAGTCGCCCTGACGGGGCATGATGAGCGGCTGAATCGACACCCGGTCACCGGGCTTCACATGCGCGACGCCCGCACCAACTGCCTTGACGACCCCGCCGAATTCGTGGCCGAGGATCTGCGGTCCGTGCGCGCCGGTGAAAGGATGCGGCTCCTTCGGCACGAAGATCGGCCCGTAGGCATATTCATGCAGGTCCGTGCCGCAGATGCCGCAAAATCGGTTCTCGACCAGAACTTCACCCGGGCCGGGCGACGGCGGGGCATCGACCTCCTCGATACGCAGATCCTTGGCGGCGTGAAAGCGCAGAGCCTTCATTGTGTTTCCTCCTGTTGTTCTTGCACAGGAAGGTCAGCAAACGCCGTGCCAAACCGAAAGGACGCCTGATTTCACTTTGTTTTCAGATTGTTGCGATGAGCAAGATTTCCCTGCCTGAAGCAATGCAACAGGTGGCGTGCAACAGGTGTTGCAGGTGCCGCGTCAGTTGAGGCGCTTCAGGCGGCGGTGGATGGTGGAGCGGTTGACGCCGAGCTTGCGGGCAAGCGCAGAGACATTGTTGCCGCAGTCGCTGAGCGCCTGGCGCAGTTCCCCGTCATCGTCGGACGCAGCCGCGACCGGACCGGCGAAGAGATGGTCCGGCAGGCAGCCGACATCGATAATGCCGCTCTCGGAGAGCGCCGCAGCAACGCGCAGCGCATTGGAAAGCTCGCGCAGATTGCCCGGCCACGCATGGGTCAGCAGAGCTGCCCGCACTGCCTTGTCGACGCGATAGGTCTCACCGTTTTCCCTTTCGATACGGGCGAGAAGCTGGTCGATCAGCCAGCCGAGGTCTTCCCGCTCGCGCAGGGCCGGCAGGCTGAGGGTCGCGGCATTCAGGCGATAGTAGAGGTCCTGCCGGAAGCGGCCCTCCTTCACGAGATCGGTAAGGTCGCGGTGCGAGGCGGAGAGCACGCGCAGGCGCACCGGGCGCGCCTTCAGCGCACCGACCGGCTGCACCTCGTTTTCCGAAAGCACGCGCAGCAGCCGGCTTTGCAGCGCGAGCGGCATGTCGCCGATCTCGTCGAGGAACAGCGTTCCGTCCTGTGCCTCCTCGATCAGGCCGCGCTTGCCCTTCTGGCTGGCCCCGGTGAAAGCGCCGGGCGCATACCCGAACAGCTCGGATTCAACAAGGTGCTCGGGGATCGCAGCACAATTGACGGCGACGAAATTGCCGCTGCCACCGCAGCTTTCATGGATCGCACGGGCCAGAAATTCCTTGCCGCTGCCGGTCTCTCCCTGGATGAGGATCGGAATGTCGCGCGCCGCCAGTTTCGCGGCGCGAGCCTGCACCCGCTCCATGGCTGCATCGCCGTTGCTGAGGTCGCGCAACGCCCGCGGCAGGCGCGGTTCCGGCCTTGTGGGCGTACGCAGGCTGACGGCGGGAGCAACGGCGCTGGCGAAGAGCACGAGGCCGTTTTTCGCACGAAGCAGGCGCTCGCCGTTCGGCCGGCCGCGCATAAAACGCGGCAGGTCGTCGACATCCATGTCGAACACCTCGGAGATCGGCAGACCGAGAAAATCGCGTGTCGCAAAGCCCCGCATGTTCATCGAGCGGGCAAGCGCGCCGAAGCCACCATGGGTCATGCCGGTGATGCGGCCGGAACCGTCGAGCGCGATGGCGGCATCCGGGTCCACGTCCAGAAACTCCGGCGAGCGGGCAAGGCGCAGCACCCAGTCGTTGCGGGTGCGGGTCATGAGGTTGGCAAGCTCGATGCGCCGCGCGGTGGCGGCGGCAAGGTGCAGCGCCAGTTGCTGGCTCGCCTTGACGGTGGGCGAGCGGAGTTGGGAAATATCCAGCACGGCCGTGAGGTCGCCGAGCGTGTCGAAGATGGGCGCAGCCGTGCAGGTCAGCCCGATATGGCTGGCGTCGAAATGATCGTCCTGGTGAATGATGACAGGCTCGCCGGAGACGATGCAGGCGCCGACGGCACAGGTGCCCGCGCGGTTCTCCGACCATTCCGAGCCGAGATAGAGCCCTGCCTTGCGGAGCTGGTTGTCGAAGGTCGGATCGCCCATGAAGTCGACGGTGACGCCGCGCGCATCCGACAAAAGCAACACATAGTTCTGCCCAGCAACCTGGTTGAACAGGCCTTCGAGGCCGGAGCGACCGATGCGGATCAGCTCCTCCGCCTGCTCGCGATGCTCGCGCAGCTTCAGTTCAGGAACGATATAGGCTTCCTGCGCAATCGCCGGGTCGAGCTTGTAGTCGTTGAGGCAGCGCAGCCAGGATTTGACGACCGGCGCATCGCGCGGGCTGACGGCGCCCATGCCGACGCGCTCGATCTCCCGTATGTGCGACAGCGTCGACACCATAAGACATCCTCCCATGCCCATGGTCGCACAGGAGCCGCCCCGGGACAATCGCCCATAGGTCGGATGCGCAAGCCGGTGCGGGGTGGCGTCAAGCCGTCGATGCCAGCCGCACGCGATGGCCGGGCGCGATCTCGGTGAGTGCCGAAGGCACCGGCCGCGTGAAGACATCCGGCGCCACGCTGCCATCGGAAACGAAGCGGCGTCCATCGGGCAGAGCCGCATCCGTCGCGAGCAGGGCCTCGCCCGGGTTCAACGCCGTGTCCGGGTCGGGAATGGCGGCGATCAGCCGGCGGGTATAGGGATGGGTCGGCGTCTCGAAGATCTGCCGCCAGCCGCCCTCCTCCACCACCTCGCCGAAGAACATCACCAGCACCCGGTCGCTCATATGCTCGACCACGCTCAAGTCGTGGCTGATCATGATGTAGGAGAGGCCGAGCTTTTCCTGCAGATCGAGCAGCAGGTTGATGATCTGGGCGCGGATCGAGACGTCGAGGGCGGAGACCGGCTCATCGAGCACAACGATCTCCGGTTCGAGGATCAGCGCGCGGGCGATACCGATGCGCTGGCGCTGGCCGCCGGAGAATTCGTGCGGGTAGCGCCCCGCCTGTTCGGGCGTCAGGCCGACATTCTTCAGCATGGCCTCGATACGACCCTCGATTTCCGACGCCGCGGTGATGCCGTGCAGCTTCAGCGGCGCAGCAAGGGAGGTGCGCACGGACTGGCGCGGATTGAGCGAGGCATAGGGGTCCTGAAAGACCATCTGCACCGCCTTCGCACGCTGCATGCGCCCCGGCGCCCCAAGGCCGGCAAGCGGCTGGCCGCGATAGCGGATCGTCCCTTCCGTCGGCTCCTGAAGACCGAGGATGGAGAGGGCCGTGGTGGACTTGCCGCAGCCGGACTCGCCGACGATCGACAGGCACTCGCCCTTGGCAAGGTCGAAGCTGATGCCGTTGACGGCGTGCAGCATGCGCCGCCCTGTGCCGAACAGGCCGCCGCCGGAAATCGGAAAACGCACATGCAGGTCGTCCACCTGCAGCAGGGGAGCGGTCATGGCTGGCTCCCTTCCGGCCCGCGCGGGGTGATGAAGCGCGTCTGCGTCAACGTCGAGCGGTCGGCGATGATGCTGTCGATATCGACGAGACGCTGGCGGCCGTGCGCGCTGCGGCTGCCAAGGCGCGGCAGGGCGCCGAGCAGGCCGCGCGTATAGGCGTGCCGGGGATCTTCGAAGAGTGCTCGCGTCTCGTTCTCCTCGACGAGGCAGCCGGCATACATCACGCCGACACGCTGGCAGATGCTGGCGATGACGCCGAGATCGTGGCTGATGAAGAGCACAGCCGTGCCGCGCGCGGCGCAAAGCTCCTTGATCAACCTCAGCACCTCGGCCTGCACGGTCACGTCGAGCGCCGTCGTCGGCTCGTCGGCGATGAGGAGATCCGGGTTGCAGGCGAGCGCCATGGCGATCATCACGCGCTGGCGCAAGCCGCCGGACATCTGGTGCGGATAGTTCTTCGCACGCCGGTCGGGATTGGGCACGCGCACATTGCCCAGCGCCTCGACGGCGAGCCGTTCCGCCTCGCCCCAGCTCTTGCCCTGATGCAACACGAACATTTCGGCGATCTGCCGGCCGACAGTGGAAAGCGGGTTCAGCGCCGTCATCGGCTCCTGGAAGATCATGGCGATGCGGTTGCCGCGAAGGCGCCGCATCTCGCGCTTCGGCAGGGACAGCAGGTTCTGGCCCTTGAACCGGATCTCGCCACTGGTGACGGCGAGCGGCTTCTTCAAAAGCCCCATGACGGCTAGCGAGGTGATCGACTTGCCTGAGCCCGATTCGCCGACGAGCCCGTAGGCCTCGCCCGGCATGATCTGGAAGGAAACGTCCTTCAGCAGCGGATGGTGGACGGAGCGGCCGAGGGCGACGCCGAGCCGGAGATCCCTGATATCGAGAAGCGGCGCGGTCATGGCTTGCGCGTCCTCATATGCGGGTCGAGACTGTCGCGCAGCCCGTCACCGAGAAGGTTGAAGCCGAGCACGGAGAGAAAGATCGCAAGGCCCGGGAAGATCGCCACCCAGGGCGCGAGCTGGATGAGCTGCCGCGCATCCGTCAGCATCGAGCCCCAGCTCGGGAACGGCGGCTGGATGCCGAGGCCGAGGAAGGAGAGTGCGGCTTCGGAGAGCACCGCGGAGCCCATGCCGAGCGTCGCCATGACAAGGATCGGCCCCATCATGTTGGGCAGGATCTGCGTGAACATGATGCGCAGGTCTCCATAGCCGAGCGTCTGCGCCGCCTGCACGTAACCCTGCGATTTCAGCGACAGCGTCGAGGAGCGGGCGATACGGCAGGTCCAGCTCCAGTTGGTGAGGCCGAGCGCAATGAGGAGCGACGGCAGGCCGGGACCGAGCACGGCCATCACGGCGAGCGCGAAGATCAGCGAGGGAATGGCGAGCATGACGTTGGTGAGGCCGTTCACCAGGTCGTCCCACCAGCCGCCCCAGTAACCGGCGGTCATGCCGAGCGTGACGCCGATGGCCGAGTTGATGACCTGCGAGACGATGCCGACCGTCAGCGAGATCTGTGCACCGTAGAGGATGCGGGTATAGACGTCGCGGCCCTGCGCGTCCGTACCGAACCAGAAGGTGGCGTCGGGCGGCAGTTCCGAGCTCATCAGGTCCGCATCGAGCACCGGGTCGAAGGGCGCGATCCACGGTGCGAGCACGCCGGCGAGGATGACCAGCGTCGTCAGCGTCGCGCCAAGCCAGAAGTTGAAGCCGAGACGCATTCCCGTCACTCCTGCTTGATGCGCGGATCGATCGCGGCATAGATCAGATCGACGGCCGTGTTGATGACGAGGAACCACAGCACGATGACGAGGATCGTGCCCTGCACGACGGGAATGTCGCGGATCGCCACGCTGTCGACCAGAAGCGAGCCGATGCCGGGCCAGGCGAACAGCTTCTCGATGACGACGGCCTGACCGATCAGCGAGCCGAACTGCAGGCCGACCGTGGTGACGATCAGCACCAGCGCATTGCGCGCCACATGCCAGCGCACGACCGTCACCTCGCTCATGCCCTTGGAATGGGCGGTGCGGATGAAATCGGCATTGAGCACATCAAGCACGCCGGCTCGCGTGGTGCGTGCGAGAAGCGCGAGCGGCGTAACGCCAAGCGTGACGGCGGGCAGGATGAGGTTCTGGAACGAACCGTCGCCATAGCCGAAGCTGGGCAGCCAGTTCAGTTGCAGGGCGAAGAGGTACATCAGCAGGAGGCCGAGCCAGAACTGCGGCATGGAGAGACCCGAGACGGCACCGATCATCGTCACGGTATCGAGCACGGAGCCGGGTCGCAGCGCTGCGAGGAAGCCGAGCGGCACGCCGATGACCAAGGCAAAAACCATGGCGGCGATGGCAAGTTGCAACGAGGCCCACATACGGTCATTGATGAGGTCGATCACCGGCTGGCGGGTGCGGAAACTGGTGCCGAGATCGAACTGCGCGAGGTCCGTGACATAGGTCACGAAGCGTTCCATGAGCGGCTTGTTGAGGCCGAATTCCTCGTTGAGGCGGGCGATCATCTGGGGATCGGCGGCGCGCTTGCCATCGGCGAAGAGGCTGGCGGCAAAGGTGCCGGGCACGACGGAGAAGATGACGAAGATCAGCAGCGCCACCACGACGACCGTCGGAATGATCTGAAAGATGCGGCGCAGGGTGAAACGAAGCATGAGCGGTTCCGTGTTGGCCGCCCGCAAGGGCGCGACAATCGATGCGGGGGCGGCAGTCACGCCGCCCCCGAACCCCTCAAGATCTTACTTGCGCGAGTCCGGCGCGGTCTCGTCGATCCAGATCTCGTCATAGGGCTGGACCGCCAGTTCCGTCGCGTTGGGAACGAGGCCGTGGATCCACGGCTGATAGGCCATGACCGCCTTGTTGTAATTGAAGAACCAGACCGGCGCGTCGTCCTGCACGATGTTGTTGGCCTGGCGCAGGAGGTCGTTCTGCTTGGCGGGATCACGCTCCTGCTGGGCCGCGTCGTAGAGCTTGTCGAAGTCCGCGCTCGCATAGCTCGTATAATTGCAGGCCGATTGCGCCGTCTTCGAATGATAGCAGCGCAGCGCGTTCAGCGGATCGGGACCAGAGAGGTTCGACCAGATGAAGGCCTGGAAATTGTTGGTCGTGACAGCCTCGCCGAGCGCCGAGCTTTCCACCGGCTTCGGCTTCACGGTGATGCCGACCTTCTTCAGCATCGGCAGGATGGCCTCGACGATCGGAACGCCCCAGCTTTCATTCGGGCTCGCCGTCACCTCGAATTCGAAGCCGTCGGCATAGCCGGCTTCCGCAAGCAGCGCCTTCGCCTTTTCCGGATCGAAGGCATAGGCCGGCTTGTCCTTGTCGAAGGCCGGCGAGGAGAGCGGCAGCCATCCGGACGCCGGATAGGCCTTGTTCTTGACGAGGCGCTCGATGATCAGCGGCGCATTGATGGCATGGTTGATCGCCTGGCGTACCCGCTTGTCCTTGAAAGGCTCGAAGGCCGGGTTGAAACCGATATTGCGGGTATAGACCTCGGCGACCTCGAGCAGTTGCCCCTTCAGCGCGTCCTCACCCTGATAGGCCTGGTACTGGGTCGGGCCGAGAATGGAGACGTCGATCTCCTTGTTGCGGAAGGCAACGTCGCGCGCGGCATCCTCGGCCATCAGCACGATGTTGATACGGTCGAGGTAGGGCTTGCCCTCCTCGTAGTACTTGTCGAACTTTTCGACGACGACCTGCGAACCCGGCACATGCTCCTTGAAAACGAAGGCGCCGAGGCCGACGGGGGTCTTGCCGAAGCTCGATTCGTCCTCGACATTCGACGGGTAGATGACCGTCGTGTTCTGCATCAGCGGGAAGCCGGGATTGATCGGGCCGGTATAGGTGATCTCCAGCGTGTTGTCGTCGATCTTCTTGAGGCCGGAAATCTCCTCGGCCTTGCCGGCGATATAGTCGTCCGCGCCCTTGATATTGGCGATGAAGCTTGCGCCCGGGAAGGCATTCTTCGGATTGGCGATACGCTTGTAGCTGTAGATGAAGTCGTCGGCCGTCAGCGGCTTGCCGTTGTGGAAGACGGCGTTCTTGCGCAGGTGATAGGTATGGACCGTGCCGTCCTCGGAGACGTCTTCGGAATCCGCCAGCTCCAGCACCGGCTTGTTCTGGATGGAATCCCAGCTGTAGAGCGCGCGGTGGATCGCCTGCGTGATGAACTCTTCCTGCGTGTTCGGGCTCGCCTGCACGTCGAGCGTGGCAAAGCTCGAGCCGTAGGGTGCGGTGAAGACGAGCGTTCCGCCCTGGCGTTCACCGGCGGCAAGCGCCCCGGAGGCCACGCCGAGGCTGAGCATTGCGGCCAGTGTCAGTGTCTTGAGCATGTCGTTCTCCCTCTCGTGCCGTTTTCGGCATCGTTTCGATTCAGTCTGTCAGGCCGTCACCTCGCATCATGCACGACACGGCCTGCAAGCAGGGTCAGCAGGCAACGTGTGCCTGAGAGAATGGTCTTGGGATCCGCGGTCAGAAGATCGTTGTCGAAGACCGCGATATCGGCCCACTGGCCGGGCACGAGCCGTCCCTTCACGCCTTCGGCCTTTTGCGACCAGGCGCCATATTCCGTATAGGCCTGCAGCGCCTCTTCCGGGCTCAGCCGTTCGGAAGCATCCATGACCGTGCCCTTGCCGGTCTGGCGCGTGATCATCGCGTGAAGATTGGGGAAGGGATCGGGCGAGCAGACCGGTGAATCCGAGCCGGTCGATGGCTTCAGGCCGAGGCGCGCCCAGGTACCGATCGGATAGGACGGCTTGCCGCGTGCCTCTCCGAGCACGGAAATGTAACTGTCGCCGAAATCATGAATGAAGGCCATCTGCGGCGCGGGCAGGATGCCGGCCGCCTGCATGCGCGCGTGCTGCGCGGGCGTGGAGAAGCCGCAATGCTCGATGCGGTGACGACGATCGGGATCCGGGTTGGCGGCAAGCGCCTTTTCGTAGGCCGTGATCAGCTGTTCGATCGCGCCGTCGCCGATGGCGTGGCAGACCATCTGGTAGCCGCGGTCATGGCAATCCCGAACGACCGCCTCGACCGTCTCGTCCGGCAGCATCTGCACGCCGATGTTGTCGGGCTCGCCCTCATAGGGCTTCGTCATCCAGGCGGTGCGCCCGCCGGCCGAGCCGTCGAGGAAGACCTTCACGCCGCCGACACGCAGCATGTCGTCGCCGCCCCCCGACAGCAGCCCCGCCCGCCAGGCATCCCCGACGATGGAGACGCCGGGATCACCGAGCAGCGTCAGCCAGACGCGCACCGGCAGGCGGCCGGACAGTTTTGCCATCTCATAGGCCTGGATCTCCGAGAACCCGGCGACATGGCCGACAGCCGCATCCATGCAGCTGGTGATGCCGAAGGAGAGCAGATGCCGCCCCGCCCGCTCGATGCCGTCGATCAGCTCCTCGGTGGTCGCCGGCGGCATGACGGCCTTGACGAGATTCTGGGCGTTCTCCGCGAGAAGACCGTTGAGCTTGCCGTCCGTGATGCCGATGACGCCACCGTCCGGCACCGGCGTCGCCTCGCTGATGCCGGCAAGCTCCAGCGCGCGGGAGTTGGCGATGGAGACATGACCGCAGGCCCGCGTCAGATACACCGGATGATCCGGCGCGGCGCGATCGAGATCCTCGCGCGTCGGATGGCGCCCCGTGTCAAGCTTGACCTGGTCATAGCCGCGGGCGCGCACCCAGCCACCCTTCGGCGTCGATGCGGCACGCTCGGCGATGGCCCGCGTAAGGGCGGCCACCGTCGGCGCAGCGGCGGGCGTCGCGTCGACGAAGCCCATGGCGATGCCGGTCGCGATGAGATGCAGATGATTGTCGATGAGGCCGGGGGTTGCGAAGCGCCCCTCCAGGTCGATCACCTCGGTCGCAGGCCCCTTCAGGCTCAGCATGTCGGCTGTGCTGCCGGTCGCCAGAACTTTGCCCTGCCAGACGGCGAGGGCCTCGCTGATGCCTTCTTCCCGCCCCCGCCAGATCCGGCCGTTGATCAGGATGCGGTCAGCCTCAATTCCGAATGCCATGCACAGCTCCCCCTGTCGGCACCGGCGAACCGGCGCCTATTTCCTCCACACGCAACGTGAAAGGTTGCGGCGGCCTTGGCCAATTCGCTTTTGGCACGACCCCATGCGAAATCGGCATACCTATTTCGATTGAATGACTTATGATCGCCTTTGCCGCGCAGAAGGCACCGGAGGGACGGGTGAATGGAGATCAAGTGGCTGGAGGACTTCGTGACGCTGGCCGACACGTCCTCCTTTTCGCGCGCCGCCGAATTGCGCAATGTCACCCAACCGGCTTTCAGCCGCCGCATCAAGCAGCTCGAAGGCTGGCTCGGCGCCACGCTGATCAGTCGCGCCACCATGCCGGCTGAACTGACGCCTGCGGGGCGCAACTTCCTGCCCGTCGCACAGGAGGCGATCCGCACCTTCTATGCGGCTCGCGAAGCGCTGCGCCCCTCGCATGAGCCGGGCCTCATCCGCTTTGCCGCCCTGCATACGCTGACGGTCACCTTCTTTCCGCGCTGGCTGAAGACGCTGGAAGGCGCGGGCGGCACCTTCAGCACATCGCTCATCCCCGACCGTGGCGGCATCGAGGCCAATCTCGATGCGCTCGTTGGCGACGAAGCGGATTTCTTCCTCACCTATGCCCATCCGGAGGTGCCGTTCCATCTCGACCGCGGGCAGTTCGCTTCGCTGACGGTCGGTCAAGACCGGCTGATGCCGCTCGTATCGGCGGAGATCACGATTGCGGGCCAGGTGCAATCCGGACACAATCTCCTCGACCGCGCCGTCGCGCAGCCGCGGCTCGCCGTTCCCTATCTCAGCTACGGCTTCAATTCCTTCTTCGGCGTCGCCCTGTCGCGCCTCCTCCTGCGCCGCCCGCCCTTCCGCCGGCGCACGACGCACGAGAACACCATCAGTGCCGGCCTGATGAACATGGCGGTAACGGGCGCCGGCCTCTGCTGGCTGCCGGAAAGCCTTGCGCGCGAGGAGATGGAGGCGGGACGCCTCGTGTCGGCCTCGGCGGACGAGGGCTGGAACCTCGACCTCGAAATCCGTCTCTACCGCCATGCGGCAAGCCGGACCGGCAAGGTCGAGGATTTCTGGCGCGCGGCGCGGCAATTTCTGGAAGCAGCGCCTGCCGAAATCAGACCTTCAGGAAGAGCAACGCCCTGAGGATTTCCGAAAAATCCCTATGCTCGAAGGCGACGGCGCGAGGACCGTGCGCCTTGGCACCGGGATACCATGCGGCCCGGTACGCCTCGGTCGGCGTGCTGAACTCGATCACCACCTCGTAGTGATCCGCCTTCGCGGGCAGTGCCTGCGCGAAATCGCCCGACAGCGCTGCCGCCACGCCTTCACGGATGAGGCGACGCGACCAGGCGGGCGAGATGGATGTCGAGGCACGGCCCCTGCCATCGAGTGTTTCCACCGTTGCAAGGCCGGGCACCATGGCCCGGGCCTCGGCGCAGATACCCACGTCTCCCGCGAGAAACACGGAAGGCACACCATAGCCGGCCGCACAGAGCGCGTTGAAGGTGAACTCGGACGCGACTTCGCCATTCAGCAGCAGGCGCGAGATACGCAGGTTGGAAGTGTGGGCCAGCGGATTGACCTCCGTGCCGGCCTTGGAATGGTAACCGGTATAGATCGCGGCGGCGAAACCGGCGTCGATGCCGAACATCATTTCGTCCGGGTGGCCCGACCAGCCGCGCACGATGCGGGCGTAATCGGGCAGGCGATCGAGGATGAGGTTGCGGCCGCTGTCATGGGCATCCTTGATCACCACTTCCGTGGCACCGGCGGCGCGCGCGCCCTCGCAGGCGGCAACCACCTCGCCCGTCATCAGTGCGCGGAACTCGGCCCAGTCCGGATGGGTGCGCTCGGCCTCGTTCCAGTGGGCAATGCCGGCGGTGCCTTCGATATCGGCGGAGATGAAGACTTTCATGATGCGGGGCTCTCCTTCAGCCAGTCCGTGAGGGCGGGATAGATGCGGCCGCTCCGTGCCGGCGTGGCCGGCGCGGCACAGAGCGCGTTCAGCACCGCCTCCTGCGTGGTCTCGGCAGCGGCGCGGAAGGCGATGTCGATATAGCTGTCAGACAGCCGTTGCTGCATGGCGACGGGCGCGGCCGGATCGTGCTCGACCGGATCGGCCGTTGTGAAACAGAGGACAACGTCGCCGCTGCCATGGCCCCAGAAGGCGCCGAGCCGGGCAAGCCCGGCCCCGCCACGCCGGGCGACGCGCTGCAACTGCCTGTCCCCCAGCGGCAGGTCCGTCGCCATAACGACGATGACCGAGCCGCGCTCGGGGCTTGCCGGCACACGCGGATCGGGCCGGCGGCCATCCGGCAAGACGAGATCGCCGGCCGCGCCGAAATTGGCGAGGACCAGCGTCCCGAGCGTGAAATCGTGCTTGCCGATGCGCATCAGCCGCGACGCGGTGCCGATCCCGGCCTTGAAGCCGAAGGCGGTCATGCCGGACCCCGCGCCGACCGCCCCCTGCTCGACCGGCCCCGGACGCGCGGCGTCAAGAGCGGCATCGGCATCGGCGGGCGTCACGCCGAGGGCCTGGATATCGTTGATGCTGCCGTCGTTGCATTCGCAGACCAGCGCATTGACGGTCGAGGTTTTCCGCCCGATCGCCGGATTGGCGCCGATGGCGCGGCGGATGAGCGCCTCGGTGCAGGCCGCGACGCCAAAGGTATTGGTGAGCAGGATGGGCGTCTCGATCGTGCCGAGCTCGGCCACCTGCATCAGCCCGGCCGACTTGCCGAAACCGTTGACGATCTCAACCGCCGCCCGCGGCTTGACGCGGAAGAGATCACCCGGATGCGGCACGACTGCCGTCACGCCGGTGAAGAGGCCGTCCCCGCGCAGCGAGCGGTGGCCGACGGCGACCCCGGCAATATCGGTGATGGCATTGCCCGGCCCCGGCTCCAGCCGCCCCTGCGGGATCAGGCCCAGTTCGCGCGCCGTTTTCATGTCCGCCCCTTCCGGCATTCCAGTTCTTGAAAAGATGGTTCTTTTTCAACGAGCAACCATAAGCCGCCTCGCCGGGCATGCTCTAGACCGAAACGCCGGCCGCTTCCAGATAGAGCGCCTGCAACACCCGTGTCCGGGGTCCGGGTTTTCCATCGCCGATCACCCGGTCGCCGATACGCACAACGGGCATGACCAGGCTGGAAGCGGAGGTCTGGAAGGCCTCCGCCGCATCCTGCGCCTCTTCGGGCGTGAAGGCGCGCTCCTCGATGCGCAGGCCCTCGGCGGCGCAGAGGCGCGCAAGGGCGCGCTGGGTGCAGCCCGGCAGCGTGGCCTGCGAGGCGGCGCGCGTGAGGATGCGACCATCGGCGGTGATGAGATGGGCGGTCGAGGAGGCGCCTTCCGTCACCAGCCCGTCTTCCACCAGCCAGACATCGTCGAAGCCACGTGCCCGCGCCGTCTGCTTGGCCATCACCTGCCCGAGCAGCATGGCGGTCTTGATGTCGCGGCGCTGCCAGCGCGGATCAGCGGCCAGATCGACCGAGATGCCGTTCTGCTGGGCCTTCGTCCCCGTCAGGGTCTTGGCCTGGGTGAAGCCGACGAGCCGCGGCGTCAGAGTGGCAGGGTAGAAGAAGTCGCGATCCGCCTCGCCGCGCGAGACCTGCAGATAGACGGTTCCGTCCTGCAGGGCGTTGCGGGCGATCAGTTCCGCCTGAATGGCCTCGATTTCCGGCCGGCCGAGCAAGAGGGCAATGCCGAGCTCCCTCAGCGAGCGTTCGAGCCGGGCGAGATGCAGGTCGTTATCGATCATTCGTCCGGCAATCACCGCCGTCACTTCGTAGACCGCATCACCGAACAGGAAGCCGCGATCGAACAACCCGATCCTGGCCTCCTCCTCTGCTACGAATTGACCGTGGACGTAGACGATCCTGCCCATCTGTTCCTCTTGCTTGCGCCGGTTGCCTTTGGCGCGGAACATTGGTGCGACTTGCCGCGGCTGACCAATTCAATTTGGGCAGGATCCTATGCAAAAATCGCCTGAGGTCTTGTTTTGCAATATGTTAGACGGCGTCAGTTGCACCGGACATAGCGGATCCCGCGGGCCAGCCAGCAGCCGAGCACCAGACCCGTGATGTCTCCGGCCGCATCGCGCTCAGCCACCAGCGTCCAGTCCCCCGGGGCCGGCGCATCCATCGAGCGACGGGTCACGACGAGCCAGACATCAGGACCGGCCGGCCGGACGATTTCGGGCCGGCCCGTGCCGAGGAAGCCCTCAGCCCAGAGATAGGTCCCGCCGTCACGGCATTCGATGACGATGTCGGCCTCCAGTTCGGGGGAGCGGTAGCGGCCCGCAAGACGCGCGTCGCCGACCGCCGGCGCCGATGCGACCGGCACCAGCCTCTCGGCGTAGTTTTCCTGTGCGCGCTGCATCAGGAGGTCCTCACCGGCACGGGCGACCTTGACGGACGAAGAGGCAAGACTGCCCTCCTCCGCCTCCAAAAGGCTTTCCGGCGACGTGCCGAAGCGCAGTGTCGCCGAATCGAAACCTGGCTCCAGTCGCGCAAGAAGACCGGTCTCGCGACTCATCCATTGACCGCCCCAGCGCTCGCCGAGCGGCTTGGAAGCGGGATGCGGCAGGCCGAGCGCGGCGCGCAGCAGCCGATGCGCGGCCCCATGCGCATCGCCGTGATGGTTGAACATCACCACGACCGAAAGCCGCGCCTCGGCCGAATAGGCCCGGAAGGCCCGGAACCCGCGCAAGGCGCCGCTGTGGCCGGTGAAGGCAACATCACCGACACGCGAATGCTGCAGACCGAAACCATAGGAGGCGGCCGCCCCGTCGCGGAAGGTCTGCGGCACGGCAATCTTCCGGTAGAGGCTGTCCGGATCCCCGCGTGTCGCATCGATCCAGCGCTCATAGGCAAGCATGTCGTCGAGCGAGGCGGAAATGCCCGCATCACCGCGCCAGTAGATGCCGTTGTCCGCCGGCAGATAACCGGTCGCGTCACTGCCCTCGTAGCCGACCACGCCGTCCTCCGGCTGGCGGGTATCGGCGGTCAGCACGGCACCGGCCATGCCGGCCGGCTCCCAGATGTGCCGTGCGTAGAGCGTCTCAAGCGTGTCGGAGGAGAACTCCTCGAGAAGATCGGAGAGGAGGCGGAAATTGCCGTTGCTGTAGGAATAACGCGTACCTGGCGCAAAATGCCCGCTGCGCATACGCCTGAACGCCGATGCCGCATCATCACGCGAAAAGGCCTGCTCGGCTCTGGCACCGTGCAGCACGGTCAGCGCCCAGTAGTCGCGCAGGCCCGACTGGTTGTTGCAGAGGTCACGCACCCGCGGCAGCGGACCGTCGAAATTCGGCAGATGCGCGGCGAGCCGGCCATCCAGGGCCTCCGGCGCACCGCAGGCGGCCAGCATGGCCGCGCAGGTGAACTGCTTGGAGACCGAGCAGATCGGCAGCCGCGTGCCAGCCGTCATCGATCGCCGCGCGTCGAGATCGGAGAAACCCCAGGAACGAAGGGCGACAATCCGCCCCTCGCTGACCACACCGGCAACGCCGCCCGGCCCCGGAAAGCGCACGGCGAGTGCATCCATTTCCGCTTCGAGCCGCTTCTCGTCGATCATGCCCTGCCTGCCTTCCGTTCCCGCCCCGCCCGGCGCCTGCCCTGCGGGGATCGCTGCGAATCTTTCCGGTGGCCATTCTTTCCATCCGCGCCGGCTTCGCAACTCGGCAAATCTGGCCGGCAGGGCATGCCGGGTCACTCGATGCCGTTTGCCCGCTGCACCTCACGCACGTAGGCGATCACGTTCTGGAGATCGGCCTTCGTCATGGCCGGCTGGGGCGGCATGTCGCCGAACCTCCAGTGATGCGCCCGCACGCCGTTGGCAACGGCCATCTCGAAGGCGTAGTCACCATGATGCGAGGGCTCGTAGATCTTGTGCACCAGCGGCGGCCCAGCCTCTGTTCCCGCGGCATTTGCGCCGTGGCAGGCGGCACAGACGGCGTTGAACGCCCTTTCCCCCATCTTCGCCGCCTCCGACAGGGTTGCCGGAACCGTGACGGCGACGAGAGCGCCCCCACCTGCCACAGCTTCTGCCGCCGGGGCCTCCGCCCCCCGGCGCGTCCAGACAGCGGCGGCGGCAATGCCCACCGCGACGATGGCGAGAACGGCGATCTTTCCCTTGTTCATGCCGCCAGCGGCATTTTTCGAGTGGCTCTTCTGTTGTTCGTTTCGTGTCATGTGCGTGTCCTGATCGGAAGCCGGAAGCGGGAATTGCAACCCGGCGAAATTGTTTCCTGAAGGGCCACGGGGCAATCCCCGCGACCGGATGTGCAAGATCAGCCGCCCGAGATCCGGCGCTGATAATCCGCCTCGCGCTGCGGCCAGGTGCTCTTGATGAAATCAAGCACCGCCGCGCTTTCGGCATCGCTGAGGATGCCGGCAAAACCCGACATGTCGCTCTCGTAGCCGCCGCCAACGACCGCGGCCGTACCGCGGCGGATGATCGCCAGAAGCTGCGCGTCGGCATGATGCCAGGTGTGGCCGGTGGCATCGTGGGGCGGTGCGGGCAGGCGGCCGTCCGCCCGCGGGCTACGCCAGTCAGGCTGGCCCTCCAGCCTGACGCCGTGACAGCTCGCGCAGTTCTCCGCATAGAGGGCCTTACCGAGGGCGATACGCGCGTCCGCCTCCCGGCCCGGCCTTTCCAGGACGAAGAGAACCACGCCGGCCACGGCCGCAAGGACCGCGCCGCCTGCAATCCACGCCGCCTTCACGCCTCGACCCGGAACTCGGTCATCATGCCGGCGGAAAGATGCGGCATGTGGTGGCAATGCAGCATCCAGCGCGCGGCCTCGCCCGCGTCCAGCGCCACCGTGACCATCGACATCGGCGGCACATAGACCGTGTCGCGTCGGGCGCCGGCAAAACGACGGGCATTGATCCCGACCACCTGGAAGGCATGGCCGTGCAGGTGCATCGGGTGTCCCATCATCGACATGTTGTGGAAGCCGAGTTCCACCCGCTCGCCGCTCTTTGCGACGATGGGGCGGTGCTTGCCCCAGACAGCCCCGTCGATGGTCCAGACATAGGGCTGCATGGAGCCGCCCAGCATGACCATCTGGTTGCGCTCGATCGGCCTTTCCGACAACGTGTCGATGCCCGAAAGGCTCGCTTCCTGCGCAAGGTCAATATCGAAGGCCGGTGCCTCTTTTTCGGCAAGGGCGTCGATCCTGGCGATGGCCGCACCGGGCGTCGCAAGGACGATGCCGGTCCGCTCGCGCGCACCCTCGCGCAGCGCAAGCACGGGCCATGCCCCGCCTTCGTTCGGCAGGTCGATCTCGATGTCGAGCCGCTGTCCCATGGCAAGGCCAAAGCGGGAGCCGGCGAGCGGGCGGACCTGATGCCCGTCCACGGCGACGAGCTGCCCTGTCAGCGCGCCCGTATCGATCCAGAAAACCGTGGCGGCGGCGGCATTGATGACGCGCAGCCGGATCCGTCCGCCGCGCTCGACCGACACGACCTCGGGATCGGACAGCGTGCGGTCGTTGGCAAGATAGGCATCCCAGTCGTAGTCGTTCAGGTCCATGGTCATGCCGCCCATCCCGGCCATGTTGCCCATATCCATCGGCATCGCCATCGCACCCGTGGTTCCGGCGCTGTCCATGTTCATTCCGGCCATGCTGCCGTGGTCCATGCCCTGCATGGCGCCGGAGGGGGCGGCGCCCGCATGCTCGCCGGTGATCTCCGCCAGCACCTCTTCCGGCGCCTTGAAGGAGAAATCGTGCAGGAAGAGCACCACATCTTGCCGGTCGGCGGCGAGATCTTCCGGCCGGCGCACGATCAGCGGAGCCGCAAGCAGCTGCATTTCCTGGATCGGCACATGGCTGTGTATCCAGTGCGTGCCCGCAAGCGGGGCGAAATCAAAGCTGCGCGTCTCACCGGGCGCTAGAAGCGGCTGCGGCATATCCGGCACGCCGTCCTGCACGTTCGGCGGAATCTGGCCATGCCAGTGCACGATGGTGGGGACGGGCAGGTCATTGCTGAGGTCGACCCGAAAACGCTGGCCGGGATCGAGCACGAGGCCTTGCCCGCCGGGGCCGGAAAGGCCGAAGACGGTGGCGGCGCGACCGTCGATATCGAGTGTACGGCGCGTGGCGGCAAGCCGCAATGGCGCGGCCGTCTGGCCGAAGACAGGGATGGGGAACTGGGTTGCAGCAAGCGTCGCTGCGCCGGCGGCCAGGAAGCCGCGTCGGGTAAAGGATCTCATAGCATCACCTCGGGACAGGCGTCCCGTTCAACAATCTGGAGGGGTGCGGCAGGAAGAGCCCGCCGCGGCTTCAAAGGCGGTGCGCTATGGGAGGTCGGTCGTCGAGGGCGGGCGGCGTCGAGACGAGCGCCGCGTCGGGATGACGACGATAGGTTTCGCGGGGCGAGGCAAGGCCTGCCGGGATCCGCTCGGCCGGCAGGAACACGCCGATACCCATGCAGACGAGATCACACAGGCCGGGATCCGTCTTGCACGTCCCGTCATCGGTACAGGACGCCTTCGCCATAGACGTGTGGTCCATCGGCTGCATGCGGCTGGCCAGTTCCGTCGACACGATCATGCCGGTCTCGTGCGCCGAGGCCGTGAAGGACACGACCGCGAACAGACAAGCCGAAACGATGAGCAACAGAAACCGCAGCATGATACAAAAATAGGGATCCGATCCCGCTTTGTCCATCGCTCAGCGCCCGGGCAAAGTGCCGCGCGGATTTTCTCCTGCCGCCCGACAGGCCAGAGCCATGGATTTAAAGGCAAAAGGCCTTTAAGCCTCGCAGCTGCGGCCCGGTCGTTCGTTGGGATTGCAATCGAACCGACGGACACCCGGGCCCGAAGCTCATGCAGGGAGTGCGCAGATGCTCGTCGGAATTACGATCTTGCTTGTTTTCCAGTTGATCGGCGAAGTGACCGCCTATTACCTCGGCGGCTTCGTGCCGGGGCCGGTCATCGGCATGGCGATGATCGCCGTGGTTCTCACGCTGACCGGCGGAAAGCCGTTTCTGCAGTCCGCCCACCAGCAAACCCTCGACACGTCGAAAGCCATCCTTGCCAATCTTGGCATCCTCTTCGTGCCCGCCGGGGTCGGCATCATCCAGCACCTGGATCTCATCCGCGACCGGGGTTTCGCGTTGCTCGCCATCGTACTGCTGTCGACCGTCATCACACTGACCGTCACCGTCTGGGTCTTCATCCTGGTGAAGCGACTTTCCGGAGGCTATACGAATGACTGACGGGCTCTGGGTCTATCTCGCCACCTCGCCGCTCCTGTGGCTTGCCTGCACGCTGGTCGTCTGGCTCGCGGCCACCGGCCTTGCCGGGCTCCGTCCGGGAAATCCCTTGCTGAACCCGATCCTCTTCTCCATCGCCGCCATTGCCACCGTGCTCTGCGTCACCGGGATCGACTATGCCACCTACTTCGAGGGCGCCCAGTTCATCCATTTTCTGCTGGGCCCGGCGACCGTCGCCCTCGGCATCCCGCTCTATGAAAAACTGGCGCTCGTGAAGAGCAACCTCCTGCCGCTGCTCGCCGCCCTCTTCGTCGGCAGCCTCACCGCGGTCGGCTCGACGGTGTTTTTCAGCCAGTTGTTCGGCTTCGCACCCGAGGTCGTCGCCTCGCTCGCCCCGAAATCCACGACCGCAGCGGTTGCCATGGCCATATCCTCCGGCCTTGCGGGGGACCCGGCCCTCACCGCAGCCGTCGTCGTGCTCACCGGCATCTGCGGTGCGATCGTCGTGACGCCCATGATGAACGCCATGCGCATCAAGGACTACAGCGCGCGCGGCTTTGCCGTCGGCCTCGCCTCGCACGGCATCGGCACGGCACGCGCCTATTCGGTGGATCCGGTGGCCGGGCTGTTTTCGGGAATTGCGATGGGGCTGAACGCGGTGCTCACATCCCTCATCGTGCATCTCTTCCTGTGATCGCTCACGCGATGGCGGTGATTTCGAGTTCCTGGTCACCGACTGTCACCAGATCGCCGACAGCCTTGCCCATGAGAATGCGGGCCACGGGCGCCACGTAGGAGATCGAGCCGGCCTTGGGGTCGGCCTCGTCCTCGCCAACGATGCGATAGGTCTGAACGCGTCCGTCGTCGCGGCTGAAGGTGACCGTGCTGCCGAAGGAAACGACATCGTTCGAGGCAGGCGCGGCAACGAGCTCGGCGGTTCGGACCCTTTCGGCGAGATAGCGCAGGTCCCGTCCCGGGCCAGCCGCCTGCCGCCGGCGCTCGTTGACGTCCTCGATGGCGTTCGCCGCCGCATAGGCCTCGCGCGCCTCCTGAAGCTGCGCCTCCAGTGCCCTCAGCCCGGTCTCCGTCACAAGATTGAGGTGCGGGGAGATCGCCCGTTCGGGCAGCAGGGTTTCCGCTGCCGTCTCGGCACTCTCCTCCTTCATGAAGGCTACGCTCACACTCGAACTCCATCCTGGCGCAGAGGAGCACACGCCCTGCGCTTGTCATTTGCTGTTTGCGGAAAAGGCCCTTTGCCCGGCCTGCCGACCGTCCATGGCCGGGCGGCTCGCAAACCGGACCCGCCCGGGAATCTACCCATCGTCGGGAGATGGGTCAATTCCTCAAGGCGGCAGGCCCCGGCCGAGAAGACCACACACGAGGATCAGGGGCGTGCCGAATGCCTTGCCGAATGCGCAATGGCGGATTCGGCTGCCGATATCGCCGGCGGTGCCGGTATGACCATGCGCGCCTTTGCCGCGCTGTCGGCCCCTGCCTCATCCGCGATCTCAACGCGGTTGCGGCCGTTCGACTTGGCGCGATAGAGCGCACTGTCGGCCCGGCGCAAGATGTCGTCGTAGCCCGCGTCGCCCGGGCGCAGGAAGGCGATACCGCCCGAGATGGTGATGCCGATCCTCGCGTCGTCGACGGTGAAATCACTGCCCTCGACCGCGACGCGCATCCGCTCGGCAATGGCGAAGGCATCGTCCGTGCCGAGATCGGGGAACAGCACGGCGAATTCCTCGCCGCCCATCCGGGCGATCGTGTCCGTCGGGCGTATTTCGGCGCGCAACCGCCTGGCGACATGGATGAGCACCCGGTCGCCGGTCTCGTGGCCGTAGGTGTCGTTGATCGCCTTGAACTTGTCGATGTCGAAGACGGCGATGGAAAAATCACGGTCCCTCGGCTTTGCGGCGAGAAAGGCTTCCGCGGCACGACCGGCGAGGCTGCGCCGGTTCGGCAGACCCGTCAGGTAGTCCGTTGCTGCAGCCCGCTCGAGACCTCGCCGCAACCGGTCGGAACACATCAGCAGGAATGCCGTCGTGCCCATGACGGGCAGCAGGGTCAACAGCATGGCGGACAAGACGTTCAGCCAGTTGTCCCCCGTCTCGACGGCGAAGGCATCGGGTACACCCACCCGCAGATAGAGCGCGCCCCGCAGGGCCGAATAGGCACCGACCCCGATGAACATCGCTGCAAGGATGGAGCGCGCCAGAGAGGCGTGGCCGCGCGTCCGGTCGAGCAGCACCCGCACGCACAGCGCCATCAGCCAGATCCAGGCGGCGGAAACGATCAGGATGCGAATGCGGAAATCCGGCATGACGGTGGAGAACCACACCACGGACGATGTCGCGATGGTCGCGGGAAGAAAATGCCAAGCCCTCACCTCCAGCCGGTGAAACGAGAGGATCGCGGCATAATAGGCGGTCAGGCCGAAGGCGAAGGCGGCATTGGCCGCCGACAGCATGACCGGCCGGGGCAGCGGTGCGCCGAAAGCAAAGACGATGCAGCCGAAAGCGACCAGCAGCGTTCCAAGACACCATTGGCTGGCCGCCCCGCGCAGCCGTGCCGGCAGGTCGCGGTGGATGGCGGCGAGGATCGCGCCATTGGCAAGCACCATCACAGACGCCGTCGTGAATATGGTTTTCGCATCCATCATGAACGCGCTTCCCCCAATCCGAAGATCGTTGACCGACGTCGCCTCAGGCGGCGCGGGACGGTCGGCACGCAAGCGCCGCCCATCGCCCGCACCCTATCCGGGAGGCCCTAAGAGCGCGTTTCGAGACGAGGCCAACAGAGCGTTAAGGCGCCGCCTCCGATTTGCGGCAAGCGCCGGCCGAGCCGATCGTCAGGCTTCGGCAGGCGCGGCCTGCGCCCGGTGATGGCTCGCCCGGAACAGCGTGCGGGTATAGTCATGCTGCATGTCGCCGGCGCGCAGCTGTTCGCGCGTCAGCGTTTCGACCGTCCGGGCATTCTGCATCACCATCAGCCGGTCGCACATATAGGATATGACTGCGAGATCATGGCTGACGATGATGAAGGTCAGCTTCAGCTCCTGGCGCAAGCGGTTGAGGAGGTTGAGGATTTCAGCCTGCACCGAAACATCGAGCGCCGAGGTCGGCTCATCGAGCAGCAACACGCTCGGGGCGAGCGACAGGGCGCGGGCGATCGCCACCCGCTGGCGCTGGCCGCCGGAAAGCTCATGCGGGAAACGGAAGCGGTGCGCCGCCGTCAGCCCGATCATCTCCAGCAGCTCAACCGTACGGGCATCCACGTCAGGCAGACGGTTGATCAGCATTGGCTCGGCGATGGCCTGGCCGACCGTGTAGCGCGGATGCAGCGAGGCATAGGGGTCCTGGAACACCATCTGCGCCACGCGCACGAGATCCTTCCGCCGCCCCCGGCGCAGGTCGATGCCCGCAATGCTGATATCGCCGGTCCATTGGCGATTGAGCCCCATAACAGTGCGCAGCACCGTCGACTTGCCCGAACCGCTTTCCCCGACCAGCCCGAAGCTCTCGCCGCTCTCCACGGCAAGGCTGACATCCTGCACGGCGACGGCGCTGCCGAAACGGACGCCGAGATTGTCGATACGGATCATGGGCGTGCCTCTCCCCAGCTTGCCGCGCGCGCAAGGGTCGGCAGCGGCGTCAGCGGCCCATCGATGGCGGGCAGGCAGGCAAGCAGGCCCTGCGTATAGGGATGCGCCGCCTCGTGCATGCGCCGCGCATCCAGCGTCTCGACGATACGGCCGGCATACATGACCAGCACCCGGTCGCAGAAGCGCGAGACGAGGTTGAGATCGTGGCTGATGAAGACGAGGCCCATGCCGCGGCGCCTGACCAGCTCGTCCATGATCTCGAGCACCTGCGCCTGCACGGTGACGTCGAGGGCGGAGGTCGGTTCGTCGGCGATCAGCAGTTCCGGCTCGCGCACCACCATCATGGCGATCATCACCCGCTGGCCCATGCCGCCGGAGAGTTCGTGCGGATAGAGGTCGCAGACGCGCTCCGGTGCACGGATATGCACCGCCTCCAGTATCTCAAGCACCTTCCGGCGCACCTTTGCACGCGGCAGCGAGCGGTCGCCGAGCCGGATCGCCTCGGCGATCTGTGCGCCGACGCGCATGACGGGGTTGAGCGAGAATTTCGGGTCCTGCAGGATCATGCCCATGCGGTTGCCGCGCAGCTGCCGACGCACGCGCGGCGAGGCCGTCAGGAGATCGATGCCCGCAAACGACATGGCGTCAGCGGCGACATGGGCATGGCCGGGCAGAACCCCCATCAGCGCACGGCTGGACAGGCTCTTGCCCGAGCCGCTTTCGCCGACGATGCCGAGCTTTTCCCGGCCGACCTCGAAGGAGACGCCCTTGACCGCCTCGATCGTCGCGCCGCCCTCGCCGGCAAAGGCGATGCGCAGGTTCTTCACGGTGACGAGCGGGTCGCTCATGCACGCCTCCTCAGATGCGGGTCGAGCAGGTCGCGCATGGCGTCGCCCAGAAGATTGAAGCCGAGGCTGACGACGAAGATCGCAAAGCCGGGCATGGTCGCTACCCACCACTGGTCGAAGATGAACTTGCGGCCGGTCGAGATCATCGCGCCCCATTCCGGCAGCGGCGGCTGGGCGCCGAGGCCAATGAAGCCGAGGCCGGCGGCCGTCAGGATGATGCCGGCCATGTCGAGCGTCATGCGCACGATCACCGAGGAAAGGCACATGGGCATGATGTGGCGGAAGACGATGCGGAATTCCGAACCGCCGGCAAGGCGCACGGCATTGACATAGTCGCTGTCGCGCACGATCAGCGCTTCGGCCCGCGCCAGCCGCGCATAGGGCGGCCAGGCGGTGAGCGTGATCGCCAGCGCCGCATTGACGATGCCCGGCCCGAGCGCCGCGACGAAGGCGAGTGCCAGCAGGAGTTTCGGGACCGCCAGAAAGACATCGGTGATGCGCATGAAGACCGCATCCACCCAGCCGCCCGCCGTTCCCGCCACGGCACCGATGACAAGACCGATCGGCGCGGATGTCGCCACGACCAGGCCGACGATGAGTAGCGTCAGCCGGGCGCCGTAGAGAATGCGGGAGAAGATGTCGCGGCCGAGCTCGTCCGTGCCGAGCCAGTTCTGCGCGCTTGGCGGCGAGAGGCGGCGCGCGAGATCGGGAAGGTAGGGATCGTGCGGGGCAAGCAGCGGCGCGAGGATCGCGCTCGTCAGCAGCACACCGAGGATGGCAAGGCCGATCATGCCGAGCGGATTGCGCGCAAAGCGGCGGGAGAACCTACCGAATTCGCCGAGGCGTGCACGCCTTAACTGTCGGCGGCTGTCGGCGTGGGTGGGATTGGCGGTGGTCATGGCGGCCTCCTACCGGGGGCGAAGGTTGGAGCGCGGATCGAGCATCTGGTAGACGACGTCCGAGACCATGTTGAGCAGGATGAATACGGCACCGACCAGCACCGTGCCGCCGAGCACGGCATTGATATCGGCCCGGAAGAGCGAGGAGGCGATGTAGTTGCCGATGCCGGGCCAGGCGAAGACCGTCTCGACGAGCACCGAGCCTTCCAGCAGACCGCCATAGGAGAGCGCGATCACGGTGACGAGCGGGATCGCGGCGTTGCGCAGGGCATGCAGCATCACCGCCCGGTACTCCGTCGCGCCCTTGAGACGGGCCGTCAGCACATATTCGCGCGAAAGCTGGTCGAGCATCATGGAGCGCGTCATGCGCGAGATGTAGGCAAGACTGTAGTAGCCGAGCAGCGCGGCCGGCAGCACGATATGGCTGAGGGCGTTGCCGAACACCTCCCATTCGCCGGCTATCAGGGAATCGATCAGCAGCGATCCCGTCACCGGCGTGACGATGCCCTGGAAGAAGACGTCGATCTGGCCCGGGCCGGAGACCCAGTCGAGCCGGGAATAGAAGACGAAGAGGCCGACCAGCCCGAGCCAGAAGATCGGTACCGAATAGCCGATGAGGCCGATGAAGCGGATGAGATAGTCCGGCCAGCGATCATGCCAGTAGGCGGCGGCGACACCGGCCGGCACGCCGACCAGCGTGCCGATCAGAAGGCCGAGCGTCGCCAGTTCCAGCGTCGCGGGGAAGAAGCCGGCGAGATCCGACAGGACCGGCCGGTTGGTGACGAAGGAGGTACCGAAATCGCCCTGCACCAGCTTGCCGGCATAGAGCAGGAACTGCTGCCAGAGCGGCTTGTCCAGACCCATTTCGAGGAAGACGCGCTGATAGACCTCCTCGCTCGCCTTCTGCCCGACCACGGAGAGCACCGGATCGATCGGCACAAGACGGCCGATGCAGAAGGTGAGCGCGACGAGACCGAGGAGCGTGATGCCCACGGTCAGGACGAGGGTGACGATCCGGCCGGTAAAACCGAGGACCCGCTGGAATAGAACTGCCGGCACGAACCCCTCCGGTTTGATTGCCTTGAACCCGCCTTCGACCACGGCCAGGCCGAGCCTGTCGTGGCCGAAGCCCAGATTCTACGCCTACTTGCTGACGTTCCAGTAGCGGTCGTCGGAGAAGGTCTGGCCGAGGACCAGGCCCTTGAGCGAGCTCTTCACCCCGACCTTGCGCACCTGCTGGAACATGTAGAGGAAGGGCGAGGTATCGGTATGGGTCTTCTGCAGCGCCTCGTACATCGCCCGGCGCTTGTCCGTGTCCTGCTCGCGCACCGCGGCCATCGCATCCTGCGACAGTTTTCCGGCATCCCAACCGAAGCGGTCGGCAAGCCCGGTGGAGCCGTCCGGTGCGTCCTTCTGATTGACGGCGAAGGCCTTGCCGTTGGAATGCGGGTCCGGATAATCCGGTCCCCACAGGCCGAACCAGATATCGAGGCTCGCAGAGCGGTAACGCTCCAGCCATTGCTGGCCATCGACCACTTCGAGGTTCAGCTTGACACCGGCCTGCGCCATGGTCGCCTGGATGGCCTGGGCGAAATCCGTGTAGGGCGGCGTGTTCCAGACGACGGAATCCAGCGTGAATTCGCCGGAGACACCGGCCTCGCCAAGTAGCGCCTTGGCCTTCTCGATGTCGAGCTTGTAGGGCTTGTAGTCGATCGCCCCGAGGAAGCCCTTCGGCACCAGCGTCTGGTGCACCTCCATCGTGCCGCGCGAGATCGTGTCGGCAATGCCCTGATAGTCCACGAGATATTTCAGCGCCTCGACGACCTTCGGCTTGGCGAGGTACTCGTTCCGCACGTTGAGGCCCATATAGTAGATGGTGCCTGAAACGCCTTCGACGAAGCCGACATCCGGATTGCCTTCCAGCGCTCCGAAATCGTCCGGGCCAAGCTTGTTGGCGATATCGATGTCACCCTTTTCGAGCAGCAGGCGCTGGGCGGCGCTTTCCGGAATGTGCTGGAGGAAGATGCGCTCCAGGCCACCGCTTTCGCCGGTATAGTTGGGGTTGCGGGTCAGCATGATCGACTGTTTCGGCTCCCAGCGCGTCAGCACATAGGGCCCGGAGCCGGCGGAATTCTCCGCCTTCAGCCAGGCATTGCCGAAGTCGCCGTTCACCTCGTGCTCCTGCACCAGCTTGGAATCGACGACACCGCCGACATAGGAGGAGAGGCAGTAATAAAGGAAAGACGGTGCATAGGTATCGCCGATCTCGATGACCAGCGTCATGTCGTCGGTCGCCTTGATGCGGTCCTTGACGTTTTCCGGCGAGAAACCGAACTGGGTCAGGATGAAGGCGGAGCGCGACTTCATGGCGACGACGCGGCGCAGCGAATATTCGGCATCTTTCGCCGTCACCGGATTGCCGGAGGCGAATTTCAGGCCGGAGCGCATCTTGAACGTATAGGTCTTGCCGTCTTCGGAGGCCGTCCAGCTCTCCGCGAGCACACCGATGATCTTGCTGGAATCATCCGGCGCCACGCTTACCAGCGGCTGGTAGATCTGGTTCGCCGCCAGCACACCACCCACCTCCGAGACTTCGCCCGGATCCAGCGTGATGATGTCGTCGATGGCGTCGGCCACGACGAGCGTGTTCTGCGGCGTTTCGGCAAGGGCGCTGGTCGATGCCAGTGCCAGTGCGATCATCGCGCCGCCGATCAGTCTTTCTATACGCATGTTTCCTCCTCCAGCCGGGCAGAATGTCCTGCCGCCGGCCGCTCCCGCGTTGCCGTTCGTGAAATGCGCCCGCCCCATGATCCCGTCCGCGTTTCGGGCGCGGAACCGGCGAGGCGGCCTCCCCAAATCGAGCGACCTCCATCGCTCATCTTCGAAACTTTAGTCAGGCTAAAGTTTTTGAGAGGTGCTTGTCAACCGATTTTGCGAGAATCCCCGCAAAGAATTGAAAGCGCCCACCGTCAGCGCTCCGGGATAATCCGTGTCGTGCCGACCCAGAGTTCCCGCGCCTCGACGATGCCGACATTGCGCGCCCGGTGCGGCAGGGAGGAGGGAAAATGCAACGTATCGCCCGCCTTCAGCAGATAGTTCCGGTCGCCGACTTCGTAGAGCATCTCGCCCTCGATGAGATAGAGGAAGTCCTCGCCCTCGTGGCGCGTCAGCTCCGAGACATAGCCGGGTGGCATATGGGTGATGCAGCTGTTCAGCCGGGCATCGGGAAAGCCGCGCTGCAGGATCTGATAGACCCGCTCCTCCGCATCGATGCTGCAGCCTTGCCGTTCACTCGCCCGCGAGACCATGGAATGGGCGGGCTGGGGGTTTTGCGGCAGAAAAGCCTCAATGCTGATGCCGAGCGTATTGGCGACATTGTAGAGCGAGATCAGCGAGGGGGTGGAAAGTCCGCGCTCGATCTGGCTGATGAAGCCTTCGCTGAGCCCGGCCTCCTGCGCCACCTCCTTCATCGTCTTGCCGATCTCCTTGCGCCGCTGACGCAGCGCGCGGCCGAGCGAGGTCGCGGAGGGCGGTTGGGCCAGGGAACCGGCGCCCGCCTCCGGCGCCTCCCGTTCATCGAAATTCATGCCGTCTTTCCGCACTGTGCCATCATCATCGCACACTTTAGTATTACTAAAGTTCATTGCGCAAGCGGGAAATTGACGAAAACCGAGGAACGCGAAACAACGAGGATATGCCGGCAGGACCGGAGCTCGCCCCTGTCAGAGCCAGCCGTTCTTGCGGAACCGCCAGTACAGGAACAGGCAGGTCGCACCGATCGCTGACAGCACCATGGGATAGCCGTATTGCATGCGCAGCTCGGGCATGTCGTTGAAGTTCATGCCATAGATGCCGGCAAGCGCGGTCGGCACGGCGAGGATCGCCGCCCATGAGGCCAGCTTCTTGGAGATTGCCGTTTCCTGGCTCTGGCCGACCAGCAAGCTCGCCTCGAAGGCGAAGGCCAGCACCTCGCGCAGGCTGTCGATCTTTTCCTGCACGGTGCGGATGTGATCGGTGACGTCGCGAAACAGCGGGTGCATGGCCTGCTGGATCTGCGGCAAGTCCGAGCTCGTCAGCCGCCGGCAGACCTCGACCAGCGGCAGCGCGGCATTGCGCAGCCGGAGCAGGTCGCGGCGCATCATATAGAGGCGCTCGATATCGCCCGCCGTCATCGGTTTGATCAGCACCTTGTCCTCGATTTCCTCGACCTCGTCTTCGAGTTGCTCCAGCACGGGCATGTAATTGTCGACGATGAAATCGAGAATGGCGTAGAGGACGAAATCCTCCCCCTTGGCCAGCGAATGAGGGCAGCTCTCCCAATGCTGGCGAACCGAGGCGTAGGAGGTTGACGGGCCGTGGCGCACGCTGACGATATAGCCGTTGCCGACGAAAAGATGCGTTTCACCGAAGATCACGCGGCAGCCGATCAGTTGCGCCGTGCGCGCCACGATGAACAGCGCGTCGCCATACTGCTCCAGCTTGGGTCGCTGGTGCGGGTGCTCGGCATCCTCGATCGCTAGATCATGCAGGTTGAATTGCGCCTGAACGCGCAGGAGAAGCTCGCGGCTGGGCTCCAGCAGCCCGATCCAGACGACATGGCCATCCTTGGCCGCCCATTCGCCGGCCTCTTCGATGGTGATATCGGCGATCCGCCTGCCGGCGGTGTAGACGCTGGAGGCAACGATCCCGGCCTCGGCAGGGGCTGGCGTGAACTTGCGGACATGATCCATCAGCACCTCCCGGTCGCGACCGCCGTCCCTCAAAGAACGCACTCGCACCACCAATCTAGCGCACTTTCGCCGCCGGTTCGAGGGTGGTTGTCGCAACAGGAGCAATCCGTTGAACGGACGTTTCAGCGATACGTTCAACGGGCACAGCCGAGCCGCAGGTGGAGACCGCACCGCCTCGGAAACCCGTGTTGCAGCGCTTCAGGGCGGGTCGAATTTCACCATCGTGCCGCCGCCGGCGGCCTGGTCCGTCGGGAAGACCTCGACACGGGCGACGTCGACATGGGCAGGCAGTGCAATGACGTCATGGACGATCTGCGCAATGTTTTCCGGCTGGATGGGACGGTAGCCGTCATAGAGCACGGCATTCGCCTGGCCGCCGGGAAGCGAGGTGCGGTAGAGCGCCGTCTGGACGCGGCCGGGCACGACCTCGCTCACCCGCACACCGGTGCCGAGGAGATCGCAGCGCAGGTTGTCGCAAAACAGGCTGAGACCCGCCTTCGAGGCACCATACGCGCCCATGTTCGGATAGGGTGCCTGACCGCCGCTCGAACCGATATAGAGGAGATGGCCGCGCTTGCGCGCCACCATGCCGGGCAGGAACACTCGCGTCAGCTGCATCGGCGCCTTGAGATTGACGTCGATCATCGCGTCGATCTCGGCGGGGTCGATGTCCTGGAAAGCCGCGCGGGTCGAGAGGATACCGGCATTGTTGACGAGGATGTCGACCGCGACGCCGGCCAGCACTTCGGCGATGCGCGCCGTATCGCGCACGTCCGCCTCGACAGGGATCGCTCCGCAGCGTTCCGCAAGCCCGGCAAGCGCTGCCGCGTTGCGGCCGATGGCATAGACCGTCAGTCCCCGCCCCCGCAGCATCGGCACGATGGCCTCACCGATGCCGCTGGTCGCGCCGGTGACCACGGCGATGCGGTTGGCGTCAGACATAGATGTAGCCCCCGCTGATCACGACATTCTCGCCCGTCGCATAGGTGTTGCGGCTGGAGGCCATCATGACGATCCACTCGGCCATTTCCACCGGCTCCGCCGCCCGGCCGAGCGCGCTTGCCCTGGCAAGCTCCGGCAGGAAGCCGAGCTCCTTGGCCCGATCGGTGGCAAAGCCGGCCGGCGCGACGGAGTTCACGAGAATCTGGTCCTTGGCGCATTCCTGGGCGAAGGATTTGGTGAGGCTGACGACCGCCGCCTTGGTGGCGGCATAGTGGGCATTCTGCGGGTGCGCCTTGAAGGCATCGACCGAGGTGACGTTGACGATACGGCCGGTCACCTCCGGCAGGGTCACGAAGCGGCGCATGTGGCGCACCGCCGCGACCATCATATGATAGGTGCCCTTGATGTTGATGGCGTTTTCCAGGTCCCAGTCCTCGTCGGTGATCTCGAGGATGGGCTTGCGCGGATAGATGGCCGCACTGTTGACGAGGGCATGGACACGGCCGAGCTTTTCCGCAACTGCCTCGAAGCCGCCATGCGCTGTCTCGGCCCGGGAAATGTCGGCGACGGCAGTCGCCACCTCGGCGCCCATCGCCGACAGCGTTGCCGTGGAGGAGGCAAGCAGCGCTTCGTTGCGGTCGACAAGGCCGATCTTCGCAGCACCGCGCTCGACCATCAGCCGGGCCGTGACGAAACCGAGACCCGAAGCGCCGCCGACGATGACAACAGACTGATCCTGCATGCTTCATCTCCCCCGCAATTTTCGCGGCAACGCTATATTGGTATGTTATCACTTATATGCTAACTTTATCGAAATGCAAGCTGCCCCGGAGTTCGCCGCAGGCGCGCTTCCTCTGGGGAAGCCTGCGACATATGATATCTGATACCTGAAAACCCGGGAAAGGCTGGATCGGCATGTCGATCATCACGCAGCGCGGCAACCTCGCAGAGATCGTTGTCGCCAGGCTCGCCGAGCGGATCGACTCGGGCCTCTATCCACCCGGCGAAAAGATTCCGTCGAGCGCCCAGCTGTGCGAGGAGTTCGGCGTCTCCCGCACCGTCATCCGCGAGGCGCTGGCTTCGCTCAAGGTTGCCGGCCGCGTCATCGCGCGGCAGGGCGCCGGCGTCTATGTCACGGAGAAGGATACGCGGGCGCTGAACTTCGAGATCAGCCGCATCGACGACATCCGCTCGGCCATGCAGATCCTCGAGCTGCGGCTCGGCGTCGAAATACAGGCCGTGGCACTGGCCGCCCAGCGGCGCACCCCGGAAGCCCTCGCGGAGATCGCCCGCGCCTTCGACCATATCGAGACACTCGACACGAACGATGCCGAGATCGAGGCACGCGCCGATTTCGAATTCCACCTCGCCATCGCCAAGGCGACGCGCAACCCGCATTTCCCGCGTTTCCTCGAAGCCGTGATGGGCGAGATCAATCTCGACCTTGTTCTCAAGCACCGCCAGTCCGGCCCTGCCTCGAAGGCCTACCTGAAGAAGATCAACCGGGAGCACGCCGCCATCCTCGCCGCGATCACCCAAGGCGATCCCAAGGCCGCCAAGCAGGCGCTGATCGCCCATCTGGAGGAAAGCCTCAACCGCTATCGCGCCCTCCTGGACGAGCCCGCGGGCAGCGAAGGGGACGATTGAAGGCTCGGCGCGCGCACCCTTAGATGACGGCGTCTTCCAGGAAGGGCCGGTTCGCGGCGACGCGCGCGTAGCCGAAGGGCGAGAGGTCGAGCGTGCGGAAACCTCCATAGGTGACCAGTTCGGAAAGTCCGCGCCCCATGGCCGGCGATTGCTGGAGGCCATGGCCGGAAAAACCGTTGGCGAAGAGGAAGTTCTTCACCTCGACATGCGGGCCGAGGATGACGTTGTGGTCGAGCGTGCAGTAATCATAGTGGCCTGCCCAGCTGTTGACGACCTTGATCGCCTCGAAGGCCGGTACGCGGTTTGCCAGCGTTGGCCAGATTTCCGTTTCGAACTCGTCATGCATGACGGCGAAATCGGCCGGATCGACCTCCGGATCATGCTTGGGATAAGTACCCATCAGGTAGAATTTCCCCTCGGGGCGGAAGAAGACGCCGGAAGGGTCGATGGTGAGGCCGACGCCGGGGCCGAGCGGCGTGCGGCAATCGACGACGAAGATCGAGCGGCGACGCGGCTCGACGGGAATGTCGAGACCGGCCATGCGCGCCATGACCTTGCCATTGGTGCCCGACGTGTTGACCAGCGTACCGCAGGCGATGGTCTGCCCACCCCTGATCGTCACGGAGACGATGCGGTCGCCTTCGCGGTTGATCGCCACGACCTCGTCCTCGATGTATTCGACGCCAAGCGCGCGCGCCTTCTTGCGGAACCCTTGCAGGAGGCCGACGCTGTCGAACCAGCCCTCCCCGCGTTCGCCCTTGCTGCCGAGGGTGAGGCCTTCCGTGTTCAGCCAGGCAAAGCGCCTGGTCAATCCGTCCGGGTCGAGCAGCGAGACCTCCGCGCCACAGGCGAGCTGCGTTTCATGGTTGCGGCGAAGCACGTCCGCGCCCCGCCTGTCGCCTGCCAGGAAGAGATAGCCGTTCTCGTGGAAGCCGATCTCCGGCGTGTCGGAATCGACCGCGACATTCTCCTTGAAGTTGCGGATGAATTCCGTGCCGAATTGCGAGACTTTCACGTTGATGGCATTGGAAAACTGGTGGCGGATCGAGCTGGAGGAGAGTGCGGTCGCCGATCGCTGGTAGGTCCAGTCCTTCTCGATCACCAGCACGGAGCCGGTGAAATCCGGATTGGTCGCCAGGAAATAGGCCGCTGCGCTGCCGACCACCGCGCCGCCGACGATGACGACGTCATAGGCTGTCCGAGACGCCTGCATCACCGGTCCTCGAAATGGCCGGCCGCGCAGAAGCCGCCCCCTTGGTAACGCACCGCCGGATCGTTCGGATCACCCTGTCCGGTTTCGGCAAAAACCTTGTCCGCATAGTCGTCGGCGCTGTCCTCCGGTCGGTAGCCGAGCGAGGCCGCCATACGATTGTCCCAGAAGGCGCGGCTGTTGTTCGACATGCCGTAGGCGACCATGAAACCGATGCGTTCCGCCGAAAGGCACTTTTCAACGAGCTGGCGGCAGTCGCGGTAGGAGAGCCAGGTGATGAGATGGCGCCGATCGGTCGGCTCCGGGAAACAGGAACCAATGCGGATGTTGACGCTCTCGATGCCGAACTTGTCGAAATAGTAGCGGCCGAGATTTTCGACAAAGGTCTTCGAAACGCCGTAGAGGCTGTCCGGCCGCGTCGGCACGTTGCCGTCGATCGTCTCGGTGCGCTCATAGTAGCCGATGGCGTGCACGGAGCTGGCATAGACGATGCGCTTGACACCGTGGCGGCGCGCCGCCTCGTAGAGGTGGTAACCGCCGGAAATGTTGCTGTCGAGGATCGTCTTCCATTCGGCCTCGAGCGGCTGGCCGCCGAGATGCACAATGGCATCGCACCCCTGCACCGCCGTACAAACCGCATCGAAATCCGCAAGGTCGAGCGTGAAATCCTCCTCGTGGGAAGCGAGGTTTTCGCAGGGCCTGCGGTCGGAAAGCCGCACAACCTTGCCGAGCCGCGTGCCAGACTGGCGCAGTGCCGTGCCGACCCGGCCCGCCGCGCCCGTCAACAGAACCCTTTGAAAATGCGACATGGTCTTTCCTCCAGAATCTTTTCAGTCGAAGCTGGCCACGATGGCGGGCGACAAGAGCAACGGCGACCTGAGATGTCCGTCTCAGGCTTTGCCATCCGCCTTGCCGTAGAGTGCAGCCTGTTCGCCGGTGATGTAGCCGTGTCTGACGTCATGGGCGACGGTATCGGCGGGGCGTTCGGCCGGATCGCCATATCCGCCACCGCCCGGCAGAGAAAGCACGAGGCGGCGCCCCTCCGGCACGAACTGCAGGCCCTTGCCCTTCAGCACCGTGCCATCATCCAGCGCTACACCGCCGGGCGCGCCATCAAGGCCGCCGTCGCGACCGCGGGCGGGATGACCGAGGCGATCGAACATCGCGGAAAAGCGGAAAGAAAAACCCTCGGCCGCTTCGATCTCGATCATCTGGCCGAGACCACCGCGCTGCGCACCGGCGCCACCGGAGCCCTCACGCAGTTCCTTGCGCCAGACGATGACCGGGCCGACATTTTCCGTCGCCTCGATCGGCATTGTATGCACGCCACTCGGAAAGGCCGTCGCGTTGAGCCCGTCGAGCGCGGCGCGCGCGCCGGTGCCGCCGGAATTGAACATCAGGATTTCCGCACCCTTGCCGCCGATCTCGTCGCTCAGCGGACGCACGCTCATATGCAGGTTCCAGAGTGCACTCGCGCCTTCCGCCGGCACCTTTCCGGGCAGTGCCTGATGCAGCGCGCCGAGCACGAGGTCCGGCACGAAATGGCCAAGCACGTGGCGCACGGCAACAGGGGCCGGACGTCTGGCATTGAGGATGCAGCCTTCGGGTGCGGCAACGTCGAAGGGCGCTAGCGAGGCGGCGTTGTTCGGAATGTCGGGCGCCACCACACATTTAATGCCGTAGCAGGCATAGGCTTTCGCATAGACCAGCGGCACGTTAATGCCGAACCGGCTCATGCCCGAGGTGCCGTCGAAATCGACCAGCACGCCGTCGGGACTGACGGTCAGCCTTGCGGCAAGATGCACAGGCTCGTCATAACCGTCGAGATCGAGGCTATAGGACCAGCTGCCATGCGGCAGCGCCTGCAGCCGCTCCAGCGTCGCCTCGCGGCTGTGCTTCAGGATGAAGCCGCCGATCACCGAAAGGTCTTCGAGGTTGAACTCCGTGAGCATGTCGACGAGGCGGCGGTGGCCGGTCTCGTTGCAGGCGGCCAGCGCATGGAAATCGCCGACCACCTTGTCGCTCTCACGCACATTGTTGCGCACGATATGGATGAGCGTGCGGTTCAATTCGCCGCGCTCGAAGAACTTCATGATCGGGATGAAGAGGCCTTCCTCGTAAACCTCACGCGCATCCGGCCCGAAGCCGCGACCACCGATATCCACCACATGGGCGGTGGAGGCAAAATAGCCGACAAGCCTGCCATGGTGGAAGGAGGGCGTGACGACGGTGATGTCGTGCAGGTGGCCGGTGCCCTTCCAAGGATCGTTGGTGATGTAGACATCGCCTTCGAAGATGTTCTCCGGGCCGATGTCGCGAATGAAATGGGCGACGGATTCGGCCATGGCATTGACATGGCCCGGCGTACCGGTGACGGCCTGTGCCAGCATGCGGCCTTCAAGGTCGAACACGCCGGCCGAAAGATCGCCCGCCTCGCGCACCGAGGTGGAGAAGGCCGTGCGGATCAGCGTCTGCGCCTGTTCCTCGACGACGGAGATCAGGCGGTTCCACATGACCTGCATGTGAATATCGATTATCGACCGGTTCATGCCTTCGATCCTCGATCAGGTCCGGGTGACGAGCAGGCAGCCGTCGTTCTGCACGACGGCCCTGAATGCGGCGGTGAGCACGGTGGACGTCTCGCGCTCGACGATGACGGCCGGCCCCTTGACCACGTCGCCGGGCATCAAGCTGTCCCGCTCATGAATGCCGGCATCGCGGAAGACGCCGTGCGCGGCGTCGAAGAGGCGGCGCGTCCGTGGAGGCGCCACGACGGCGCCCTCATCGACGATGGAAACCCGGGCGACGGGCGGCAGCGGGGAGCTTGCCTTGACCGACCAGCTGACGATCTCGACCGCAAGCCCCTCGATGGCGCGGCCGAAAAAGCGCTCATATTCCCTCTCGAACAGGCCCGCGATTTTCACCGCGCTTACAGCATCGAACTGCCCGACGTCGAGCGGCACCGGAATGTCCCAGCCCTGCCCCGCGTAGCGCATGAAGAGCGTGCGTTCGATGACGGGCGTTCCGCGATCGAGCCCGCCTTCGACGAAGCCGAGGGCCTCCGCCTGCATGGCTGAAACCAGCACGTTCGCCGCGGCAAAATCGAATGCCGAGAGATTGAAAACGGCGCTGCGCACGGATTCGTAGCCGAACGGCGCGCGCAAAAAGCCGATGGCGGAGCCGACACCGGCACCCGGCGGCACGAGGAAGGTGGAGATGCCCATCTTCTCGCAGAGCCGCGCGGCATGCAGCGGGCCGGCGCCGCCGAAGGTGATCATAGTGAAATCGGCAATGTTCTTGCCGTTCTCGACCGTGTGGACACGGCCGGCATTGGCCATGTTCTCGTCCACCATCTCGCAGGTGCCGAAGGCGGCGGCCTCCGGATCGAGGCCGATGACGGCGCCGATATCGTCGGCCATGGCCTGCCTGCTGGCCTCGACAGAAAGCGGGATGACGCCGCCGGCGAAATTGTCGGGATCGAGCTTGCCGAGGATAAGGTCGGCATCCGTCACGGTCGGGTTCCTGCCGCCGCGCTGGTAACAGGCCGGGCCGGGCTCGGAGGCGGCGGAATGCGGGCCGACGCGGATCTGGCGCATGCCATCGACCGAGGCGATGGAGCCGCCGCCGGCACCGATCTCCACCATTTCGACGACCGGGATGGAGATCGGCATGCCGGAGCCCTTGCGGAAGCGATAGGTGCGGGCAACCTCGAAGGTCTTTGCCGTCTTCGGCACCTGGTTCTCGATCAGGCAGATCTTTGCCGTCGTGCCGCCCATGTCGAAGGAAAGCACGGTGTCGAGCCCATGGCGGCGGGCGATGTCGGCGGCGAAGATCGCCCCGCCCGCAGGGCCGGATTCGACGAGGCGAACCGGGAATTCCGCAGCGCTTTCGACCGAGACGATGCCGCCGCCGGAATGGATCATGAAGACCGGACAGGATACGCCGATCTCCTTCAGCGAGACGACGAGCCGATCGAGATAGGATTTGATCGCCGGCTTGACATAGGCATTGGCTGAGACCGTGTTGAACCGCTCGAACTCGCGCATCTGCGGCGAGACTTCGGAGGAAATCGACACGGAGACATGCGGCAGGCGCTCCAGGATCGCCGCGCGCACCGCGACCTCGTGCGCGCCGTTGGCATAGGCATGGATGAAACCGATGGCGACGCTCTCGTAGCCGCCGGCGGCAATCGCCTCGACCACGGCGGCAACGGAGGCCTCGTCCAGCGGCAGAAGCACCTTGCCGGCGGCGTTCATGCGCTCACGCACGACAAAGCGGTCGGCGCGGGATATCAGGGCCGGCGGCAGGGTGATGTTGAGATCGTACTGCTCGAACCGGTTTTCCGTGCGCATTTCCAGCACGTCGCGAAACCCCTCCGTCGTGACGAAGGCGGTCTTCGCGCCGCGCCGCTCGATCAACGCATTGGTGGCGAGCGTCGTGCCGTGGATCAGGAGGTCGATCTTGGAAAGGGCGATGCCGGCGAGATCCGCGACGGCAATGACACCTTTGAGGATCGCCTGTTCAGGCGCCGTATAGTCGGTCAGCACTTTCGTCGAATGAAGGACGCCGTCGATGTCGAGCGCGATATCCGTGAACGTACCGCCGATATCGACGCCGACCCGGCAGTTTCGCGGGCTATCCTTCACCATCGCACCCTCCACAGACGACATCCTTACAGCGCCGCACCCCTACCGTATCTGCCGCCCGGCCCGGCCATCCGATCGCAAGGGTATTCAATCGTAAAATGGATATATAACTTATCATACATGTGTCAACTTAAACCAACCCAGAAGCCCCGCGCAATCCAGGCTGCGACGAGCACCGTGGCGGCACTGGATCACACGATGGCAGGCTTTGCTAACGAATACGAGTCGGTGCAAGCGGCAAGCCCCGCCGACGCCCGGCCCCACGCGGTGGTGAGCCTCTCGCGGAGGTCGAAAGGACATAAAACAGGCGGTACGGATCCACCAAGCGGCCGTTCGGCACCGCCGCGCAGATCGCCCCCGGACACATGGGCGGCACGGCAAAGCAGGAACGAAGGGGTCGGGAACGGCAGGATCCCTCTCGCCGGACCTGCTTCAGGCTAGCGGGCACGGTGATCGGTGCAGACCTGCTGGCCTGAAGCAGGACGCTGATAGAATATCTACCTTGTGATCAAGACAGGCGATCAATTCTCACGAAGAAACATCGCCCTTGCGTCAACGATATCCGCAAGGCGCCGTCATGGGTTGTAGCCCGCCTGCACCACCGTGACCGCGATCATGTGAAAGACATCATCGGCGTTGCAGCCACGCGAAAGATCGTTGGCGGGCTTGGCAAGGCCTTGCAGGATCGGGCCGATGGCGGTGGCGCCGCCGATGCGCTGGGCGATCTTGTAGCCGATATTGGCGGCGTCGAGATTGGGGAAGACGAAGACATTGGCCTCGCCGTGCAGCGCGGAATTGGGCGCCTTGGCGGCGCTGACGGCCTCGACGAAGGCGGTGTCGAACTGCAATTCGCCGTCGATGACGAGGCCGGGCGCGGCGGCATGCGCCAGCCGCGTCGCCTCCACCACCTTGGAGACGCGGTCATGCGCAGCGCTGCCCGCCGTCGAGAAGGAGAGCATCGCCACCTTCGCCGGCTTGCCGGCCAAGGCTTCGAACGAGCGCGCCGACATGACGGCGATATCGGCAAGGCCCGCGGCATCGGGATCGACCACCAGCCCGCAATCGGCGAAGACGAAGGCGCCCTTCTTCACATGATGCGCCTCGCACAGCATCATCAGGAAGAAGCTCGACACCAAGCCGGCCTCCGGCGCGCGGCCGATCGTCTGGAGCGCGGCGCGCACCGTGTCCGCGGTCGTCGCCACCGCCCCGCCCACCGTGCCGTCCGCCTCGCCCTCCCGCACCATCATGGCGGCGAAGACGAGCGGGGAGCGCGCCGCCTCGGCCGCAGCCGCTGCATCGACGCCCTTGCTCTTGCGCAGCGCATGATAGGCGGCGGCAAAGCGCGGCGTCAGCGGAGACGTTGCCGGGTCCTCTATGCGGATTTCGCCCGGGCTCGCACCGGCGGCAGCAAGCCGTTCCTCGACGATCGCACGGCTGCCGACCAGCGTAATCCCGGCGATGCCGGCGCGCACGGCCCGCAAGGCGGCTGCGACGACACGCGGGTCCTCCCCTTCGGCGAGCACGATATGGCGCGGCGCGGATTTGGCGGTTTCGAGAATGCGGTCGAGCGGTTTCATCAGGCGTGCCCCAGATAGTGAATGCCGACGAGGATGAAGACGGCGATGAAGGCGGTCTCGGCGACGATCAGCGCGACGGCGTCGCCGCCGACATCCAGCACCCGGCGCAGCGAGGTGCGCATCCCGACGGCGACGATGCCGGCGAGCAGCGCCCAGCGCGAGGTCTCCATGCCGGCCGTCGCGACCATCTCGGGCACGAGGCCGAAGGAATTGAGCGCCGCGAAGATAAGGAAGGCGACGACGAAGCCAGGCAGGAGTGGTGGGCGTTTTCCCGCCTCCCCTTCCGGCTGCGGCACATTGCGCAGCGCCAGCGAATAGGTGAGTACGACGGGCGCCAGCATGGTGACGCGGATCAGCTTGACGAGCGTCGCCGTCTCGCCCGCTTCCGGCGAGACGGAAAAGCCGGCACCGACGACCTGCGCCACGTCATGGATCGTGCCGCCGAAGAAGATGCCGGTCGCCCGCGCATCGAGCCCCATGGTCTGGGCGATGATCGGATAGGCGATCATGGCGAGCGTGGAGAGCACGGTGACCGAGAGCACGGTAAAAATCAGGTTGCGCTCGGAAAACTCGTTCTTCGGCAGCACGGCGGCGATCGCCATCGCCGCGGAGGCGCCACAGATGGCGACGGACCCGCTGGTGAGCAGCGCCAGCCGCCAGCCGCGGCCGAGCAGTTTTGCGGCAGCGAGGCCGAAGCCGATCGTGGCGACCAGCGCCGAGACGAGCAGCAGAATGGTGCTGGCGCCAAGCCCGATCAGGAGATCGACGCTGATGCGCATGCCGAGCAGCGCAACGCCGATCCGCAGCACATGTTTGGCGCAGAAATCGATGCCGGCGACGCAGCGTCCCTCTTCTGAGAGAAAATGGAAGGCGATGCCGAGCAGCAAGGCCATCAGCATGGCCGGCGCACCGTAGTGATCGGAGAGGAACTGGGCGGCGACGGCCACGGCGGCGGTGACGGCAAAGCCCGGCCAGTAGGCGGCAAATCCGGAGGGCATGCCCCTGAAACGGTCTTGGACGGAGGCGGCGAAGGTCATGATGTCGTTCCGGTCGCTTGCGGGAAGACGGGCCCGCCCGGTTTTTCCGGGCGGGACATGGGTCGGGGAGGATCAGGCCCGCGTCTGCGGGCGCATGTCGGCGCGCTCGATGCCGGCAACGGCGACCGGCTTCTTCATCGCATCACGCCGGAAGGGTTCGCCGAGCTCCTGGTTGAGGATGACCTCGACGAAGGTCGTCACGCCGCGCTTCTGGTCGGCGATGGCGGTGGAAAGCGCCTCGGTGAGGGCCGCCGGCGTATCGACGGCGACGCCCTTCAGCCCGCAGCCCTCGGCCACCTTGGCGTAGCTGAGATTGGGGTTCAGCTCCGTGCCGACGAAGTTGTTGGAATACCACAGCGTCGTGTTGCGCTTTTCCGCACCCCATTGGTAGTTGCGGAAGATCACCATGGTGATCGCCGGCCAGCCCTCGCGGCCGATCGAGCCCATCTCGTTCATCGAGATGCCGAAGGCGCCATCGCCGGCAAAACCGACGACCGGCACGTCCGGGCAACCGATCTTGGCGCCGACGATCGACGGGAAACCGTAGCCGCAGGGGCCGAACATGCCGGGCGCCAGATATTTCCGGCCGTCCTCGAAAGTCGGATAGGCGTTGCCGATGGCGCAGTTGTTACCGATGTCGGTGGAGACGATCGCCTCCTTCGGCAGTGCGGCCTGGATCGCCCGCCAGGCCTGGCGCGGCGACATGCGGTTCGGCTCGCGGCTCCGGGCGCTCTCGTTCCATTCCGTGCCAACGTCGTCGTTCTCGTGATCCATCGAGGAGAGCTGCTGCTGCCAGGCCGAGCGGGTCTGGTGGATCGCCGCCTTGCGCTCCTCACGCCCGGCATCACCGGCGGAGGGGGAGAGCTGTTCGAGGATCTGGCCCGCCACCTGCTTGGCATCGCCGCAGATACCGACCGTCACCTTCTTGGTGAGGCCGATGCGGTCGGCATTGATGTCGACCTGGATGATCGCGGCGTTCTTCGGCCAATAGTCGATGCCGTAGCCCGGCAGGGTCGAGAACGGATTGAGCCTTGTGCCGAGCGCCAGCACGACATCGGCCTTGGAGATCAGCTCCATCGCCGCCTTCGAGCCGTTATAGCCGAGCGGGCCGACCGACAGGCGGTGGCTTCCCGGGAAGGCGTCGTTGTGCTGGTAGCCGCAGCAGACCGGCGCATCCAGCCGTTCGGCGAGCTTCATGGACGCGCCGATCGCCCCGCCGATGACGACGCCCGCACCATTGAGAATGACCGGGAATTTCGCTTCCGACAGCAGCTTTGCCGCCTCGGAAATCGCCTGCGGGCCGCCGGCCGGGCGCTCGAAGCGCACGATGGCCGGCAGGTCGACGTCGATCACCTGGGTCCAGTAGTCGCGCGGGATGTTGATCTGCGCCGGAGCACAGCCGCGCCAGGCCTTTTCGATGACGCGGTTCAGCACTTCGGGAATGCGCGAGGGGTCGCGCACCTCTTCCTGGTAGCAGACCATCTCCTTGAACATCGCCATCTGGTCGACTTCCTGGAAGCCGCCCTGGCCGATCGTCTTGTTGGCCGCCTGGGGCGTCACCATCAGGAGCGGCGTGTGGTTCCAGTAGGCGGTCTTGATCGCCGTGATGAAGCCGGTGACGCCCGGGCCGTTCTGGCCGATGGCGATCGACATGGTGCCCGTCGCGCGGCTGAAACCGTCGGCCATCATGCCGGCATTGGTCTCGTGCGCGCAGTCCCAGAATTTGATGCCGGCCTTCGGGAAGAGGTCCGACACCGGCATCATGGCCGAGCCGATGATGCCGAAGGCATGTTCGAGGCCATGCATCTGCAGAACTTTGACGAAGGCTTCCTCGGTGGTCATTTTCATGGCGTGTTCCCTTTCTGATTTCAATGGGTTAGAGGATTTCGTCGCGCAGGTAGTACCAGCGGTACATGCCCCACTGGCCGAGCCGGCGGAACGGGGTGAGAAGCCCGTGGCTCGGCAGCGGCGAGGTGAAGATCGGAAGGTTGAGGCCCGCGCCCTTGCCGGCGACCATCTGCGCCATGCGACGCCCGGCCTGCGCCGAATACATGACGCCGTTGCCGCCATAGCCCATGGCGTAGAACAGGTTTTGCGCGGGGTCCGGCTGGAAGATGCGCGGCATCATGTCATGGCTGACATCGACCCAGCCCCACCAGGAATAGTCGATCTCGATGCCGCGCAGGATCGGGAACTTGCGGTAGAGCCCCTCCAGCAGCAGCGCGAGATGTTTCGGGTTGGTGGCGTCGCGCCCGGTGATGGCGCTGCGGCTGCCGATCTGCACCCGGCCATCCGGCAGCATGCGATAGTAGTGGCGGAGCGTGCGCGTATCGGTCAGCGGTATCAGCGCCTTGAAGTTCAGCGTCTCCTGCTCGCCCGCCGTCAGCGGTCGCGTCACCACCGAATTCGACAGGATCGGCATCAGCCGGTGTTTCGTCAGCGTATTCATGCCGGGCGAGGTGTAGCCGGCCGTGGCGATGCAGACCGCGCGGGCGCGCACCGTGCCGCCCGGCGTGCGGAGATAATGCACGCCGCCCTTCGCCGTGCAGTCGAGCACCGGGCTCGACGTGTGCACTTTTGCGCCGAGGCGCCGCGCCAGCCGGAGATAACCGAAGGCGAGTTTCGCGGCGTGGATGCCCATGCCGTCAGGCTCGTACATCGCACCGCGGGCCTCCGCGTCACGGACGAAGTCGCTGTGAATCTCTTCGCGCGAGACCATGCGGGCGCGGTAGCCAAAGGTGTCGTTAAGGACGCGGGCCTCGCTTTCGAGGTTCGGCAGGACCTTGTCGCGGTGCGCAATGTAGAGATGGCCGCCGTCCTGCGGATCGCAATCGATGTCAGGTTCGCGGACCAGCGAACGGAACAGGTCGAAACCCTCGGATATTTCCGCATGCATGCGCTTTGCGACATCGACGCCCCAGCGGGCGATCCATTGCGAGCGCTTCAGGCGGCCGGCGGAGATCTGCGCCTGCCCGCCGTTGCGGGTGCTGCATCCCCAGGCAACGCCGTTCGCTTCCAGCACCGTCGCCTTGATGCCGTGCTCGCGGGCGAGATGGATGGCGCAGGACAGGCCGGTATAGCCGGAGCCGATGATGGCGACGTCGACATCGATATCGCGCGTGACCGGGCCGTCGTCTTCCGGCTCGGGGCCGGCGGTGCCGATCCAGTAGGTCGGCGCATAGTCCTTGCCGGTGCCGGGGCTTTTGGCGTGTTCGGGGTCATAGGCGGGATCGAACGGCGCCCTGCCGGTTTTCGGGGGGATGGTGCGCATCTGCATGGCCTTGCCTCCCATCCCTCAGTAGCGAGGCTGCAGAACCGGCCGGTTCTTGCGAAACGCCTGCTTGCGGACGATCTTGCCGTTTTCGAAGGTGAAGAGGTCGCAGCCCTCCGCTTCGATACGGCTGCCATCGGCGGCCGTGCCGGAAAACGTCCATTCGGAGACGCCACGGTCGCCGCTGACGAAATGGCTGTGGTTGCCCCATTCGGCATCCGGCATCGCCTTCCAGACGCCGCTGAAGGCGTCGGCGATCGCAGCCGTGCCTTCGATCCGGGTGCCGTAAACCTCCGGGCCGCCGACCGCGTTGAACACGCAATCCTCGGCGAAGAAGCGCATGACCCCGTCGATGTCATGCCGGTTGAAGGCATCGAACACGCTTTTGAGATCGGTTGCGGTGAGTGTCATCGTCCTGTCCTTTGTCGCAAGGCATGGCTTCGCCGGAGACGGGAAACGCCGTCTTTGAAAGGCCGCCACGGCCGGGGAAATGAAGTGTCGGGGCTAGAGCATTTCCGCTTTTCTTCGAATCGCTAAAACGCTCTATCTCTTTGTTTTCCGCAATTCCGGACGCAAAACCGCTGCGCACTTTTGCTGGAATTGCTCTCGCCGCGGCCCGTCAGATGCGCCCCTTCCAGGGGATCAGCGTCTTTTCGAGGTAGCGGATGAGCAGGTCGAAGGCGAAGGCGAAGAGGCCGATGATGAAGATGCCCATGATCACAGTGTCGCTTTCGAGGTTTTCCGCCGCATTGAGCACCATGAAACCGAGGCCGCGGTTGGCTGCGACCATTTCCGCCGCGACAAGGGTCGTCCAGCCGACGCCGATGCCGATGCGCATGCCGGTGAAGATTTCCGGCAGGGCCGCCTTCATGATCACCTGGCTGATGACCTGCCCCCGGGTGGCGCCCATTGCATAGGCCGCATGGATCTGCTCCGTCGAGACCGAGCGCACCCCTGCCCTTGCGGCAATCGCCATCGGCGCGAAGATCGCCAGATAGATCAGGAAGACCTTGGGGAACTCACCGATGCCGAGCCAGATGATGACCAGCGGCAGGTAGGCGAGCGGCGGCAGCGGGCGGTAGAATTCGATGATCGGATCGAACAGGCCGCGCACGAAGCGGTTGACGCCCATCAGGATGCCGATCGGCACCGCCGTGACCAGCGCCAGCAGGAAGGCGCCGAAGACGCGGCCGATGCTGGCGAGCGTGTGCTGTGCCAGGGTGGAATTCGAGACGCCCTCCGTCATCGCCAGCCAGAACTTGTCCCAGACCGAGAGCGGCGAGGGCAGGAAGAGCGGCTTGACCCAGCCGGACTCCGTCACGAGGAACCACAGGGCGACGAGCACGGCCGCCGTCACGAAGCTGATCAGGCCGCTGCTGCCGTCGCCCGGCGCGCCAAAAATCTTGCCGGCCTTGGCGGGCTTGGCCCGTGTCACTCTGTCAAGCATGGGCCACCTCCGGGTTGCCGGACGCACGTTCGTCGCCATAGATGATGCCGAGCACTTCCTCGCGCATGCGGATGAATTCCGGGCTCGACTTGATCGCGCGGGCATTGCCTTCGGCGAGGAAACGGCGGTTGAAATCAAGCTCGTAGGTATGGGTGATGCGGCCCGGGCGCGGCGACATGACGATCAGCCGCGAACCGAGGAACAGCGCCTCCTCGACGCTGTGCGTGATGAAGAAGAACATCTTGTTGGTGAGCTGCCAGACCTCCAGCAGCAATTCCTGGATGGTCTCGCGCGTCAGCGCGTCAAGCGCCGCCATCGGCTCGTCCATCAAAAGCATGGCGGGGTCGCAGGTCAGCGCCCGCGCAATGCCGACACGCTGCTGCATGCCGCCGGAAAGGTGGTAGATCATGTGGCGGTGAAAATCCTGCAAACCGACGAGGGCGAGGTTCTTGGTGGCGATCTCCCGCCGCTCCGCCTTGTCGACGCCGCGCAGTTTCAGGCCGAATTCGGTGTTCTCGATGACGTTGAGCCAGGGCAGAAGCGCGTGTTTCTGAAAAACCACGCCGCGCTCGGCGCCGGGGCCGTTGACCCGGTGGTTGCCGAGCGAGATATCGCCCTCCGAGGGGGCCATGAAGCCCGCCATCAGGTTGAGCAGCGTGGTCTTTCCGCAGCCCGAAGCGCCGAGCGCGACGACGAAATCCCCGCTCCTGATGGTCAGATTGACGCCTTTCAGGGCGATCACCGCCTGATCCGAGTACAAGCCCGGATAGGTCAGACTGATGTTCCTGACGCTGAGTGTTTCCATGAGAAATGCCTCCCTGCACCTCGATCACGTCTCTAAGCGATGATGGCTGCACCGGCCGCTCCACCGGCCGGTGCGCGATCGACGGAATGTTACTTCGCCGCCGCCGCGGCGAAATCCGCATTGACGAAGGGCGCATAGTCGTCGAGCGACTTGCCGATCTGCTTCTGCTCGACGAGGAATTTGGCGCTTTCGGTGAGCGCCCGCGTCGCCCCGCCGCCGAGCCAGGTGTCGGAGGCCTGTTCGTCCGCATTGGGGAAGGAGAGCAGCCCCAGCGCCTCCACCGTGCTCGGCCCGTCGCCGCCGATCAGCTTGACGATACCCTGTACCTCCGGCGAATCCACCGTCCACTTCGCCTTGTTGGCGTTGTAGTCGGCATAGGACTCTGCCAGAACCTTGGTGAAGGCCTCCATCAGCTTGGGGTTCTCCGCCGCCCAGGCCTTGTCGACAACCAGCCCGTCGAAGGTCGGCACGCTGGCCGCGCCGATCACCTCGCTGTCCGAGATCGCCTTGCCGGTCTTGAGGATTTCGGAGAGCGCCGGCGGCCAGACATAGGCGGCGTCGATATCGCCGCGCTGCCAGGCAGCGACGATCTGCGGCGGCTTCAGGTTCAAAATCTCCACCTCGCGCGGATCGATCGACCACACCTTACTCATGCCGACCAGCAGGTGGAAATGCGAGGTCGAGACGAAGGGCACGGCGACCTTCTTGCCCTTGAGATCGGCGGGCGTCTCGATGCCCGAGCCGTCGCGGGCGACCAGCGCCTCGGACTTGCCGATATTGTCGAGGATCCAGAACAGTTGCAGCTCGACGCCGCGGGTCGCTGCCGCCGCCGTGCCGGTCGAGCCGAGCACGCCGATCGGCACGTCGCCCGAGGCGAGCGCCGTGGTGATGTCGCCGGCCGACGAGAACTGGCGCCAGTCGATCGTGTAACCGACCTCCTTGGCCGCCGCGTCGAAACGGCCGTCGGCGATGGCGGCGACGAACGGGCCGACGATCTGCTGATAGCCGACGACCAGAGTGGTTTCCGCATAGGCGGCACTGGAAGCAAGAAGGCCCGCCAGAAGGCCGGCGGTCGCGGTCATGCGTTGAAAATGTTTGAAAAGCATCATCGTTCTCCTCATCGATTGGTGCTTGAGCCGGTTTCCTCCCGGTCTTCTTGATGAAAGTGATAAGGGCGAAGCCTGCCTTGCGTTATATCCAGTTTGGAAGTTGAATAGATCCAGATTGGCGGGACGGAGGACGGAAGACGTGCGCACCAACGTTTCCGAGACGATTTTCTTCATCGACCGGGAGAGCGGGCTGGGCTTGCAGGCGCAGTTGCGCGAAACGCTGGTCTCGGCAGTGCTGGCCGGCCGCGTGCAGCCCGGCGCGCACCTGCCCTCCACCCGCAAGCTCGCGGATTACCTCAACATTTCCCGCATCACGGTGACGCTCGCCTATCAGGAGCTGGTCTCGCAGGGTTATGTCGAGGCGGCCGACCGCAGTTCCTATCGCATCGCCGGCAATCCGCCGGGGCGCGGCGTGGAAGGCGACCGTCCCTCCGCCGGCTCCGCCCCGGTCGATTGGACGGGCAAGATGAAGATGCGCTTCGAGGTGGTGCGCCAGGTTTCAAAACCGCTCGACTGGCGGCGCTATCCCTACCCTTTCCTCTATGGCCAGATGGACCCGACGCTGTTCGATCTCAACGCCTGGCGCGATTGCGCCCGCCGCGCCTTGGCGCGCGAGGATTTCATCCTGATGGCGAGCGATTTTGCCGCCGCCGACGACGTGCGGCTGGTCAATTACATCTGCTCGCGCACCCTGCCGCGGCGCGGCATCCATGCCAATCCGGACGAGGTGCTCATCACCGTCGGCGCGCAGAATGCGCTGTGGATGGTCACGCGGCTGATCCTCGACAGGGGCTCCAGCGCGGTGTGTGAAAACCCGTGCCATCCCGATATCAGCGCCTCGCTGCTCCTCAGCGGCGCAAAGGTCACCACTGTCGACGTCGATGGCGAGGGCCTGCCGCCGGATGGGCTGCCCGACGATACCGATGCCGTCTTCGTCACGCCGAGCCACCATTCGCCGACCGGCGCGACCATGCCGATCGACCGGCGCACGCGGCTTTTGCAGGCGGCGGCGGAGAAGGATTTCGTCATCGTCGAGGACGACTACGAATTCGAGATCAGCTATCTCGCCCCGCCCTCGCCGGCGCTGAAAGCCTTCGATTCCACCGGGCGGGTGCTCTATATCGGCAGTTTTTCGAAATCGCTGTTTCCGGGGCTTCGCCTCGGCTATCTCGTCGCGCCCGCGCCGTTCATCCGCGAGGCGCGGGCGTTGCGCTCGCTGATGCTGCGCCACCCGCCCGGCCACCTGCAACGCACGGCCGCCTATTTCCTGGCGCTCGGCCACTATGACGCCGTGCTCCACCGCATGCGCACCGAGTACCACAAGCGCCATGTCCTCATGGCCGATGCGTTGGAGCGCGAGGGATTGAGGGTCGTCGGTTCCTCAGCCTTCGGCGGCACGTCCTTCTGGATGGAAGGGCCAAACGGGCTCGATGCCGACAGGCTGGTCACCGCACTTCGCCAGGACGGCGTCCTCGTCGAATCCGGCTCGCCGTTCTTCCCGAGAAACGACCAGCCATGCCGCTACTTCCGCATGGGCTATTCCTCGATCCCGCGTGCCAATATCGTCGAGGGCGTTTCACGTCTCAGGGCGGGCATCGAACGCCTGATGCCGGGATGACATGTTGCACCAAAGGCGCGCGCCTGCTTGCGGCTACCCCGTCGCCGTTCAGTCGAGCACGTCGAGGTCCCGGCTGTGGCGCCAGAACATGCGCGGCGTCTCCAGCGCGTAACGCAAATCCAGCCGGTCGATCATACGCTCGGCCTCGCGTTGCGCCGCGTCGAGCACCGCGTCCTGATCGACATGGACGGGCCTGCGGTCGCGCAGCAACACCCTGCCATCGACCAGAACGGTGTGCACGTCGTTGCCGTTGGCAAAACAGGTGACGCGGAATTCCGGCATGTGGGCGGGGTAGAGGTGCGGGCGGCGCAGGTCTACCAGGATAACATCGGCCTTCTTGCCCGGCTCGAGCGAGCCGATCTCCGCCTCGAGCCCGAGCACCCGCGCGGCGTCGATGGTGCACATTTCCAGCACCTTGCCGGGCGGAAGCCAGCTTGGATCGTGAAAATGGGTGCGGTGGTAATGCATGCATTGCTGCATGTGGCGGAACATGTCGGCCGAACGATCCGGTGCCGTCGCATCCGAACCAATGGCCACGGTGACACCCGCATCCAGCAGTTCCGGCACGGGGCACCGCGCCAGGATAGCGGCAACGGCGCTCGGATTGTGCACGATGGTCGTGCCGGTCTCGGCGCAGATCGAAACTTCTTCCGCATCGAGGCCCGTTGCATGGGACAGGAGGGTGCGCGGGCCAAGGATCCCGATCTCATGCGCGATGCGCACACTGCCGCTGGTGTGGCCGTCCTGGGTGAAGACGAGGCCGCGTTCCTCGGCATGGCGCTTGACGGCACGTGACTGGGCGACGGCCTCCTGCGCTCCCGCCGTGTCCCGATAACCCTGATGCAAGGTGGGCGTCAGCAAGGCGAGGTGCAGGCGGCCGCCATGGCTGCCGTGCCAGCGGTCGATAAGCGCCTTGCAGGTCGAAAACTGCTGGTCGAAGGAAACGGGATAGTCGGTGCGTGTCTCGCCGTGCCAGCGGGCATAGGTCAGGGGATGAGGCGGGCGGGTCGTGCCGACCGCCACCACAGAGCGTGTACCGATACCAAGCACGCCTTCCATATGGGCATCGCCATATTGCGGTTCGTCGGTGCGCATGACGGAATCGCCGCCGCCAAGCAGCGAGACGCCCGTCGTGACGCCGAAGCGCAGGCGCTCCAGCGCGGCAAGTTGCGCTTCGGCATACCAGAAATCCGGCGTCGAGCCGACGGTATAGGCGCCGCGGCAGGCCTGATACCACGGATCGCTCTTCCCGCCACCGAGCGTCTTGATCAGGCCATGGCCGGCATGGGCATGCGCATCGACGAAGCCCGGCAGGATCGCCATACCGCGCGCATCGATGACCTCTGCGGCCGGATGCGCGACCTCCATCTCGGCGGTCGGTCCGACGGCGACGATACGGTCACCGGTGATGGCGACCGCCCCGTCGGCGATGATGCGGCGGTCCGGATCGATGGCGATGACGGTGCCGTTCTTGATGAGGATGTCGGCCATGGCGGTCTCCATTGGTTCGGTTCAGTCTCTGACACACGGACGCCTTAACGTGAACCGGTGCAGCATCTTCCCTTCTCCCCAGCGGGGAAAAGGGACGGAGCGCAACGTTACTCCGCCGCCTGCCGCGACAGGATACGGTCGAGCGAGGGCGCGAGGCGCAGCAGTTCCTTGGTGTAGTCGTGCTGTGGTGCGGTGAACAGCGTCTCGGTCTCCGCCAGCTCGACGATCTCGCCCGACTTCATCACCGCGATGCGGTCGCACATCTGGCGAATGACCGCCAGATCGTGGCTGATGAACAGCATGGAGAGGCCAGCGAGGTCGCGCAGGTCCTTGAGGAGGTTGAGGAGCTGGGCCTGCACCGAGACGTCGAGCGCCGAGGTTGGCTCGTCGCAGATCAGGAGCGACGGGCGCGGGCCGAGTGCGCGGGCGATGGCGATGCGCTGGCGCTGGCCGCCGGAAAAGGCGTGCGAGAAGCGGCCGCCCGCATCCGCCGGCAATCCAACCGCTTCCAGCAGCGTCCTGGCGTCCTGCCGGGCTTCCTCCGCATTGGAGGCGAGCTTGTAGAACAGGATCGGCTCAGCGATGGCCGAGTTGATGCGCAAGCGCGGGTTGAGCGCCGAATACGGGTCCTGGAACACCATCTGCAGGGACTTGCGCACGGATTTCTCGCGTTTTGCGCCGAGCGCCGTGCCCTGAAAATCGATATTGCCGGAACTCTGAGTGACGAGGCCGGCAATGGTGTTGGCGACGGTCGTCTTGCCGCAGCCGGATTCGCCGACGAGACCAAAAATCTCTCCGCGGCGCACGTCGAAAGAAACGCCTTTCACCGCGCGGAAGACGGAGGATTTGCGGCCGGGGATCAGCGACCGGCCACCATATTCAACGGCAAGATTCTTGACGGAGAGCATCACGTCGTCGCGGCTGCCCGTCTCGCTGCTCGTGCTCTTGGCGCGCACGGCGGCGCGCGCATCGAGCGTCACCTGCGTTTCCTCGCTCGGCACCGGCAGGCGTTCGAGCCGATGTTCAATCGGCGGCACGGCGGCGATCAGCGTGCGGGCATAGGGGGCCTTGGGAGCGGTCAGCACCTCGCGGGCCGAGCCGCTTTCCACGACGGCACCGTTCTGCATGATGGTGACGCGGTCGGCGATTTCGGCGACGACACCCATATTGTGCGTGACGAGCAGCACGCCCACGCCGCGCTGGTCCGCGAGATCGCGGATCAGTTTCAGGATTTGTGCCTGCACGGACACGTCGAGCGCCGTCGTCGGCTCGTCGGCAACGAGGAGCTGGGGGCCGCAGGCCAGCGCCGTTGCGATGACCACGCGCTGGCGCTGGCCGCCGGAAAGCTGGTGCGGATAGGAGCCGAGCCGGCGTTCCGGTTCGGGAATGCCGACGGCCTTCATCAGCTCCAGCGCGCGGGCCTTCGCCTCGGCGCGGGAGAGCTTCAGATGGGTCAGCATGCCTTCGCAGAGCTGGCTTTCCACGGTGAAGAGCGGGTTGAGACTCGTCATCGGGTCCTGAAAAATCGCGCCGACGTCACGGCCGGGCACGATGCCCTCGGTGCGGCCGGTGCGAAGGTCGATCGGTTTGCCGGCAATCGCGATGGAGCCGGAAACGATCTTGCCGGGTGCCTGCAGGAGGCCCATCAGTGCGTTGCCGACAGTGGTCTTGCCGGCGCCGGATTCCCCGACGAGGGCATGGATCTCGCCGGGGCGAATGAGGAGATCGATGTCCTTGACGGCAACAAGTGTATCACCATTGGCCAGCGGATATTCGACGCGGAGTTTCTTGATGTCGAGGACGGGGGTCGTGTTCATCTCAGCGGGCCATCAGTTTCGGGTTGAAGCGATCGCGCAGATAGTCGCCGATGACATTGACGGCGAGCACGAGGATGACGAGAACCGCCGCCGGCATGACCGCAATCCACCAGAGGCCGGAGAACAGGAACTGGTTGCCGATGCGGATCAGCGTGCCGAGCGAGGGATAGGTCGGCGGCATGCCGGCGCCGAGGAAGGACAGCGTCGCCTCCGTCAGGATCGCCCCGGCGAGGTTGATCGTGGCGATGACCATGACCGAGCTCATGACGTTCGGCAGGATGTGGCGGCCCATGATGCGCCCGGAGGGCAGGCCGATCACCTTGGCGGCACGGACATAGTCACGCGCGACCTCCACCATGGTCGAGGCGCGGACCGTACGGGCATATTGCACCCATTCGTTGATCGCGATGGAGAAGATCAGGACGAGCGGCGCCCAGGCGAGCATCGTATCGGCGCTGAGCTGCGCGCGGGCGATGCCGCTGATGAGGAGCGCCACGAGGATCGTCGGAAAGCTGACCAGCACATCCGCGATGCGCATCACCACATTGTCGACGAGGCCACCGAAGAAACCGGCGACAAGCCCCAGAACGACGCCGAACGCGGCGGCAAACAGCACCGCGCCGAGGCCGATGACGACGGAGATCCTGAGGCCGAACAGGATGACCGAGACGAGATCGCGGCCCTGGTTGTCCGTGCCCAGCAGGAAGCGCGGATCGCCCCCCTCCATGAAGGCCGGGGGGATCTCCATGTCGATCAGCGAGTAGGAGGAAACGTCGCGCGGGTCCATCGGCGCGATCAGCGGGGCGAAAAGGACGAGCACGAGCATGATGGCAAGCACCAGGCCGGCGATCATCACGGAAACCGGCGGCAGCCGGCGCATCAGGGATTGCGTGGCCATTATCGTGTCCTCAGGCGCGGATCGATGAAGGTGTAGAGGATGTCGACGATCATGTTGATCATGACGAAGAGGAAGCCGACGAAGAGCAGATAGGCCGCAAGAACAGGCACATCGGGATAGCCGACGGCATTGGTGAAGAGCAGGCCCATGCCCGGCCACTGGAACACCGTCTCGGTGACGATGGCAAACGCGATGAGCTGGCCGATCTGCAGGCCGGTGACGGTCACGACCGGCATAAGCGCGTTGCGCAGTGCCAGTCGCCCGTAGATATAGGCGCGCGGCAGGCCGCGGGCGAAGGCGAAGCGGATGTAATCCGACGACAGCACGTCGATCATCTCCGAGCGCACCAGCCGCATGATCAGCGTGAGCTGATAGAGCGCCAGCGTGATCGACGGCAGGATCAGCGATTTCAGGCCCGAGAAGCTGAGGAAGCCCGTCTGCCAGAAGCCGAGGTCGACGAGATCGCCTCGGCCGGAGGATGGCAGCCAGCGCAGGTTGACGGCAAAGACCAGGATCAGCAGCAGGCCGGTGACGAAGGTGGGCATGGAAATGCCGACCAGCGTCGTCGCCTGGGTGAGACGGGACAGAACGGAATTGGGCTTGAGCGCGCAGAGCACACCCAGGGGAATGCCGACGGCAAGCGCCAGGAAGGTCGCCACGATCACAAGTTCCAGCGTTGCCGGCAGGCGGCTCATCAGCAGGCTTACGACGGGCTGCTGATAGCGGAAGCTCGTGCCGAGATCCCCTGTCAGCACCTGGCCGACGAAATCCATGAACTGCATCAGCACAGGCTTGTCGAGGCCGAGGGCCGCGCGCAGCGCGTCCTTTTCCGCCTGGGTCGCCCCTTCGCGCACCATGGAGGCAACGGGATCGCCGACGAAGCGGAACATGACGAAGGCGATAGCCGTCACGGCCAGCATGACAAGGACCGCCTGGAGCAGCCTCACCGAGAAAAGTCTGAGCATCGTTATAGTCCTTGCTAGGGAGCGCCTGCGCTCCACGGGCAATTGCGGCAAACGGCCGTAGCGGCCCGGCATCCGGAACGGCATCGAAACACGCCGGTGAACCGGCTCTTCGCCCCGCCTCCCCGCGCACCGTCTTGGCAGGCCGGGAGGATCAAACCAGTTTGCGAAATGGTCCCGGCCAACTTTCACCGGCCGGAACCATGCCTCGGGAGAATCCCGTTACTTCTTGACCTGCGCGAACCAGGGACGAACGTATTCGTCGGGGAACTGCGGCATGTCGACCTTGGTGCTCATCGCCCAGGCGACGGGCTGCTGGTGCAGCGGCAGATAGAGCACCTGGTCATGAGTGATGCGGAAGGCCTGCTTCAGCATGTCGACACGCTTGGCTTCGTCGAGTTCGACGGCCGCGGCATGCGCCAGCTTGTCAATCTCGGGATTGGACAACCCATCCGCATTGCTGCCGCCGAAGACCCCATCGTTGGTGGCCAGCAGGGACTGCAGCGGGCTGAAACCGTCCATTGGCGGCAGCGAGGCCCAGCCGAGCAGATAGGTATCGAACTCGCCCTTGTCGGTGCGCGGGAAATAGGTCGTCTTGCTCTCGACGCTGAGGTCCACCTGGACGCCGACCTTCGCCCACATGGAAGCAATCGCCAGGCAGATCTGCTCGTCGGCGATGTAGCGATCGTTCGGGCAGGCGAGCCCCGTCTTGAAGCCATCGGCATAGCCCGCCTCGGCGAGCAGCGCCTTGGCCTTGTCGATGTCGTAGGGCAGCGGCACGTCGATGGTTTCGTCATAGCCGGTGACGGCAGGGGCGACGAGCATGGCGGCGATACGCGACTTTCCGCGCATCAGGCGCTTCTGGATCGTGTTCATGTCGATGGCATGCCAGAGCGCCTGGCGCACCCGCACGTCGAGCATCGGGTTGGGTTTTCCGGGGGCGGCATGAAGCTCTGGCCGGTAGCTGAAGACGAGGAAGATGGTGCGCAGCGACGGATTCTCGGCCACCTTCAGCCCGTCCGTGGCAGCGATGCGGTCGACATCCTGCAACGGCACCGGCGCGATCATGTCGACTTCACCGGACAGCAGCGCGGCAACACGCGTCGCATCGGAAGCGATCGGGCGGAACTCCACCTCGTCGAGATTGTGCTCGGGCTTGTCCCACCAGTCCTTGTTCACCTCGAAGACCGAGCGGGAATCCGGCTCGTAGCTCTTCAGCTTGAAGGCGCCCGTGCCGTTGGCGTGGTTGCTCGCATAGGTGACGACGCCCGTCGAGGCGTTGCCCGGCTTCAGCGCATCATGCTCCTCCATCCAGGGCTTGCTCATTATGTAGATGGCGGCGAGGTCGTTGAGAAGCAGGGGATAGGGGCCGCGCAGGATGAGATCGACGGTATAGTCGTCCACCTTCTCGACGCCGGTAACGGTGGAGAGATTTTCGCGGTTGCGTGCGCCGGGATCGATCTGACGCTGGATCGTCGCCACCACGTCGTCGGCATTGAAGGGCTGGCCTTCATGGAACTTCACACCCTGGCGCAGCTTGAAGCGCCAGCGCGTCGGCTCGATGACCTCCCAGGAGGTGGCGAGCGCCGGCTCCAGCTTCAGCTCCTTGTTCCGCCGCACCAGCGGGTCGAACACCATGTGGTGCACGCTCTGGGTAAAGCTGTCGACCTGCGCATTCGGGTCGTAGGAAATGACATCGCCGGACGACGCCCAGCGCAGCGTCTCGGCAAGGGCAGGTACGGAAAGCGGCGCCAGCATGGCCAGCCCCGCCAGCAGGGTTTTCACGTAGGTCTTCATGCGGATTCTCCCAGATTTGCATGCATACAATACTATTTTTGCATACGATCACTCCGAATATGACTGTACATAATGAAAATGGAATATCAAGATACCAGCGCTAGAATTTGCACACACTATATGCAAAAATTGTATCCAATTTAGGAGGATTTTGAGTGACCGACACATTGCTGATCGAAAATGGCATGATCCTCGCCATGGATGCCGGCCGAAGAGTGCTGGAGGGGGCATCCCTGCTGGTGCGTGACGGGCGGATCGCCGCCATCGGCGCGGATGTGCCTGCCATGCCGCCCGAAACGTCTCGCATCGACGCCGCCGGCATGGTTGTCATGCCGGGGCTGATCGACACCCATGCTCACGCCGGACACATGCTGACCAAGGGTCTGGGCGGGGATTCAGAAGACTGGATGACGATCACCGGCCGGGTCTACGCCGAGGCGACGGATGCGGAATTCTGGGCAGCGGAGGCAGCGCTTTCAGCCGCGGAACGCATCAAATGCGGCACGACCACCGCCGCTCTCCTCTTCGGCGGCGGGCCGGATATCATGCGCACCGAAGCGCCGGACGCCGCCGACGCGCATCTTGCCGTTATCGCCGAAATGGGACTGCGGGAAGTGCTGGCCATCGGCCCCAACCGGCTCTCGGCAAAGAGCATCTACCGAAAATACAACGCAAAATCGTATGACGAAATCGCTGTTTTACCGGATACACAACTGAAGGTGTGCACGACCCTGATCGATGCCTGGGCCGGCCGCAATGACCGGGTCCGGCTCGCCGTCTCGCTGCCGGTCTTCGATGCATGCGACCTCCAAGACCCCGCCGTGCGCGCCCTTTGCCTGAAGGCGCGCGACCTTGCCCGGGAAAAGGGCGTGCTCCTGGTGCAGGACGGCCACCGCGACGGCTCGATCGCCGCCAACGACGCCAGCCTCGACCTCTTCGACACCCGCTCTCTGCTTGCCCACTGCATCGACCTCACCGACGAGGACCGCGCCGTGCTGAAACGCACCGGCGCCAAGGTGGCGCACAATCCGAGCGCGCTGATGTCGGTTTCCGGCCGCTGCCCGGCGCCGGAGCTTATGGAGGACGGTGTCACCGTCTCGCTCGGTACCGATGCCGCCGCGCCCGACCGCTCCTTCGACATGTTCCGCAATATGTTCCAGGCGCACCGCTACCACGCCCGGCATTTTCGCGACGACGCCGTGCTGCCGCCGCAACAGCTTCTCGAGATGGCGACGATCGAGGGCGCCCGGGCGCTCGGCATGGAAGACGAGATCGGCTCGCTGGAGGTCGGCAAGCGCGCCGACATTCTCCTTGTCAACATGCGTCAGCCGCATCTCTGGCCGCCGGTCGATCCGGTGCAGCGCCTCGCGCGCTTCGCCAACGGCGCGGATGTCGACACGACCATCGTCGGCGGCCGCGTGCTGATGCGCGGGCGAAAACTGGTGCAGGCCGACGAGGGCGCGATCCTCGACCGGGCGGAAAAGGCCTTTCGCCTGGCCATGCGCCGCGCCGGCCTCGCGTGAGCGCGAAAAGGAGAACGCCATGAGCAAAGACCTTCTCATCCGCAACGCCCGCCCCCTCGGCGGCGCACCGGTCGATCTCGTCATCCGCGACGGCCGCTTCAGCCCGCCCGGCGATCAGCCGCCGGCAGAGGTGATCGACGCCGCCGGTTTCATCGCGCTTCCCGGCCTCGTCGAAGCCCATACTCATCTCGACAAGACGCTGATCGGCATGGACTGGTTCGAGAACCGCATCGGCCCGAACCGCAACGACCGCATCCTCGCCGACCGCAAGGCCAAGCGCGACCTCGGCATCAACGCCCGCCGGCAATCCGCCCGCCAGGTTCTCCAGACACTGAAATACGGCGTGCTGCACATCCGCAGCCATATCGACGTCGATACGGAGATCGGCACCGCCAATATCGAGGGTGTCATCGAAACCCGCGAGGCGGTGCGCGATCTCGTGGACGTGCAGATCGTCGCCTTCCCGCAGAGCGGCATGCTGCCGCGCGCGGGCACGCTGGACCTGATGGACACCGCGATGCGGGCCGGAGCCGATATCGTCGGCGGCATCGATCCCGCCACCATCGACCGCGATCCGGTGCGCCATCTCGACGAAATTTTCGCCCTCGCGGAGCGTTACGGAAAGCCGATCGACATCCACCTGCACGAACCCGGCGATCTTGGCGCCTTCTGCCTCGAACTGATCGTCGAGCGGACGCGGGCGCTGGCCATGCAGGGCCGCGTCATGGTCAGCCACGCCTATTGCCTCGGCATGCTGGATCCGGCCCGCCAGCGCGCGCTGATCGAGGCAATGGCAGCGGAAAACATTTCTGTCATGACGGTCGGCAGCCCCGCGGCGCCTGCCCTGCCGCTGCGCCTGATGCGCGAATGCGGCCTCACGACCGCCTCCGGCTCGGACGGCATCCAGGGTACCTGGGAGCCCTGGGGCAATGGCGACATGCTGGAACGGGCAAAATACCTCGCCCAGCGCAACGGCATGACCAACGATGCGGACCTAGCGGAAACGACGCGCATCTGCACCTTCGGCGGCGCTGAAGGCATCGGCCTTTCCGGCTACGGTTTTGCGAATGGCGATTTCGGTGACGTCGTGCTGGTTCCCGCCCGAACGCTCGCAGAAGCCGTGGCGCTGACGCCGCAAAAACGCACCGTCATCCGCCGTGGCCGCGTGCTCGTGCGGAACGGCGAGCCGGTGGCGGAAATTTCCAGCCGCTTCAGCCTATGACAGACGGCCAGCCCGGGCGTTTTCGCGGAATTCGCCCGGCGGCACGCCGAACTCAGCCTTGAAGACGCGGGAAAACTGCGTCTGGTCGCCGAAACCCCAGCGATAGGCGATCTCCGCCGCCGTCTCGACATTGTTCGGGTCTTCCAGCGCCTCCCGGCAAGCCATCAACCGCTGGTCACGGATCCAGCTCCGCACCGTCTGCCCCGTATCGCGGAAGAGTTCGTGCAGGTAGCGGGTGGAGATACCACAGGCCCGCGCGATACGCTCCGGATCCAGGCGAAAGTCCTGGAGATTGGCACGGACATACGCTTCGATGCGGGCGAGATGCGCGCCGCGCACGGTGGAATTGCCCGAGACCAGCACCCGGTCGTCCGCCTTGATCGCCAGAACGAGCAGGTCGACAAGCTGCCGGCCGACCGTAATACGCGCCTCCTGCGTCATGCCGTCGAAACGCGCCGGCAGGAGATGCAGCATGTCGGTGAAGAGGCCGCCCGCCCCGTTGTCCGCCTCGAATTGCAGGGTGCAGAAGCGATCGGGCGCGCGCATGCGGCCCGCCAGCGCATCGCCTTCCACTTTCAGCACCCACATGTCCGCCGGCTCGGCATGGCTGAACTGGTAGGGCTCGCTGCTGCGCTCCAGGAAGAAGCCGCCGGGCGGGCATCTGATGTCCTTGCCGCACTGGGAGAAGAACACCTCCGCCTTGGCCGGCACCGTCACCAGAAACTCCTCGTCGCGCGCGGCGCGAAAATGATGCGGCAGGCGGTGGTATTGCAGGGCATCCGAGGTGAGCCGCGAGATCGAGACGTCGCCGAACTGCCAGGTCGTCAGGTCGCCGGAAAACCGGTCGGGATCACGGAAACGCAGGTCGAGCGGGAAATAGGCCGAGGCGATGGCCTCGTGCCAGTGCCGGCTGCGGTCCGGGGCGCGTGTCGCGCTTGTGGTGATGCTCGTCTTCATGCGGCTTCCCCTCTTCGGACAAAGGTACGCACAGGATTTCCGCCAGGCAACGAAAATGACAGCTTGTGCGCCCCAGCGCAATTTGTCGTTCCCGCACTGCAAAGACCGAAGCGGAAAACTCTGCCTAGATTGACCCCGGCTTCAACGGTGCGACAGATACCGGCGGCTTAAGGGAACAGTCACATCAGCACCTCCAACGGTTTCCAGGCCGTCGGTTCTCGCCCTCAACCAGCGTGAACACGATGAATCATACCCAGACTTCCAAGGTAGACCCGATCACCCTGTCGGTCGTGCGCGGCATGCTCGAGACGACCCAGCGTGAAATGACGCTCGCGCTCGAAAAGACGGCCCGCTCGTCGGTCTTCAACCTGGCACACGACTATTCGACGGCGCTGTTCAACGCCCGGCCGGAAATGATCCTGCAAGGCCAGGACATCCCGATCCATCTCGGCTCGCTCATTCCCGCCATGAAGGCGGTCGCCGCCTTCTTCGGCGACGACATCCACGAGGGCGATCTGTTCCTGCACAACGACCCGGCCTTCGGCGGCAGCCACGCCATCGACACCTGCATGTACAAGCCGGTCTTCTACAAGGGCGAACTCGTCTACTGGACCGTCTGCAAGGGCCATCTCACCGATATCGGCGGCCCCGTTCCGGCCGGCTACAACCCCAACGCCACGGAAATCTACGCCGAGTGCCTGCGCATTCCGCCGGTCAAAATCTGGGACCGCGGCACGCCGCGCCATGACGTGCTCAACATGATCCTTACCAACATGCGCGCCCGCCGCGACCAGGAGGGCGATTTCCGGGCACTGATCGGCGCCTGCCAAGTGGGTGAGCGCAACCTCATCGCCATGCTCGACAAATACGGCAAGGAACAGGTGGACGCCTGCGTCGACACGTTGCTCGACATGGCCGACCGGCACATGCGCGCGCTGATATCCACCGTGCCCGACGGCACCTACGAGGGGTCCGCGATCCTGGAAGATGCCGGCCACGGTTTCGGCGATTTCGAGATCAAGGCGACCGTGACGGTCACGGGCGATAGCTGCCACATCGCCATCGCGAGCCCGCCGCAGATCCCCTATTTCATCAACTCCTACGAGGGCAATTCCCATTCCGGCGTCTATCTCGGCCTGATGATGTTCGCCGCCCTGCCGCCACCCTACAACGAGGGCCTCTATCGCTGCGTCAGCCTCGATTTCGGGCCGAAGGGCACGCTCTGCAACGCGCAGGAACCCGCCCCGCACATGAATTGCACGACGACGCCGATGGAGACGCTGACCGACGCCGTGCGCCTCGCCTTCGAAAAGGCGATGCCCTCAAAAGTCTCCGCCTCCTGGGGCCATGCCAACGGCCTCAACATTGCCGGCCGCGATTCCCGCACTAACGAGGAATTCGTGACCATGGTGCTCGCCACCATCATCTCCGGCGGCGGCGCGACGCCCAAGCAGGACGGCTGGCACGCCGTCGGCCCGGAATGCTGCTTCGGCGCGCTCACCTCCGGCGACGTCGAACTGCTCGAATATTCCTACCCCATCGTCATCCACCGCTATTCGCTGATGACCGATTCCGGCGGCGCAGGAAAATTCCGCGGCGGCTCCGGCACCGCCTGGGAGGTGGAACCGCTCAACGGCGACATGCTGTGCATCGGTTTCGGCGAGGGCCGGCGCATTCCCGCCATGGGCGCGGCCGGCGCAAAATCGGCGATGGTCGACACCAAGGTCGGCCGCGTGGAGCTGCGCCGCGACGGCAAGGTCGAGGTCGAGCGCAAGAACATCATTGAGACCATCAAACCGGGCCAGACCATCACCAACCTCAATCCGGGCGGCGGCGGCTACGGCAATCCGTTCGAGCGGCCGGTGGAGAAAGTCGTCTGGGACGTGCGCAACGGTCTCGTCTCCATCGAAGGTGCGCGCGCCGACTACGGCGTCGCCATCGCCAACCCGCAAACCCTCGCCGTCGATACCGCCGAGACCGCGCGGCTGCGCGCCAGCGTATAAAGAAAGACCCGACATGACCCTGCATTCCTATCGTCTCGGCATCGACGCCGGCGGCACCTTCACCGACTTCGTCATCGCCGACCGCGCCAGCGGAGAGGTAAAACTGTTCAAGGCGCTCTCCACGCCCACCGACCCGACCAAGGCCATCGAAAACGGCCTCGGCCTCATCGCCGCCGATCTCAGGAAGCCGATCGAGGAGATCATCGCGAGCTGCGATCTCTGCATCAACGGCACGACGGTCGGCCTCAACGCGCTGATCACCCATCGCGGCGGCAAGACGGGGCTGATCTGCACCGCCGGCCACGAGGATTCCATCGAGATCCGCAATGGCCACAAGGAAGACGGTTTCCGCTATGACCCGGATTATCCGGCCGCGACCATGCTCGTGCCGCGCTATCTCCGCCGCGGCGTACGCGAGCGCATTCTCTCCGACGGCTCGGTGCGCACGCCGCTGCATGAGGAGGACGTGCGCGAGGCCTGCCGCCTGTTCCTGAAAGAGGGCGTCGAGACCGTCGCCATCTCCTTCGTCTGGTCCGTGCTCGACCCGAGCCACGAGCGGCGTGCCGCGGAGATCGTACGCGAGATGATGCCGGACGCGATCCTGACCGTGGGCGGCGAGCTTTATCCACAGGTGCGCGAATACACCCGCACCTCCACCGCCGTCACCAATGCCTATCTCGCGCCCGTCATGCGCCGCTACGTCGCCGCCGTCGATGCCTATTTCCGCAAACTCGGGGCAAAGCAGCCGGTGCGCTATTTTCAGTCGAACGGCGGCCTTGCCATCGGCCAGGTGATGACCGACCGCTCCGTCTATGCCATCAATTCCGGCCCGGCCTCCGCGCCGCAGGCGGGGCTTTATGCCGGCGCGCCCTTCGACCAGAAGAACGTCATCACCGTCGACATGGGCGGCACCTCCTTCGACATCACGCTGACGCGCAACGGCCAGACCAACCTCAACAAGAACATCGACTTCCTGCGCTACCGCATCGGCGTGCCGATGATCCAGGTGGAGACGCTCGGCGCCGGCGGCGGCTCCATCGGCTGGATCGACCCGCTCGGCCTGTTGCAGGTCGGCCCGCAGTCGGCCGGCTCCGAACCCGGTCCCGCCTGCTACGGCCGCGGCGGCACCGAGCCGACCACCTCCGACGCCAATCTCGTGCTGGGCTACCTCAACCCGGAGGGCCTGCTCGGCGGCAAGCTGCCGCTCGACATCGAGAAGGCGCGCGCCGCGGTGGCCCGGGTCGCCGAACCGCTCGGCATCTCCGTCGAACAGGCCGCCTACGGCATGTTCGCCATCGTCAACAACAGCATGGTCAACGGCATCCGCCGCGTCTCCGTCGAACGCGGCTACGATCCGCGCGATTTCGTGCTGGTCGGCGCGGGCGGCGCGACGGCAGCGCATATCACGGCGCTCGCAAGCGAGATGGGCATCGATACGATCATCCTGCCGAAACTCGCCTCCGGCCTTTGCGCTTTCGGCCAGATCATCTCCGACGTCAAATACAACTACATGGCCCCGGCCCCGGTGCGCCTCGACAATGCCGCCGCCTACCAGCGCATCGACAGCCTGTTCCACGAGATCGAGGAGAAGGGCGTTTCGCATCTGAAGGCCGACGGTTTTGCCGACGACGCGATCGCCATCAAGCGCTCGATCGACATGCGCTATGTCGGCCAGGTGCATGAATGCACGGTCGATATCGGCACCTTCCCGATCGACGCTACGACCATCGAGAAGGTCAAGGACGCCTTCCACGCCCGGCACGAGGAACTCTACACCTATGCCGAACGCCACAGTGCGGTCGAGGTGGTGAATCTCGAATCCACCGTCTACGGCCTCATCGAAAAGGTCCGTCCGCCGAAACTCGCCGAAGGCGGCGAGGCGAAAGCGGCCCTGAAAGGCTACCGCGAGGCGATCTTCGACCAATCCGGCAAGGCGACGTCCACGCCGATCTATGACGGCGCGAAGTTCGGCGCAGGCGCCCGCATCGAGGGACCGGCAATCATCGAGGAGGTGACGACGACCATCGTGATCGAGCCCGGCTGGACGAGCGTGCTGCATGAAAGCGGCAGCTACCTGCTGACCCGCACCTAATCGGCCCTGGGCGGTTGCGCCAGCGGAGCCGCCCGAAACGTCCCGTTGCAAAGCGCCTTCTGGTTTATGGCGATCCTATATCAAAAAAACAGAAGGCGCTTTGCATACACGCCAATGAAACCGCAAATGCGTTTGGCGAGATGCGTCTAAATGTCTGTATAATCGGCGGTTTTTACGGCCAAGACAGCGAATGAACAGTTCTGATTTTCAGATCCAGGACATGCAAAAATAGAATTTTTCAAAAGGAGGCAATCGGCCTAGCGTTGGCTGGTCAAAGAGGACATGCGTGGGGAGGAGCAATGCACGCACCAATGTCGATGACGCTTCTCCGAGGTCCCTGATCCCCTTCGCATCGGCAATCCGAAGCCGGCGGATCAGACCCAAGCACCTCGCCACCAGACAGATACGCACCCAATCGCCCGCCCGGCTGACACTGTCGCCGGTCGAACCGCATCACCTGCAACAATCGAGGGGAACAAGATGGCAGGCAATGTATCGGCCACCGAAGCCGACAATTCGGATTTTTCCAACGTGGCGGTCCCGCCGCACGCGCGCATGCCGAAAGGCGCCTTGACCATGGCCTGGTGGGCCGTGTGCAGCGCCGTCTTCTACATCGTCGTCGGCGCGGCAATGGCGCTCAATTTCGGCACGCGCAACGCCATCATCGGCATCGTGCTGTCGGTCATCGCCTATGGCGCCGTCAATGCGGTGCTGAGCCGCTTCGCCATCCGTACCGGCCTTTCCGTCGCGCTGTTCTCGCGCGTCCTCTTCGGCAATGTCGGGGCGGGGCTCGCGACGCTGATCTTCTGCGCCACGGCGATCTACTACGCCGTCTTCGAAGGCTCGGTCATCGCCGTCGGCATCAACACCGTCATGCCGTCGATCTCCTATCCCGTCGCCGCGCTCATCGTCGTGCTCTACAGCGTGCCCCTGATCTTCGGCAGCATCCAGACCTGGCTCGACAAGTTCAACGGCGTGCTCCTGCCCTTCTACATCCTCGGCCTCGTGGTCGCCGTCGCGCTCGCCATCGGCGAATACGGCTACAGCGACAAATGGCTGAACCTCGGCCCGGAGACCGGCGAACCGGCCGGCGGCTGGTGGTCCTGCTTCGTCTACTACATGGGCGTCTGGGTGCTGATGATGTTCACCTTCGACTATGCCCGCTTCGGTCGCCAGGAAGACGCCGGCTATCACGCCTGGTTCAACTTCGGCACGCCTTTCTATGCCGTCGCTTTCCTCGTCAGCGGCCTCTTCGGCATGTTCATGATCGGCACAGTGCCGGATCTCGGCGCGCTCTCGGAGGTCAGCGTGCTGTTGGCGCTCTTGAAGCTCATGGGCATCTGGGGCCTCGCCTTCGTCTGGGTCACGCAGACGCGCATCAACACGGCGAACTACTACCTCGCTGCCGTCAACCTCGAAGCGCTGGTGCAGCTCTTCGGCCGCCTGCCCTTCGGCCGTGTCGGCTGGGCGATCGCCGTCGGCGTCATCGTCTATCTCCTGATGCTCGCCGATGTCTTCTCCTACCTGCTCCAGGCCCTCGCCTATCAGGGCATCTTCGTCGTCGCCTGGGTCGCCGTCGCCATGGCGCACATCCTGATCGACCGCTACAGCACGCTGGTGGGTCCGGCCATCGAATACCGCTCCAGCCATGTGCCGGCCTTCAATCCGCTCGGTATCAGCGCCTGGTTCGTCGCCGCCGCGGTCGGCATCGCGCTCCATGTCTGGGGCGGCGCCTATGCGGAACTCTCGGCACCCGCGACTGCGGTCCTTGCCTTCTCCATCTATGCCGTGGGGCTGATGCAGGCGCGCCGTTCCTGGTTCCTCGTGGCGGGCTGAGCCCGCTGGCCGTGCCCCCAGCTCGGGGCACGGTCTACCCGCTCAGGCGATCACGACTTCCGTCCCGGCGGCCGCCAGCGCCTCGGCGATCGAGGCCGGCGGCTCCTGTTCCGTCACCAGCCGGTCCAGCGCAGACCAGGGCGCGACCTCGAAAATGCCGTGCTTGCCGAATTTCGAAGCATCCGCCAGCACGGTGACCACCTCCGCGCGCTCGATCATGGTCTGCGCCACCTCCGTTACCTGCGCGTCGAAGTCCATGACCGAATGCTGATCCACCGCCCCGACGGTGAGAAAGGCGTGGCGCGCGCGGAACTTCCGCACCTGCTCGACAGCGAACTGCCCGAGCGTCTCCCCCGCATCCGCGCCATAGGCTCCGCCGAGCAGGAAGACCTTGTGATCGGCATTGGCCGAAACCGTCGCGGCGATCTTCCAGGAATTGGTGATGACGACCAGCGCCGGCAGGTCGACGAGCGCCTCCGCCAGGATCAGCGTCGTAGTGCCCGTGTCGATGAACACCGAATCCCCCGGCGCAAGCAGCCGGGCGGCGGCATAGGCGATCCGTCGTTTTGCGGTGAGGTTTTCCGCCATGCGCAGCGCGAAGGGTCCCTCCACGGCCGGCTCGACCGATGGCGTGGAGCGAACCCGCGCGCCGCCATGGAATTTCTTCAGGCGCCCCATCGCATCGAGGTTCGAGAGATCGCGCCGGATGGTTTCCCGGGAGGCGGAGAGCGTCTGGGCCAGCTCATCGACACCGATTTCCCCAGCCTTGTGCACCAGCCGCACAATTTTTTCGTGGCGATCCGCAGGCCTCACAATGGTCCTTTCCGGCAACGGTTTTCGAATGCAAAGCCACTCGTTTGCTATGCTTTCCCGTTGTAGCGCGATGATCGGTCAAGTCAATGACCGAAAAGAGACCGATCGGTCAAAACCTGAGGTTTTCACTCTTGCACCGCACGCGCTGAAAATCAGGGCTTTCTGTCATGCAACGCCCGAACCGGCTCGCAATCTAGCTTTACATTCGGTCAAACGTTAAATACCGTTCAGTCAATCATTGACCGAACGGGAGAAATGTCAGTGCCCCTTCCCCCCGCCATCAGCGGATCATTCGACATCGCGATCATCGGCGCAGGCGTCGTGGGCTGTGCGGTCGCCCGGCGGTTTGCGCTGGCCGGTGCGAAGGTCGTGCTCATCGAGAAGGGAACGGACATTCTCTCCGGAGCGTCCAAGGCGAACAGCGCGATCCTGCATACGGGCTTCGACGCCCCACCCGGCAGCCTCGAGCTCGATCTGGTCCGCGCGGGCCGGCGGGAGTATCTCGCGATCCGCGACACGCTGAACCTGCCCCTCGTCACCACAACGGCCTTCGTCTGCGCCTGGAACAGCCTCGAGGCCGACAAGCTGGCCGCCATCGACGCCCAGGCGCACGAAAACGGCATCACGGATGTCGTGCTCCGCTCAGGCGCCGAAGCGCGCGCCGCAATGCCGACGCTGTCGGAACGCCTTGCCGGCGCCCTCGAAGTGCCGGGCGAACATGTCATCGATCCCTGGTCGGCGCCGCTCGCCTATCTCACGCAGGCCGTTTCGCTCGGCGCGATCTTCCTGCGCGGCACGGAACTTCTCAAAGGCGCGTTCGACGGGAGCTGGTGGCTGGAAACGTCGGCCGGCATCATCGAGGCGGGCAGCGTGGTCAATACGGCCGGCCTCTACGGCGATATCGTCGATAGCCGCCTCGGCTTCGAAGCGGCCTTCCGCATCAAGCCGCGCAAGGGCCAGTTCGTCGTGCTCGACAAGGCCGCCGCGCGCCATGTCCCCCGCATCATCCTGCCGGTCCCGACGGAAATCACCAAGGGCATCGTCGTCTGTCCCACCGCCTTCGGCAACGTGCTCGTCGGCCCGACGGCGGAGGAGCAGGAGGACCGGGTGCGCGCCACGGTCGAGACGGAAACGCTCGACGCCCTCTTGCGCCGCGCGGCGGAAATCGTGCCCGCCCTTGCCGGTATTCCGGTGACGGCGGTCTATGCCGGGCTACGCCCCGCCAGCGAGGAAAAGGGCTATCGGGTTTTCGTGCGGCCCGACAAGCGCGCCATCACGCTCGGCGGCATCCGCTCGACAGGCCTCAGCTCTGCTCTTGGCCTCGCGCAGCACGCCCTGAAGCTGTATTCGGATTTTGCCGGTGATTTTGCACACCCTTCCGAGGTTCCGCCGGTCTCAGTCCCCAATCTGGCCGAGTGCCGGGAGCGCGACTGGCAACGCCCCGACCATGGCGAGATCGTCTGTCACTGCGAGCTGGTCACGCGCCGCGAGATCGAGGCGACCTTCGACAGCCCCGTCCCGCCCGGCGATTTCGGCGGCCTGCGCCGGCGCACGCGCGCCGGCATGGGGCGCTGCCAGGGCTTCTACTGCAATGCACGCCTTGCCGAGATGACCCGCGGAAAGCTTGCGACACCACTGGCCAGCGAAACGGGGGAGAGCCGATGAGCCCGTTCGACGCGGATGTCATCGTCATCGGCGGCGGCCCCTCGGGCGTCGCGGCAGCCATCGAGATGCGCAAGCGCGGCGCCGGGCGGGTCACCCTGCTCGACCGTGAGCCGGCACTCGGTGGCGCAACCCGCCACTGCAGCCATTCCCCCTTTGGCATGCTGGAATTCGGCCGCGTCTATTTCGGGGCGGCCTATGGGCGCAAACTCGAACGGGAAGCCGCCACGGCCGGCGTCGATATCCGCACGGGCCATTCCGTCGTGCAGCTGGAAGAAGGTGGGGCCGTCACGGTCACCTCGGGCCGCGGCGTCGAGACCCTCCGTGCAAGACGCATCCTGGTGACGACCGGCGCGCGCGAAAAGCCACGCTCTGCGCGCCTGCTCTCCGGCGACCGGCCGATCGGCGTCGTCACCACGGGCACGCTCCAGGCCTACATCGCCTTCCACGGCCTCGTGCCGTTCCGCCGCCCGCTCATCGTCGGCTCCGAACTCGTCTCTTTGTCGGCCGTGCTGAGCTGCCTCACCCACGGGGCAAGGCCCGTCGCGATGATAGAGCCGCGCTCCCATGCCCTTGCCCGGCCCCCCCTGAACTGGTTTCCCACACTGGTCGGCGTGCCGTTCCACCGCGGTACTGACATCGTCGACATCATCGGGCGCGATCGCGTCGAGGCCGTCACCATCCGCCGGAACGGTGAGCTCGAAACCCTCGCCTGTGACGGCGTACTGCTGACGGGACAGTTCACGCCGGAATCGGCGCTGTTCCTGCAGTCTTCTATCGGGGTCGATACCGGCAGCGACGGCCCGGCGGTCGATCAATATGGACGCGCGCGCGATCCGCTGCATTTCGCTGCCGGCAACGTGCTGCGCGCGGTCGAGACCGGCGGCTGGGCCTATCGCGAAGGCCGCGCGATCGGGCGCTCGTTGGCTGCGGATATCGGCCGCGACCCGGAGGCAGCACAACCGGTTGCCGTCACCTTCGACGATCCGGTCAAGCTCGTCGTGCCGAACATCCTGCGCCGTGCGGCCTCTCTGCCTGCGGCATTCCAGGACTTCCAGCTGCGCTTCCTGCGCCGCGCGAAGGGCCGCCTGTCGCTTGAACTGGACGGGCGCGAAGTGTGGCACGCCAGCGGCACCTGGATGCCCGAGCGGCGCGTCCTCGTGCCCATTCCGGCGACGGCGCCGCAGGCGCAGCACGTCCATTTTCGTTTCAGGGAGGAATCATAATGCGGGTAGCCGCCATAGATCAGGGCACGACGTCCACCCGCTGCCTCGTCGTCGAGGATGGCGGGGCCTGGACGGTCGCCGGCACGCGCCGCCATGCGCAGCACCATCCGGCACCCGGCTGGGTGGAGCACGATCCGGAGGAACTGCTGCGCAACATAGAGGCCGTGCTGGAGGGCGCCGGGCCGGTGGATGCGATCGGCATTTCCAACCAGGGCGAAAGCTGCCTTGCCTGGGACGCAGAGACCGGAAAGGCCCTCTCTCCTGTCATCGTCTGGCAGGATGCGCGGACGGCGGACGACCTTGCCGCCCTGCCGCCTGCCGCGGAGGAACGCTCCAAGAGCGTCTGCGGCCTGCCGCTCGATCCCTATTTCTCCGCCAGCAAACTCGCCTGGCTGGTCAAGAACATCCCGGCGGTCTCCACCGCGCTTCAGGCCGGCCGCCTGCGGCTCGGCACGACGGACGCCTTCTTCCTCGACCGGCTGTGCGGCACGTTCCGTACGGATCTGGCAACCGCCTCGCGCACGGGCCTCATTGATCTTGCCACCGGCAGCTGGAGCGAGGAGATGTGCGACCTGCACGGCGTCCCTCGACACTGCCTTCCCGATATCGCCGCCGTCAACGAAACCTTCGGGACCATCGGCGGAACGCCCGTCAAGGTCTCGATCGTCGACCAGCAGGCCGCCCTTTACGGCCACGATTGCCGCAAGCCCGGTGATTGCAAGATCACCTTCGGCACCGGCGCCTTCCTTTTGTCCGTCACCGGAGACAGGCGTCCGCCCGCTTCAGACCTTCTGCCGACCATTGCCTGGCATCGTAAGGGCGAAGCGCCGACCTTCGCCGTCGAGGGCGGCGTCTACGATGCCGGCTCGGCGCTCGAATGGGCGCGCAATATCGGCCTCTTCTCGGCAATGGAGGAGCTCGGCAGCTTCGAGGGGCCGTCGGCCCTCAGCCGCGGCATCGTTTTCGTGCCGGCGCTTTCCGGCCTTGCCGCACCCTACTGGGACCGCCAGGCTGCGCCACTCTTCATCGGCATGGACCATGCAACGGACCGACGGGACATGGTTCGCGCGGTCCTGGAGGGCATCGCGATGCTGACGGTGGGCCTCATCGAGGCCGCCGCGCAGGTCGTCCCGCTCGGTGAAAGCATCTCCATCGACGGCGGCCTGTCGCAGAGCAGCTATTTCGCCCAGTTCCTCGCCTCGGCGAGCAGGCGGTCGATCACCGTGCCGCCGATGCACGAGCTGACAGCGCTCGGCCTTGCCGAACTCTGCGGCGTCGACGTCAGCGGCGCCCGCAAGGCGGCGCAGACCTTCACGCCGGATGCTTCCGTCAGCACGGCCGACCATGCGCGCTTCGCGCGCGCCATCGAGAGGGCTCGAGCCTGGCGTCAGTGACGCCCTCGACCACAGACAGACCATTTCCGGAGCTTAGAACATGCGAAAGATCTTTCTCGCATGCCCCTACGGGCATGCCGACAAAACGGTCGTGGAACAGCGTTTCACGCTGTCGAACGCCGTGGCCGCCCGCATCGTGCGGGGCGGCGGCGCCGTCTTCAGCCAGGTGTCGATGTCCCATCCGATCAACGGCCACCTTGCCGATCTCGACAAGGCGGGCATCGGCAAGCTCTGGGGGCCGGTCGATGCCGTTTTCATGGAGGCGATGGACGAGCTGATCGTCATCGATGCCGACGGCTGGAAAGAAAGCGCCGGCGTCGCGCGCGAGATCGATTTCTTCAAGCAACGCAACCGCCGCGTCAGCCTCTGGAGCGAGGCCGAGGGCGACTTTCCCGCATGACTTGACCGCATACCAAACCTGAAACAGGAGGGGAACCATGAGCAAGAACACCACGGGACGGCCCGCGTCGTCCCATCACGCAAGCCAGCACGACACGCTGAAGCGTGACGTCACCGCCTTTCAATCCTTCGCCGTCGCCTTCGGCTTCGTCTCGATCGCGACCGGCATCTTCACCGCCTACGGCGCCATGCTCTCTACATCGGGCCCGATGGGCATCTGGACCTGGCCGGTGGTTGTCGTCGGCCAGCTGATGGTCGCTCTCATCCTCGGCTCGCTCGCCGCACGCATTCCGGTGACCGGCTACGTTTACCAGTGGACGTCGCGCATCTCCAATCCGGTCTTCGGCTGGATCATGGGCTGGATCAGCTTCACCTTCCTTGCCATCGTGCTCTGCGCGGTGGACTACACCATCGCCTCCACCGTGCTGCCGGTCCTCTTCGGCTACGAGGGCACGACCATGAACGCCTGGTGGATCACCAGCCTCGTCATCGTCGCCCAGGCCGTGATGATCGCCTTCTCCACGAAGTTCACCCAGCGCTTCAACGCGGTCGCCGTCACCATCCAGCTCGTCGGCATGATCGGGCTCGTCGTGCTGCTCTTTGCGGTCGGCGCCATCAACAACGAACTCGACTTCGCCAATTTGACGAGCACGGGCACGATCGGCGCAGAAGGCTATTATGCCTTCGGCGAACTGACCAAGGCCGGCCCGTGGATCATGGGCACGCTGCTCGGCGCCTTCACCATCGTCGGTTTTGAATCGGCGGCAAACCTTGCCGAGGAAACCCGCGAACCGGCGCGTGTCGTGCCGAAGGCGATGTGGCAGGCGGTTCTCAGCCTCGGCATCATCGGCATGCTGTTCCTCATCGCCGTCACCGCCCTTCTCGGCGATCCGACAGCACTCGGTGCCTCTGCAACACCGATCGCGGATGTCATCACACGCGTGCTCGGCCCTATCGTCGCCAATTTCCTGCTGGTTCTGGTGGTCATCTCCATCTTCTCCTGCGGCCTCGTCATCCTTCTCAGCGGCACACGCCTCGTCTGGGCCATGTCGCGCGACGAGCGCTTCCCGGGATGGCAGCTCTGGCACAAGATCAGCCCGACCCTGCACACGCCGGTCAACGCGACCATCTTCGTCGCCGTCATCGGGCAGGTCATTCTCGCGCTGTTCTCGCAGCAGACCGATGCACTGTTCTCGCTGTTCTCCGCCGCAACGCTGCTGCCGGCGATCATCTATGCGGTGACCGTGCTGATGTATGCGGCCAAGCGCCACCAGCTGCCGCCGAGCCAGGGCTTCACGCTTGGCGCCTGGGAGGTTCCGGTGCTCGTCCTCGCCATCGCCTGGCTTGCCTTCGAACTGGCGATCTTCCGCGACGCCTCCTTCGCAAAGCCGTGGTCCTATGTCGCGATCATGTTCGCCATCGGCGCCGTCTACCTCGGCTACCTGCTCGTCTCGCGCGGCGGCGCCAACGGCCTGAAGATGCCCGACCTCATCGCAATCGACAGCATCCTCGATGCCGATCGGGGCGCGGAGTACAAGTCTGCCCCGGCAGAATAACCGCCCTCTCTGCCGACCGGCCGGGGTTGCCCCGGCCGGTCTCTTCCGATGCCCGCCTGCCCACTAGGCCCCGGGAGCATCCGTCACCGTATAGACGCGCAGGCGATGGCCGTCGGGATCGACGGCGACGAAGCTGCGGCCGAAGTCGAGATCGGTCGGCGGCATCAGGATGTCGGCGCCTCTCTCCCGCCACGCGGCATGACGGCGATCGACCTCTTCCACGGTCTCGACCTTGAAACCGATCTCGCTTCCGCCACCGGCCGCTGCCGGAGCCGGCGCCACGCCCTCCCGGCCCCACAGGCCGAGACCGAGGCCGGACGGCAGCACGAAAATCGCGAAGGTCGCGCTCGCCTCCACCGGCTCCTGGCCGAGAAGGCGTGCATAATAGCGGGCACTTGCCGCTGCATCCGCCACATAGAGAAGAACGCTGTTGATGTTGCTCATCGGAGCCTCCTGTCGTTGAAAGACAGGAAACAGCTACCATCCCCTGCTGCCAGTTTATGGCAGCAGCATGCGCCGCTGCGGAATGTTTTCCGCCTCACGCCATGCCCGCAACAGGGCCTGACGGCGCCTGGGATAGCGGTCGTCCAACACCTCAACCGCATCGATCCGGTCGGTGCGGAAATGCCGGAAGGCCTCGCGCAGCTCGCACCATCCGATCACCACCCGCGCATGGTCGAAAAAGGAGAGCGCGAAGGGCCAGATCACGCGAGCCGACGCCGTGCCCTCCGCCGAGCGATAGGTGATGGAAAGCCTGCGCTCCGTGCGGATCGCCTGCCGCAGGACGGCAAGGTCCACCGAACTTGCCGGAAGCGCACTCCCCGGACCGACGAGCAGCGGCGATGCCTCCAGCGTCTCGCCCAGTTCAGGCGGCAGCACTGCTGATATCCGGGCCAGCGCGTTGCGGGCGGCATCCTGCAGCGGGTCGTCGCCGCGGTTCGCCACCCAGCGGGCGCCAAGGACAAGAGCCTCGATCTCCTCCGGCGAAAACATCAGCGGCGGCAGGAGAAAGCCGGGCTTCAGAACATAACCCAGTCCCGCCTCCCCCTCGATGCCGGCGCCCTGCGCCTGGAGGCTGGCAATGTCGCGGTAGAGCGTGCGCAGGCTGACGCCTGTCTCCTCCGCCAGAACCCGCCCGCTCACCGGCCGGCGATGACGGCGGAGGGCTTGCAGGAGAGCGAAGAGGCGTTCGGAGCGGGACATGTCGGCACTCTATACGCACCCACCGCTGCCAGAAAGCGGCAGCAGGGTGCTATGCGCGCGCTTCGCCGCCCAGCAGGCGCTGCGCGATGCCGGCAAACAGCGCGACGCCAGTTTCGAGCGATGCCTCGTCGATATCGAAATCAGCGGCGTGGTGCACGGCTGGTATATCGCTGCCGATGATGCAATAGGCGGCCGAGCCGCCGTTCTCCCGCACATGGCGGATCATCAGGCAGGCATCGTCGCCACCCCCGATCGACCATTCCGGCAGCACCTCGGTGACGCCGGGCAGGCCACGCGCCACGTCGGCGATGAGGTCGGTGGCGTTCCGGCTGTTCTCGTTGCCGGGCATGTGGTTCTTGCGCACGATATCCACGCCGCATTGCTGCATGGCGGCGGCGCCCTCGATGACCGCGTGCAGCCGCTCGACCATGTAGTCGTGCGCCGCACGGTCGTCGGCCCGCACCTCCACCAGCATCTCGCAGGTGTCGGCCACGATGTTGAAGGCCGTACCGGCGCGCAGAACGCCGACATTGACGAAGGTTTCCGCACCGGCAAAACGCGAAATGCCGTGCAAGCCGAGCGCCGCCGAGGCCCCGGCCAGCAGCGCGTTGCGCCCCTCCTGCGGCCCCATCGCCGCATGGGCGACAGCCCCGCGGAACGTGACGACAAAGCGGCTGGAGAACAGGAAGCCGACAGCGCTGGCACCGATCCTGCCGGACGGCAACAGGCAGCCGAGATGGCCGACAAAGAGATGATCGACAGCGTCGACCGCGCCGCCCGCCACCATGGGCGCAGCACCGCGGGCGCTTTCCTCCGCCGGCTGGAAGATCAGGCGCAGAGTGCCGGAAAGTCCCTTCTCCGCGCAAAGCCGGCGGGCGAGCGCAAGGCCGATGCCGACATGGCCATCATGACCGCAGGCATGCATGCGGCCGGCAAAACGCGAGCGGTAGTCCTCCGCATTCGGCCGGTGCGTCTCGGCCCCGGTCTCGTTGACCGGCAGCGCATCCATGTCAAAGCGGAAGGCGACGATCGGCCCGTCGCCAAAACGATAGTCCGCGACGACCCCGGTAAGGCCTTCCGGCATACGGTCCATCCAGGCGGGATCGCCGCCCGTGGCAAGAGCCGCCTGCTTTGCTGCCACCACCGCCTCGGCCGAGGGCGGATCGATGACGACGGCTGGATCCATCACGTCCCGGCCGGTGCGCACGGCAAAACCGAGATGGTCGAGATAGGCGGCAACGCGCGAGGCGGTACGGTATTCGAGGAAGGCCGTTTCCGGATGGCGATGCAGGTCGCGGCGCACGGTGACGGCGGGCGCATTACTGGTGGCGATCATCTCGGCAAGGGTCATGGTGGTTCCTGTCAGTTTAGCCGCGGCTGGCAAGGGAAACGCCGAGCGTGGCGATGCAGAGGCCGGCAATCTGGACCAGGGTGAGGCTTTCGCCAAAACCGATCCAGGCCATCAGGGCCGAGACGCCGGGCACGAGGAAGAAGAGCGACGACACCTTGGACAGTGCGCCCTGGCGGATCATGTGCAGGAGCAAGAGGATCGCCCCGAGCGACATGCCGAAAACCGACCAGGCAAGGCCGATCCACAACGGCACCGCCGTCGTATCGAAGGCCGGCCCGCCGACGAAGGGCACGAGGATCGCCGTCGGCACCAGCGCGCCGATATATTGTGCAGCGGTGTTGGTCAGCGGATCTGCGGTGATCTTCGTACGCTTCACCAGGATGGAGCCGGTGGTAATGGCGAGCACGCCCGCAAGGCAGACGAGGAGCGGCACGAGAGGAATGCCGCCGGCATCCGTCGCGCCGAGCTTCGGCGCCAGGGTGACCAGCGTGCCGATGGCGCCGATGACGATGCCGATGGCGCCGCGCCGCGACATGCGCTCACCGAGCAGCCGGCCGGCCAGCAACGTCACGAGCAGCGGCTGCATGCCCGCCATCAGCGCGGAAATCGCCGTCGGCAGGCCGTTTGCCACCGACCAGAAGACACCACCGAGATAAAGGCCGTGGATCAGCACGCCGGCGAGCAGCGCCTGTCGCCATTCCCGCGCCGCGCGCGGCCAGCGGGCCCCCTTCCAGAGCGCGATGGCGGCGAGTGCCAGAAAGGCAAGACAGAAGCGCACGGCAAGGAAGGTCAGCGGCTCCGCATGGGGCGCGACAAGCCGCGCCAGCACGAAGCCGCTCGACCACAGCGGCACAAAGATCGCCGGCAGCAAGAGACCGGTGCTGACCGATGGAGCGGTGGTGTTGGCGGGTGCGTTCACAGAAGGCCCCGAATGCTCAAGACCGGGTTTTCGAGCAGCACGCCGGTCGTGCCGTCGGCGATGCCGCGGTCGGTCTGGTGCGGGCCGGCATTGCAGGCGAGCGTCGCGCCGAAGACGGCCTTGAACACCAGGTAGGGCGGTTGCCAGTCGACGATGCCATCGGCCGCGGTGCGCAGCGCCGAGAAGGCGGCGGCCACGTCCTCAAGCGGCGCATCGGAAATCAGGCCGGAGAGCGGCAGCGCGAGCAGCGCCAGCACCTTGCCCTCCGCCGCTACGGCCATGCCGCCGCCGGCGGCAATCACCGCATTGGCCGCCACGGCCATGTCCCGCGTGTTGCTACCGAAGACCGTGAGGTTATGGCTGTCATGCGAGACGGTGGTGGCAAGCGCGCCGCGCCAGTCACCCCAGCCGGACAGGAGGCCGACGCGAGGGCGTGCATCTGTCTTGCCGTGCCGATGTGCCACCGCGATCAGCGTGGTTCCGGCGGGCGGAACGACAAAGCCGTTCTCGACCTTCGCGACGGCCTCGCCCCATTCGGTGAAGCGCGGTTTGGCGATCAGGGCGACGGTCGCCTCGCTGCCCGCACAGGGAATACGGAAATCATCGTCCACGAGCGGCGCAAGATGCATGGAGCCGCGGAGCGGCGCCGCGTCGATTTCCTGTGCCGCTTCGATGAGGGCACCATCACGGGCAACAAGACGACCGCTGCAAAAGACCCGTTTCGCTTGAAAATCGGCAAGATCCCGGAACAGCACGATATCGGCCCGGCGGCCGGGAGCGATGAGGCCGACATCGTCGCGGCGGATGCGGCGGGCAGCGTTCAGCGTGGCGGCCTGCAAGGCCCATTCCGGCTTCATGCCATAACGCACAAGGCGGCGCACCACGTCGTCGAGGCCGCCGGCGGAAAAAAGGTCGTCCGGGAAGACGTCGTCGGTGCACAGCGTCACCGTTTGCGGGAAGTGGGGCAGCGCGTTGAGGGCCGCGACGCATTCGGGCAGAAGGTGATCGTGCGAACCGCGCAATTCGATGGTGAGGCCGGCACGCAGTTTCTGCACGAGATCCTCACCGGAGACGATCTCATGATCGGAGCTGATGCCCGACGTCACGAAAGCCTGCAGATCGGCACCGTCCAGGCTGCGCGCATGGCCGTGGATCGGCTTGCCGGACCGGCGTCCGGCAGCGAGGATGGCGCTCATGCGTGCCCTCCCCTCGATGACGGCGCGCATGTCCATCACCTCGGCAATGCCGCCGATCTCCGGGCGGGCGAGCAGTGCGGCGATGGTTTCCGCGGGAAAATCAGCGCCTGCCATTTCCAGATCCGGCGCGGACGGCACGCAGGAGGGTGCAAGCAGCACATGGCGCTGCGCCAGCGCGCCGGCTGCCTCCGCCGCCCAGTCGACACCGGCGACACCGTGCACATTGCCGAGCTCGTGTGGATCCCAGACAAGCGTGGTGACGCCGCGCGGCAGCGTCGCCGCGGCATAGGCCGCGGGGGTGATCATCGAGCTTTCGACATGCATATGCGTATCGATGAGGCCGGGCGAGACGAAGAGCCCGGTGGCGTCGACTGTCTCCGCCGCATCCTGCCGGGCATCCGGCGCATGAACGCTCGTAATCAGCGGGCCGACGAGGCCGATATCGGCAGAGCGGCACTCGCCCGTCACCATGTCGACCAGCGTGCCGCCACGGATGAGGATATCGAAGGCGCGGTCGCCGCGGGCCGCCGCGACGGCGTTTTCCCTCAGGGTCTCGTCGTCGAGGTCGCAAGCGTCGGTCCGGCCGGTCATCGCTGCGCCTCGGCAGTCAGCGCGCCAAGGATGACCGCACGGGCGGCATCCACGTCGATATCGGAGACGAAGGCGGCATTGCGTCTTTCCGCAGCGGCGCGAACATCCACAACCGTGCGTCCACGGGTCAGCATTCCGGACAGTTCCACGTCGATGCGGGCAGCAGTAAAGGTCACCAGCTCCGGTCGCACGAAGACGACGGCAGCGCAAGGGTCGTAGATGGCCATGCCGGGGCGGCCACGGCTTGTCCCGATGGAGATGTATCCGGCAAGAAGATCGGCCAGAAGGTCGGCATTCCGCCCGCCTGCAGTGCGGACCGGCGCGGCGTCGTCCGGAAAAGCGACGACCTTGCGGCAGAGGTCGAGATCGACCATGCGCAGCGGCAGGCCATGGGCGAGCACGATGGCGAGCGCTTCCGGGTCGGCGAAGGCGTTGAATTCGGCCGAGGCCGTGTGGTTGCCGGCGGTGACGCCGCCGCCCATCCAGATAAGATCGTCGATCTTCTTCGCCAGATCCGGCCGGGCGAGCGCGAGCGCGGCGATGTTGGTGAGCGGGCCGAGGGCGAGGATGCGGCGCGGGCTTTCCGTCGTCTCCAGCCAATGGCAGAGGGCCGAGAAAGCATCGCTCTCCGGCAGCAGCGGCGCCGGCGGCAGGCTGCGGCCGGCGGTCAGCATGCCGGCTTCGGAAAGGATGTTTTCCGCGGTTTCGAGACGGCCCAGGACCGGCAGGGACCGGCCGTCGTGGAGGGGAAAGCTCCAGCCGAAGGCTGCGGCAGCCGAGGCCGCATTCTGTCGCACCTGCGCAAAGCCGGAATTGCCGAAGACCAGCGATATGCCGTCGATGGGCTCCCTCGCATGCGCCACCACGAGGATGGCGGCGATGTCGTCGAACCCCATATCCGTATCGATCCAGACGCCCATCGCCGTCACGCGAAACGCTGGAGGGGCGCGGCCGCCTTCAGCGGCAGGTCGAAGGCGAGGTCAGCACCGAGCGCATGGACCGGCAGCGCGGCACTGACCTCGGCCGTGATGGGGCCGAGCGGCGTGTCGAGCAGGTATTCGCGCAGATTGCCCGTGAAGGAAACGCTCTTCACCTTGCCCCTGAACGGGCCGGCATCGAGCACGACGCCTGCCGGGCGCCAGGCAAGACCCGCGGCATTGCCGGGCAGCGTCTCGGCAAGCGCGGTCGCGCCCGCGGGCGTAGCAAGCTTGCCGTCCTTCAGCGCGAAGACATTTTCGAATCCGACGAAGTCGGCGACGAAGGAAGAGACGGGGTTGTTGTAGATTTCCTCGGGCGTGCCGATCTGCTCGACCAGGCCGTCACGCATCACGACGATGCGGTCGGCGAGCGACAAGGCTTCGGCCTGGTCGTGGGTGACGAAGATCATGGTGACCCCGGTCTCCTTCTGCACGCGCTGCAGCTCGGCGCGCATTTCGACGCGCAGGCGCGCATCGAGATTGGAGAGCGGCTCGTCGAGCAAGAGCACCTTCGGCTCCATGACCATGGAACGGGCGAGCGCCACGCGCTGCTGCTGGCCGCCGGAAAGTTCCGCCGGCTTGCGGCCGGAGAAGGCGGAAAGGCCGACCGACTTCAGGCCGGCGGTGACACGCGCCTCGATGTCGGCGGCCGGCATGCGCTTCAAACGCAGACCGAAGGCGACGTTTTCGAAAACGGTCAGATGCGGGAAGAGCGCATAGGACTGAAAGACCAGGCCGACATTGCGCTTGTTGGCGGAAACGCGGGTGATGTCCGTGCCGTCGAGCGTGATGCGACCGGAGGTCGGCGTCAGGAGGCCGGCGATCGAGCGCATGGTCGTCGTCTTGCCGCAGCCGGACGGGCCGAGAAAGGCGACGAGTTCGCCCTTCCTGATGTCGAGGTTGAATTTGTCGACGGCGATCGAATTGCCGTAGGAGAGCGTCAGGTTTTCGAGGGAGAGGAAAGCGCGATCAGACATAGCGGGAGAATCCAAGGAAGCGTTCTGCGAGGAAGACGATGCCGATCGACATCAGGGCCAGAAGGGCCGACAGCGCAGCGACGGAGGGATCGTAGGTGGTTTCCATGTAGGAGAGCATGTCGATGGGCAGCGTGCGCACGCCGGGACCGGACAGGAACAGCGAGACGGGCACCTGGTTGAAACTCGTTACGAAGCCGAGGATGAAGGCGGCGAGAATGCCCGCCCGGATGTTCGGCAGCACCACCATGAAGAAGGCGCCGAGACGGGTGGCGCCGAGCAGCACCGCCGCCTCCTCCATGTCGGAGCGCAGGTTGTTGAAGCTGGAGGAGACGACGCGCACCGTATAGGGCAGCACGAGGGCCGTATGGGCAAGGAACAGCGCAACGCCGATCGAGAAACTGAAGGGCACGACGAGATAGCGCAAGAGCGCGAGACCAACGATGATGCCCGGCACGATGATCGGCAGGGTAACGATGGTGTTGATCGTCTCGCCGAAGGGCAGCTTGTAGCGCGACAGCGCATAGGCCGCCGGCACGCCGAGCAACAGCGCAACGAAGGTGCCGCCGACGGCGAGGATCATCGACATGATGAAGCTGTCGCGGAAACTCTCGACGGTGAAGACCTTCAGCACCCATTTGAGCGACAGGCCCTGCGGCGGGAAGGCAAGCGTATCGCCGGCCGAAAGCGAGGCGGCGACGATGATCAGGAACGGACCGATCAGGAAGACGATCAGCGCGGTGAGAATGGTGAAGGACAGCGTGCGGTTCATCGCTTGTTCCTCGCGGTGGCGAGCCGTTTCAGGAGAAGGTTCGCGGCAAAGCACATGGCGATCAGGATGAAGGCGATGACGCTTGCGGAGACGAAGTCGTTGGCGACGGTGACGCGCTGGAAGAGCAGCGTCTCCAGCATCAGCACCTTGGAGCCGCCGAGGATGGCGGGCGTGATATAGGCCGTCAGCGAACCGGTGAAGACCAGGGTGCCGCCGACAACGAGGCCTTCGCGCGTCAAGGGCAGGATGACCTTCCAGAACACCTGGAACCAGTTGGCGCCGAGCACCCGGGCGGCGAGGATGGCATCCTTGGGCATGTTTTCCAGCGCGCTGATCAGCGACAGGATCATCAGCGGCAGGAAGAGCTGCAGGAGGCCGATAAAGACGGCCGTCTCGGTGAAGAGCAGGCGGATCGGCTCGTCGCTGAGGCCGACGGCCTGCAGCGCCTGGTTGACGATGCCGGTGCGGCCGAGGATGACGATCCAGGCATAGGTGCGCGCGACCGGCGAGATCATCAGCGGCAGCGAGATGAGGCCGATCATGCGCCCCTTGCCGGAGGCGCTGAGATTGACGATCGCAAAGGCGGCGGCATAACCGATGAGGGCGGACGCCACCGTCACGGCGATGCCGAGCTTGAACGTGCGCAGCAGAACCAGCCTGTTCAGTGGCTCAGAGAAGAAGTTTGTATAGGCCGAGAAGGTCCAGCCGGCCGGGCTGCGAAAGCCCTCCGCCAGCACGATGACCACAGGCACCAGGAAGATGACGGTCGCAAAGACGGCGGCCGGCAAGGCCAGCGCCAGGGCTTCAGCGCGATTTTGAAACATGCGTGCTCCTGCCGAAAAGAGGGCAGCGGTTCGGGGTGATGGGAAGCGCAGAGGGCTTCCCTCTGCCTGCCGGCATCTCCCCACGAGGGGGAGCGGTCGCGTATAGAGATTGCCCCTCATCCGGCCTGCCGGCCACCTTCCCCCCGCAAGCGGGGCGAAGGAGATATGCCGTGCCGGCTTGCCCAATTCCTCAACGGTTCGTAGGGCAAGTCCCCTCTCCCCGCCTGCGGGGAGAGGGTGAGGGGCAACTTAGTGCGATCGCCTTCGGTTCAGGACGCCTTTTACTGCGCGACCGTCGCGTTCCACTCGGCAAGCCACTTCTCACGGTAGTCGAGGGTGGTGGCGGCCGGCAGGAAGGTCAGCTTGTTGGCGACGTCGGCGCCGTAGGTCAGCTTTTCGGCGATCTCGGGCGCGACGACGACTTCCTTGTTCGCCGGGCTGTCGATCAGCATTTCGGCGATCTTGGTCTGCATCGGCGTCGAAAGCCAGAAATCCATGAACTTCAGGGCCAATTCCTGGTTCTTGGAGCCCTTGACGAGCACCATGGCGTTCATGTCGCCGGCGTCGCCTTCCTTGGTGGCGGCCCAGCCGATCGGCAGGTCCAGCTTCGAGATGCCGGCCCAGGAGAAGTGCCCCATCGGCGCGGCCCAGATCTCTTCCTGCTGCATGAGCTGCACGAGCTGCGAGCTCTTGACGTAGAAGGTGACGAACTCGTCGCGCTTCTCGCCCACGGCGGCCATGGCATCCTTGAGATCGGGCGAATCCTTGCCGAGCGCCTTGCCGATCATGTTCAGCACCGGCCCACCCTGGTTGGTGGTGATGTTCGGCAGGGCGACATGGCCGGCATGATGGCCATGATGAACGATCCGGAGA